>JABAHS010006019.1_pt1 | contig 25128 bp, 27 predicted proteins | sample 7062111 | NCBI WGS metagenome assembly JABAHS01 (sample SAMN14534600, study PRJNA622989) | marine sediment metagenome | biome: marine biome [ENVO:00000428]; feature: marine pelagic biome [ENVO:01000023]; material: deep marine sediment [ENVO:00002113]; isolation source: pool of 4 deep marine... | reverse complement strand
ACCTTATACAACTGGATTCCGTCCTCTGGCATACTGCGCGCATGAATGGCGAGACCCCTGAACCACCGGTCACTGACGGCTCCAGGATCGTCCCTGGCGATGATGATAGCGCGGACGAGGGGTCCGCGGAGAGCTTGCAGGAAAAAGAGATAGGCGGGCGCGAAGGACCGGATCCGACGCGTTTCGGTGACTGGGAAAAGGACGGTCGCTGTATCGATTTCTGAACCGGGGCGACGCCCCGGAGATCACACAGGAAAATTATGACAACTGACGGGCGGCCGCTGTCGCCGCACCTGACAATTTATCGCTGGCCGATCACGATGGTCCTGTCGATACTGCACAGGGCCACCGGCGTCGGTCTGTCCGTCGGCTTAATCGCTTTCGTCCTCTGGGTCGAGGCGATTGCCTACGACTTCATTCCTTACGACGCCGCGCTCTCGCTGATGCAGAGCCTGCCCGGACAGTTGTTGCTGTTCGCCTGGTGTTTCTCGTTCTTCTTTCACCTCGCGAACGGGATCCGGCACCTGATCTGGGACACGGGAAGGTTATTCGAGAGGCGGCAGGCGGACGTCTCCGCGTGGTTCGTATTGCTGACCAGCGCGGGCCTGACGCTGCTCTACTGGTTTGCGTTCTAGGGTTCGACTATGTCTTTGCGCTCTCCTTTATCACGGGTTCTCGGCTCCGGCTCCGCGAAAGAGGGTACCGATCACTGGTGGGTGCAACGGGTGACGGCGATAGCGCTGGTCATTCTCGGCGGCTGGTTCCTGCTGAGCATCCGCGGTCTCGACAGTTATAGCGAAGCAACTCTTGTGAACTGGATGGCCGACCCTATGAATGCCGTGATGCTGCTGTTACTCACGATCACGCTGGTTTGGCATTCGCTGCTTGGCGTCCAGGTGGTCATCGAGGATTACGTGCACGGACCCGCCATCAAGCTGGTGTCGCTGCTGCTCAGCAAGTTTGCACATGTCTTTCTCGGGATTGCCGCAGTGTTCGCCATCCTCCGGGTGTCGCTGGGTGGTTCCCTATGAGTGATTACGACTTCATCGACCACAGTTACGACATCGTCGTGATCGGCGCGGGTGGGGCCGGCCTGCGAGCGACGTTCGGCCTGGCCGAGGCCGGTTTCCGCACGGCTTGCGTGACCAAGGTGTTTCCCACCCGCAGCCACACGGTGGCTGCGCAGGGCGGTATCAGCGCGGCGCTCGGCAATATGGGCGAGGACGACTGGCGCTGGCACATGTATGACACCATAAAGGGCTCGGACTGGCTCGGCGACCAGGATGCCATCGAATACATGTGCAAGGAGGCGCCGGACGCCGTTATCGAACTCGAGCATTACGGCGTGCCGTTCTCGCGTACCGAGGACGGCCGCATCTACCAGCGGCCGTTCGGCGGCATGACAACGCGTTTTGGCGAGGGCACTGCGCAGCGGACCTGCGCGGCCGCTGATCGCACCGGCCACGCAATGCTGCACACGCTGTACCAGCAGTCGCTGAAGCACGACGCCGAGTTCTACATCGAGTATTTCGCCGTCGACCTGATCATGGAGGACGGCGCCTGCCGCGGCGTGGTCGCGATCGACCTGGCGACCGGCCGGCTGCATCGTTTTCGCTCGCACCAGGTCATTCTCGCGACGGGCGGCTACGGGCGCGCCTATTTCTCCTGCACGTCGGCGCATACCTGCACCGGCGACGGCAACGCGATGGTGCTGCGGGCCGGACTGCCGCTTCAGGACATGGAGTTCGTGCAGTTCCATCCGACCGGCATCTACGGCGCCGGGATGCTGATCACCGAGGGTGCGCGCGGCGAAGGCGGCTACCTGACCAATTCCGACGGCGAGCGCTTCATGGAGCGCTACGCGCCCAACGCGAAGGATCTCGCGTCGCGCGACGTCGTCAGCCGCTCGATGACGATCGAGATTCGCGAAGGCCGCGGCGTCGGCGCCGAAAGCGACCACATCCACCTGCATCTCGAACACCTGGGGCCGGAAGTGATCGACGAGCGCCTGCCGGGCATCGCGGAGTCCGCGCGCATATTTGCCGGCGTCGACGTGAACCGGGAGCCCATACCGGTCCTGCCCACGGTCCACTACAACATGGGCGGCATCCCTACCAATTACGCAGGCGAAGTCGTCACGCTGAAAGACGGCGACCCCGAGTCGGTCGTGCCGGGCCTCATGGCCGTCGGCGAGGCTGCCTGCGTCTCGGTGCATGGCGCCAATCGCCTCGGCTCCAATTCGCTGCTCGACCTGGTCGTGTTCGGTCGCTCCGCCGCCCATCATTGCGCGGCAACGATGGAGCCGGGCGCACGCCACGGGGCGCTGCCGGCAGACGCCGGGCAGGACAGCGTCGAGCGTATCGATCGCCTGCGCAATGCGAACGGGTCACGGCCGACGGCCGAGATCCGGCTCGAGATGCAGAAGATCATGCAGAGTCACGCGGCCGTCTTCCGAACCGGCGAATCTCTCGCGGAAGGCGTGAGCATGCTGCGCGCGACGCATGACAGTTTTGCCGATGTCTCCGTGACCGACAGATCGATGATCTGGAATACCGATCTCATCGAGACGATGGAACTCGAGAACCTGCTGCAGAACGCCAGGGCGACGATCGAATCCGCGGCGCGACGCACAGAGAGCAGGGGTGCCCATGCGCGTGAAGACTATCCTGACCGCAATGACAGCGAATGGATGAAGCATACACTGTCGTGGCTGGATGCCGCCGGCGAGAGCAGGTTCGGCGACCGGCCGGTTCATATGGAGACGCTGACCGACGAGGTCGAGGCGATTCCGCCCAAGGCAAGAGTTTACTGAGGACAGATTCTTGGCTGAATTTACACTGCCGCCGAATTCCCGGATCAAGAAAGGCCGGCATTTCCCCGCCGCAAGCGGGGCCGGCAACATCCGCCGCTACGTCGTCTATCGTTACGATCCGTCCAGTGGAGAGAATCCGCGGATGGATACCTACGAGGTCGATATGGACAGCTGCGGTCCGATGGTCCTGGACGCCCTGATCAAGATCAAGAACGAGATCGATCCGACGCTGACGTTCCGGCGCTCCTGCCGGGAGGGCATCTGCGGTTCCTGCGCGATGAACATCGACGGCCGCAACACGCTGGCTTGCACGGTCAGCGCTGACAGCATCCGCGGCGACGTCAAAATCTATCCACTGCCGCACATGGGCATCGTCAAGGACCTGGTGCCGGACCTGACGAATTTTTACGCCCAGTACGCCTCGATCAAACCCTGGCTGCAGACACGCACGCCGGCGCCGCCCGACCGCGAACGGCTGCAAAGCAAAGAAGACCAGGAAAAGATCGATGAGCCCGCCGCCTGCATCCTGTGTGCCTGCTGCTCGACGAGCTGTCCGAGTTACTGGTGGAACAGCGATCGCTACCTCGGTCCGGCCGCGCTGCTGGCCGCCTATCGCTGGCTGGTCGATAGTCGCGACGAGGCGACCGGCGAGCGTCTCGACGATCTCGAAGACCCGTTCCGGCTCTATCGTTGCCATACGATCATGAACTGCACGAATACCTGCCCCAAAGATCTCAATCCGGCGAAGGCGATCGCCGAGACCAAGAAGATGCTCGCCGAACGCCGGCACTGAGCGATCGTCGCCCGATTCGGCAACGCAGAGTACAGCTGGGGCCCCGATGCAGCACCCTGAACTGAAGTGGCAATGCCGGCGGGGAATGCGCGAACTGGATATTCTCCTCGAGCGCTGGCTGACGCAGCACTACGAGGAGCAGGATGATGCCCGGAAGTCGGCTTTCCGCCGACTTTTGACGCTCCCGGACCCGGAAATTGCCCGATACCTTCTGGCCGGGGAACAGGCCGAAGATCCGGAGCTGGCACGTGTCGTCGACAGTATTCGCGGTGGAGCTGCAGGCTGATCGCCGATGCCGCGGCATCGTCTTCTGGTCCGGAGTCGTGCTGACCGGCATCGGCGCGGCGCTGCTGGCCGTGACCTCCTTGCCGCCGCTGAGCCGTTTTTTGCTGCTGGTTCTCTGGCTGGTGGACTGTGGTTGGGCGCTGCGCCGCCTGCGGCAGGGCTGGCGCAAGGCCGGCCGGCTGCGCTTGACCAGCGACGGCCAGGTACAGCTCGTCGCGGACGGCATATCGCCGGTCTGCGTCTCCCTGCGCACCGGCTCTGTCGTCATGCGCCGCTTCGCCTGGCTGCGATTAGCGTGTCGCGGCGGCCCCGTGTGGGCGGAACTGTTCCTTTCGGCCTATTCTGAAAGCCATGCATGGCAAAGGTTTCAGCTGATCTGGCGGCTCCGCCGCGAGGCTTTTGGTCATCGGGGCACGGCTTGATACCATCTCCGCCCTTGTATTCACGCAGGACCTCGGACGCTGCTGGCACCGGGCAGGCGAATTTGTCGCCGGTTCCGGGTCACATTTTGACCAGAAATCGCAATGCACGGCGACCTGAAACCCGAACTTTCCGCTGTTGCCCCGGTCTATCGGGGAGTTAGCGGAGCAGCCTGGCCGCACCGCTGCTGGCAAGGAGCCTCAGGGCATGGCTGCTAAATCGACTGACGCTCAGCTGGTCCGTCGGGTCCAGAAGGGCGACAAGGGCGCTTTCGACCTGCTGGTGCTGAAGTACCAGCATAAAATCGTCAACCTGGTGATGCGTTATGTGCGAGACCCGGATCAGGCATTGGATATCAGCCAGGAGGCTTTCCTCAAGGCCTACCGGGCCTTGCCGCGATTTCGCGGCGACAGCGCCTTTTACACCTGGCTTTACAGGATCGCTGTGAATACCGCGAAAAATCATCTCGCGGCGGCCCGACGACGGCCGATGGACGTGGAACTCGACCTGCAGGATCCGGAGCAGTATGACCTGCATGCCAAGCTCAAGGAGACGGACACGCCGGAAGGCGTGACGCTGAGCAATGAATTGCACGAGACCGTCGAGAGGGCGATCGAAGGCCTGCCGGAAGATCTCCGGACGGCCATCGTATTGCGGGAACTCGACGGCATGAGCTACGAAGAAATTGCGCAGACGATGGATTGCCCGGTCGGTACCGTGCGCTCGAGGATATTCCGGGCCCGCGATGCGATCGGCAAGAAAATCGGGAACCTTATCGACTGACAGGACACAAAGTGTTGCCGACGGCTGGAGCGGCCAGCGGCAGCCCTTTAAAATTGCAGGAATGACGGGCCCGAAGGCCCGGGCGGGGAGTGATGAACGAAGCATTGAAAATGCAGATTTCGGCGTTTGTAGACGGCGAGCTGCCGGACAACGAGTCCGAACTGTTACTGCGCCGACTGAGCCAGGACGCAGCCATGCGTCAACAGGTCGCCGAATATCTCGAGATCGGCCGCCTGATCCGTCGCGATCAGGAACTTGCAGGCATGGAACGCCTGCGCGGCAGCGTCGCCGCTGCGCTCGGCGACGAGATCCAGCCCGAACCGGCGGTGAAACAGGCAGTTGGATCCAGCCTGATGACGCCGGCGAGCGGCATAGCGGTTGCGGCCATCGTTGCGGCGGTTGCGTTGCTGGGTCTCGGGCAATTGACGACGCCGGTGGACTCCGGTTTGCAGGATGATGCCGTTGTGATCGATCTCGCGCCGGCCTACACCGAACCCTCGGTTGCCGACGTTATCGGCAACATGCCAAGCGCACGCGAGCTCGACCTGCTTAGGCGGCATAACGACGGTGATATTCTTTACCGGATGGCGACTTTCGAGTACAACGAGCGCCTCGAGGTCATCGAGCCCGACGGCCACCTGACCGGGACCGCGGAGACGCCGGCGCCGCAGGATGCATCAGCGGAAGAAGAATCTACCGGAACGGAGTAGGTCCCTGCCGGGCAGGCCGCGGACGAAGGATGGCAGCATGACAATGAAGCACGCAGCCCTGATTTTCGCGGTTTGGTTTGGCGGAGTTTTCTCGGCAAGTTCATCAGCGCAGCAAAGGAGTCCTGCAGATTGGCTGGATCTCATGAGCTCGGCCGTTGCAACGACGAACTACCAGGGCACCGTCATACGTCGCAAGCGCGGCGGCTCGGAAGCGCTCAAGGTCGTGCACAAGATCATCGACGGCGTCGTCAATGAGCGCGTGACTTCCCAGGAAGGCAATGGACTGGAGATCATTCGTATCGGCAACGACGTCCATTGCATCCTGCCGGACAAGCAAACCGTGCTGGTCGAGGGGTGGAATAATCAAAGCACCTTGTTCTCACCACTGCCGCGCACGGAAGCGGCGCGGACCCCGCAGTATGACCTGTCAGTGATGCGCGAGGGCCGCATTGCAGGCCGTCGGGCGGTGCTGATCGCCGTTCGGCCGCATGACGAATTTCGCTATGCTCACCGAATCTGGCTCGACAGGGAATCGGGATTCCCGCTGCAGACCGAGGTTTTGAATTTCGACGGAGAGCTGGTCGAAGAAGTGAAGTTCGCCGATATTTCGTTCAGCGATGACATTACGGCGGATGCCTTCGATCCGACAGTAAGCCTCGACGGATTCACCTGGTACAAGGAGCCGACGCGCGCGGCCGGCACGCGCGTCGTCGACACGGACTGGCAGGCGCAGGATCTTCCGCCTGGATTCGATGTCGTCTCGGCGCAAACCGAGACACTCGCCGATGACGCCGGTACCGGGACCACGCACATTGTCTACAGCGACGGGGTGGCCAATGTCTCTGTCTTCATAGAGACGCCCAAAGGCGACGAAAAGAGCGGCTGGTCGATCCTCGGTGCATCAAATTCGTACAGCGTTGCCATCGACGGCTACCAGGTCACGGCAGTGGGCGAGGTCCCGGGTGTGACCGTGCAAAAGATCGCCTCGTCGATGCGCCGCCCTTAGTCGTTCTGCGACCACAGCCTCGATTCTGATATAAACCGTTCATGGAAACCGTCATCGGCCGCGTCGAGTCTCTGCGCGGTGACACCGTCACCGTTGTTGTCGACGCGCCTGTCGTCTGCCGACGCTGCGCCTCGGGCAAGGGCTGCGGCGCAGGGCTCGTCGGCGACACCGAAAATGCGCGGCGGATCGATATGCCGATACCCGCAGGCATGCGGCTGGCTGTCGGTGATCCGGTCTCGCTCAGTGTGGCGCCTCGACAGCTCCTGCGCGCAGCTGCCATCGCCTATGGCATCCCGCTCATCGCATTGTTGGCGGCCGCCGGGATTGCCAGGATCGCAATGACCGGCTTTAACGACCTGCTGGCCATCGTCATCGCCGTCGGCGGCCTGGGTGCAGGCATGTTCCTGAGTCGCTTCCTGCTGCGGCGAGACCGCAGCTGCCGGCACTTCGTGCCGACCATCGACGGGCTCCAGGCCCGCTGATATCGGGATGGATACCCTCCAGGTATACAGTCGGCAGGGTTGCCACCTTTGTGAAGCGCTGATCGAGGCGTTGCTGCCCGTGATCCGGGGCAAACTCGAGATCGAGGTGCTCGATATCGACACCCGGGCGGAGTGGATCGAGACCTACGGCACCCGGATCCCGGTGATCGAATATCGCGGGCATTTCGTCTGCGAGCACCGGCTCGATATCGATGCCGTCCAGGGAATCCTTGCGGCTGCGACCCGGTCATAAGCCATACAGAACGTATATACTTCGCCGCTGGCCTGACCCGGATATCGCATGAATCTAGAGCGCTCTCGCTTTTGTATGGACCCAACGACGAATCTGCCTCGCTTGCGGGCAGCTTCCGTCGCTGTGCGCCATCACGGGTCCCGGCAGCCAGTCGGTTCTCCGCCCGGCTTCGCAATGCCGCGCAAGCCAGCGCCGGTCTGATCCTGAACGCCGCATGGACCACATCCGCAATTTCTCGATCATCGCCCACATCGATCACGGCAAGTCGACCCTTGCCGATCGGTTCATCCAGCATTGCGGCGGCCTGCAGGATCGCGAGATGTCCGAGCAGGTCCTCGACTCGATGGATCTCGAGCGAGAGCGCGGCATCACGATCAAGGCGCAGAGCGTGTCGCTCGACTACACGGCGCCCGACGGTCGCGAGTACCAGCTGAATTTCATTGACACGCCGGGCCACGTCGACTTCTCCTACGAGGTCTCGCGATCGCTGGCAGCCTGCGAGGGCGCGCTGCTGGTCGTCGACGCGGCGCAGGGCGTGGAAGCACAAAGCGTGGCGAACTGCATCACGGCCATCGACCAGGGCCTCGAGGTATTGCCGGTACTCAACAAGATCGATCTGCCCGCGGCCGATCCCGACAAGGTCGTCAACGAGATCGAGGAGATCATCGGTATCGACGCATCGGGCGCCGTGCGCGTCAGCGCAAAGACCGGCGAGGGAGTACCCGAGCTCCTGGAAACGCTCGTCGCGACGATACCGCCGCCAAAAGGCGACCCCGACGCGCCCCTGCAGGCCCTGATCATCGACTCGTGGTTCGACAACTACGTCGGCGTCGTTTCCCTGGTGCGGATCGTCAACGGAAAGCTGGCCAAAGGCAGCAAGATCACCGTGATGTCGACAGGTCGCTCCTACATTGCCGACAGGGTCGGCTCATTTACGCCGAAGATGGAGGATCGCAGCGGACTCTCGACGGGTGAGGTCGGCTTCGTGATCGCAGGCATCAAGGACATTTTCGGCGCGCCGGTCGGCGATACGCTGACGCTGGCCTCGGCGCCCTGCGAATCGCCGTTGCCCGGCTTCAAGCAGGTGCAGCCGCGGGTATTCGCCGGCCTGTTTCCCATTCGCTCGGATGATTACGAAAGCTTTCGCGAAGCGCTGCAAAAACTCAGGCTCAACGATGCCGCGCTGCATTTCGAGCCGGAGACGTCGGCCGCGCTCGGTTTCGGCTTCCGCTGCGGCTTCCTCGGCATGCTGCATATGGAGATCGTGCAGGAACGCCTGGAGCGTGAGTATGACCTCGATCTGATCACGACGGCACCGACCGTCATCTTCGAAGTCGAGCTGGCCAATGGTGACGTCGAATATGTCGACAATCCGTCACACTTGCCGCCAGCGAACGAAATCGCTGAGCTGCGGGAACCGATTATCTCCGCGAGCATCCTCGTGCCCGAGAAACACGTCGGCGCCGTGATGAAGCTGTGTATCGAGAAACGTGGCGTCCAGAGGCACATGCGCTACCTCGGCGGCCAGGTTTCTCTCGAGTACGATCTGCCGTTGTCGGAGGTTGTTCTCGATTTCTTCGATCGCTTGAAGTCCGTCAGCCGCGGCTTCGCGTCATTCGACTACCATTTCGAGCGCTTCGAGGCGGCCCCGCTCGTCAGGCTCGATGTGCTGATCAACAAGGAGCGCGTTGACGCGCTGTCGATTATTGTGCACCGTGCCAATGCGAACACGCGGGGACGGGATCTGGTCGAGCGCATGCGCGAGCTGATCCCGCGGCAGATGTTCGACGTGGCGATCCAGGCGGCGATCGGCGGCCAGGTCATCGCCCGCAGCACGGTCAAGGCGCTGCGCAAGAATGTGACCGCCAAGTGTTACGGCGGGGACGTGACGCGCAAACGCAAGCTGCTGGAGAAGCAGAAGGCCGGTAAAAAGCGCATGAAGCAGATTGGCTCCGTCGAGATACCGCAGGAAGCTTTCCTTGCGGTCTTGAAGGTGGATAAGTAAGGACCAGCGAATTGAGTATCAACCTTGCATTGATCCTGACCGTGCTGACCGCGGTGACCGGCGTCGTCGTGCTGCTGAATCGGCTGGTCTACGAAAAGACGCTCGGCGAGCGCGATGAAGGTAATCCGGTCATCGACACCGTGGTCGAGTATTCCCGTTCTTTCTTCCCGGTGCTGCTGTTCGTGTTGGTCGTGCGGTCATTCGTCTTCGAACCGTTCCGGATCCCGTCAGGCTCGATGATGCCGACCCTGGTGGACGGCGATTTCATCTTCGTCAAGAAATATTCTTACGGGCTGCGCTGGCCGGTCATCGAAAAGAAGTTTTACGCGACCGGCGAACCCGAGCGGGGAGACGTCGTTGTCTTTCGCCTGCCGTCCAACCCGAACGTCAATTACATCAAACGGGTTGTCGGGCTGCCCGGCGACGTAATCTCCTACGACAATGCTCGCCTGACGATCAATGGCGTCCTGATGCCGATGTCGGCATGGTCGGAGCTCGAGACCGAGGTTCGCGGATTTTTCTACCGGGAGACCCTGGATGATCGTGAACATGCAATTCGCCATAGCGTTGATGTCCTGTCCGCCACGGCCGGCAGGCCGCGGGTCCGCGTCTTTGAAGTGCCGGAGGGCCACTACTTCATGATGGGCGACAACCGGGATAACAGCCAGGACAGCCGCTTCATCGGCCCGATCCCGGAGACGCACCTCGTCGGCGAGGCGGTCCGCATCTGGATGCATATGGACGGCTTCGAATGGCCGGATTGGCGCCGGATCGGCACCAAGATTCAATAATGTGGTGCAAGTCACTGATTCGGACGTCGAAATCACGTTTAATTTAACAAATTATCGCGATTTTTCAGGTACTTGAAGATTTTCGGAGTTGAGTCTATGAACGCTCCCGGCATGCGCAAGCAGACCCCGATTCGCCAGCACGGCATGACAACGCTCGGATTCCTGATCCTGGTGGTATTTGTCGGACTTTTCGCCTTTGCGGGCATTCGCCTGGCGCCCGTCTACCTGAACTACGTCAAGGTTGCCGGCGTACTCGACGGCGTCTATGACGAATTCGACAGTCAGAACCCGTCACGCGCGGCGATTCGCACCTCGATCAATCGTCGTTTCGAAGTCGAGAGCGTCAGCAATATCACTGACCGGGAGATCAAGGTAACCGCCGACAGCGGCGGATTCCTGGTCGAAGCGCAGTACGATCACACCACGCCGTTCATCGGCAACCTGTACTTCACGGTTCGCTTCGACAAGAAAGTCCTCGTCCGCCGCTAAGCAACCGCGCCGCCTGGGCGCTCTTTCCGGCCTGTTGAGGGTCGGCAAAAGCTCTATAATCTGTCGCCCTGAACCTGCCTCCCATCCGATCGGGCGAATGACCTTGAACAAAGCGGCCACCTGGCTCAGAAAAACCCTGGACTACGAATTCCGGGACGACGCGCTGCTCGAGCGCGCGCTGACGCACCGCAGTGCGCCAGGCGCCAACAACGAGCGCCTCGAGTTTCTCGGCGACTCGGTCCTGCAGCTGGTCGTGTCGGAACTGGTCTTCGACTACCGGTCGGATGCGAGCGAGGGGCGCCTCAGCCGGCTACGCTCATCGCTGGTCAAGGACAGCACACTGAGTGACGTCGCCACCGAACTCGGCCTGGGCGAACACCTGATCCTCGGCTCGGGCGAGCGCAAGACCGGCGGACACAGGCGCACGTCCATCCTCGCCGACGCGCTCGAAGCGATATTCGGCGCCGTCTATCTCGACGCGGGCTTCGACGCCGCGCGTCAGGTCATCCGCAATGCCTTCGGCGAGCGGCTCGACAATCTGCCCGGGGAGGGCGAGCTGCGCGATCCAAAATCGCGACTGCAGGAATTCCTGCAAGGCCGGCAACTTGCACTGCCGGTCTATTCGATGGAGAGCGTCACTGGCAAGGCGCACAAGCAGCTGTTCGAGGTCAGCTGCCGAATCGATCAGCCAGCGCTCAGTACGGCAGGCAGGGGGACGACGCGGCGGGATGCCGAGCAGCAGGCTGCGGCCGCCATGCTGGCGGCGATCGAGGAAACCGTTGACTGATTCCGATTTTCGCTGTGGTTACGTAGCCGTGGTCGGCAGGCCGAATGTCGGCAAGTCGACATTGATCAACACCATTCTCGGCACCAAGATCAGCATCGTCACGCCCAAGCCGCAGACGACGCGGCATCGAATCCTAGCGGTCGACACGCATGCTGACTACCAGGCGATCTATGTCGATACGCCCGGTATCCACCGGCAAGCCGGCAAGGCGATGAACCGGCTGATGAATCGCGCGGCGGCCAATGCGCTGACCGATGCCGACCTCGTGCTGTTCATGACCGAGGCAAACCGGTGGATGCCGGAAGACCAGGACGTCCTTGATCGCCTGGCCACGGTAAGGGCGCCGGTCGTCGCTCTACTGAACAAGATCGACAAGGTGCGGCCGAAGGAACGGCTGCTCAAGGCGCTGGCCGCGATGTCGGCCAGGAGCGAATTTGCGGAAGTGATACCGGTCTGCGCGCGACGCAAGGGCGACATAGGGCAGCTGCAGGCCGTGGTCCGCAATTACCTGCCGGTGTCCGAGCCGCTGTTCCCCGAAGACATGATCACGGACCGCAGCCAGCGGTTCCTCGTCGCCGAGGTGATTCGCGAGAAACTGATGCTGGCGCTGCGCCAGGAGATTCCTTACGGCCTGACGGTACAGATCGAGCAATACGAGGAAGACGAGCAGGGTGTAGCGATCCATGCGGTGATCTGGGTCGAGCGCGACAGCCAGAAGGGCATCGTCGTCGGCAAGGGCGGCAGCCAGCTGAAGCGTACCGGCCGGGCGGCGAGGCTCGAATTGAAAGAACAGCTTGGCCGGCCGGTGCACCTGGAGCTCTGGGTCAAGGTCAAGGACAACTGGGCGGACAGCGAGAAGGATCTCCAGCACCTCGGCTTTGACGCAACATGACGGCGAGCCGGCGCATTCAGAACGAGCCTGCGTGGGTCCTGCATCATCGGCCTTTTCGCGATTCCAGCCGGATTCTCGACGTGCTGAGCCGCGATCACGGACGCCTGGCCGTCGTGGCGCGCGGCAGCCGCTCCGGGAAATCCAGGCTCAAGGGCATCCTGCGCCCGTTCCTGCCGCTGCAGCTGTCCTGGGTCATCAGGAGCGACATGGGCACGCTGACCGGGGCCGAACTTAACGGCGCGCCGATTTCCCTGGCGGGCGACGCCCTGATGTCGGGCTACTATGTCAATGAACTCATACTGAAGCTGATGCACCGCCACGACCCGCAGCCGGAGATGTTCGCCGTCTATGCAGCGACGATCAGCGCATTGAACGGCGCGTCGAACGTGGCCGCGGTTCTGCGACGATTCGAAATCGATGCGCTGGCGCTGCTTGGCTATGCGTTGAATCTGGACCATGATACGCGCAGCGGTGACGAACTTGATCCGGACAGAACCTACGAGTACCGGGTTGAACAGGGCCCGGTAGCTGTCGAGGGACGCAGCGGCCCGATGGTGTTTTCCGGGCGCGAGCTGCAGGCAGTGGCGCGAGCAGGGTTCGAGGACCCCGCCGTACTGGCGTCGGCAGGCCGACTGCTGCGGCAGGTCATCGACTGGCACCTGGACGGCAGCGAATTACAGAGCCGTAAGGTACTTCGCGATATGCGGCTAAGCGTCGAAACGAAAGGATAACGATGAAGATTCAGCATCTCGGCGTCAATGTCGATCACGTGGCCACACTACGCCAGGCCCGCGGTACGGACTACCCGGATCCTGTCGAAGCCGCGCTGCTCGCCGAGCAGGCGGGCGCAGACAGTATCACCCTGCATTTGCGCGAGGATCGCCGGCATATCCAGGATCACGACCTCGGCCGCCTGGGGGAGCGCATGCGGACTCACATGAATCTCGAAATGGCGGTGACCGACGAGATGCTCGGTATCGCCTCGTCCGTTCTGCCGTCGGACTGCTGTCTCGTTCCCGAGAAAAGGGAAGAGCTGACGACCGAAGGTGGCCTCGATGTCGCGGGTCAGCGGGACAAGCTGCAAGCGGCCTGCGAGGCGCTCGCAGGCAACGGCATCCGGGTGTCGCTGTTCATCGATCCGGAGCGAGATCAACTCGATGCAGCGAGGGCCGTCGGCGCACCGGTTGTCGAGCTGCATACCGGCGCCTACGCAGAGGCGTCCGGTGCCGAGCAGCTGGCAGAACTCGAGCGCGTCATCGACGCGGCGGCTTACGGGGCGGACATCGGCCTGACGATCCATGCCGGTCACGGCCTGCACTACGAGAATGTCACCCCGATTGCCGCCATACCCGAGATCGTCGAGCTCAATATCGGGCACGCCATCGTCGCACGCGCGGTATTCGACGGTTTTCCTGTCGCTGTCAGCGAGATGAAGCGACTCATGACCGCCGCCCGAGCGGATTGACGACGCAGATGATCTACGGCGTCGGGACCGATATCGTCGAATTATCGCGGGTGCAGGAAACCTACGATCGCTTCGGCCAGCATTTTGTTGATCGCCTGCTGATGGACGAGGAGCGCGAGCTGTTCGAGCAGACCAAGTGGCCGGTTCGTTTCCTCGCCATGCGTTTTGCTGCCAAGGAAGCGACGGTCAAGGCGATGGGTACAGGCTTCGCGCACGGCGTCTGGATTCGCGACGTCGGGATCGTCAACAGCCCCTGGGGCCGACCGGAGATCATCTGGTCGGCCCGCGGCCGGGCCCGCTGTGACGAGCTCGGTATCGGCGAGGGCCATGTCAGCCTGAGTGACGATGCCGGGCTGATCCTCGCTTTTGCCGTGGTCATGCAGTCTTCTTAATAATAATTTTCAAAAAGATCTCTAATGCATTGTTTTTCCTTTGATATTGAAACAATTCCTGATGTCGAACTCGGCCGGCGCCTGTGGGGTCTCGACGACCTGTCGGACGCCGATGTCGGCACGGCGATGGGCTTCCTCAGGCAGCAGAAGACGGGTTCGGATTTCCTGGCGCTGCACATGCACCGGGTGGTCGCGATCTCGGTGGCCTTTCGCAGCGGGGACGGTTTCCGGGTCTGGTCACTCGGCGATCGCGATGCCGAGGAAGCGGAGATCATCACCCGTTTCTTCGATGGCATCGGCAAGTACACGCCGGAACTCGTTTCCTGGAATGGCAGCGGCTTCGACCTGCCGGTGCTTCACTATCGCGCACTGCGTCATGGCGTCCAGGCGCCACGTTACTGGGAAACCGGCGACGACGACCGGGATTTTCGCTACAACAACTACCTGAGTCGTTTCCACTGGCGTCATCTCGACCTGATGGATGTGTTGGCGAGCTTCCAGGTTCGGGGCAGGGCGAGTCTCGAGGAGACCGCCATCATGCTCGGTTTCCCGGGCAAGCTGGGGATGAGCGGCGACAAGGTCTGGCAGTGCTGGCTCGATGGCGGCATCGATGACATCCGCAATTACTGCGAGACGGACGTCCTGAATACCTATCTCGTCTATCTGCGCTTCCAGTTGATGCGTGGCCACCTCGACGAGGTCGCGCTGGAACGCGAGTACGAGCTGGTTCGCGAAACCATTCGCTCGATGGCTTTGCCGCATCTCGACGAATTCCTCGCCGCCTGGCAATCGGCTTGATCCGCTGTGGCCAGGCGCAAACGTGAGCCGGAAACTGCGCGGATCGAATCGGTGACCCATGACGGTCGCGGTATCGCCGCGATCACCGGCAAGAAGGTCTTCGTCGCCGGCGCGCTCGAGGGCGAAACCGTGCAGTTCATGCGCCGCAAACGGCGCCGGAACTACGACGAGGCGGAACTTCTCGAGGTTATCGAGGCGTCGCCCGCGCGGATCGAACCCCGCTGCGCGGTATTCGCCCAATGCGGCGGTTGCTCGCTGCAGCATCTGTCAGCAGCGGATCAGCGGGAGATCAAGGCGCGTGCGCTCCGCGACAACCTGGACCGCGTCGGCAAGGCCGAGCCAGACCGCTGGCTCGAGCCAATCTTCGATGCCGCGGAGAACGGCGGCTGGCATTACCGGCGTCGCGCGCGTCTCGCGGTCAAGGACGTGCCGGCGAAAGGCCGCGTGCTCGTCGGCTTCCGGGAGAGTCACGCGCCCTACGTTTGCGACATGCATCGCTGCGAGGTGCTCGCCGAACCGGTCGCCGGGCTGATTGACGCGTTGAGCGAGCTGATCGGCTCGCTGAGCATCCGCGCAAGGCTCCCGCAGATCGAAGTCGCCGTCGCCGACAATGTCACCGAGCTCGTCTTTCGCGTGCTGGATCCGCCGACCTCAGCCGATAAAGCGGCGCTGGCGGCTTTCGCCGCGCGTTACGGCGTCCAGGTCGGGCTGCAGCCGGGCGGCCCGACGACGGTCGAGGCGCTGGCGGGTGGGCACGAGCCGCTCGTCTACCGGCTGCCCGACTTCGATGTGGATATCGAATTTGGCGCAACGGATTTCGTCCAGGTCAACGGACCCGTGAATCGGCTGATGGTGACCGCGGCCATCGGGCTACTGGGCGTCGAGCCCACGCATCGCGTGCTCGACCTGTACTGTGGCATCGGCAACTTCTCGCTGCCGCTGGCGCGCTGCGCGGGTCATGTGCTCGGCGTCGAATTCGAAGCGCACCAGGTCGAGCGCGGCCGGCAGAATGCGCTGCGCAACGGTATCGACGGGTGCGAATTCCGCCACGCGGATCTCGCCGCGATCGACGGCTCGGAATCCTGGCTGCGAGAGGACTGGGATCGCCTGCTGCTCGACCCGGCTCGCAGCGGCGCCGCACAAGTGGCCATGCACGCTGACAAGATCGGCGCGGCGCGCATCGTCTATGTCTCCTGCCACCCCGGCACCCTCGCGCGAGACGCGGGTATCCTCGTCCACGATCAGGGGTACCGGCTGGAGGCGGCCGGTATTATCGACATGTTTCCGCATACCGGTCATGTCGAGTCCATCGCCGTTTTTGAGAAACGCTAATAAAAATAGATATTTACACGGTTTTTTACTAGTCTAGGCGCATGGCACTCGGACCCGTCATGCTGGATGTGGAGGGCCTGACCCTGACACCTGCCGATCGCGACCTGCTGCGCGAGCCGGCCGTCGGCGGGGTCATCCTCTTCACCCGCAACTATGATTCACCGGGACAGCTGGCCGACCTGGTCGCTGCGATTCGCGCCGTACGCAGTCCGCCGCTGCTGATTGCGGTCGATCATGAGGGCGGTCGGGTCCAAAGGTTCAGAGACGGCTTCACCGCCATCCCGCCGATGCGGCGTATCGGCCGGCAGTTCGATTCAGATCCCGACGCCGCGCTGTCGCTCGCGAAAACGACAGGCTGGGTCGTCGCGTCAGAACTGCGCGCCATGGACATAGACCTGGCGTTCACGCCGTGCGTCGATCTCGACTGGGGCGTCAGCGAAATAATCGGCAATCGCGCGTTTCACAAGAAGCCCGACGTCGTCGCCGATCTTGCCAGTGCCTATGCGCGTGGACTGCGCGATGGCGGTATGGCCGCCGTTGCCAAACACTTTCCCGGCCATGGGGCCGTGGTCGCCGATTCACACGAGCAGCTACCGGTCGATCGGCGCAGTTTTGGCGACCTGCTGGACGATATGCGCCCCTATGAGCGGCTCGTCGGTAATCGACAACTGGCCGGCGTCATGCTGGCGCACATCGTTTACGCCGAGATGGACGAAATGCCCGCCAGCCTGTCGGCATACTGGATCCAGGATCAGTTGCGCGCCCAACTCGGTTATGATGGCGCGGTTTTTTGCGACGATCTGGGTATGAAGGCAACCCGTCAGTACGGTTCGATGACGACCCGGGCGCAGCTGGCGCTCGACGCTGGTTGCGATATGGTGCTGGTTTGCAACGATCGCGCGGCGGCGAGCGCGACGGTTGCAGCGTTGCGCGAGTACTCGAACCCACTGTCGCTCGTCAGGCTTGCGCGTCTGCACGGCACCGGGCACAGGATGCGGGAGTCCCTGCTGACCAGCGACGAATGGCAGTCCGCGGTAGAGCGCCTGCAGCACGGCCTCGACGTGCCTGCGCTGAAGCTCGACGCCTGATTCTCGTGAGTGACGCCAGGCGCCAATATGCACTCATTGCGGGCAGCGGATTCCGCGATTTCGGCGGTGATTCGCAGGGCAGGGAAATCGACACGGCGTTCGGTTCGCCGTCCGGGCCGATCCGCGTCCTCGAGTACGACGATCAATCGGTTTTCCTGCTGCCGCGCCACGGCGACGATCTGCGCATACCACCGCATCGGATCAATTACCGGGCGAACATGGCTGCCCTGCGCTCACTGGGTGTCGATGCGGTGATCGCGGTCAATACTGTCGGCGTGATTCACGGCGAGCTGCATCCAGGTCAGATCGCGATCCCCGCACAGTTGATCGACTACACGTCGGGTCGGGCACACAGTATCTACGAGGGCGATACGGCGATCGATCACATCGATTTCACGCGGCCGTTTGCCGAGAACCTGCGGTGCGCATTGCGGACCGCGGCCAGCAAAGCCGGCGTCGATATCTACGACGGCGGCGTCTATGCCGTAACGCAGGGTCCGCGGCTCGAGACGGCGGCGGAAGTCGACCGGCTGGAACGCGACGGCGCAGACTTCATCGGCATGACCGCCATGCCGGAAGCCGCTCTCGCCAGGGAGCTGGGCATCGACTATGCCTGCCTGTCACTGATCGTCAACTATGCTGCCGGCCGTGGCGAAAAACCGATACATGACGACCTCGAAGCGGGTACGATGACCGCCAAAATGCATGCCATGAAAATCTTGCGCGCCTTTTTCGGAGACAGGGAAGAATGACGGAACCCGGCCGCCACGTGCTGGAACAATTGATCGAGGGTTCGGCCGAGCCCATCCTGGTTGCGCGTATCGACCATCCTGACTGGCCCGTGGTGCTGTCGAATTCCGCATTCGCGACGCTCAGCGATTTCGTGCCGGTAAGCGACAAGCCGCTTGCCGATGTCGTCGAGAAACTGGTTGGGCGCGAACTTGCGCTCGAGATCAGCGAGACCATTCGGGGCGGCCAGGAAACAACCATCGCCGTTGAACTCGGCAGTCGCGAGTACCTCATGGTGTTGAAGCCGCTGAGTTCCCCCGACGGCGAGGCACAGTACTACGCGGCTTACTGGCGCGGTACCGCGGGCGGCACGCTCGGCGTCGATACCGAAATTCAACAGGCCCTGCTGAAGGCCAAGCGCCGAATCCGCGATTTATCGCGCGACGATCCGGTGACCGGCATGCTGAACGCCTCGACGTTCAATGAAGTGCTGACGCATGACTGGGCCGTGGCTGCCCGGGAGAAGTCTAGCCTTGCGCTGGTGGCTTTCACGCTGGATGATTTCCCCGCTTACCTGGAGGTCTTCGGCAGGCACGCCTCCGATTCCTGCCTGCGGCGTGTTGCACAGGCCATCCGGCGATGCCTTCGTCGAGCCAGCGATGTGGCTGCCCGCCTGGAGACCGCGGAGGGCGATTATCTCGTCGTACTCTCGCACTCGTCGAACGAGAGTGGTGTCAATGATTTCGCGGCGAAAATATCCGCTGCTGTCCGCGAGCTCGGGCTACATCATCCGCGCTCCCGGCAGGCGAAGTTCGTCACCGTGTCCTATCGCACGACAGTCATGGCGGCCGGGGAAGACGACACGACCGCCGAGCAGTTTCTCGCCCTCGTCGTCGACTGATTACTGAACAGGGTTGCCGGGCAGCAGGTCACCCGTGGTGTCGGGTTCTTCCGGCGTCGTCTCCTCGATCCGCATAACGCGCGCGATCACGCCGAATTTCGGGTGATCGTAGTAGCGTATCTCATTGTTGCGCAGGATCCGGTCTTCATTGATGCGATAAATAATNNATGCGATAAATAATCGACGGCGGGGCGAAGTTCGGTTCGAAGCTCAGCGAATCCCGGGAGCGGTTATCGCCGTAATAACGGATCGCTTCTTCCGCCGGCGGCGCAGCCCCTGACGCGCGGTGCTCGAGAGTCAGGTCGACGACGAGGTGCAGAAACCGGCTCAGGTAGAGCGTAATGTAGCCATCGAGGCGCAACGGGGGATCGCCCATTCGACGCAGACTCAGTGGCAGGGTCTCTTCCTTTTCGAGGGTCGGCTGGGTCCACCCGGTGTGTAGTAACGGAAGGTAGGCGTCCAGATCAACAAGTTTTTCCCAGGCGCCGATCAGCTGATACTCCGCAGGGTCCAGTCGTTCGATGCCCACGTTTTCGTAGGTCGGAATCTCCTCCAGCGTTTCGCCGGGCTGCAACACGAAGGGCGTCTCTTCCTCCTCCGCCACCTCCTTCTCGACCAGCTGTTCGCTTGCGCCAGGCAGCGCCTCCACGGTCGGGTCGCCTGGACGGTCGGAGTAAACGGCGACCGCGTCCTGGTCTGTCAATTCGGGCGGGATCTCACCGAAAAATGCTTCGTCCGAGAGCACTTCGACGGCGACTTCCGGTTCGAAAATCTCCGTGGAATTCGCGGCGCTGCCGGCGTACTCGAAGACGATCAATTCCACGGTATAACGGGGAACCGCTTCTTCCTCGGTGTCGAGCTGCACGACATTGGGCACGATCTGCTGCTGCGCGGCAGCGGCCGTCATGGCGCACAGCATCGCGAGGCAGGCCGGCGCAAAGCGGGCTCGGCAGCGCTGTAAATGATCGTTCCTCTCGGTCATGTGCGTTCAGCAGGCTTCGTCAATCGATTGGACATCATCGGCCCGTAATGTATCCAGCAGATTCTCGAGGAATCGGAATCGCTGGTCCGGGTCCGCAAGGTCCAGCCGGAACTGTAGACGATGTGCGCCGCTTAATCGATAGATGTCGCCCTGGTTCTGCACGAGGCCGACAAGCGCCATTGGGTCCGTGCTGGTTTCGTCGCCGAACAGCAGGTAACCGCCGCTGTCGGCGGCGTCGATTTTCTCGACACCGAGGCGAACGGCATCGATCTTGAGTGCAGCCAGCCGCACATGATTCTTTGCAGCCTCGGGCAGCAGGCCGAAGCGGTCGATCAGCTCGACCTGCAGATCCCTCAATTCATTAGCCGAGCTGGCGCTGGCAATGCGTTTGTACAGGATCAGCCGCAGATGCACATCCGGGACATAGTCTTCCGGCAGCAGTGCAGGGACGTGCAGATTGATCTCGACGCCCGCATTAAGCGGTTTGTCGAGGTCGGCGACGTCGCCGCGTTTCAGCGCTGCGACCGCGCGACCCAGTAACTCGGTATACAGCGAAAAACCGATCTCCTGGATCTGACCGCTCTGTGTCTCACCGAGCAGCTCTCCAGCGCCGCGGATCTCCAGGTCATGCGTCGCCAGGGTGAAGCCGGCGCCGAGGTCCTCGAGCGAGTCGATCGCCTCGAGGCGCTTGATGGCATCTGCCGTCATCGCACTGCGCGGCGGTGCGACGAGATATGCGTAGGCGCGGTGATGCGACCGGCCGACGCGGCCGCGCAGCTGATGCAGCTGCGCCAGCCCGAATCGATCGGCCCGGTTGATGATGATCGTGTTGGCCGTGGGTACATCGAGACCGGATTCGACGATCGTCGTGCATAACAGGACGTTGAAGCGCCGGTGATAGAAATCGAACATGACCTGCTCGAGCTCCCGCTCCGGCATCTGTCCGTGACCGATCCTGATGTCTGCTTCCGGCACCAGCGCCGCAAGCTGTTCCCTGACGGCTTCGATGTCTTGTACGCGGTTATGAATGAAATAAACCTGGCCGCCGCGCTTGATTTCGCGGAGGCAGGCTTCCCGGATGACGACGTCGTTCCACTCGCTGACAAACGTGCGCACGGACAGTCGTTCCGCGGGTGGGGTCGTGATCAGCGACATTTCGCGCAGCCCGCCGAGTGACATGTTCAGCGTGCGCGGGATGGGTGTGGCCGTTAGCGTGAGCACGTCGACCTCGCTGCGCAATGACTTGATGGCCTCCTTGTGGCGCACACCGAAACGGTGTTCCTCGTCGACGATGACCAGGCCGACATCCTTGAAGTCTTTTGTATGCTGCAACAGGCGGTGGGTACCGATAACGATGTCGACCGTCCCGCTGCGCATGCCCTGCACGATGTCGTTCGCCTGCCGGGCCGAGCAAAAACGGGACAGCACCTCGACGCGGACCGGCCAGTCGGCAAACCGGTCGTGAAACGTTTGTCCATGCTGCTGCGCCAGCAGCGTCGTCGGCACGAGTATGGCGACCTGCTTGCCGCCCTGGACCGCCGCAAAGCTTGCCCGCAGCGCAACTTCGGTCTTGCCGAAGCCGACGTCGCCGCAAACGATGCGGTCCATTGGTTTGTCGGACGCCAGGTCCTCGAGCACCTCGGCAATGGTCCGCTCCTGGTCGGCCGTCAGTTCGAAGGGGAATCCGGCCTCGAACGCGCGATAGTCCTGCTCAGGCCAGCGGAAGCGGTGTCCCGGGCGGGCAGCCCGCCGCGCGTAGACGTCGAGCAGCTCGGCGGCGACGTCGCGGATCCGCTTGATCGCGCGCTTCCTGGCTTTCGCCCACTGATCGCTGCCGAGCCGATGCAATGGCGCGTTCTCCGGGGAGGCGCCGGTGTATCGCGATATCAGGTCGAGCGCGTGCACGGGCACGTAGAGCTTGTCGCCGTCGGCATACTCGAGCTGCAGGAATTCCGCGACGCTGCCGCCTGCCTCCAGCATCGTTAGTCCGCGGTAGCGACCGACACCATATTCGGCGTGCACGACCGGTGAGCCGGGCTCGAGATCATTGAGCTGGCGGATGATCGTCTCAGGATCGCGTTCCGTACGGCGGCGAATCCGCCGCCTTGGTTTCTCGCCGAACAGCTGGTGCTCGCTGATGATCGCGAATTTGCATTCCGGCAAGAGGACCCCGTCCTCTAGCGGCGCGACCGCAACGCCCGCCCGCGCGGCGCTTTCGCCGAAGCTCGCCCAGTTGTCGACCCGGGCGACATCCACGCCCCTGCCGGTCAGCAGTTCTAATACCTGCTCGCGGCGGCCCGCCGAATCGGCCGTAAACAGGATACGGCCATCGAATTCGGCGATGAACTGCATCAGTGCCCGGGCCGCGTCTTCGTAGCGCGCCTCGATCCTGACAGCCGGTGCGAGGCGGGTCGGGAGATTGACCGTTTCGTCGCCCTGACCCAGGGCCCGGCTGCCTGCACTGATGGTTCGCAGCCGGTCGAGCCCGGCGGCGAGCGACTGCGGCTCGAAGAAACTCTCTTCCGGTGACAGGACAGGGCGCTCCGGATCGAGACGGCAAAGTTCGAAGCGCTCGTGGATTTCGGCCCACGACTGTTGCAGCAAGTCGTCCAGGTCGGCCGGCACGAGCACGGCGGCCTCCGCAGGCAGATAATCGAGGAAGTTACTGGTCTGCTCGAAGAACAGCGGCAGGTAATACTCGATGCCGCCATGCGCGATGCCGTCGGAAACTTCCCGGTAGACGCGGGACGCAGACGGCCGTCCTTCGAAGCGCTCGCGGTATCGGTGTCGAAAGGCTTGTATGCCGGCCTGATCGAGCGGCACCTCGCGTGCGGGAAGAATGCTGATCGCCTCGACCTTGTCGCCTGACAGCTGCGATTCGGGGTCGAAGAAGCGCAGGCTCTCGACGTCGTCGTCAAAGAAGTCGATTCGCAGCGGTTGCTCAGAACCCATCGGAAATACGTCGAGCAGCGAGCCGCGCACCGCGAACTCCCCGTGCTCGTCTACCTGGGGAACCCGCAGGTACCCGCAGGCGCTCAGCGAATCGATGAATTGACGATGGTTCAGCGGCTGGCCACATTGCAGGTTCAGGGTGCGTGCCGACACGTAATCGACGGGCGGCAGGCGCTGCAGGAGCGCCGGTCCCGATATCACGACAATGCCGCGCGACAGTCCCGGCAGCGTGCTGAGCACCTCGAGTCTCGCGGACACGATGTCCTGGTGTGGCGAGAACGTGTCATAGGGAAGCGTTTCCCATTCGACAAAGTGCAGGACCGGCATCGATTCACCCGCGAACCAGCGCATTTCGGTCTCGAGCTGATCGGCGTGCCGCGGGTCGTTGGCGACAACGATCAGCGGCCCCGCAGCCGCGCCGGCCAGCTCGACGGCGGCCAGTGCCGCGCCGGCGCCCAGCATGCGGCCGAGCGCGGGTCGCCTGCTGCTGCCGAGCAATTGCCTGGCGGCATCGCTGCTGATGAGAAATGGCTTGGACACGGTGGTCGGTCGTCGTCGGGGGCGGGAATTATGGCACAGACCGCGGGCTGGCGACCGTAACGAAAAACGCGCGGCAGTGCCGCGCGTCTTGATCGATTCGGTTTGTCCGGCTGGCTATTTGCTGACGGCGTGAATGACCTTGTCGTACTCGAAAAAGACGACGAAACCCGCGTATTCCCAGCGCGTGATCGGCGGGTCGCCGATCGGGTCGCGCACATTCTGAGGCGCCCCGTAATTCGCTTCGACAGCCTCTTGCGTCATGCCCCTCGCAGGTTTGCCGGCTTCGTCAAAGGTTGCAGAGCGATCTGCAGCGCTCATGTCCATGTTCTGTGCGCCGACGCTCATCGCCAGGCCGAGTGACAGCAACAGCAAGAGTTTTCGAGTGACATTGACCATCGTAGCCTCCGAAGTCCATATTGCGCCGACTATAGCACCGCCGGAAGGGCAAAAAACGCCTGATTTGCCGGGATTTTTACATCCCGGCACACGCTCCACGCTGACCTGGTTCTCAGTATTGCGCCGCGCTGCCGTGCAGGGCCCTGGCAGCGTCACCGACGGCGGACCGAATGTGATCCGAGTCACAGTTTGCCAGCACGTAAAGGTTGCAGGTTCCGGGGTCGCGACCCCTATCTGTGGTTTAATTCGCCGCATGATCAACTCTGCCGAACTCTTTGTCGGACTCCGGTACCTGCGGACCAAGCGGCGGACGCGATTCGTATCCTTCATTACCTTCATTTCCCTGGCCGGCATCGCACTCGGCGTTGCTGCGCTGATCGTCATTCTCTCGGTGATGAATGGCTTCGAGGGCGAACTTCGCGAGCGCCTGCTCAGCATGACCGCACACGGCCATGTGGCCGGAGACGACGGGGTGCTCGATGACTGGCGGCAGGTCGCTGACGTCGTGGAGGCGGCGCCCGGCATCGTCGCCGCCGCACCGCTGATCGAGATGGAGGGGATGGTGCGCACCGGCCGTTCTCTGAACGGCGTGTTGATCCATGGTGTGCTGCCGGCAGCCGAAGCAACGGTCGCTGGTCGCACGATCAATTTCGTCGAGGGCGCGCTTGACGTCCTGGTGCCGGGTGACAGGGGCATCGTGCTCGGCCGCTTCCTCGCGATCGATCTCGGCGTTCGGCTGGGCGACGGTGTCGTGCTGCTGATCCCGCGGCCGGACGGGCAAGGCTCGCTCGAACCGGTGCTCGAACGATACGTGGTGCGCGGCGTATTCGAGGCCGGCGTGCAGGATCATGATGCAGCACTGGCGCTGGTCCACGTCGAGGACGCCGCACGCCTGCTGGGTATCGGCGAAGCCGTGACCTCGGTGCGTTTCCTCACCGATGACGTCATGATGGCGCCGGCAGTGTCCGCCGAGCTGTCGCAGGCGCTCGGTCCCGCCTATGTCACGAGTGACTGGACAATTGAAAACGAGAGTTACTTTCGCGCG
>JABAHS010000429.1_pt13 | contig 25136 bp, 21 predicted proteins | sample 7062111 | NCBI WGS metagenome assembly JABAHS01 (sample SAMN14534600, study PRJNA622989) | marine sediment metagenome | biome: marine biome [ENVO:00000428]; feature: marine pelagic biome [ENVO:01000023]; material: deep marine sediment [ENVO:00002113]; isolation source: pool of 4 deep marine... | reverse complement strand
GACGCCTTCGACCGCTACGAGCGCGAGGTCTCGCCGGGGAAGTCCGACGGCACCCGCTACCGGGAACGTTGGCGGATCGCACCCCTCAAGGAGAAGCTCGGCGACTACTCGCTCGCCGCGATCACCCCCGACCTGGTCGCCGCCTATCGCGACGAGCGCTTGGAGGCCGGCAAGTCCAAGAGCACCGTCCGCCTCGAGCTCGTCCTGCTTGGCCACCTCTTCAACGTCGCCATCCGCGAGTGGGGCCTCGGCCTCGCCTACAACCCCGTCACGAACGTCCGCAAGCCCTCGCCCGGCAAGGGCCGAGACCGTCGCCTCGACGCTGACGAGGAGAAGAAGCTCCTCGAGGTCGTCGACGCTCACACCAATCCGATGCTCGGCTGGGCGGTGCGCCTCGCGCTTTTGACCGGGATGCGCCAGGGCGAGATCCTGTCGCTTCGGAAGAAGCAGGTCGACCTCGAGCGCCGCGTAGTGCGGCTCGACGACACCAAGAACGGGGACTCGCGAGTGGTGCCGCTTTCCCGCGAGGCGGTCGCGGTGTTCCAGACCGCGCTCGATCACCCGATGCGGAAGTCGGTGCGGACTCAACTCGTCTTCTTCGGTGAGCCCGGGAAGGACAAGCGCCGGCGGCCGTACCGGATCAACAAGGTGTGGGCGGAGGCGGTCAAGCGGGCGGGGCTTGAGGATCTACGGTTCCACGATCTGCGGCACGAGGCGGTATCGCGGTTCGTCGAAGCGGGGCTCGCCGACCAGCAGGTCGCGGCGATCTCGGGGCACAAGTCGATGCAGATGTTGAAGCGGTACACGCATCTGAGAGGTGAGGATTTAGTGGGGGCACTCGACAGAGTTCTAGAAGGAGCAAGGCATCGCTCAGCTTCCCTTCCAGACAGATCCGATACCGTAGACGCCCTCGACCCAATGATTTCCAACTAAGCGCACCGTCCCCAGAACCAGCCGCCCGATGCGTAACTCCACATCGAATAAGAACAATAAGCCCGCTCTAGCAGGACCAGAGAAATTGCGGCCTTTCTTTGGCTACTACGGCGGGCAATCAACGCTCTGTTGTACTCGGGCCAGTTTGGGACCCGGTACCGAAAGATGAAATCGGAGCTGCGCATAGTGGGAAGTTAACTCGTGCGCAGGTGGTCGCGGCCGATTTATGCAACGCCCCGTATGGTTGGATAGAAACCCGAGACACCCGGGATCGGATCACCACGTCTCCCTCAGTGCGCGGAGGATGTCGTAGCGGCTGATCTGCCCGACCAGGACGCCCGACTCGAGGACCGGATACCGGCGGTAGTGGCCCTTGACGAAAAGCTCGGCCGCCGCCACCACGTCGAGGTCCGCGTCGACCGTCTCCACCGGGCTGGTCATGTACTCGCTCACGGTGCCCGGCCAGTCCTGATGGTAGCTGGCCCCGAACGCTATCCTGAGGCAGTCCTTGTTCGACAGCATTCCGACCAGGTTGCCAGCGCTATCTATCACCGCGGCACCCGAGTACTCGTGCTCGAGCAGGTACTCGATCGCATCGTGTATTTTCATGTCCGGGGCCAATGTGACGAGAGACCGGGACATGTAGTCGCGCACACACGCCGTGCTAGTCATCGGCTCGCTCCTCTGCGTACGGGCAGCCCTTCGAGGTCCGACCGGGACAGCTTCCTAGCCGCCCGCACGCGATGCCGCAGCCAGCGCGAAGCTGTCGGCCACGTGCGATGAGGCCGATGCCGAGCAACAGAACCGCGAGAAGAAAGATGAACACACCGAGCATGATCGTGATCACGGCGTCACCTTGCCTTTCCAGGCGCTGTTCCGAAGTCATCGAACACGATCTGCTCGGGATCGACGCCGAGTCCGTCGAGCATGCTTCGCACCGCCCTCACCATCAACGGCGGGCCACACAGGTAGTACTCGCAGGCCTCGGGCTCGGGGTGCTCCGCCAGGTAGCGCTCGTAGAGCACCTCGTGGACGAACCCCGTAGGTCCTTGCCAATCGTCCCCGGGCCGCGGCTCCGAGAGGACGGCCTGCCAGGTGAAGTTGGGATACTCACGAGCGAGGCCATCGAACTCTTCGTCGTTGAACAGCTCGGCGCGGCTGCGTGCCCCGTACCAGAAGCTGATAGGGCGTCGGTCGCCCCGCTGCTTCAGTAGATGGAAGATGTGAGACCGAATCGGCGCCATGCCCACACCGCCGCCGATGTAAATCAGCTCGCGGTCCGAGTCGCTCGGGAAGAAGTGGCCGTAGGGTCCCGACACGTCGACGGCGGCTCCCGCCGCCAGGGCGAACAACCACGAGGAGACGATGCCGGGCGGCGTCTCCTCCGACGCGCCGGGGGGCGGCAGCGCAAGCCGAACGAAGAGCACCAGCGTGCCGACTTCCTCCGGGGCGTTGGCGAGGGAGTAGGCGCGGGTGGTGGGCTCATCGCACCGGCTCTCCAGATCCCAGAGGCCGAGCGCGTCCCACCTCTCCCGCACCCAGTCAGCCACGCCCATCTCGCGAAACGCGAGAGCGTGCGGTGGTGCGGTGACCTGCACGAAGGCGCCCGGCTCGAGCTCTGGCGCCTCGCCGGGTGGGATGGTCAGAACCACCTCCTTGACGAGCGGGGCCAAGCTCCGGGTGGAGGCCACTCGGCAGGCGTAGTGCCGCACCCCGAATACCTCGTCTGGCACCTCTACCCCGAGGTCGTCCCGGACCCGAACCTGGCACGCGAGTCGCATCCCCGCCGCTACCGCCCGGCGGCCGAGCCGCGAGTCCTCGACCGGGTTGGCGACACCGCCGCCGCGGGTGACCTTGATGCGACACAGCCCGCAGCTACCGCGGCCCGCGCACGCCGACGGCAGCAATACCCCGGCATCGTTCAGGATCTCCAGCAACGTGCGGCCCGCAACGCCGTCGACCGCGCCGGCCTCGCCCATCTCGATGTGCACCGGCGTGCTCGGCAGGAGACGGGCGCGGACCAGCTCGACGATGAGCGCCAGCACCGTCACCACCGCGGTGAACAGTCCGATGCCGAATCCGATCTCGAGCATACTCGTCGCCTCAACCGAGCCGGATATCCGCGAGCGCAAGGAACCCGAGCGACATGAGCCCCACCACGATGAAGCTGAGACCGAGACCGTGCAGCCCTTCCGGGACGTCCGCATAACGCAGCTTCTCGCGGATACCCGCGAGCAGCACCACCGCCAGCGCCCATCCAACTCCGGACCCGACGCCGTAGAACATGCTCTCGGCGAACCCGTAGTCGCGCTCCACCATGAACAGTGAGCCGCCGAGAATGGCGCAATTCACGGCCAGCAACGGGAGGAACAGACCCATGGTGCGATGCAGGGTCGGGAAGTAGCGCTCCAGCACCATCTCCAGCACCTGGACGACGGCGGCGATGACGCCGATGTACAGCATCAGGCCGAGGTAGGTCAGATCCACCTCCGGCAGCCCGGCCCAGCTCCACGCACCTTCGGCCAGGAGGTGCCTGTGCACCAGATTGTTCACCGGCACGGTGATGCCCTGGACGAGGATGACCGCGGCCCCCAGGCCGAGTGCGGTCGCGACGGTGCGTGACACCGCGAGAAACGTGCAGATCCCGAGAAAGAACGAGAGGGCCAGGTTGTCGACGAAAATCGCGTCAACGAACAGAGCGAGCAAGTCCATCTCCCACCGCCTCCGTCTCGGAAAGTACGAGCGCGCTCTCCGGCAGCTCCGAGGGCTCGATCTGGGCCCGCTTCCAGGTCCGGAGCGCCCAGATCAGCAAACCGATTAGCAGGAACGCGCTCGGGGGCATCAGCATCAGGGCCAGCGGCTGAAACCAGCCGCCGTCGGCTGCCAGCGGGAACACGCTCACCCCGAGCAGGGTCCCGGAGCCCAGCAGCTCCCGCACGATGCCCACCAGGATCAGCACCAGGCTGTAACCCAGCCCGTTGCCCAGACCGTCCAGCATGCTGCGCTTGACATCGTGCTGCATGGCGAAGCCCTCGGTTCGCCCGAGCACGATGCAGTTCGTGACGATGAGGCTCACGAAGACCGAGAGTCGCTTGCTCATCTCGACCGCGTAGGCCTGCAGGATCTCGTCGACCATGACCACCAGGGAGGAGATGACCGTGATCTGGACGATGAGCCGCACGCTGCGCGGTATGTGACGCCTGAGCGCGCTGATGATGCCCGACGAGAACGTCAAGACCGTGGTCAGCGCCAGGCTCATCGTCAGCGCCGTGGCGAGCGTCGTGGTGACCGCGAGCGCGGAGCACAGGCCCAGGATCTGCAGTGTGATCGGGTTGTTGTCGATCAAGGGATCGAGCAGAGCGTGACGGTTGGAGCGGTCCATCGGTCAGCGGCCTCTTTCTTCGCGGAGCCGTTGGAGGAAGGGCCCGAAGCCGTGATCTCCGAGCCAGTACTCGAGCAGGCGGGACACGCCCTGGCTGGTGCGGGTCGCACCGCTGATTCCGTCGACCGCGTGTGCGGCGGCAGCGTCCGCGGCGCCTCGGGTCACCGCGAGCCGGTACCGTCCCTCCTCGTCGCGCAAGCGCTTGCCGCGCCACTTCGCAAGCCAGGCCGGATCCTGCAACCGCGCCCCGAGCCCCGGCGTCTCACCGTGCGCGTAGAAAGCAAGCGCGGTGATGGTGTTCATGTCGCCCTCCAAGGCCAGGAACCCCCGCAGGGTGGATACGTAACCCGACCCGAATACGGGCAGGATCACAAGCTCCACGCTGCGGCCCCTGCGCACCAGGTGGACCGTGGCGAACGGCGCACGTGCACCGATGCGGGCGACGTCGAGCGCCGGGGGGATCTCGACGCGGCTCTCGGAGTCTTGTGCGGCCTCGAGCGCATCATAGGCCGCTGGGTCGGTCGCGTCCGAGACGTAGCGCCCGGTGGCGAGATCCACGAGCCGCGTCTCGATCCGGTCACCGCTCTCGGGGTCGAGCAGGCGCTCCACCCCCGGCAGCTGCGAGACGATCGCATCGATGACGGCGCGGCGCTCTGCAAGGCGGTTCGCCTCTTGACGCGGCTCGAGCAGGACCGCGGTGACGGAGACCAGGCTTCCGCCGACCAGCGCCACCGCGAACGCCATACCGAGGGCACGGGCGAGGCTGCTGCGCTCTCCGTCGCCCGAGAAGGGGCCCATCTCATGCACCGCTGCCGCTCCTGCGGTAAGCATGCTTTCGCGCGTGAAGCCGGATCGTGAAGTGGTCGATCAGCGGCGCGCAGAGATTGCCCAGCAGTACGGCGAGCAGAACGCCGTCGGGATGGGCCGGGTTGACGAGCCGGATGACCACCACCGCGACGCCAATCAGGACGCCGTAGATCCAGCGCCCCGGATCGGTCATGGGGGCGCTGACCGGATCGGTGGCCACGAACACCGCCCCGAACGCCACGCCACCGAGCACGAGGTGCCAGTGCCACGGTACGGTGAACGCCGAGTGGGCCCCGAGCTGGGCCGAATTGAAGACGAGCCCCATCGCTGTTGCTCCCACGAGCACCCCTGCCATGATGCGCCACGACGCAATGCGCCTCGAGATCAGGACCGCCGCGCCGATCAGCGCCGCGAGGACGGACGTCTGCCCGAGCAGCCCGGGCACCCGTCCCAGGAAAGCGTCCCACCACGTGAAGCCGGCCGCCGCGAGCGCGGACATACCCCCTTCGGCTGCGATGGCGTAGGCCGTCGTACCCGCATAGCCCGCGATCAGGGGCCACATCGGATCGCCCACCATGTGGGTGGGAAAGCTGAAGTAGAGGAACGCCAGGCCGGTGAGCGCCGGGTTGAGGAAGTTTCTGCCCGTGCCGCCGAAGATGAGCTTGCCGAACACCATGGCGAACGAGATCCCCAATCCGCACTGCCAGAGCGGCGTGGCCGGCGGCAGCAGGAGGGTGAAGATCAGCACGGTGACCAGGGTACCGGGGCCCATCAGACGGTGGCGGGCGCGGGCAAACAGATACTCCCAGGCATAGGCGAGCACCGCCGCCACGAAGAGCAGAGGCGCCACGTAGAGCGCACCGTGGACGATCTCCGAGAGGACACCCCCCTCGGCCAGCCCCAAGCCGAGCCCCTCCAGCATCGCGAGGCGCCAATCGGGCGGAGCCTGGGCGCCGAGTCGGGCGATCGCGACCCTCGCCTGGTGCCCGGTGTTCCACAGCCCCATGGCAACGCTCGGGACCAGGGCGATGACGACCCAGCTCATCACGCCGGGGAGCTCGAGCCGCCGGCGCAGCTGCAGGGTCAGCGGCGGCCGGTGCGCGAAGGCCTCGGGTGCGCGCGTGCTCATGTTCGTGCCTGCACCCGGGATAGGGCGGCCCGCAGCAGCCGGCCGTAGTCCTGCCGAGACGGGCACACGTAGCCGAGCAAGGCGAGATCTTCCTCGTCCAGCTCGAGCGCGCCGAGCGCCACCGCGGTGTCGTCGTCCTCGATGAGGAGCGCGCGCAGGAGGGGGGCGGGGAGCAGGTCGAGGGGCATTACCCTCTCGTAGTCCGGGGTCGGGACGAACGGGTGCCGGGGGCCGTCGCCGGCCGGGACCCAGTCGCCGGTCGGGCTCGCGGGAAGGACACAGACCTGCTGGTGCATTCTTCCGAGGTATCCCTCGCCTGGGTTGACGGCGCGTCCCGCGAGCGGCGAGCCCGAGACGATGCGGAAATCGCGCGCGCTGGCGGCCTCGATCAGCTCGCCCGCAACGAGCTCTTCGAGGGCCGCGCCGATGCGGGTCCTTATCAGCCGAGGACGGTGGACTCCGGGCCCGCCCAGCGCCACAACGCGCTCGACGGGAAGTCTTCGCGTCAGGAGCAGCGCACCGATCGCGATGACGTCCTGGTAGCCGATGTGCCAGACCGTCCGGTCCAGGGAGACCGGTCCGAGCAGGTGGATGTGCGTGCCGGGGAGGCCGGCCGGATGCGGACCCGAGAAACGGGCCACGACAACCCGTTCGTGCTCCGGTCGTGGCAGCGTGGGGCCGGGCGCCTGGCACAGGTAGAGCCGGCCCTCGGTGAGCCGCACGAGCGCCGCGAGGCCGAGCGTGAACTCCTTCTCCCGCGGGGCGATGACAGTGGGCGGAGGGGCAGCGAGAGGGTGCGTGTCCATCGCGGTGACGAAGATATCGGCCGGCCGGGTGCCGGGATCGGGAATGTGGCCGAACGGTCGGGTGCGAAGGGCCGTCCACAGTCCCGAGGCGAGCAGCGCGTGCTCGAGGTCCTCGGGCGCCGCGCTCGCGACCGTACTGGGATCGGGCACGGCATGGCGCTCCGCGTCCTCGTTCTCCACGGACACCACGATAGCGTTCAGCCGCGTCTGACCGCCGGCATCGATCGCGACCTTGCCCGAGGCCGGGGAAGTGATGCGGATCTCGGGACGACGGCGGTCGACGACCAGCGTCTGTCCGATGCGGACCGGCTGCGCCTCGCGCACCACCACCCGCGGCCGCACGCCGGGATAGTCCGAGCCGAGCACCGCCACACGGCTCACTCGGGCGCCGTCGTCGATGCTCGAGTGCGGCACACCGGGCAGCGCCAGATCCAACCCCTTTCGGAGCTCACAGCTCAGCTCACTCATGAGTGCCCAGCCCGTCTCGGAACACCATGCGCGCATCATCGGACGCGAGTGGTCGTTGAGTCGTCCGGTCAGGTGTGGGAGTCTGACCACCGAACCGCAAAAGGGATGCGACATTGCGATGTTGGTGCACTATCGATCCTCCCTGGCTTGCGTGGCGCTGCTCGGGCTCGTCGCATGCGGGTTTGCCCGGGCGCAGAGCCCGGATTCGGGCGGCGTGTCCCCGATCCCGTCCGAACGGGTCTCGGCCGAAGCACATGCGCGCGGCTACGCGGGCCCGGCCACGTGTGCGCGATGCCATGTGGCTCAATATGACGCCTACCGCGGGTCCGGTCACCCGAAGAAGCTGCGCCCACCCGAGGAGGCGCGGGCCGCCGGACTTCCCTTGCCGGAAGGATACCGCTGGGACGACATCAGCTACGTAATCGGCGGCCATCGATGGAAGGCTCGTTACCTCGACGCGAAGGGGTTCATCATCACGTCCACCGGTCCCAGCCACGCGCGGCCGGGCGCAAATCAGTACAACCTGCAGACCGGACAATGGGTCGACTACCATCCGGGCGAGACCAAGCCCTACGATTGTGGTCGGTGTCATACGACGGGGTACTCTCCGGACGGGCACCAGGGGGATCTGCCCGGCATCATCGGGACCTGGGCCTTCCCGGGCATCACCTGCGAGGCGTGCCATGGCCCCGGCGCGGCCCACGCCAAGGCGCCGAGCCGCAGCAACATCCTGACCGACCGTTCGCCCGAGGCTTGCGGTCAGTGTCACGTGCGCGGCGACGCCGACTCCATACCGGCGAGCGGCGGGTTCATCCGGCACCACGAGCAATACAACGAGCTGCTGGCCGGGGCGCACGCCGGCAAGGTCGGGTGCACGACCTGCCACGATCCCCACAAGCGCGCCGATCTTTCCATTCGAACCGGGTGCGCCAGCTGCCACGGCCAACAGGCGCGTGACTATGAGGGAAGCGCCAAGCACGCGGCGGGCGTGACCTGCGTCGACTGCCACATGCCGCCGGCCGGAAAGAGCGCGGTAAGCTCCGGGAAGTACGTGGGCGATGTGAAGACCCATATCTTCCGCGTCTCCACCGGGCCGGGTGACGTCATGTTCAGCGAGGACGGACGGCTCGCCACCGGGAAGCTCACGGTGGACTTCGCCTGCCTGCGTTGTCACGCGGATCGCGACATGGACTGGGCACGTTCGAGGGCCCGGGGTATCCACACGCTCGGAAAGTAACCCGCCGATGGCCGTCGGGCTCGCCAGCCGCGGGATCGAGCGCTCGCGGACCCTCACCGGGCGACGCCTCCGACGTTCGGCGCTCGGTCGAGAATGAGTCGTAACCCCACCGGCATGACGATGGTGGTCACGACCGCGGTGATCACGAGGGCCGAGAAGAGGTTTGCGACCACGGGGTCCGGATGGTCGAAGAGTCCCGCCTCGAGTGCGATGCTGGCTATGATCAGCTCAACCGCGCCCCGGCCGCTCAGCCCCACCCCCACTGCTGTCGACTGCCGGGTGGTGAGTCCCGACAGCCTTGCCGGGACGCCAGCGCCGAGCAGCTTGCCGAGAAACGCAGCGGCAAGGAGGGCGCCCAGGAAGACCGGTACGGTCGAGACGGCACTCAGGTCCACCCGGGCGCCGATGGATGCGAAGAACAGTGGACCCAGTAGTCCGTCGGTTGTGGTCTGGATTGTTCCTTTGACGCTTTCGTAGGCGTCGCGCCCCAGCGTCTTCGGGTCGAAGAAGAGCCCCGCCATGAACGGCCCCAGGATGAAGTCCATGCCGAGCAGCTCGGCGAGAAATGCGAAGCCGAGCGCGATCACCAAAAGAGCGCTGAACACGGGCGAGGGCACGCGGAACGCGGCCGCCGCCTTCATGACGCGTGGCATGCCGTACCAGCCGAGCACAACCGTCAACACGAAGAAGAGGGCGATTTTTCCCAGCAGGGCGAACGCCTGAATCGCATCGAGGCTCGCTCCGGTCTCGATCAGACTGAGCACGACGGCCAGAAGGAACAGGCCGATGACGTCGTCGAACACCGCGGCGGATACGATCGTGTTGCCAACGGGGGTGTGAAGGAGATCGAGCTCGCGCAGAACCTTCACCGAGACCGGCAGCGCGGAGATGGACAAGCCGACCCCGACCAGCAGGGCCTGCGGAAGCTTGAGTGGCGTCTCGGGAAGGAACAGCCACGCCAGGGCGAAACCCGAGCCCAATGGAACGAGCACGCCGCCCGTCGCGACCCAGAAGGTACGTTGTGAATGATCGATCATCTCCCGCGGCCGTATCTCCAGGCCGGCGAACAACACGAGGAAGAAGATCCCGAACTCCGCTGCCACCTCGAGAAACGGGCTGTGAGGTAGCTCGCCGATCACGGGCGCCGTGATAGGCGCCGTGGCGAGAAGGGCGAGCAGCACGCCGGCGCCGATTTCGCCGATCGAGGCCGGTTGCCGCAGGCGCTCGAAAAGCTCACCGAGCAGTCGGGTAGCCAGGAGGAGAATCAACAGGTGCAGGGCATGTTCCATACGCTCACCCGGCACGTCTCCCGAGCATCTCGTCCGACAGCGCCTCTGGGAAGAATCCGGACACGACCCCGCCCACGCAGGTGAGGGTCATCTTCCCACCTCCGCTGAAGGGCCGCTTGGCCCTGCCGAGCACCCCTGCGGAGTCATTCAGGTGACCCACATTCATCGGAATGAGAATGTTCGGGTACACGATGGAGCTTCCGTGAGTCGAGGCGGCCGGTCAAGACACCGGCCCGTGTGGCGCGGCAGGCGCTTTCGCGGCCCAGTCGTGAGATCGGTGTGTCGATTGGCACCGGCACCACGTGCAGTGACAGCCGGGCTCCGTGCACGGCGTCGCGGCAGCTCGCACCACGGCGCGCGCGCTTCGGCAGCGAGCTTCGCGCCGGCCTGGTCAATCGGTACCTGTACGGGCGGCTCCGCGCTTTTCTTGAGCAAGCGTTGTGCGACGACATACGCGACGTCTTCTCTTGCAATACGAACCTGCTCGAAGCGGTCCTTCACACGACGAAGCGACTCCGCGACGAACTGAAAGCTCGGGCTGTCGAACAGGCTTTCCTGGACACCGGACATGAAGCGGAAACGGGTGGTCTTGCAGACCTCTCCAATCTCCCGCAGGAAGCCCAGGTCGAGAACAAGCTCCTGATTCCTCCGACTGCGGAGATAGTCAAGAAGCTCGTCGAGCACGAAGAGGAGTCCCTGGTTGGGATGCGCCTTTTCGAACTCGGCCATCATTTCGTGGAACGCGTCCTTGTTGTTGGACACTTGGTCTGCGCTGGGGAAGGCGTAGGTCACGCCGAGCTCAGCCAGCTGCTCCTCCAGCTCGCCGCAGACGATGTCGCGGAGCATCATCGTGGTGGAGCCGATCTCGTAGCGCAGCACCTTAAAGCGTCCGGCGATCACGTCAGCTGCGCTCGCCACAGTGCTATTCGAAAGAAGAGGCGCAAGGTCGCCGTGCTCGGCTACCGCCGAGATAATCGCCATGAGGTGGGATTTGCCGGTGCCGTAGTTGCCCACAACCATCAAGCCTTTGTTATCGGCCGGCATGTCGAATTGAAGCTGTGGGAATACCAAGTCGGTCAGTTGCTCCGCCATGCGGTCGGAGATGACGAATGTCTCGACGAGGTGCTTGGCCTCGGGCTCGGCATCCGCTTCGCGAAGCTGGATGACCGACTCGATGGGCTCGAATTGGATGATCTCGCCGTAGCGCATGGGGACTCCCTTTCTAAGCCCTAGTTTCGTCAAGCGAGTCTGACGAGGATTCGAAACCCGCTTTTGGACTGATGTCGAGGATGGTCGCAGCCGACTGTGTCGACCGGCGATACTCGGGATGACTCGGTTCCGCGTACACCAAATATCCGTTCTCGAGGGCACCGGGCCACGCAGCGACGATGGTCTGATTTCGTGAGAGGTGTTGGAGGAGGCGGACCGGATCCAGCTGCAACTCGACGCCAAACAACACCTCTAGGTTATCGAGAAGGACAACGGGAGCGCCTACCGCTCTCATCATGTCCTCAAGCACCCGTGAAGCCCGTCGCGCCCTTTGCGATTGGGATAGCTCAAGAAGTTGTTCGCTGAGCGCTAGGTTCACATTCAGCCGCGGCCAACCCTGGGATTTCGCTAGCTCGAGAAGCAGGCCAGTCTTGCCTGATCGCGCGGGGCCAATGAGGAGCACGAGGCGGTGGTACGAGGACTCCGCCTCCTGCGCGGCGCGCGCGATCTCAGCCCCTAGGTCGGGAGTCATCGCTGCTTCCTCTTCTGCTTGTCCTCGTCTTCCATTCGCGGCTTGCTCGGCGTCGCGGGTGCCCGGCTCTTCTGTCCTTCGACCCAGCGGCGAATGTCCTCCGGCCGAAACCTCCAAGCGCCAGCTACCTTGAAGCCGGGCAGCTCGTTGCGTTGTGCGAGCCGGTAAACCGTCTTCTCGTTCACATTCAAATAGAGCGCGACTTCCCGGACGGTCATTGCTGGTGTCGAATCGGTCACCCGTTCTCCTGGGAAACGAGTCCAAATAAGACCAACTTACTCCCGATTCGCTTGCTTCTTCAAGCAAAGCCGAAGGGATTTCAGCTACTTGGGCGGGCAGCTGGGTCTCGAGGCAAGCCAGGCTGGTGGTAACGGGAAGTCAGTGGAATTGACTCACTACAAGATCAAGCCGAGCTCGGCATTCCCAGCGCGGTGGTCCCATGGCGCACATGCCGGCATGTGTCAGCAACGATGTAGCTTGCTCAACTGAGAGCTCTGTCTAGCTGAGCGACCAGATCCTCCCCCCGCAGATGCGTATACCTCTTCAACATCTGCATCGACTTGTGCCCCGAGATCGCCGCGACCTGCTGGTCGGCGAGTCCCGCCTCCACGAACCGCGACACCGCCTCGTGCCGCAGGTCGTGGAACCGTAGATCCTCGAGCCCCGCTCGCTTGACCGCCTCGGCCCACACCTTGTTGATCTGGTACGGCCGCCGTCGCTTGTCCTTCCCGGGCTCACCAAAGAAGACGAGCTGAGTGCGCACCGACTTCCGCATTGGGTGGTCGAGCGCGGTCTGAAACACCGCCACCGCCTCGCGGGAGAGCGGCACCACCCGCGAGTCCCCGTTCTTCGTGTCGTCGAGCCGCACCACGCGGCGCTCGAGGTCGACCTGCTTCTTCCGCAGCGACAGGATCTCGCCCTGGCGCATCCCGGTCAAAAGCGCGAGGCGCACCGCCCAGCCAAGCATCGGATTGGTGTGAGCGTCGACGACCTCGAGGAGCTTCTTCTCCTCGTCAGCGTCGAGCCGGCGGTCTCGGCCCTTGCCGGGCGATGGCTTGCGGACGTTCGTGACCGGGTTGTAGGCGAGGCCGAGGCCCCACTCGCGGATAGCGACGTTGAAGAGGTGGCCGAGCAGGACGAGCTCGAGACGCACCGTGCTCTTGGACTTCCCGGCCTCGAGGCGCTCGTCGCGGTAGGCGGCGACCAGGTCGGGGGTGATTGCGGCCAGCGAGTAGTCGCCCAGCTTCTCCTTGAGCGGGGCGATCCGCCAGCGCTCGCGGTAGCGGGTGCCGTCGGACTTCCCCGGCGAGACCTCGCGCTCGTAGCGGTCGAAGGCGTCGGAGAGGGTGATCCGGGACGAGGAGCCGCGCTTCAGGTACACCCCGCGGACCATCTCGTCCTCGGTGTTGCGGGCCCAGTCCTCGGCGTCGCGCTTGGTGCGGAAGGTCTTCGACGAGGTCGGCCAGCCGACCTTGCGGATGGTCGCCTTCCAGTGCCCCTTCTTGGTCTTGACCAGTGTCGCCATGCCGCGGAAACGCCCCCTCTCGCGCTCCGCAACTGTACCTCAACTGTACCTCAGGGGCTATTCTGGGATTTTTCGTCGGACCGAAAACCTCGTAACCAGTTGTTTTTATTGGTGGGCCGTGCAGGGATCGAACCTGCGACCACCTGATTAAAAGTCAGATGCTCTACCAACTGAGCTAACGGCCCACATGCGGGATCCCGCCGAGAAGGGGCGTGATGATAGCGCAACCGGGGGCTCAGGCAACCCCGTGGTCAGTCGCCCGGGGCGGTTGCGGCTTTGCCCCCGTGGCGGAGGCTCGACATGCGGCGCTCTCGAATCCGCAGCACGAGCACCGTCAGCGCGGGCAGGAACGTGAGCGTGACGATGGTTGCCCCGGCAACGCCGAAGAGGACGATGGCGCCGAGGCCCCGGTAGAGCTCGGTGCCTGCACCGGGAATGAAAACCAGCGGGGACAGGCCGCAGATGGTGGTGATGCTCGACATGGCGATGGGTCGCAGTCGAGTCTCCACCGCGCCCCGCACCGCCTGGAGGGCACTCATGCCCTGGTGGCGGACGTTGTACACGGACTGATCGACGATAAGGATGGGGTTGTTGACGACCACGCCCATCAGGATCAGAAAGCCCAGCATCGAAATCATGTCGAAGGGTTGATGGAACGCGGCGAATCCGATCGCCGGCAGCCCCGCGCCGATGAGATTGAGCAGCCACAGCCCCACCAGCCCGCTTGCGATGCCAAGCGGAATCGTGGTCATGATCACCAGTGGATAGCCCCAGTGACTGAACACGGCTACCAGCAATAGATAGATAAGGAGTATGGCGACCGCGTAGTTGCCCGTGAGCGCCTCGCGTGTAGCGTTCAGCTGATCGCTCGCGCCGGTGATGTCGATGGTGACGCCGGCCGGAATGGCACCCTGGTCGCGAAGCGCGCCGACGACATCCCTCTGCACTATCTCGACACCGGTCTCGAGCGCAACCGAACGCGGTGGAATGATGCTCAAGGTCACCGTGCGCTTGCCGTCGACGCGGCGGACGGTATCCGTATCCACGGTCTCGATAACATCGGCGATGGAGCCGAGCGGCAGCACCGCGCCCTGGGGGGTGTAGACGGGCAACCGGCCGATGTCCTCCAGGTTCCTGACACCGCCCGGCGCACCATAGAGATAGATATCGATCTTCTCGTCGTCGAGGAAGAACTCGTCCACGTAGGCGCCGTCGGTGAGCGCCGCGACCGTGAATCCGAGCTCTTCAGCGCTGAGTCCGACCTCGGCAGCACGCGCCCAGCGCGGGCGCACCTCGACCAGTGGCTGGGCGAGCGACAGGGTCCGGGGAGCTGCCCGCAGCCGCGGCCTGTCGAATACCTCCTGAGCCTCACGATAGGCCGCGAGCGTCGTTGCATAAATGTCGTCCAGCCGCGGGCCGGAGATATCCAGGTTGATGGCACGGGTGCCACCGTTGTTGCTGGTGATGATCGAGCCACGCGTCGCGAAGGCCCTCATGCCGGCGAACTCGCGGTACTTGTCGGTGATCGCGTCCATCAGCGGATCGGTATCGCGCGTGTCGACCGGCTCCGCGATGATGCGCACACGACCCGGCTCGACGCGCATATACAGATACTTGATGGCAGGCACCGTGGCATCGCCGGCGTGATATCGCTTCGGATCATCATTCACGAACGGCAGAAAGTGGGCCTCGACTTCCTCGGCGACGCTCGCCATCTCCTCGAGGTTGTACCCGGGCGGCGGCGACATGGTGGCGAAGATCTTCGGCTCCTCGCCCTCGGGCAGGTACTCGGCGGGCGGCGTCAGACCTACGATGACCAGCACGCTGACCGCGATGGTCGCCGCGATGACGACGACGCGGCGCAGAGAACCTGCCATCAGCCACTCGATGCAGGCAAGGGCCCAGCGGCGAATAGCACCGTCCGCCCTCAGAGTGCTCTTCATTTCGGGCAGCACCCGGGCGCTCGCAGTCGGCACCGCGGTGATGGCGATGAACATGGACGCGAGGATCGATGCCGAGATCGCGATGGCGATGTCGGAGTAGAGCTGGCCGGCCTCTTCTCTGATGAAAAGAACCGGCGCGAATACGAGAATGGTCGTCAGCGTCGACGCAAGAACCGCCGGCCACACACGTTTGACGCCGGCAAGCGCGGCGGCGAACCGCTCGAGCCCACGGCGACGCTCGAGCGCGATGCTCTCCAGCACCACGATGGTGTTGTCTAGCGTCATTCCGATGGCGAAGGCGACGCCGGCGAGTGAGATCACGTTGACGGTGCGGCCGGCGAGCAGCAGCCCGATGAAGGCGGCGATGGTGCAGATGGGGATACCCATCACCCCCAGGGCCGTCGGCCGGACCGATCGCATGAACAGAAACATCACCAGCGTCGCCAGAACGGCGCCGATGACGAGATTCGTCCAGACGTTCTTGATCGATTCCTGCACGTAGCCGACGTCGTCGGCATTGAGCGTCAAACGCATACCGGCAGGCTCGAGGACCTCGCGGTTGATCTCGTCCATGACCGGCAGCATCGCCTTTTTGATGGCGATAACATTCGAACCCGATTCCCGGCGCACCGAGAGACTGAGGACAGGTTTCCCGTCCACGTAGGACTTGGATTGGATCTCGTAGTGATCGAGGCGCACCTCGGCGACATCCCCGAGCCGGGTGATGGCGTCACCGCTGCGATTCAGCACCAGCTCTTTCAATGACTCGACGCCGTCAAAACGTCCGACGGTGCGCAGTAGGTAGCGGCGTTTACCGCTTTCGATGTCGCCGCCGGAAACGTCGCGATTGCGAGAACGCACCGCGTTGCGAACGTCCGCGAGCGTCAGACCGCGCTCGGCGAGGCGCGCGGCGTCGATGCGAATCTGCACCTGGCGCTCGGCGCCGCCCCAGACCCCCACCTGCGAAACGCCCGGAACCCGTTCCATGCGGGTGCGCACGTGGTCTTCGACATAGTCGCGGATCATGTCCATGTCGACACCGCCGGGATTACCCGGCAGGGGCGCGACGCGAAAATACATGAAGGAGTTGCTCGAGAAGGAAGACGCATAGATGCGCGGCTGGCGCACCGAGACGGGATAGCTCGAGACCTGACTCAGCGCATTGTTCACGCGAATCAGCGTCTCGTTGATGTCGATGCCGAAGGGAAACTCGAGCTCGATGCGCGCCGAGCCGGTGTCGGCCGTCGAGATCATGCGTTGCAGGGCCGGGACGTTGCGCAGGTGCTCTTCCTGCTCGACCAGGATCTCTTTCTCCACGTCCTGGGGTGTTGCGCCAGGCCAGTAGGTGCGCACGGTAATGGTTCGCACCTCGAGGTCCGGAATCATTTGCACCGGTATGCGCAGCACCGCCACCATGCCGAGCACGCAGATCACGAGAACCGTGATGGTCAGCAGAAGACCGCGCTTCAAGACCGCTTCGAACACCACGACGTCCTCACCTTCAACGCGTGTTCACCACGCGCACGGGCTGACCTTCACGCAGGGTCTCGTTTCCGCGCACGACGACACGCACTCCCGGCTCGAGCCCGTTGCGAAGCTCTGTATTACCCTCGAAGCTGCGCCCGACCTGAACCGTGTGCTGCGTAGCCACCGGCGCTCCGTCCACGTCCTTCAGTGACCAGACCCGACTCGCACCGTAGGCATCGCGCAGAATCGCATCGCGGGGCACCGTCAGCACGCGCTCCGATCCGGGAATGCGCAGCCGCGCCTGTGCCGACATTCCGGGCGTGACGCCGCGCTCGCTTTCGGGAAGCTGCACGCGCAGCAGGAACGTTCGCGATCCGATGTCGCTTACGGGCACCTTCGCGCTGATGCGACCATCGATGCTTCGCAACGGCGTGGCATCGAGTCGCACCGTGACCCGCGTGTTGTCATCGATGTAAGGATAGTGTTCCTGGGGCACGCGCAAATCCAGGCGCAGGTTCTCGGTTCCCACCAGCTCCAGCACCGGCGTGCCGGTGTCGACCCACTCGCCCTCCTCGGCGAGCCGCCTGGCGACGACGCCGGTGAACGGTGCGTACACGTCGTGGCGCACCACCAGCTCCTGCTTGTAGCGCTCCGCCGCCAGCAGGCGCTCGAGCTTGGTCTCGGCAATCTCCACCTGGGCCTCGGAAGCCCGGATCTCGGACTCGGCGATTCCCTTACGGGGACCGAGCCTGCGCGCCTCCTCCCGCCGGCGACGGGTCTCGGCGAGAACCGCGCGGGCCTCCGCCGAGGCGGCCTTGGCTTCCATCAGACCGAGCTTCTCCAGGGCCGGATCCAGCGACACCAGCAGCGCGCCCTTGTCCACCCAGTCACCCTCCGTCACGTGCATCGCCGAGACCAGACCGCTCACCCGGGCCGACAGCGAGGCGCGGTCCCGCGCGGTCACGGTGCCCGTGAGCGGCACCTCGACGACCACAGGTGTCAGGCGCGCGAGCGCCACTTCCACGGGCGCCACCGCGTCGGCCCGGCTCAGCAACGGCAGCAGCGCCGCGACGCAGGCGGCGATGACGGCAAAGCGATTGGGGCGCGAAGCGCACGCCATGGCAAACCCTCACAGGACCCGAAACATGGGCGACCCCCGCTGCCGCGCAGGGCTCAAACGCACGCGGCAGGGGCCGGGTCGCCCCGGGGACGATCCACTCATTTTCGTGCAAATCACCCTTTTGCGCATCCCGATCCGGCGCACCCGAAGGCCCGCTCAATGTCCGGCCCGCACCTTTGCCTCACGGTGTGCCACGTACAGGGAGCTCGCCGCGATGATGGCAGCACCGACCCAGGTATAGACGTCGGTGGGCTCACCGAACAGCATCCAGCCGAGGAATGCCACCTGGGGCAGACGCAGGTAGTCGAAGGGCATCAGGTACATGGTGTCCGCGAGCGCGAAGGCGCGGGTGAACGCCATGTGCGCGGTGCTCGCCACGATGCCGATGAGAACCACCCAGAACCACATCGCGGCGCTCGGCCAGCTCCACACGAGCAGCGCCGGCACCAGCGCCACGGGGGTGATGAGGAGCGTCTGATAGACGACCAGGCTGCCGACCTTCTCGGTGCGGGTGAGAAGCTTCATGGTCACGACCGAAAGCGCCATGGTGAGCGCGGAAACGATCACCATGAGCTCGCCGGCGCCGACCGTTTCGACGCCGGGGCGAAGAATCACCAGCATGCCGCCGAAGCCCACCGCCAGCGCGGTGATGCGCCGGGCGCGGATGACCTCGCGCAGCACGAACACCGCCGCGAGTGCCGCGAACAACGGCGCGGTGAATCCGAGCGCCACGGCGTTGCCCAGGGGGACCACGGCGAGCGCGCTGAACCAGGTCGCCATGGAGACGAAGCCGAGAAGGGTGCGCAAGCCGATCAGTCCCGGCCGGCGGGTATGCAGGGCACGTATGCCCTGGCGCGAGAGCCATGGAATCATGGCTGCGAATCCGAACAGGCTGCGGAAGAAGACGATCTGCAGCGGATGCAGCTCGCTCGAGGCATGCCGGATCATGGCGTTCATCGACGAGAACAGAAGCCCCGCGAAGACGATCAGCAGCGCGGCCTTGACGGGGTCCGGAAACGTCTCGAAGCGCGCACGCAGAGAGCTGAGCATCGTAGCTGGACGATAGCACATCGCCCACGAACGTCTGCGGCGAGGCTGATAGAATGCGCGCCGCTCACTGCGTGACCGAGGAGGCACGACATGAAAGGTTTTCTAATTCGGATCTGGGAGTCCGGCGTGGTAGGCACGTTTCTCACCGGCCTTTTCTTCATCCTCCCCGTGGTGCTGACAATTGCCATCATCGGCTGGATCATCGGCAGGCTTCAGGCCGCCCTCGGCCCCGGCACCTGGCTCGGCGACGCGCTCTCGCGCGGCGGCAGCGCCATCGTCGGGCCACAGGATTCATCCGTCGCTTTCTGGCTCGGCGTTCTGCTCGCGCTCGGCGGCATCTGGCTGCTCGGCTTCGTGGTGCGCACGCGCGCGCGACATTTGCTCCAGCGCATGCTCGACGGTTTACTCGATCGGCTGCCGCTGGTACGTGCGATATACGGTCCCGTCGCACAGGTGGTGTCGATGCTGGGGCGCACCGGCGCCAAGGACGTGGAAGGCATGTCGGTCGTGATGTGCCGCTTCGGCCGCGAGGGTGGCGCGAGCATGCTGGCGCTGCTGACGAGTCCGACGGTCTACAATCTCGGTGAGAATGCCTGCCATCTCGTCTATCTGCCCACCTCCCCGCTACCGATGTCCGGCGGGCTGACGTTCGTGCCGACCGATGCGGTATCCCCGGTACCGGACTTGACGGTCGACGGGCTCATGCGCATTTACTTCTCTCTCGGCGCGCTGAGCCATCAGGTGATGCCGCCCCGCTTCATCGCCCGGCCGCAGACCGACACCGGCGGCTAGCTCTCGGAGACCGTATCAGCGACCTGGTCGAGGTAGCGTTACATGAATACCCCGTGCCTGACCCTCTCGATGCCATGTGCTTTGGTCATGGGCGCCGGGCTGTAGAACGGAGGAGCGACGTGCCGATCATCGAACGCGACCCCTGGCGCACTCAGTACTTCGAGGACGTCGTCTGTCCGGATAGCGTCAACATCCCTACCGACGACGAGCATGCCTACGAGTTCTATCCGCAGCATCGGTGGATCTACAACAAGCTGCTCATCTGTGACACCCAGGGCATCAGCGGGGCACCGCACGGCGTGCCGCCGCCGTCTTTTCCGATTTTCAGCAAGCCCATCTATAACATGCACGGTATGGGGGTCGGAGGACGCGTGATTGACTCGGAGGCGGAGCTCGCGGCGAACACGCATGCCGGTCACATGTGGATGGCGCTCGCCGACGGTGAGCACGTGAGCAGTGACGTCGTGGTCATCGGCGGCGAGGCGCAATGGTGGCGGCACAGCGTCGGAAAACCGCTCGGAGAAGGCGTGTTCGACTACTGGACCGTGCTCGCCGAGGAACGCCCCGGCATCGAGGAATACTGCGGGAGATGGCTCCAGGAGAACCTCAAGGGCTACACCGGCGCCGTTAATCTCGAGACTATCGGCGGGAGGATCATCGAGGTGCACCTGCGCTTTGCCGATCAGTGGCCCGACCTGTACGGTGACGGCTGGCTCGACGCCATCGTAGAGCTCTACTCGCGGCGGCGCTGGCGCTACCCGGACGCGGACAGGCGCGAGGGGTACAGCGTCGTGCTGTTCGGCGCGCACGGCGTGCCCTATCGGCACCCGCCTGCCTCCCTCGTCGAAGAGATACGCGCGCGTGCAGACGTCTCGAGCGTGCAGATCACGTTTCACGAGGACGTGCCGCCGGAACAGCACGCCATGCCGCCGGGAGGGTTCCGCCTGGCGATCGTAAACTGCTGGCGACTCGAGGCCGGACTTCAGGCGCGCGAGGATCTGGCGCTCGCATTCTGGTCGACCCAGGCGCTCGGAAAACGACGCCGCTCGCGCAGCGCCCGGCTCCCACAGCGCTGAGTCGTCGTGGCGCCAAGGCTCCGCAAGCGACTCCCGCGGCACGTTCGCGAAATCGAGAACGTTTTCATTCCGCTCGCGGATGGCAGCCGGCTGGCGGCAAGACTTTGGTTGCCGGAGGACGCGCAAGCGAAGCCCGTGCCCGCGATTCTCGAGTATATCCCGTACCGAAAGCGCGACTTCATGCGGCTTCGCGACGAGCCCATGCACCGCTACTACGCGGGACACGGTTACGCTGCGGTGCGTGTCGACGTGCGCGGCTCCGGTGACTCCGACGGAATTCTCGAAGACGAGTATCTGCTGCGCGAGCAGCATGATGCGCTCGAAGTCATCGCATGGCTCGCAGAGCAGTCGTGGTGCGACGGCAATGTCGGCATGACAGGGATCTCGTGGGGCGGCTTCAATGCGTTGCAGGTGGCGGCGCACCAGCCGCCGGCCCTCAAGGCGATCATTACGCTGTGTGCAAGTGACGATCGCTACGCCGACGATGCGCACTACATGGGTGGATGTCTGCTGAACGAGAATCAAATCTGGGGCACGGTGCTGTTCGCCATCAATGCGCTGCCCCCTGATCCCGCCATCGTCGGCGAGCGCTGGCGCGAAATGTGGATGCAGCGCCTCGAGAGCGACCGGCCGTTCCCCGCCCACTGGCTGGGCCACCAGCGGCGCGACGCTTATTGGAAGCAGGGATCGATCTGCGAGGACTTCTCCCGCATCCAATGTCCGGTGTATGCCATCGGCGGCTGGGCCGATGGTTACTCGAACGCCGTGCCGCGTCTGCTCGAAGGCCTCGACGTGCCCCGCAAGGGTCTCATCGGCCCGTGGTCACACAATTTCCCTCACAACGGCGTACCGGGACCGGCCATCGGCTTTCTGCAGGAGGCCCTGCGCTGGTGGGACCGATGGCTGAAGGATTTCGACACGGGCATCATGAGCGAGCCAATGCTGCGCGTGTGGATGGAGGATTACATTCCGCCCGAGCCATTTCACGCCGAACGCAACGGACGCTGGGTCGCCGAGCGGGCCTGGCCGAGCCCGCGCATCGCTCGGCGACGCTGGCATCTGGGCGGCGCGTCCGAGCTCACCGACAGTCCCCGCGAGGCGGCCACGCTCGGCATCTCCTCGCCCCAGACCACCGGGCTTGCCGGCGGCGACTGGTGTGGGTTCGGTAACGAGGGCGAGGCGCCGCTCGATCAGCGCGGTGACGACGGGCGCTCGCTGGTCTTCGACACCGGCCCGCTGCCGGAGGACCTCGAGATTCTTGGCGCACCCCACGTGACGCTGAGGCTCAGCGCCGATCGCCCCGTGGCGATGCTGGCGCTGCGTCTGAACGACGTCGCCCCCGACGGCACGTCCGCGCGGGTCAGCTTCGGCGTCCTCAATCTCACCCATCGAACGAGCCACGAGCATCCCGAGCCGATGACGCCAGGTGAGCCCGTCACCGTCACGGTTCAGCTGAACAGCGTTGCCCATCGCTTCCCGGCCGGAAACGCGATCCGCCTCGCGATTTCTACCTGCTACTGGCCAATGGTGTGGCCACCGCCGGAGGCGGTCACGCTCGCGGTCGAGACCACCGAGAGCAGCCTGAGCCTGCCGATTCGTCCCCCCGATCCCGATGACCAGGCGCTGCCCGCGTTTTCGCCGCCCGAGGCGGCAGTGTCGACTTCGCGTCGCACGCCCCTGGCCCCGCCTCGTTTCGTGCGCTCCATCGAGCGGGACCTCACCACAAACGAAGTCAGTTACCGGCTGATCAGCGAAGGCGGCGATCTCGAGACAGCCGCCGTAGCCAGAATCGAGGAGATCGATCTCGACCTCGCACACACCGTGGAACGCCGCTTCCGCATCGACGAGCAGGACCCGCTCAAGGCGTGCACCGAGATCGTCGAACACATGACGTTGCGCCGCACGCAGTGGGAGGTCCGGGTGTGCGCGCGCACCGAGCTCACCGCGAGCAGAGAGCACTTTCGCCTGCGCGCCTGGCTCACGGCCCACGAGGGTGGCGACGAAGTGTTCTTGCGGGAATGGGATGAGCAAATCGACCGCGATCTGATCTAGCAGCGCGATCAGGATTTGCCGAAACAGCGCCGCCTCGCGGCCTCGATGATGAGGCGCAGCAGTCCGCTGTGACGCTCGCCCATGAGGCCCGCCATGTGCGCGAGCTTGCCGTCCCAGCACCACGCGGGATTCGGATTGACCTCCATCAGCTTGATCGCGCCGTTGGCATCGGCCCGAAAGTCGAAACGCGCATAGTCGCGCAGACCAAGACGCTGGAACAACAACTGGCACCACTCGCCCATGCGCGCCTTCATGGATTCGTCAATACGCGCCTCCCGGAACCGGATATCAGTCCAGTAGGGAGACGACGGATCAGTCTTGGAGGAATAATCGAGTAGACGCGGCAGAGAAGGATCGAGTGCACTGTAGTCGACCTCGAGCACCGGCAGGAGGGTAAAACCGTCGGCGGGATTTCCAACGATTCCGACGCCGTACTCGTCGCCGTCCAGCAGCTCCTGGGCGACGAGACTCTCGTTCGGTAACAATGCGTGCAGCCGCTCGAGGCAGGCCGCCGCCTCGCGCGCATCGTGAACGATGCTCTCGGCCGTGATACCGACGCTGCCATCGCCTCGATTGGGCTTGATGAACGCCGGATACTCGAGATCCGAAAGTGGCTCGTCAGGGCGCAAAAAGCGCTCCCGGGGCACGGCGATACCGAGCGAGTGCGCCACGGCACATACCAGCGCCTTGTCGTAGCAGAGCCCGAGAGCGACGGGCCCCGTGCCGCTGTAGGGAATGCCCAGCATCTCGAGATAGGACGCAACGTGCAGCTCGAGCGATGCCTGGTTCCGAAACCCTGTGTCGCAGAAATTCAGAGCGAACGCCGGTCGGCGCGTGCGCAAGTCGTCGAGAAGGCGGCTGTGATCGTCGAGATAATCGAACCGATAATCCGCGATCTCCTCGAGCGCCGATTTGAGTCGATCGATCTGCTCGAAGTCGTCCGGCGTATAACGGCCACCGGGTTTGCTCTCGTCCGGCAGCCGCGGGTCGCCCATCAGCACCGAGACAAGGGGCCGTGTCATTGCCTTCGATGGCCGAACCGGCCCGAGAATCCTCGATACCCCGGCACCGCCGCCCGTGCGTCCATGACCGTAAACACCATGCAGGATATCTTGGCTCGGATCGCGTTCAGCCACCAGTCCCCGACCCTCCGCGGGACGCCGTGGACGGCAAGCGGTGCGGTCCGGGCAGTGTCATAAAAACCCACTACAATAAACCCAGAACACCGATCGAAGAGGGCATCGAGCATTGAAGCGGCCGTGGCCGCCGCCGGGGACTCGAGATGACGACCGTTGCGAAATTCGAGATAGAATTCACGCAGATCCTGGACGAAACCGGCCGTATCGTCGGTGATGTTCCCGAATCGCTCACCGATCCGGAATCACTCCTCTCCCTCTACCGTTTGATGGCGCGCACGCGCGCATTCGACGCGAAAGCAATCGCGCTGCAGCGAACAGGGCAGCTCGGAACGTACGCGTCGTCGCTCGGCCAGGAAGCAATCGGCGCGAGCATCGGCACCGCGATGCTTGCAGACGATCTGCTGACCCCGACCTACCGGGAGCAGGCGGCACAGTTCGCCCGCGGCGTGGACATGAGCGAGCTGCTGATTTACTGGGGCGGCGACGAGCGCGGCAGCGATTTTAAGGGTCCCCGCGAAGATTTTCCCATCTGTGTCCCCATCGGCACCCAGTGCTGTCACGCCGTGGGGGCAGCCTATGCGTTCAAATATCGCAAGCAGCCGCGGTTGGTGGTGTGCATGCTCGGCGACGGCGCCACCTCCCGGGGTGATTTCTACGAATCCATGAATCTCGCGGGTGTCTGGAAGCTGCCGGTGGTGTTCGTGATCAACAACAACCAGTATGCCATCTCGGTGCCGCGGGCCTCTCAGTGCGCCGCCGAGACCCTGGCGCAGAAGTCCCTGGCTGCCGGATTCGAGGGCCTGCAGGTGGACGGCAACGACGTCTTTGCCGTGCGCTGGGCGGCCGAGCGCGCGTTCGCCAAGGCGCGCGCCGGCGATGGACCGACGCTCATCGAGGCGCTCACCTATCGCATGCACGACCACACCACCGCCGACAGCGCCGCACGCTACCGCAGCGAGGAAGAGGTGGAGACGATGCGCAAACGCGATCCCCTGGCACGCACGCGCATCTACCTCGAATCGAACGGTCTCTGGTCCGACGACGACGAGCAGCGCCTGCAGGAAGAATGCGCCCAGGCGGTGGACAAGGCGGTGCAAACCTATCAGGCGCTTGCGCCGGAAGGTCCCGAGGCGATGTTCGACTGGCTGTATGCCACCCTTCCGGTCCAGCTCGTCGCCCA
>JABAHS010105312.1_pt4 | contig 25151 bp, 20 predicted proteins | sample 7062111 | NCBI WGS metagenome assembly JABAHS01 (sample SAMN14534600, study PRJNA622989) | marine sediment metagenome | biome: marine biome [ENVO:00000428]; feature: marine pelagic biome [ENVO:01000023]; material: deep marine sediment [ENVO:00002113]; isolation source: pool of 4 deep marine... | reverse complement strand
TACGACCCCGTACGCCTCCCTGTCCGCCCAACGTATCCCCCAATAGCAGCAGACTTCGCCAAGCCCGTCTGGTACAGGTATCTTCCAAGAGCAGAGCCAGTAAGCGAGAATCTTCAAGCAGTGCAGCAACCAGGCTTTAATACCGCAACCTCACTAGAAGAATTGAACTTCACCACGAGCCTTACTCAAGTGATATCAGATCAATTCGTCTCAGACATAGGGTACAAAGAAGACGGATGTGTCGCCATAGTGTTTGAGCGAGAAGAAGCTGAAGCTCCCTTTGGACAGGTCAAGGCCAGCTTATTCAAGGAGTTTGATTTCCCCTATGAGGTCCCCCCTGAAAGGTTTGTAGGTCAGATGGCTTTGATGGTCAACGCATCCGAAAACGTACCCATTACAATCGTCGTCGCCATCGAGAAGGAGGGGAGTGAAAGAAGGCTCGAATGGTGGAATCAAACGTTTGACACTGGTGGAACTAAGTGGGTGTTGCCCGATCCTATTGTAGATTCATATGCTCCAAAATCTTGGTTAAGAGACAGGTTTGGCATTGAATGGCCGGAGAATCCAGCAAGTAAGATGTTTTCAGAACCAGGCAACTACAGATACGGTCTTGAAATAATGTTTAACGACACTCGACGTCCGGTAGGAGAAAAAGTTGAAGCCACCGTCTACGTTGACGACTTCGAATTCAAACTTTTCGGAACAGCCTTCGGTCTGCTTGGAACTGACCAGTATGGACGAGACATATTCACCCAAGTTCTCTACGGAGCAAGAACCATGCTGATAGCCACGGTTCCAATAGTGGCCGTGGCTGCCCTCATAGGCTTAGGCCTCGGATTTCTTGCTGGCTACTTTCAGAATTGGGCCGACAACCTTGTTATGGTTTTTGCCGAAACAACACTCGCCACGCCAGTTCTTCCACTCCTCATCGTTTTCCATTTAATTTACTGGTATCCAGGAATTTCCTGGTTTCTAATCTTACTCTGGCCCCTCTGTGCGCTTGCAACAATGGCTTGTAGAAAAGTCTATTTGCTTCGCCCCAAAAATCAAAAGCTTTCAGGCAACACTATACGAAGTCGATTTCTTAACTTATTTAAAGACTTCTCAGCGAGTTTCTGTCTTGTGATGGTAAGCGTGGCATTGCTGAACCTGATAATTCGTATCCGCCTCATCGGATTTTATGAGTCTATGCCGGACTGGAGTAGCATTCTCTACAGCGCGCTGTATACCCCAAGAGGAATCGAATTTTGGTGGTGGTGGGTGCCACCAATTGCATGCACAATACTTTTCGCAGTAGGCTTCCTCCTCATCGGCATAGGACTTGACGAACGCCTCCAACCATTTAAAGAAGATTAAAAGAGGAATCCCGATTAGTTTATAGAAATTGCCACAGATAGCTCGCGCAAAGAGCTAACTTCTGTTTAAGGTTTTGATGGCGCTTATCGACCAGTCTGGGTCTTCAAGAAGCGCTCTACCCACCGCTACTAGGTCAACGCGTCCTCTTTGTATCAGGCTGTTGGCGTATTCTGGTTCTGTGATTCCTCCGACACCGATGACAGGTACGTTTACTACCTCCTTGATTTGTTGGGCTTGAGGGATGAAGTAGCCCTGTCTATCTTGAAGCTGGGTAGGTCGACTACCGCACAAGCCTCCGGACACGTCGATGATGTCTACCCCGGCTTCTTCCAGTTTCACGGCGATTTTCTTGGAGTCTTCGATGCGGATTCCTTCAGGGTCTAGATCGTCTGAGCCTAAACGGTAGAGGAGAAGTCTTCCCCCAACCTGTTCCTTAACCCTTTCAACAACCTGTAGAGGGAATCTCATTCTGTTCTCCAGAGAACCTCCATACCTATCTCGGCGTCGGTTGGCTAGAGGTGAGAAGAATTGGTTGAGGAGGAACCCGTGGGCTCCATGAACTTCAACCCCGTCGAAACCCGCCTTCATAGCTCTTTCAGCTGCTTTGGCGAAGGCTTCAGTTAGGGCTTCAATCTCTTCAACTCTGAGTTCTCTAGCGTTTCCGCTGGGTGAAGGAGCAACAGGCTTTGTCCCCGTGGTTTCCGTACTGGCGATTCTCCCCGCATGATTGATCTGTATCACAACTGGTGTGCCCGTTGCATGTACGCTACTCGAAAGTTTCTCCAGTCCAAGAAGTAGACCGTCGTCATACACCCCCAGCTGCCTTTCGGTGAGCCTTCCATCGAGGGATACGTAGCTGTGCTCGATTATCAGTAGGCCCAGTGCCTTCGAACGTCGAGTATAATGCTCAATGAGCTTGTCGGTTACAGCTCCTTCAGTGGTGGCCAAACTGGTTTGCATGGGTGGCATCACAATGCGGTTCTTAAGTGTTAATCCCTTTACTTCTAAGGAGTCTAAGAGACAAACCATTGACAAACATCCCTTTACATGTTCTAGGCGAACAAGCTCAAAAGGCTTTCAATCCGATTGCACATATGCATAAGTTGCTTTCGAAATTTCTTCATTCCTCACAAAAGTTGACCTTGGAGCACTCCTAGAATTTTGACATCTTTGACAAACAGCCTTTAAACTTATATTCTCGGATTTTAAATACAGTAGATGAAAAATTGGAGAGATTGTAAGATGTGTGAATCCAAGAAAAAGAAATATGAATGCTGTGGACAGACCTTTAGCACAAAGGAAGAATTAGAAGCGCACAAAAAGCAGCACAAGAAACCTTGTTGCGCGTAGCTTGACCGATCCACCGTTAAACGCAACGTGACCTTCTATTCTTTATTTTGAAAGCGCAAATAAGCCAGCCAAATTATTGGACAAACTATAAGATTAGTGGACAAATCTCCTTCCCGATATATTCCAAGTACTTGTTTTTGTCATTTATGTTGAAAATCGTCACTGAAACGTCTCGTGTCACCGCTACCAGTAATTTCCATGATTAGGGTAAACTTGTAGTCGCTCTTCTCGTAGGCTTCCTCTCTCCTGTAATTGCTAAGCTTGGACGCCAATTCGGACAGAGGTGTCGTTTCAGCAAGCTTAAACACTTTTCCAGCCGTGACCATTATGTAACCCTCAGCACCATTGTTGTCCAAATCACTCGTAATAGAGATTTAACCCTGCGCAACGGAGCCAACGTCTACCAAAGTGTAAACAATACGAAAAGAACCACGTTCCACGTTACCACGAAGATGTAGAAAGCTACAAGGATAATCAGTATTCCTAGCAATAGTTTCCTAGCGAACGACCACTCAGCCGGCTCAGCAACTTTCTTAGTAGATGCACATAAAACTCCGAAAAATAGGACCAACCCGATCTTGATCCAAGCGGAAAGAAAGATTCCTACCTGTCCCCAGAGGCAAAGAGTGAAGGGATTAGACTCATAGGCTGGATTTGTGACCAAAACGTCGAAGACGTTGAGCAAAAGCAAAAACAGAAACCATGGTGCCAATGACGATAGTTTCCATTCCACTTCTCCTTTCTCCCCAGCTAAACAATGCAACTTCAAATATTTATAGGTTCAAAAGATGGAAAGAGTTGATCCTTTGTGGCGTCCAATCTATCAAGGACTCAACCGCATGGAGGGGGCTATAGAGCAGGTCTAGAAAGAGAGAATGCTTGTCAACATATTAGAAATAGCCCTTCCGTGATTTCCAGTCCAATCAAAAGTATACAGCTGTTTCTTTAGAGCTTGGTACCAGCTAAAAGGCTGAATAACAAATGTTAAACGGATCTATTATAGCGCACGCGACAATCTTTATTATTAACAAACTAGTTCAATTGCTACGAAAGTTGTCTCAAGAGTTGCTAACATGCGAGTAGTCGGAGTGGACGACGCTGGACGCGGAGCTGTAATTGGTCCCCTCGTAATCGCCGGCGTTCTAATCAATGAACACGACTTACCTAAACTTGAGGAGCTTGGAGTGAAGGACTCAAAGCGTCTCTCACCCCACAGGCGAGACCAGCTCGCTAAGGAAATCAAGAAAACTGCTCTCAAATACCACATCATAAAGTTAACTCCAGCCGAAATCGACAAGGTGGTTAAAACCGGGAAGAAGCTCCACAGGCTGAACCGGCTTGAAGCTCAAACAATGGCTAAGGTGATATCGGTTCTCAAACCCGACGTGGCTTACGTAGATGCCTCCGACGTGTTGGCTGACCGATTTAAACGTCACATAGCAGAAACCCTTCCACTTGAGGTCAAAATTGTGTCAGAGCATAAGGCAGATACAAAATATCCGATCGTATCAGCGGCGTCCATCATTGCCAAGGTAGAACGGGACAGAGCGATCGCTGAACTGCAAGAGATACACGGAAGCATGGGGTGTGGCTATCCAACCGACCCCAAAACTATAGAATTCTTAGAAAGCTGGATTCAAAAGTTTGGGTCCTACCCGGACTTTGTGCGTAAATCGTGGAAGCCAGCGAAAAGACTGAAAACAAAGGCTGATGCAAAACAAACAAGGCTTTCTTGAATAGCGTTCGTCCATTAGTTTGAGTTTCTATACCTTATAGCGCCCAGCAATTTTCCCAAGCGTTTCCATGGATTTTTAGATATTCAAGTTCAATTTGCGAGTCCTAGATGTGTATTTTCAAAGGAAAGTCATAAATAGGAAAGAGTTAAAAGACGGTTTAATATTAACAGACGTCCGCTTGGAGAGAGAATCCGCTTGGATGATGCAACTCACCGTGAGAAGGTGAAAGTTGATAAGGGATTGCGGATCAACGACCGTTTCCTGTTCAATTTGGCAAGAAGATTTCCCATAATTTATTCAGTAGCCTTAATCATCTTCTGTTTAGTGTATAGGGTCTTTCCCGCACCCGACTTTCTCGCCTTGTGCCTCTTCATCTATGCTGCACATATGAAGCGAGCTCACCGTTTCATAAAAGACTGGTTTCCCTTCATGGCCTTATTGTTAGCATACGACACTATGCGTGGAATCGCATACAAGATAGCTGGCATCGTGCATGTTACTGAACCGATAAACGCTGAACTATACTTGTTCGGTACAATTCCAACCAAGGTGCTTCAGCAGTTCTACAGAACTCCCATCCTCGACTGGGCAGGAGCCTTTTTCTACTCCTTGCACTTTGTAATTCCTTTCGTATTCGGATTCGTTTTATGGTATCGATCGCCGAAAAATTACAGAAAGTACACAGTCGCTCTGCTCATCACCTCTTACAGTGCGCTAATCACGTTTTTAGCTTATCCGGCCGCTCCTCCCTGGTTTGGGATAAATGCTGAGCGCATACTGTTTCAAATGGACGGGGTGATGGGTGTACCCTTGTATGCTACTATATATGCTTTCATTGAGCCGAATCCTTTTGCTGCCATACCAAGCCTTCACGCAGCGTATCCGTGGGTGGTTTCGCTCTACGCCATTAAGATCAAGCGAATCAAAGCGTTGCCTATACTTATATTTCCGTTAGGAGTGTGGTTCAGCGCAGTTTACTTGGGCGAGCACTACATTATTGACCTGTTGGCTGGAGTGGCCTATTCAACCGTGGCGTATTTTCTAGCTGAGAAATTAACTGAACGCTATTCCTTTTCACGATCCCTTTGCAGATCTTAGTGAGGCGCCTCACTAAGAACAAATCTAATTGAAAAAGTTGAAATCTTAGAAGTAGGTTAGAAAGCCATTTTGCGAGTCTATTGCCTCAAGTCACCATCAGGGGTTAGGCTCGTATTTGGTTAGAACGGAAACTCTCGCCTTCACCAAGTAATCTTCGGTATATGCACGAAAAGTATTTATTGCATCGAGATATATATTATATATCAAGATTCAATATACACATCGGTACGAAATCGGGGATCAAAACTGAGCCAAATATTAACACCCGCCATCTACCAGATGAGTGTTGGCGTAGTCGGAGGCTTTCTCGTTGGATATGCCATAAAGAAGGTCTTGAAAATCCTAATAATAACTCTCGGATTCTTTTCCATCGCAGTCTCCTATCTTGGCTTCTCTGGGATAATGGATGTCAACTACGAGAAATTGGCGGGGGCTACTTCTGGGCTGGTCACCCAAGCTTCAGATTTTCTTTCAACTATTGTTGGAGGGCTTCCCTTCGCTTCCACTTTCTCAGCTGGGTTAGCCATTGGTATAATGAAAGGCTAAGTGTGGCAGAGTCATCTTCTAGAGATTTCTGTTGGACATGTGCATGCGAGCACATTGATGCTTAGAGCAGGGCGATAAGCTCTTTCAGATATCTTATCCCAATTAACTCTCCGTAAGGAATCAATGGAATATCACTATTTGGCGCTTGCTGTCCATTTGTTATTAAGACGGGATGAGCCTCGACGACCTCACTGATGCTGATAATCTCCTTTGTTCTTTGATCAACATCCTGCTCCTTCCCATCTATAACGCCACCGATGATTTTTAGCTGTTCCTCGGGAAACTGAACTATGAAGTCGAAGGGTGCTCTTTCCGCGGGCGTGACGCTAACACCAAAGCGAGAAAGCCTCCTTAAAACAGCTTTTAGAAAGCGATTCTTGACGATCATGCGTTTAGCGGCGGCAAGAAATCCCTTACCCTGAGCTCCCCTTTGGAGCACATCGATTGGCTGCACTAGTGGAACGCCTAGAATCCACTCAAGTTTGTAGGCGACGGAAACTGAAGCCTTAGCCATGCTTTTTTCGTAGCCATACAAGGTTCTTCGGGATATTCCGACCATCTCTGCCAGCTTGCCAACGGACCACCCGAGCTTCTGCCTGTTTTCTCGGATTGTGCTTCCATCCAACTCGACGTAGTAGCCTCCAGGTCCAGCTTCCACCAGAGGGTACATCTTGCGGCAAACGATGTCTTCCAGCGTCCTGAGGTTGAAGGTGTAGATGTTGTATCTTGAGTAGACGGTGTCGTCTTCGAGCGGTTTGTCGCGCGATTTTTCACCGATGAAAAGTGGTGCGGCTGAGAAGCACCCAGAGATAGTTTGGAGCTCTGAGGCAACCTTCGCACAAATGCTTCCGATATTGGTGGGCACCTTTATGAGGGCGAGCTGTTTTTCTCTTCTAGCCACGATGTCAAAACAACATGATCTTGCGACGCATCTTTCAGATATCTGAAAGCCGGCTCTTTTCAGAGTAGACTCAGTAGCGTCTAACGTTTCCGCCCGCTTCTTCATCTTGCTTCAGCCGATGAAAAACCACCCAGTTGGTCTCATATAAAGGTTAGCGGAAAACTATATATTCGGAATCTCATCGTTAGTTGGACACTAACATTATGTTCTCATTCTTTGTTTAAGTGTTGAGCTACGATCATGGCGTGTGCTTTGTCGTAGGGTTCCAAGTGCACGACCTCCTCTATTTGAGAACCGCGGGCTTTTAGAGTGTTTATTTCTTGCTTGTACACTTCAGAGGGCTCCTTCGTAACATCAATGCTCTGAGCCTTTATAGCTAACATGATCCACCCGTCGTCCACTAGGAACAGGTCGGCGTTGTCCGCCAACACCTTAGCTTGCTCAGGCTGGGCAATGTCACAGTAGATATCGTCAACCTTCCCCACAAGCATTGAGTATCGCTCCGGTAGTCTAGCGTCTGCCAGTATGGGAGACATGTTGGGGCGGAACTCACAGACGTTGTTAACCAGCTCTCGGATGGCGCGGGAAGCAAACTCTATGCAGTACACATGGCCATTCTCTCCAACGATGTCAGAAACGTGGCTGGCTGTGGTTCCGGATGCAGCTCCTAGGTATAGAACCTTGTGGCCGGGTTGAATAGGGACGGTTTTCAAGGTTTTCAGAATGGCGGCGGCGAGTTTGCTTCTAAAAGGGTCCCAAAGCCTGTACTCCACGCCCATACATCTGACTAGTCGCTCGCCGTAAACGGTATTTCTCGGAGCATAGTTCTTGGTGGCTAGTCTCTTGGTTCCGTCCTCGAGTGTGACCCAATAAATTTCTGGAAACTTCTGGTGCTCCTTAACCTTTACGGCCACGTTTCTTTCTCCTTTGCGGTCTTTTCGTCCGCGGTCGCTTGAGTGGGGGCTTCTCGTACTTTTCCTCAATCTCTGATATTCTCTTCTCAAGGTCCACTTGCAGCTTGTCTCCTGCGTACTTGCCGCTGAAGGCGTCGGTTCGAGCGGCTATGGCCAGCTTTCCAGCCAAAGCTCGGGACAACTTCCCTCTCTGCCAACGCTTCGCCTCGTGAATGAGGGGGTGCTGGAAGATTATCCCATGCTTTGGAGGGCGAGTTCCGGTTTTAAGCGCTCTAAACAAGGCTTTTTCAGCGCCCAACACTTGGATGGTGCTTGCCGGCATCTTAGCCATGTTCTTCAGCCCGCCAGCGAGAGCTATGAGTCTTGCTCCAAGCAGCGAACCTGCTAAAGCGCGAATGTTGGGTGCAACATCGCACATGGTTGAATCCAAGTGGCTTTCCAGTTTTTTCCTCAGATCATAAAGGTTTAGCGTGTTTTTGCACATGGTTTGTATCTGATCTATGTCTCCCTCGTTAAGCTCGGCTCCCATAGATGCCTCAGCGGCCTCAGCTATATGCTGAGCTTTGGCTCTAGGCAGCCCATTCTTTTCCAGATTTTCCGGAGTAAAGCTTTCCCTTCCTCCTACGTTGGTTACTAGGCGCGCGTACGTTTCATGTTTCTCTACTAATCGGTCCAGCTCTGGAAAATGGAGGCCATACCACTCACGAACTCTGCTCATAAAAAGGTTTAATGTCTTGTCTAGGTCGTCGATCGTTTGGATCACCTGTACCACCAACAAGTCTCGCTTTTCAACAGCCTTTTTGACTTGCATCTTGGTGAGCTCCATGGAGACTCTGTGGGTCCATTGGCTGAGCTCTGTCACCTTCTTGGCAAATCCGGTTTCCACGGCTAACTTGCCAAGGTTCCCTCGTAAAATTTCGCCCGCCCTTGAAGGCTTCGCCACATCAACGCTGATGTTCAGCTTTTCACGGGCGTTTTGAGCTATCTCCGAACTTTCAAATACAAAGGTCGTGTAGCCTTCAGCCCGCAACCTTTCCACTAGCGTGGCTATTTCATCCACAACATTTCCAGCCCGGATTTTTCCAAGCCTCTCCGCAGTTTCTCTAGGATTTTTTGGGAAGAAAACCTTATCAACAAGTTCGTTGGCTTCTCCGAAGCCGAAAACGCCCATCACACACTCAACTATGGTTGCTTTCATGTGGTTTCCCCATCATCGATTTTTCTCAGCTTGTTCTGTACTAACCTTTATCTTAACTACTGAAATAACTTTACTGCAATAGAGGTGTATCTTAATGTCAAGTCGACTTGTTACGGAAATAGCTGGGTTAAAGCTCACAAATCCAGTAATGCTCGCCGCTGGGATTCTCGGACTGTCGGGAGCGCTCTTGAGGAGAATTGCCGAGGCTGGTGCTGGCGCTGTGGTTACCAAATCTGTAGGATCAAAACTACGCACTGGCTATCCTAACCCTACCGTGGTTCAGGTTGGCTGCGGCCTGCTAAACGCCATGGGGCTTCCCAGCCCGGGCATCCATAATTTTGGAGAGGAGATTAAGGAAGCAAAGAAGGGGGGAGTCCCCATCATCGTAAGCGTCTACGGCTTCTCTCCCAGCAATTTCGCTGAGGTGGCAAGGGCAGCGGTTGAAGAAGGCGCAGACGCGTTAGAACTAAACGTTTCGTGCCCCCATGTTGAAAAAACCGGATCTGAAATCGGGCAGAGTCCACGTTTGGTGGCGGAGGTTGTGAAAGAAGTAAAAAACCAGGTGGAGAAGCCTGTTTTTGTGAAGCTAACCCCAAATGTCGCTGAAATCGGCGTATTAGCTGAGGCAGCCGTTAAGGCTGGTGCGGACGCCGTCACCGCCATCAACACAGTTAAGGCCATGACAATCGATATTGAAACAGCTCAGCCGGTGTTGGCGAATAGGATCGGCGGGTTGTCCGGGCCAGCTGTAAAGCCTATAGCTGTTAGATGTGTGTATGACATTCATCGTCGAGTTGAGATTCCAGTGGTTGGTTGTGGGGGAATCGCTAGGTGGCAGGACGCTGTGGAGTTCATGTTAGCCGGGGCCTCAGCGGTTCAGGTAGGGACAGCCGTCGCCTTTGAGGGATTGGGCGTTTTCAAATCCATCGCGAAGGGTATCGAGACGTATCTTGAAGAGAGGGGCTTTGGGAGCGTGAAAGAGATTGTCGGTTTATCTCAAAGACATTAACCGCCCTAGAATTGTGAGAATTCAAGAAATTAGAGAGGAGAATCCAACAGTCAAAACCTTCGTTTTTCAGGACAAACACTGTGCAGAAGCTGAGCCGGGACAATTTGTGATGGTTTGGATTCCAAGAGTCGACGAGGTTCCCATGAGTCTCTCATCTATCAATTCAGATGGACTATCCTCCATAACCGTGGCTGAGGTTGGCGAAGCCACCCAAGCTCTCCATCAGAGGAAGGTTGGCGACATCCTCGGGATCCGTGGACCCTACGGAAACGGCTTTGCTCTAACCAGTGGGAAGGTGATGATTGTGGGAGGTGGAACAGGATTGACGCCCCTTGTTCCGTTGGTTGAGAGTCTTTTGAAACTTTCCACTAAGATTTCCTTTCTGATTGGAGCAAAAACGCGAGATGAGCTTTTTTTCCTTAAGAGAATAAAAACAACTATCTCAAAGGTTAATGTTACCACCGAGGATGGAAGCCACGGACTCAAAGGACTTGTCACGGACTTAGCGGAACAAATCTTGAAAAAAGAAGAGTTCGACATGATTTATGCATGTGGTCCTGAAAAACTGATGCTTAAAATGTTTCTTTTGGCGGAGCAATACAACACATCTTTTCAAGCGAGTTTGGAGAGATACATCCGCTGCGGCATTGGAATTTGCGGGAGCTGTTGCATAGGTGAGTATCGAATCTGTAAGGATGGCCCTGTTTTCTCCGGTAGACAGCTAAGAAAGGTCAAAACCGAGTTTGGATTCTTCAAGAGAGAAGCCGACGGAAGCAAAGTTAGCCTTTAACCTCGAATCTATATGTTCGATTACTGATGCGTGTGAATTAAGGCTTGGAGGCGCCCCCTCGAAAGCCTGGTTTCATGATTCCAAGAGTTTCCAGAATGATTTTACCTGCTACGATCGCCGTTATGCTCGAACTGTCATATTGTGGACAAAGTTCAACCACATCGAAGGCCACAATTTCCAATTCCTTCAAGCCGTAAATGAAGTCTATGAGACTTCGAGTGGATATGCCGCCTGCTTCTGGATAGCCTAAGCCTGGTGCATAGGCGGGATCGAGTATGTCCAAATCAATTGACAAGTATATTCTCTCAACATCTCTAGGCAAGAGTTTTAAGACACGTTTGGCTGCACCTTTTGCTCCTAACTTTTCGAACTCAACGGTTGACATGATTTTTATTCCCACATCATCAGCGAACTTTCGTTCAGGGAGCAGAAAAGATCGAATTCCCACCTCAACAATGGACGGTGGACGAAGATTCGTTTCTTCGACAAGTCTTTTCACGACGCTTCCATGCATATATCTATCTCCTTCATACTCTTCCTCTAGGTCAAGATGTGAATCCAAGTAGATCAAAGCCCAGTTTCCTCTGCTAAGTTGAGTTAAAGCATGAAGGGAAAAGTAAGTGATAAGGTGGTCTCCTCCTAAGAAAAGAAATCTCAACTTATCGTTGTACAGGTTGCGAATAGCATTATATACTTTCTTACGCATTTCATCAATTGATGCGGCGGCTTCTATGTCGCCGTAATCATAGACTCGCCAAATCTGGGTGAGGTCGACTCCGTCCTCCGTGAAGGGGTCGTAAAACTTGGCTGTTGTAATCTTTCTGATTACGGATGGTGCCTCCTTTGATCCCTTCCTGAAGGTGGAAGAGATATCCCAAGAGAAGCCAACTACACATAAGTTGGCGAGGTCCAATTTTTCCACTTTTAACCCGAAAAAGTAGTCATCATTTTTGACAGACAAACAAGTCCTCCTATTCTTTTGTGTGACCTGTTCTGTAATTTAACAGTGCACCGTAATTTATGTTCTACGTAACTTAAATCGCACCTGATAGGGCTAGACGATTGAAGTCAGGCGTGGTGTTTACGTTGAGTGTTCTACCCGCTTTTTCGCTTTGAAATTAGAGAAAATGTAGTTCTGCGGTAGTAGTTCAACACCTAAAAAGTTATATTTATCTATGAATACTTCGGTGCTAGCGGGTGTCACGGGATGAGAGGTGGCTACCAAATTCGAGTCTGATTCTAGGCGCTGGCTGACTCTAGACTACCACCCGCTTAAGCTTGAACAACAGATCCGTGAATTCTGGGAAGTTAATAGAATCCCCCAAAAGCTCATGAAGCTCAGAGAAAAGACTAACTTAGGTGTCTTAGGCTATGTTGAGGGACCTCCAACCCTAAACGGCGTTCAACATGTGGGGCACGCTAGGGGTCGAGTGATGAAGGACCTCCGGTACCGGCTGAAGGCTATGCAGGGATTTTATGTTACCTTCCGAGCGGGCTGGGACTGCCAGGGCTTGCCCATCGAGTTGGAGGTGGAGAGGAATCTAGGCGTTAAGAACAAGAAGGAACTGCTGGAGAGGGTGGGCGAGAAGCGCTTTGTTGAAGAGTGCAAGAAGACCGTGATGAAGTATTATCGTGAGTGGCTTAGCGCCGACAGGAAACTGGGCATTTTCATGGACTACGACAAGGCTTATTGGACTTACTTGGACGAGTATATCGAGAGAGAATGGAGATACCTAAAGCGAGCTTGGGAGCAGAACCTCTTAGGCGAGGGCTACTACGTTGTTGCGTACTGTCCTCACTGTCAAACATCACTCAGCAACGCCGAGGTTGGACTTGGCTACGAGGAAGTTGAAGATCCATCCATTTACTTCAGATTCAGAGTGAAAGAGACCGAAAACGAGTATTTCCTCGTCTGGACAACAATGCCCTTCACCATAGTCACCGACATGATGATGGCAGTTCACCCTGAGGCGGAATACGCCAAAGTCAAGGTGAACACGGAAACTTGGATTCTGGCAAAAGAACGCGTAGAGCCGGTTATGCAAGAGCTAGGCGTGAGAGACTACGCGATTCTCGAGGTGGTGCTGGGCAAGGAACTCGAAGGTGTGAAATACGAGTATCCGTTCCTAGACATTGTTCCTAAGCAGCGGGAGCTGGACGAGCTACCGCTGGTTCACACAGTGGTGTGTGAAGACTTCGTGGATGTGAGCACAGCCACCGGAGTGGTACATCTTTCGCCTGGAAACGGTGAAGACGACTTCCTCGCCGCTCAAAAGCGTGACATACCCGTCTATGTTCCCTTCGATGACGAGTGCCAATTCACGGCTGAGGCTGGCGGATTCGCGGGTTTGTTTGCTAGAGACGCTGACTCCAAAGTTGTAGATGAACTGCGCAAGAGAGGACTGCTTTTATCGGTGGAGACGGTCCGCCACGAGTATCCGACCTGTTGGAGGTCCCACCACAAGCTCGTTTGGCTGGCTCGCAGAGAATACTTCCTTTGGACCGATCGAGTGAACCAGAGAGTTTTGGATGCCGCCGAGAACGTCAACTGCTTTTTCGAGGGACCGAAAAATCGTTTTCTTTCCTTCCTTAAAGAGGGAAAGCCTTGGTGCGTGTCTCGGGAGAGAGTTTGGGGTGCACCCCTACCTATCTGGGTCTGCGAAAAATGCGGACTCAAAACTTTGGTAGCCAGCAAAAAAGAGTTGCTTGAAAGGGCTGTGGAGAAGCCTAGTCGAGACTTCGAGTTGCACAAGCCGTGGATTGACAGATTGACGTTGAAATGCAAAAAATGCGGTGGGAAAATGGAGCGTGAACCTTTTGTGCTTGATTGCTGGCACAACAGCGGCGCATCGCCTTACGCCAGCTTCACCGATGAGGAGTTTGAGAAACATGTTCCTGTGGACTTTCTCGTGGAGGCCATAGATCAGACTCGGGGGTGGGCGAACTCTCTGTTGCTGGAACACGTTATACTGACAGGGAGGGCTGAGTCTCCTTTCAAGTCATTTCTTTTCTACGGTTTTGTTCTGGACGAGAAGGGGAGAAAGATGAGCAAGAGCCTTGGAAATGTGATAGAGGTTAACCCTCTGCTTCAGCGAAATTCCGCTGATGTTTGCAGGTTCTACATGCTATGGAAGTGCTCTCCTGTTGAATCTATGAACTTTGACGCTAAAGAACTGAACAGACGTCCTTATCAAGTTCTTGGCACACTGTATCACCTCCACCGTTTTCTCATGCAGAACGCCGAATACGACAACTTTGACCCACAAAGGTGTACCATTAAGTGGGTCAGTGAAAGGAATGCCCTTAAGCCGCCGGATCGGTGGCTCCTCTCCAAACTGCAGCGCACCATAAAGGAAGTTTCCGACAAACTTGAAGCCTGTGAGTTTCAATTCGCTCTCTCAGAGCTGGAGGAATTTGTCGTCAATGTTGTCAGTCGACAGTATGTCCCTATGATTCGCCGAGAACTCTGGAGTGACGACCCTAAAACCCTTAACCGCCGGTTAGCTGTTTACACAACCCTCTGGCGCGCTTTGAAGACCCTAGTTCTTCTCTTCAACCCTGTAACCCCCTATCTGAGTGAGGTCATGTATCAGAAGGTCTACAGGGAACTGGACAAAACCCTACCCGGATCCGTGAATTTTGAAGAGTGGCCTAAACCAGATGAAACTGTACAGGACGAGGTCCTAGAACAAGAGTTTGAAACGTTGTTGCGGTGCGTTTCACTAGTGTACTCCGCCAGGCAGTCCGCCCGACTAAAGCGTCGATGGCCCCTACAAAACGTTGTGGTGGCAGCAACTAAGTCCGTGCATGGTGCCTTAGAGAAACTGGAGGAAACTTTTCTCGAACTCGCGAACGTAAAGGAAATTGAATATGTTGAAGGGCTTCCAGAGCTTGACCTGAAGAGATGGGCGCTAGTTTCTGGCGATAGAATACACGTACTGGTGGACACGCATCGAAACGAAGCTTTGCGGGGCGAGGGCGTCATGCGCGACCTAGCCCGACGCGTCCAAGCCCTCAGAAAGAAGTTGGGATTCATGCCGACGGATATACTAGACGCGGTTCACGTGGCTGAACTGGAATTCGAGAGCGTCAGGCTGCTGGAGCCTTATCTAACCGAGATGGCGGAGCTTGTTCGAACTAGGGGGGTATATGTTCATGAGAAGAGGTCTGATGTGAAAGCGGAGTGGTACAGGCGCACGCTGGATGGTAAGAAGGTGTACATTGCCATATCATAGGCGCCTTTTTCATCAGTTTAATGGTTAGACATGCGCTTTAAGCAATAACAACTGCACTAACCTTTCTTAAACCAGCTCCATCGTCTCTTTTTCTTTAACTCGGCTGGAAAGATGAATTTCTCCAGACACTCTCGGCTACAAAAGTAAACTACGTTACCGTCAGGCGCCTTGTATTTTATCCAGCCCTTCGGCTTAAAGAAACTGAACCTGAGCTTCGCTCGCTCAAAACAAGTAGCGCACCTACATTCCATTAACAAACCCCTCTTTCATAGGTTGAACATCAAAGCAGCGCATATGTTCGGTCATTGTTTATCACCAATTTCGCTTTCACCTTTTTACCCACTCTTCGGCTTTAAATGTTACTACCAAATATGAAAGAGCGGACCAGAAAGGTCAAAACTTTAAGTTAACAAACGCCTATTTAATACGCAGGAGGGATTTCAAGTGTTGTTTGTGACGCTTTTGGCACCGAAGGGTAAGGGTGAAGCAGCCGTTAGATACCTTAAAAAGCTTGAGGCTCCAAGGGATATCACTATTCGCGATGTGTACTTCACGTTGGGGCGATACGACAGCGTCATCATCTTTGAAGCCCCTGACGCAAAGACGGCCATGAACTTTGCCATGGAAGTTGGCTTCGCAACAGACTACTCGGTGGAAACCCTAACAGCGGTACCCGCCAAAGAACTCTAAAATCTCTCTTTTTTCTCTGTTCAATAGCTTTTTGACGGACTGCTTCACTAGTTTTAAGACACCCGCCAGATTGTTGCAATCATCCAGTTTTTTGTCAAAATTGTCTGCGCCTTTATAGTCCAGACTTTTGACGCTCCTGAGGTTCAGTACGTGACAGAAATCAGTCTTCAAAATTTTATGAACAAAACCCCTATTCGCAGTGGGAGGAATTGGTCTATTGGTGCAAATTTGTCGGAGACAGGATGTTCTTGAGGTCCCACTAGCCTAAAAGCGGGAATATTGGAGCTACGCAGAGAATGAAAACGGCGATCAGCCCGAAGGCAGCTAGCCTCCTGAGAGTTGTAGGCTGCGAAACGTCATCCAATGGACCGGGATGCTGAGAGAAAGAGAGGAAGAGGGCAATAAAAGCCATCGGATACCAAATAATGGCCAACAGAATAATTCCAAGATATGAAAGGATCCGATGTGCTCTTCTACCAACCAAACCTCGAGCAACATGACCGCCATCAAACATGCCAACAGGCACTAGATTAAGCATGGTAATGATCATGCCAACCCAACCAGCAAAAACAACCGGATGCACCAGAATCAAGTCACCTGTTCCACTTAGTGGAAAAAACATGATAGCGAATCTAAACAACCACTCAAACAAGATAGGGTTGGGATAAGGCCACGGGACTGCACCCAGAGGCGGCTCCAAAACGCGAACGGACAACTGAACTCCGATAAGGGTGACAATTATTGACACTATGAAACCCGTTACTGGTCCTGCGAAACCAACATCGAACAAAGCATCCTTGTTTGGAGGAAGAGATTTTTGCTGAATAACGGCTCCGAAAGTGCCAATGGGCGGTATACCTGGAATGAAATAGGGATAGGTAGCCTCCACAGCGTGTTTATCAGCTAATAGCTTGTGTCCCATCTCATGGGCACCCAGTATTGCCATAATCGCCCCTGTAAACATCACGGCGCCTACAATATCTGGAGATTGGAGAAATCCAGAAAAGAACACAGTTCCAAGAGTTGCAAAAAACAGTCCGATATTTATCATGTTTCGGCTGGGCTTTGCAGGAGGCTTACGAACGACCTGTAACACAACTTTTTCTTCTCTTTTCCTAAGCATTGGAACAAGATCTATGGCGTCTAAGCGTTTAACAAGCCTCAAAAAAGCTTGCTTCGAATCCTGCCGCAACCTCACGTAGAAGGTTGGGATTCCACGCTCTATGAAACCGTCCTCTACCTCGAACTCTGACTCTACTGTGTCATGCAATTGATCAAACTGGGCGACTTCAACGAAAGGCTCGGAGGAAGAATCAGTTGAGGACACGCTACACGCCACGCATATTTCAGTATTCAACTGTAACTTGAGGTATTAGAACCTTCCGAATATAATCGAAAGGTTTTCTTTCCTCTAATTTTTCAAAAAGTTCTAAGCGACAGCGGACGTGTTTGACGGAGGAGTTGATTTGTCAATCTGCTCTGGGGAGCAGGTTGGATGAGCGACCTACGCGAAAACTTTTTACTTATAGTCCTGTCTAACTAGGAGGAGAAGAGATAGGAGAGATTTACATTATGAGAACCAAGAGAATTATGTGTGCGCTACTGCTGGTTGTTTTTGTCTCTGCAACGATAAACACTGTTGGGGCTGCTAGGCCAAAAATTGCGGGCTGGACCTTTATGGTTTACATGGTTGCTGACAATAACCTTGACGCTTGGGCTTACGAGAATCTGGAGCTTATGCAATCGGTCCAATTGACAGATGATGTAAACGTTGTCGTCTTGTGGGATGGTTACGATAAGCCTGCTTACTTGTATAAGGTTGTCTATGGAGGGCGCGAACTAGTTACAAGTTTTCCACTAAACGCGAAAGAGGTGAACATGGGCGACCCAGATACGCTAGAGGCTTTCGTAGACTTTGTGACTAGAAAGTTCGGAGCGCAACATTACCTGCTCGATTTGTGGAATCATGGAAACGATTTCAGCGGAAGCTGCTATGATGAACATCCTGTGGATCACTTGACGCATGATGAAGTGGTTGCTGGACTTGAGCGGCATCATATAGACATCGTGGCTTATGACGCTTGCCTTGAAGCGATGATAGAGGTTGCTTACGAATACAATGCACTGGGCATGGAAACCGACTACTTGGTTGCCTGCGAAAACTATGTTCCTCTTTACGGCTACCCGTATGATGTGATCTTGGATACAATGACCAAGAACCCTGAGATGTCAGCTTTTGAAGTTGCTAAAATGATTGCGGATGAGTATGCGAGATATTACGAGCCGAGGGCTCACTTCAACGGAGGCGTAATGGCAACCCTTTCAGCCATCGATCTTTCAACAGTTGACGAAGCCGTAGCGGAACTTTCAGAGTTGACTGGAGCCCTTGAAGCAAAACTGGAAGAGGGCGAAGAAAGCTATGACCTTTACCACGAGATCATAAGCCAAGCTAGGGGCGAAGGAAACCTCCCATGGGCTGAGGCTGGATGGGAATACTACGTTGACCTCCCAACGTTAATCGAAGATCTTGAGGCGAATCCTGGTTTGGATGCAGATATTGAAGGACTAGCTATTGCCGTGAGAGTCGCGCTTGAAGATGTTGTCGTTCACGTTGCCAACAGTGAACCTATGGAGTCGAATTCTGCACTTGGACTGGGAATATGGTTCCCGCCTTCAGAGAAGCCATACGTCGCCTATAGAGGACTGTTAACATACGAAGAAATGCAGTTTGCTTCTCAAGGATGGCGTGACTTCCTGTTTTCCTACTGGAACATCTAACAGGCCAAATACCATACGCACCGCTTAATATTCGCAACCTCCAAAACCCCCTTTTTTACTCCAAGATCAAAAGGACGCCCACGGGAAATGAGGTTCATTGCATACTGTTTTGGTGTGCGCGCGCATACCCGGAAAACAGTTGATCAACTAAAGGCTTATTTTCTCAACCAACTGACTAGAGCCAAAACGCCGGGAAGCTGATGGATCTGCTGTTTCGTATGCTCATACCCACGATGCTGACGTTGATAGCTGGCGTTGATCGGAAGAAAGCGGTCATGCTGGCGACTATCGCCGTAATCCAGACCTTGACGTGCTGTTCACTGCCCATCGAGTGTACCTACACACAGTTTTTATACCCATAGACGTTGCTCTATCTTTGTTTCTCTACAACATCAAACAGAGAGGAGTTTCCAACTTCTCTATCCCCAGAGGCGAGACATTTCTAGCCACCCTGTAATATTATAACCATCTCATCCTCGACTTCTTTGGGGGACCCGTAGCCTTATTCTGGTCACTGACCAGCGTCGGCTACGGATTAAACATGGTCGTCACGGTAGATCAATAACACCGGAGAGTATAGCAGTAGCCACCTTGTTTCTCGATGTCATACTTCTAACCCAACACATCAAGGTGTTAACCGTCAAAGAATGACATAGCTATGACTTTGAAAAGGCTTCTAGAAAGACGGGTTATGAACCAAAACAGACAGAAGCAGTTATTTACACACAGTCTCAAAATACTAATGTTAAACCCATTGTTAAGGTCGGTGAAACATAGATGATCACGGCATCAATAGAAATCATCTGCGTCGGAAACGAACTCCTGATAGGCAAAACCCTCAACACCAACGCCCAATGGCTCGCCAAACGCATCACGACCCTCGGACTAAAAAACCACCGCATCACCATCATAGGCGACAACATCGAAGAAATATCCAAAGCTCTACAGGAGGCGATTCAACGCAACCCTCACTTCATAATCACTACGGGAGGCCTTGGCCCAACCTTCGACGACAAAACCCTAGAAGGCATCGCCATGGCACTGAAACGCAAACTAGCAATACATGATGAAGCTCTAAAAATGATTAAAAAGAAGCATCGTCGGTACGTGGAGGAAGGTCGAATGAAAAGAGCTGAGCTAACTTCCCCACACGTAAAGATGGCTAGAGTACCAGAAGGAGCTAAGCCCATTTTCAACCCTGTGGGAACAGCTCCCGCTGTGATCATCAAACATGACGAAGTTACTGTTATAGCGTTGCCTGGGGTTCCCTCCGAGATGAAGGGTATATTTGAGGAGTCTGTGGCGCCTCTGCTTAGGGAGGCTGCGGGCGAGGTGACCTTTTTTGAAACCAGCTTAGACGTAACAGGGATTATGGAGCCGGCGGTTGCTCCCCTCATCGATCAGGTGATGCATGATAATCCCTACGTCTACATAAAGTCTCATCCCAAGGGCGAGGAAACGGTTTCCCACATAGAGCTTCACTTCTCCACCACCGCTGAAAACACAGGCTTGGCCAAAAAACGAGTAAGCAAAGCTCTCATTCAACTATCCGAGCTGATCCAAGAAAAAGGGGCAAAAGTCAAACCCGTCAAGGCAAAATCTTAGTCTTCATCGAAAAACCTCTTTGTCTCTGCGCGGTTTCTCTGCTGCCTGCAACGAGGGATCACAGGCTAGACGCTGAAACAGGATGATTGAGAATCTGGACGTCCGCAACAGAATTAGCTGTTGGATTGTGCTTAAACGTTGTAGATTTTTCTTATAGTTGCGGAATCAATGTATTGATCTAGATTGTTCGGTAGAGTTTGCACTGCGTCTAATATAACTTTGCTGAGAAGATCGTCTGGCTTTTTGTGTAAGAACATTGCCAAAGCTTCAATCAGTTTGTCTAAGTTGTCGGGTATTTTTACCTCTATTTTCCTTTTTTTCATAGTTTGGTCACCTACCTTTTCCATTGATTTGCATGTTTTAAAGAATTATGAATTGAGAATACGGATGCTTGCTATAAGTTGACAAAAAGAAGGCTGTTTGCGTTTGCGAACAATTTAAGGCATTAATGTTGATTATGTTTTGTTTCTCTTGAGCCAAATAACAAAGTTTATGACGATGAAGCAAGACGATTGCAGATTCGGGTGCGAGCGACCACCTGAAAACAAATAAGCGGTTACACCGCATTTTATTGAGGTTATCTAATCTACATGAGATGTCTATAGTGTTCATTGTGTTTGTGATAGGAACTGCGGGTTCAGGAAAGTCCCTTCTCACCGCCTCCTTCGCTAAATGGCTGAAAATCTCAAAACAAAACGTGGTAACCGTGAACCTAGATCCAGGAGCCCTAACTCTTCCCTACACACCTGACATCGATGTTCGCGACTACGTCGACATCGGAGGACTCATGAGGGAGTACAGACTTGGACCCAACGGGGCGCTGGTGATGGCGGCAGACTTAATTGCTGAGGAGACGGAGAGACTAGGATCGGAGATAAAAGATTTTAATGCCGACATGGTTCTGGTTGACACGCCGGGTCAGATGGAGCTCTTCGCCTTTCGAGCAAGCGGACCCTACATAGCCAGCGAACTGACTAAGGAGCCCAAAGCCATCGTGTATCTGTTCGATTCGGTTTTCTGCGCAAACCCACTAAACTACGTTTCAAATCTTTTTCTCTCAGCCGCTGTGTACAACCGCTTCTTCATTCCACAGGCGCATGTGTTGTCAAAATGTGATCTTCTCCCGCCAGAACATGCAAACCGCTTGGTGGACTGGTCCGCTAAGCCTAAGATGCTGGAAACAGCTATTGAGGAAAGGCTGAGTGGAACTAGGCGTCTGCTCAGCCGTGATATGATGCACGCCATCTACAGACTGGGGCTAAGATTTCTTCTGATACCTGTCTCGGCAAAAACCAACGAAGGCATGATCAACCTTAATGCCACGCTGGAGCGCATTTTTACTGGAGGAGAAAAGTTCACTCTTTAGTCGTAGTCGTTCTGAATGAGAGTCCAAGCAGCAGCTAGCGCTCCGTACTCCGCCTTCTCCCGCGTATCTGCGCTCCCAACTACAACCGCGTCGTTATCCTCCAGCTCCAGCCGCCTAGTGATCTGATTGAAGGCTGTTGGAAAGTCCCGAGCCACGTTTTCACTTATCCCGGGCTGAATCAGCATTTGGTTCTTGAATATGAGGGTGGTTGCTCCCTTGGCGCCTGTTAAGATCGCTGCGTCACGCTGTTCCAGTCCTGTCTTCACTTTATCTCCGCAACCTTTGATCAGCACTGCGATGTTGCAGTCGGCCAGCGTTAGCTCGCTTTTTTCCAACTCAACCTTTTTTGGGAAGATTGATTGGATTTTGTTCCAAATATTTTCTCCTTTTCTCGTAAGCGAACAACCTGGTTTAGATGTCGCGATGAGTCCGGCGTCTCTCAACCGATTTATCAGTGTGCGGGTTGCTCCTTCGCCTGTTCCAAGTCGTTTAGAAAGCTTTCCTCTTCCGATTGGCCCTTCCTTGGCGGTCAACTCCAACACTTTAATCACGTGAAAGAGGGAGAATGATGGAGAGGGGCCTGGAGCTTTCTCCTTCAGCAGTCCCTCCAAAAGCTTCTTGATCGTCATTACACCTCACATCAAGATATGAAGAGCACACATTTTACTTTTGTCAAAGAGCTTTATGGCTTTTCCAAAAAGAATAATAATTTGATCGTTCATGCTGAGAAGGGATAGAACGTAATGGTTCTTAAGGTTGACGAGGGTTTTCGTCCGCACGTTGACATGAAGAAACTTTATTACAGCTACTTAACGATAGGGGTGATTCTTTTTGGGCTGTCTTGGATCATACCTGCAGTTGTGGTTGCTCTGCTTGTGCTACCTCTGGCTCAGGCATATGCGGTCACAGCAGCTCTTCTTTTTCCTCTATTAGCGGTCGTGTGCTCTACCGCCTTTTGGATACAGAAGTATTACTCTTCTATCACCTATACTCTGGCAAATGATGAGATAGTTGTGGAGAGAGGCGTGTGGTGGAAGAGGAAGAGTTTCGTTCCCTACAATCGCATCACCAACATCAATATTGTTCAGGGTCCCATCGCTAGACAATTTGGTTTGGGCACAGTTAGGGTTCAAACAGCCGGTTTCTCGGGTGGAGGGAGCGCTGGTGGTAGAGTCGCTGAAGCCGTCATACTGGGAGTTAAGAACTTTGAGGAAATAAGAAACGTCATCATGGGCTTTGTTAAGAGGGTTAGACCGGTGGCCGTCGAGGCTGAGGCGGAAGCACCAGCTCCCAGAAGCCTTGATCGGCAAATCTTGAACGAGCTGCGAAGGATCAGAAAGGCGTTAGAGAGTAAATAACTAGTCTTATTCAAGAAAACCTTAATTTAGGCTTCAATTAATGAAAATCTTGCGTGGGCCCGTAGCTCAGCAAGGATAGAGCACCGGGCTTTTAACCCGGGGGTCGTGGGTTCAATTCCCGCCGGGCCCGCCATAAGCCTAGCTGAAAAGCACTAAAAAGTCCGATGAAAAGACCGCGATGTGCTGACTATCAGTCGAGTTTAGATTAGGTTCTTATGAACAACTTATAGTTCAACGGTTCCAACTCGAAGTGAGGGCAATCTACGACTTCTATCAACGGAGTCTCTCATTTTAGCGCAAAAAACCTTGTTAAATGAGCAGATAGCCTGCTTACAGTTGGCGCAATTGTTGGCGTGACATACGGTTGAGTCTGTCTTTCCCTTGGGGATGTGATCTGTCTGATATCGGACATCCTTGTTTTGAAGTTGAGATTTTGAGCCTTGGTGTGACATGCGGATACGGGTGTTGCCTCCAGGAGCCCCTAGTTGACTCACTGCTTTCTTAGGTTTTTTCTAGGCATGTACACACCCTTTAGGTGTTTTAGTTAACTGTTTTCTTGTCGCACCCTTATACAACGTGTCGTGTATCGGACATGTCAAGATTTAATATATTAGAAGCGCAAATATAAACTTTTACGTATTTCAACCTTTACAACAGCGACCCAATTCATGTTCATCCTATAGGTGGTCCCCCGCCTTTGGAGGCTTCTCTGCGGGAGACACCCCCTCCCCCCTATATATAGGAAGTGTCGTTTCCTCTCGTTTCCTTGTGATGTAAAAATTGGTCACTTTTTACAACTTTTGGCAACTTTTAGCAACTTTTAGTTACTTTTGGTTGTTTTTGGTGACTGGGGGAGCGTCTAGGTGATGGTGTGACTGACAGGACATATTTGTGCGCGTGCAAGCTATTCCGATTCCATCTGATACGGGAGTGAGGAGATGTTTTGGAGGCTTGGATTTGTAAAAGATAGAAATGATCTGAAAGAGATTCAGCAAGTGGCTGGAGGATTGTCAAGCAGAGCAGGAATCACTCCACTTGACCTCGATTGTGTTTTGTGGAGCATTGGTGATATTTGCGGTGAGAGAAGAGCCTTTTGCGGGAAATGTCCACTCGATTTCTGTTGTCCGAAGTCCGCGTGAATCGCTAGGAACTCAACTCTTACTCTCCTCTGAAGCTACATGGGGCTTTTCTATTCGGTTGTTGCGAGATTTTCCACACTTCTCGCATTCAACGTTCTCATAGACATGGAAAACTTCATAGACTGGTACAAGGCTAGTATAACCACATTGACACTTTCAATCGGTCTTCAATTCTTTTCCGCGGTTGGGGCGAAATTTTGCTTCTGTTGATACTAGCTTTCCGCATTGGGAGCACTAAACTGCAAGCATTCTTGGGCAAATAAATTGACAAATTTTAAAACTCAAAACTCGTAGTTTGAAGTAGGTTCCCAACTATTGAACGTCCAGTCGAGGTCTTCAGTATGAGTTTAGAAGTTCTATATCTTTCAAAGAAAGATGTTGAAGAAACCGACGTAAGAATGGCTGAGATCATCGAAGTCGTCGAAGAAGCTTTTAGAGAAAAGGGTGAAGGCAGGGTAGAGATGCCTCCAAAGCCGGGGATCCATCCAAGGGCGGACGCTTTCATACACGCCATGCCTGCTTTCATACCTAGAATGAAGGCCGCCGGCATGAAATGGGTGAGCGGATTCCCCAACAACCGCAAATACGATCTGCCATATGTAATGGGCGTGCTTGTTTTGAACGATGTGGAGACTGGTGCGCCCCTTTGCGTAATGGACGCTTCTTGGGTTACGGCCAAACGAACAGGAGCAGCAACAGCTTTGGCCGCCAAATATTTGGCTAGGAAAGACTCGAAGGTTTTCGGCATTTTAGGCTGTGGTGTTGAGGGGAGAAGCAACCTTGAGGCTGTGTTCACTGTTTTCAAAGGCTTAGAGGAAGTTCGAGCCTATGACATCAGCAGAGCAAATTTACAGAGGTATGTCTTAGAGATGAAAGAAAAACATGGCTTGAGCGTTTTGCCAGTTGGCTCCCCAAAGAAGGCTGTGGAAGAGTGCGACATAGTCGTTACGGCGGGGCCCATCTTGAAGCATCCCAAGCCAGTGATAGAGGCTGAGTGGTTCGATGATGGAGGTTTTGCCTGTCCTCTCGACTTTGGCTCATACTGGAAGCCTCAAGCTATGCACTCCATGCACAAGTTTTGC
>JABAHS010095774.1_pt1 | contig 25179 bp, 24 predicted proteins | sample 7062111 | NCBI WGS metagenome assembly JABAHS01 (sample SAMN14534600, study PRJNA622989) | marine sediment metagenome | biome: marine biome [ENVO:00000428]; feature: marine pelagic biome [ENVO:01000023]; material: deep marine sediment [ENVO:00002113]; isolation source: pool of 4 deep marine... | reverse complement strand
CGTAGATCCGTAAATCTGAGCATGGTTTCGAATTATTAAAACCTCTCCTCGCTTACAGAAGCGAGGAGAGGTTTTTTGATCGTCACTCTATCTGGTTAGTCTTATTTCTCCATAAGCGGCTCAGTGATTCTTGCCAGCATGTTTTTTATCATTTACCTGCAAATTTCAACTCAGAACCTGCCGAGGAGCGCTTGGAAGTACAGCTTGGGCTTAAACTCCTGCCCGGAGAGCATGGTCTGGGCATGGAATAAGCGCGCTACCATCAAAATCACCAAGTAGGCGGTGCCCAGCATCAGCCCGACTGTAAGGACAATTTGCCAGACCGGGACGCTTCCCGCCGCCAGGCGGGTCATCATCGCCACCGGGGCGGAAAAGGGGAACATGCTGATCACCACGCTCAGGGTGCTGTTTGGATCCTGAATGAGAGAACTGATAAAAAAGAGCGGTACGATCATCGGGATGATCAGAATAAAAGTGATCTGGGAGGCTTCGCGCGTGTTGGGCGCTAATGCCCCTGCACCCGCCATCAATGTCGCGTAGATGCTGTACCCCAATAGAAAGAACAGCAAGCCCCACAGGATGAGATTAGACGGCAGGTTGAAATTGGCCGCGGCTTCAAAGCTTCTCCCACTGATTCTGATCAGCGCTACGCCAATGGAGGTGTAGATAAAGGTCTGGAGCAAACCGACCAAACCCAGGCCAACGATTTTACCCATCAACAGCTGTTTGGGTGAAACCGAGAGCAGCAATACTTCCAGGACGCGGTTTTGTTTTTCTTTGCCGATGCTGTTCAGCATCAGGGAGGCGGAACCAAAGATGATCATGTAAAAGAAGATTGTGACGGCATATGGAACGGCAAAGGTGAGGGGGTTTTCTTCATCCTCCGCTGCGCTCTCACCCTTCAGGGAAACGCGCTTTTCACGCATCGGGTACTGGATGCGGGCGGCAAGTTCTTCATCCCCGCCGACCAGGTTGACCATCACGGTCCATTCCATCACCCACTGGTTTCCACCTGAGGAAACCGGGTTGAAATCCGAAGTGATGACGGTGAGTTCTCCTGTTTCGATTGTGTCTTCCGGGATGATATAGTATGCTCCGATCTCTCCTTGCTCTAAAGCTGCCTGCGCGCTGGCGGAATCCGGATAGGCAACCAGCATTTCTTCTGTGACATCCGAGGGCAGTGTTTTAATGAGTCCACTGCGGTCAACGTATCCCTGGGTTTCCATTTCATTTGAAGGTGCGATCAGGCTGGTGATAGACTGCTGATCGCTTTCACTGGCATTGGTGAACACCGTAAAGAGGACAAAAGCAATCACCGGCAGTCCGAAGGTGATGATGAGGAACGACGGGCGCATTACGGTGTTGATGATCTCTGTGATCAACACAAAAAAGGTCTTTTTCATCTCCGCCTACTTTCCGTTCTGATTGCTGCGCAGTAAATCGCGCAGCCGCAGTCGTTTGCCGTACTGCATCATGCCCATTTCATACGCCCGGGCGGCAAGCCAGACGGTGAACACCGCGCTGGCTGTCAGGATAGCAATGCAAGCCAGGAACTGCTCGATGGGGATGATCCCGAATGCGGCCCGCAGCGGCATCAGGGTGGGTGCGGTAAAGGGAAATAGACTCAGCCCGATACTCACCGGGCTGTTGGGATTGGAGACAATCAACGCGGCAAACCAATACGAGAATCCGACTGGCATGGAAATGATCCCGATCGCCTGCTGTCCTTCGGTGGATTCAGTCACCGTGCTGCTGATCGTCAGGGCGATTCCTGCGAAGAAGAAGAAGGCCGGGATGAATACCAGCACCAGCAGGAGGATGATGTTCAGGTCAACGGTGGCTGACTGTAACCATTCCACATCGAACAGCGCCCGTGCCCCAAAGAAAGCAGCAACAAAAAAGACCAGCCAGCTGAGCACCTGGGTGAAAATCACCAGGACAATCCCGAGAACCTTGCCGATGATAAACTGGTTGGCAGACATGGAGGTCGCCAGTACTTCGATCGTGCGGCTTTCTTTTTCCTCGGTCACTGCGTTGCTCAAATAGCCGGAACCTGAAGTAAGCACAAAAGTGAAGATGAACCCAAAGACGATCGGCAGGATCAGGCTGATGATTTTTTTCTCGCTGAATTCACGCTTCCCATCCACTGAACGGACGGTAAGGTCGAACCCTTCCAGGGCGCGGGTAATCACCTTTTCAGGCATGCCAGCGGAAACGTTGGTCTGCAAAAAGTCAAAGAAATCATCCTCGGCATTTTCGCCCGGTTTTTCGATAAAAAATAGTGTTACCTCGCGTGTTTCCAGGTAATCTTCGGGAAGCAGGTAATAAGCCTGGAGTTCACCGCTCTCCAGAGCAGCATCTGCGGCGTCTTGTTCGGGGACGGAAATTATCTCTATCGGATCATGGCTGGCGATTTCCTCGGGAACCGATACCGGGTTGGTGAAAACCCCTGCCAGATCGACGTATCCGACCGGGGCATCGTTGCGATTTATTTGGCTGGCGATAAAACCAGCCAGGATGCTGATCCCCAGCAGCAAGGGCACGCTCAGTATTGCCAGGATGAATTTCTTCTGAAAGACATGCTTGCGGTATTCGTACTGTGCCACGTACCAAAACTTGTTACCCATCTGCCCGCTCCTCTGCCACCACCTGAATAAAAATCTCGTCCAGGTCTGGTGCGGCAATCTCAAATTGTTCCAGGCGCACCCCCTGGCTTACCAGCGATTCGAGCACGTTTTGCGGGGTGGTCTGTTCATCCAGGCGCAGCAGGACGGCTCCATTGGCCTGCTCGCGGGCGATCACTCCATCTAGCTGGGGCACTAATTGAGGGGAACGCACGAGTACCGCGTGGCTGGCATACTGCCCGCGAATTTCGGATAGTTTCCCGTACAGGACATCACGACCTTTGTCGACCAGCAGGATCCGGTCGCACATTTCTTCTACTTGGTGCATCTGGTGTGTGCTCATTAGAATGGTGCGTCCCGCATCTCGCTGTCTGATCAGCAGGTCTTTGATCATCTGGGTATTGACTGGGTCGAGGGCGGAAAAAGGCTCATCGATGATGATCAATTCCGGTTCGTGCAATAGGGTGGCAATGATCTGCGCTTTTTGCTGCATTCCCTTGCTGAGTTCTTTGACCTTTTTCTTGCGGTGAGCCGCGAGGTCAAATTTCTCCAGCCAATCATCTAAGCGGCTGTGAATTTCCTGTGTTTGCAGCCCTTTCAGGCGGCCAAAATAGACCAAACATCTTTCCAGGGGGATGTCCTGGTATAAACCGCGCTCTTCCGGCATGTAGCCGATGCGGTTCTTTTTCTCCTCGGTGATCTTACCGCCGAGGATAGCGATTTCTCCGCGATCGGGTTTAAAGATGTCTAGCATCATGCGGATCGTGGTGGTCTTTCCGGCCCCGTTTGGGCCCAGAAGCCCAAAAATTTCTCCCGGACGTACATTAAAAGAAACATCTTTGACGGCTTGATTTTTTCCGAAAGATTTGGCAACATGGGTGACTTCTACCGTGTACATCGTTCTCCTGACCTTTTGTCGTACAATGCTACATTTATACAATACTACAATGATACATTGATACAATTTTAACATATTTAGAACAAGAAATCAATATTACCAGATTAAGCTCAGGTTAATATTCACCCCCCTGTTGCTTTCCCAGTTATTTGTTCCAGTCAGGCTTCCCGCAGAAGGAAATAAGCCATCCTCAGGTAGCGGCGGTAGCGCAGAAAATGGCGATAAGCAGTCCAGCCCAGTGCCCCGCCGATCAGATCGACCCCCAGGTCAAATATTTCCGGCCATCCGAAGCTGCGCTGTTTGATTTGAAGCTGGAAGTATTCCTGCCCGAGTCCGATGGCCAGCACGAGCACGGCCAGGCAAATTGCCGAGCGCCGGGTAAACGGTATTTGGACGCCATGCAAGACCAAAACAATCAGCCCCCCGAAGAGGACCAGGTGCCCGGCGATGTGTGCAGGTTCCGACCCGACTGCCATGCGGACAGCATGCCGCAGGACGTCGGCACCCCGCCCGAACCAATTGTAAGGGAACAGGATGCCCGCCAGCCACAAGAAGATCAAGATTTTACGTTTATCCATACCTGGATGATCCCTGATTTGGTGAGCGGTTACAACCGGGCAGGTGTTGGTTCTTAAGCACTTGAGTGCTTGACTGAGCCTGAAGAGAGCAACTCCCTTAGGTTTCCTGATTTATAATTAAGCCATGGAAAAGCAAACCTGGTTGGAAGTCTCCCTGACCGTCAGCGGGGAACTTGCAGAGGCGGTGGCGGAAGTCTTGGCGCGTTTTGCGCCGGGGGGCGTGGCGGTGGAAAGCACCGCCATCCAGGCTGACGCTGATCAATTTGGTGAACCGGTCGGTCCGATGCGGGTGTGCGCCTATCTGCCGGTCAATGACCAGCTGGAAGAAGTGCGCCAAAAACTGGAGGAATCCCTGTGGTACCTGGGCCGCATCGAGCCGCTGCCGGACCCAGACTACACCCTCATCGAAGAACAGAATTGGATGCAGGCCTGGAAGCAGCACTACCGCCCGATAGAAATTGGGGAAAAGCTGCTGGTGCTGCCAGCCTGGATGGACCCTCCTGATACCCACCGCATCCCGCTGCGCATCGACCCGGGGATGGCTTTCGGTACTGGCACCCATCNNCCACCCATCCCACCACCCAGCTCAGTCTGATCTTGCTGGAGAAGTACCTGCGCCCGGGAGAGCCATTGCTGGATATCGGCTGTGGTTCAGGGATTTTAACTGTGGCCGCCCGCAAGTTGGGCGCTTCTCCTGCCTACGGGGTGGACATCGACCCCGCTGCGGTCGAAATCGCCAGGCAGACAGCACATGCTAATCAAGTATCGGACAACCTGAGGTTTGAAACCGGCTCGGTGGCGGAGGTGCGCAGTGGTTTGCTCCCGGTGCGTCAGGCATCCGTCGTGATTGCCAATATCCTGACGCACATTTTGGTCCGTCTTTTAGATGAAGGAATGGCCGATTTGGTCTCCCCCGGCGGTGTGCTGCTGCTGTCCGGTATCCTGGAAGAGAAAATGGAGGAGATGCAGACCGCTCTGGAGAAACAAGGGCTTGAAATCAAGGAAAAACTGATGATTGAGGATTGGGTCGGGTTGGCGGTTAAACCCTCCGGAGCGAATTGACACCTCCGCCGGAAAACATGTATCATGGGGGAGAGAATCCGCTTGCTGAATCATGAAATGCTGCCATTCATGAGTGNNGGAACAATAAGTTTATTCATCCAGTTTTTTGCATACCCACTCCTGGGTCGACTCTACTGAGTGCAGACCAACTGTCGCAGTACTCACTCCGAAGGAGCAAATCATGTCAACACCAGAACTGCAATTAGACAATCACTCCCGCGTGGGGGTTATCGGTGGAGGGCCAGCAGGTTCCTTTGTCAGTTTCTTTTTGTTGGATATGGCCATGCGGATGGGGATCGAGATTGAAGTTGATATCTACGAACCGCGAGAATTTAACCAGGCTGGTCCACGCGGCTGCAATATGTGTGGTGGGATTATTTCGGAATCTCTTGTGCAAATATTGGCAACTGAAGGGATTAACCTACCACCCACTGTGGTACAGAGGGGGATTGACTCGTACGTGCTGCACACGGATGTCGGCCAGGTGCTGATTGAGACTCCGTTGCGTGAAAAAAGGATCGGTGCTGTACATCGTGGGGGCGGCCCACGGGATGCAGCCGAATTTCCGTGGCACAGTTTTGACGGCCATTTGCAGGACCTAACCATAACCATAGGAGCCAATCTCATCCAGAGCCGGGTGGATCAAATCACCTGGGAAAATGGCAAGCCTCGAATTCATGTGAGAGGTCGGGAAGCGGTGGAATACGACCTGGTGGTTGTAGCTGCCGGTGTAAATGCCGCCACGCACAGGCTCTTCAAAAACGTAGAACTTAAGTATTCCCCGCCCAGCACGACAAAAACGCATATCCGTGAGTATTTCCTTGGAGCAGAAAAAATTGAAGAAATGTTAGGGTCCTCCATGCATGTATTTCTGTTGGATGTCCCCCGGCTTGAATTCGCTGCCGTTATTCCCAAGGGAGACTATGTATCACTCTGCTTGCTCGGTGAAGATATTGACAAAGAATTATTGGAAACATTCCTCAGCATCCCGACGGTGAGAGCGTGCTTTCCAGACGGCCTGGAGCTGGACGCTCCATCGTGCTGGTGCTCGCCGCGTATCAATACATCTGGGGCAGCCTATCCATACGCGGACCGCCTGCTGTTTGTCGGCGATTGCGGCGTCACCCGGCTGTACAAAGATGGGATTGGGGCTGCCTATCGAGTGGCAAAGGCTGCTGCCTCAACCGCAGTTTTTCAGGGGGTTTCCGAGCAAGCCTTTGAGGATCATTTTCTGCCGGCCTGCAAAACGATCGAAACCGATAATTTGATCGGAAAAATGATTTTCTTGTTTACCCGGCAAATCCAAAAAAGGCTGTTCGCCCGACAGGCTGTCATCCGGATGGTGAGCCGGGAACAGTCTAAGCCGGGTAAGAATCGCCATATGAGCACGGTGCTCTGGGATATGTTCACTGGCAGTGCGCCATACGGACACATTTTGCTCCGCACATTTCACCCCGGGTTTTGGGGAGGATTTATGCTTCATATCTTCACCTCTCTTTTTTCAGGTAAAAAAGAGCCGGCTTAAATTGATACGATCCATGACAATGACCGAATAAGGAGTTGAACATCGTGAAGGCAGGAGATTTAGGCAAAACATACGAAGATGGAGAATATATCATCCAGCAGGGAGAGGTTGGCTACTGTATGTATGTGATCCAGGAAGGTGCGGTCGAGATCATCCTGGAAGAGGAGGGTAAAGAAATCACCCTGGCAACGCGTAAAGCAGGGGATTTCTTTGGCGAAATGGCGCTCTTCGATCGCGATGTGCGCTCTGCAAGTGTCCGGGCTCTTGGTCCTGTGCGCATCCTGACGGTGGACAAAAAGAACTTGCTTCCCAGGATTCACCAGGATCCATCGATGGCATTTCGCATCCTCGAAATCATGTCGAACCGGATTCGAGAACTGCTCAATGAGGTAAACCGCCTCACAGAATTGTTGGAACAAGGCGAAAACCAATCGTAAGAGTATCCGGTTGCTCATCATCTAGGAAATAATGGAGCAGGGAAGAAATTCTATTCTTCAAGCATTTAATTCAGTGAAATCATTTGTAAAATTGAGCTATCGATGACAAACAAGAAGAAACAGGTTCTGGTAACAGGAGCGACCGGATACGTCGGCGGACGCCTGGTACCGCGTCTGCTGGAAGCCGGTTACCACGTGCGCTGCTTAGTGCGGGATCCCTCCCGCCTACGCGGCCATGCCTGGCAGGATCAGGTAGAAGTAGTTGAAGCTGATTTACTGGATCCAGCATCCCTGCCGCCTGCCTTGCAAGATATTTCTGTTGCTTATTATTTAGTTCAGGGCGTGCGTGGAGCTAGAATAGACCTGGAGCAAGACCGGGCTGCTGCCAGAAATTTTGTGGAGGCGGCCGAAAAGGCGAGCGTGGAAAGAATCATCTATCTGGGGGAACTGGCCGATGAAAATACCAGACTTTCTGCTTATTTGCGCTCGCGTCTGGATACCGGCGAAATCCTGCGCAGCGGGTCTGTCCCGACAACCGAGTTTCGCGCCGGAATGATTGTCGGCGCGGGCAGCGCCTTATTCGAAATGATCCGCTACCTGACAGAACGCGAGCCGGTCATGATCTGCCCGCGCTGGTTTTACACCCTGGCGCAGCCGATTGCTATCAGCAATGCGCTGGAGTACCTGGTAGCGGTGCTAGATGTGCCCGAAAGCAGCGGGCAGGTGATCGAGATCGGCGGTCTGACGAGGCTAAGCTATGCACAGATGCTGAAACAATATGCCGAAGTGCGTAATTTTAAACGGGTATTGATCCCTGCCCCGGTTTACACCCCCCGTCTTTCGGCCTACTGGGTGCATATGGTGACCCCCATTCACTGGCGGGTAGTGCTGCCCCTGATTGAAGGATTGAATGCCGAAAGCCTGGTCACCAGCCAGCTGGCAGAGAACTTATTCCCGCACATCCGGCCAATGGATTACAAGACTGCCGTCCAGCAAGCGCTGGAAAACATTCGCCAAGGGAAGGTAGAAACTTCTTGGAGCGACGCCCTGGTTTCTTCTGCTGGCGATATCGCCCCATACCGCTTTACCGTGGAAAAAGGGATGATGATCGAACAGCGGCAGATGCTGCTCGACCTTCCCCCAGAGCAGGTCTTTGACGCGTATGCTGGAATCGGCGGGGAGCGCGGCTGGCTGTATATGGACTGGGCCTGGGAAATAAGGGGCTGGATGGACAAAATTGTAGGTGGTGTGGGATTGAGACGCGGCCGGCGGCATCCGGATAAAATCCGGGTGGGAGAATCGCTCGATTTTTGGCGTGTGGAGGAGATAACACCCAATCGCTGTATGATGTTGAGGGCGGAGATGAAGACTCCCGGCAGGGCTTGGTTGGAATTCCAGTCGATCCCCCAGCCGGATGGCAAAACGCTGCTTAAATTAGTGGCCTATTTTGCTGCCAGAGGTCTTGGGGGATTTCTTTACTGGTATTCCCTTTTCCCAATTCACAAGTTCATCTTTGATGGCATGCTTCGTAATCTGGCGAAACGTGCAGAAAAGATTGCCCAATCTGAGGGGTAATCAATGGAGAAAAAGCTGATCCTGGTCACCGGTGCGAATGGGTATATCGCTGGGAAGTTGGTCCCCCGCTTGCTGGATACCGGTTACGCTGTACGCTGCATGGTGCGCGACCCTCAAAAAATCGCGCACCAGCCATGGGCCGGTCAGGTTGATGTGGTCGCCGCCGATGTGACCCAAACAGAGAGCCTGAATGCTGCCCTGCAACAGGTGCATACAGCCTATTATTTAATTCATAACATGTCCAGTGGGCATGGTTACCAGCAGGCGGAACTAGACGGTGCAAACAATTTCGCTCAGGCTGCAGCCCGGGCAAAAGTACAGCATATCATCTATCTGGGCGGGTTGGCAGACCCCAAGGCAGAAATTGCCCCGCATATGCGCTCGCGCATCGAAACTGGTAAGGTGCTGCGTGAAAATGAAGTGCCGGTCACCGAATTCCGCGCCGGGGTGATCGTTGGGCCTGGAAGCATCTCTTTCGAAATGATCCGCTTTCTATGCGAGCAGTTCCCGATCCTGATCGGCCCTTCCTGGCTGAAGAACCGCACGCAGCCGATCTCGATTAAGAATGTGATCGATTACTTGATCGCAGCCCTGCAGAACCCAGAAGGGCGCGGGCAGGTCTTCGAGATTGGGGGAAACGATACCTTTAGCTATGGCCAGACGATGCTGATCTACAGCCAAATTCGCGGCCTGAAGCGCTGGATGCTGACGGTTCCCACCTTGCCGAAGGCGCTGATGGCTTTGATTGTCGATCAATTGACTCCGGTGCTGTCTGCCATCGCTTACCCGCTCATCGAGGGGTTGAACAGCCACAGTGCAGTCACAGACCCCAAAGCGCTAAAGGTATTCCCTGAAATAGAACTGGAAGGGTATCACCAGGCTGTGCGGAAATCTCTCAGCCAGCTGCATCCGAATCACTTGGAACGTATCTGGGAAGGGAGTAACCGTACTCGTGTTTTCCTGAAAAGCGAGGGGTTTCTGATTGACTGCNNTTCAAAATGGTGCGCAGACAATCTTGCGGAGCTTGAACCTGATGAAATCCTTGAAAATAGACGGCTGTTGTATAAAGAAAAAGGGGGAAAATTTGGGGCTCGCTGGGTTGAATGGGAACTGCTGCCCGGGCCTGATGGTTCTACCGCATTGAGGCAAATTAGCTATTTTGCCCCCAAGGGGCTGGTTGGATTTTTGTCCGGGATTAAGTGGCGAGCCCGCCAACGAAGGTTGTTCGAGCTGCTCTGCAAGCAGTTGGGAGGATCCGGCTAGAGTCTTAGTCTCGCTCGACCCATTTTTTCAGTTCAATCGGAGGGCGGTAAGCGGCCATGGCATCAACCAGCGCTTCCGGTGTCTCTTCAACCAGATAGAGGCTGTTATGCCCGGTGTACATAAATCCCTCTGCTTCCATATTGCGCATAAATGACACCAATTGTTCATAATAGCCATCAAAATTGAGCAGCCCGATGGGCTTGTTGTGCAGCCCTATTTGCGCCCAGGTGACCGTCTGGAAAAACTCATCCATCGTGCCGTAACCGCCCGGCAGGGCGATAAACCCATCCGCCAAATCCATCATGCGGGCTAAACGGGAGTGCATATCTGGGAGAACCTCAAATCGGGTGGTGGTGGGGAGGGCAAGCTGCGGTGTGTTAAACATCTCCGGCATCACCCCGATCACTTCGCCCCCGGCATCCATAGCCGCCGTGGCGACTGCACCCATCATCCCTGTGCTGCCGGCCCCATAGACAAGGCAAATCCCTTTTTTCGCTAGAAAACGGCCCGTTTGCCGGGCAGTATCAAGATATTTATCTGCGATCTTATCGGAAGACCCACAATACACCGCAATGGATTTCATTCATGCTCCTGTGTTGGCAAATCATGTCAGCAACCTTTAATTGGCTGATTGCTGAAAAGAAGAGAAAGATTGATTGGCCTTTAAATTACCCCGTGAAAAAGTCACGCACCTGATCGAGGAAACTCCGTTCCTGGGGTTTGACCTCTGATCCCAAGCTCTCGGCTAATTTTTCAATCAGCTCGCGCTGCTCGCTGGTCAGGCGCCTGGGTATCTCTGTATTGATCACCACAAGCTGGTCGCCGCGCCGGTCGGACCGCAGATACGGCACACCTTTGCCGCGCATTCGCAGCACCTTGCCGGGTTGGGTGCCCGCCGGGATTTTCANNCGCAGCACCTTACCGGGTTGGGTGCCCGCCGGGATTTTCAGGATGGCGGGTCCATCCACAGTGGGTACTTCTACATCTGCCCCCAGGGTGGCCTGGGCGATGTTGATGTCCAGGTTGAGCAGGATGTCATACTCCCGCCGGTGGAAGAATTTATGTTTATTGACGCGAATGTTGAGATACAGGTCGCCGTTCGGCCCGCCGTTCAGGCCGGGCTGGCCTTCTGCATTTAACCGGATGCGGGTGCCGGAGTCCACGCCGCCCGGAACCTGCACCATTTTTTTGCGCGTTTGGCGTTCGATTCCCCGCCCATTACACTGTGAGCAGGGGGTATCCACAATCTCGCCAATTCCGCTGCAGGTCGGGCAGGTGGTGACTTGCACCATGGAGCCAAACAAGGTCTGGCGCGATTGGCGCACTTCGCCCTGGCCGCCGCAGGTCGTGCAGCGCACCGGCGATGTACCTGGCTCAGCCTTGCTGCCGTTGCAGCGGGAGCAGGCTTCGTCGCGTATGAACTCGACTTCTTTTTCCACACCAAAGACGGCTTCCTCAAATTCGAGAGAAAGGTTGTACTGCAAATCTGCCCCGCGCCTCGGCCGGTTACCTCCACCGCGGCTGCGGCGCCCAAAGTCAAACCCCATCCCAAAGCCGAACATATTCAGGATATCTTCTATATCCAGATTACTGAAATCCGGTGCGCCGCCGAACCCGTTCAGCCCGGCGTGACCATAACGGTCGTAAGCTGCCCGCTTTTCTGCATCCGATAAGACCGCATAGGCTTCATTGATTTCCTTAAATCTCTCTTCCGCGTCTGGCGCACTGCTCACATCCGGGTGATATTGGCGCGCCAATTTTCGGAAAGCGGATTTGATCTCGTCCTGACCGGCACCTTTCGGAACGCCCAGGGTCTCGTAGTAATCTTGTTGGCTCATAAATTTGTTCTCTGTTCGCAGGGAGCAGCCTGAAGCACTGCTCCCTGCGCTGGATTATTTTGCTTATCCTTCTTCTTGCGTTTCTTCTTCTTTGTCTTCTACGTCTTCATCGTCTTCTGTGAATTCACCTTCAACGACATCCTCTTCACCTTCGGGCTCAGTGCCGTCAGTACCGGGCTCTGCGCCCATTTCAGACTGCCCGGCTTGCTGGTAGGCTGCCGCACCCATTGCCTGAACGATTTCATTCAATTCCTGGGTGGTTTTGGTGATTAGTTCAGCATCTTTACTTTCGATCACGTCGCGTACTTTTTGCACGCCTTCCTTCACATTTGCCTTGGTTTCGTCGTCAATTTTGTCCTCAAGGTCTTTGAGGGTTTTTTCGGCAGTGTAGATGGAACTGTCAGCGTTATTTTGGGCCTCGATGAGGCTCTTGCGCTGGGCGTCTTCGGAGGCATGCATTTCGGCATCCTTCTTCATCTGTTCTACTTCATCATCGGTTAAACCGGAAGAGGCTGTAATTGTAATGTGCTGGCTGCGCCCGGTCGCTTTATCCTGAGCAGTCACCTTCAAAATGCCGTTGGCATCGATATCAAAAGTAACTTCAATCTGAGGGACGCCGCGCGGCGCCGGGGGAATTCCATCCAGCTGGAATTTACCCAGAGACTTGTTGTCAGCGGCCATCGGCCGTTCCCCCTGCAGGACGTGAATCTCAACCTGAGATTGGTTATCGCTGGCTGTCGAGAATATCTGGCTCTTGCGAGTCGGGATAGTGGTGTTGCGTTCGATCAGTGGGGTGGCCACGCTACCTAAGGTCTCAATGGAGAGCGTCAGGGGAGTGACGTCCAGGAGCAGGATGTCTTTGACATCTCCGCCCAATACACCTGCCTGAATGGCAGCACCAACCGCCACGACTTCATCTGGATTGACACCCTTGTGGGGGTCTTTGTTGAACATGCTGCGCACCGCATCTTGCACAGCGGGCATGCGTGTCATACCGCCGACCAATACCACCTCATCGATCTCCTCAGGTTTCAAGTCTGCATCAGTCAGGGCTTGCCGCATGGGTCCCAACGACCGTTTGATCAGGTCTTCGGTTAACTGCTCTAATTTAGAGCGGGTCAGGTTGGTGACGAGGTGCTTGGGACCGGAAGCGTCAGCAGTGATGTAGGGCAGGTTGATCTCTGTTTGCATGATGGTGGAAAGCTCAATCTTGGCTTTCTCTGCCGCTTCCTTGAGGCGCTGCAGCGACTGGCGGTCTTTGCGCAGGTCTATGCCTTCATTCTTTTGGAATTCATCGGCAAGGTAGGTGATCACAGCCTGGTCGAAGTCATCCCCGCCGAGGAATGTGTCTCCGCTGGTGGACCGTACCTGGAAGACTCCTTCGCCAACATCGAGGATCGAAATATCGTATGTGCCTCCACCCAGGTCATATACCGCGATCACCTCGTTGACCTTTTTATCCAATCCATAAGCCAGGGAGGATGCTGTAGGTTCGTTGATGATGCGCAGCACTTCCAATCCCGCGATTTTGCCGGCATCTTTAGTGGCATTACGCTGGCTGTCGTTGAAGTAAGCGGGTACCGTAATCACGGCCTGGGTCACAGGTTCGCCCAAATAGGCTTCAGCGTCGGATTTTAGTTTGCCCAGGATCATCGCCGAAATCTCTGGCGGTGAATATTCTTTATCACCAAGCACCACGCGCACATCCCCATTCGGGGCTTTGGCGACCTTATAAGGTACATGGGCGATCGAATGCTGGGTTTCTGGGTCATCGTATTTGCGGCCCATGAAGCGTTTGATTGAGAAAACGGTGTTTTCCGGGTTGATTACCGCCTGGTTGCGGGCTGTGCGTCCGACCAGTCTTTCGCCATTTTTATTAACGGCGACAACAGAGGGGACCAGGCGTTCGCCTTCTGAGGAAGGAATGACGGTCGGTTCTCCGCCTTCCATCACAGCGACAACACTGTTGGTGGTTCCCAAGTCAATTCCAATGATTTTTGCCATTGTTTATCTACCTCCAAGTTAACTGGCTACCCGTACCAGGGCAGCGCGTAGCACACGGTCCCCGATCATATAGCCTTGTTGAATGACTTCAATAATCTGCCCGCTTTCATGATCCGGGCTTTCTCCCTGCGAAATTGCTTCGTGCAAGTTAGGGTCAAACATCTGACCATCGACATCCATCCTGGTGACCCCTTCGCTTTCCAATACTGTCTGCATCTTGCGGTAAATCAGTTCGATGCCGCCAGCCCAATCGCCTGCATCACCCTCTGTGGGGGCGTTTTGTAAGGCGCGATGGAGGTCGTCCATAATTGGGAGAAAGCTTTTGATCACCCTGCCGGCAGCGTCTTCATAGATGCGGGCCTGGTCGCGCTCGATGCGCTTGCGGTAATTGATAAATTCCGCCTGAGAACGCTGCCAGCCTTCCAGATTCTTTGCAGACTGATCTTCGAGTTCGTTTAATAATTGCCAGAGTTCCTCATTTGACAGATCATCAACCAGTTCCTCAGCCAGATCTTGGGCTTTGAGTTTGGTTTCGTCCTCAACAGCCTCTTCTGGAATTTCTTCGACGATCTCCGGTTCAAGGGGTTCTTCGGTTTTTGAATGTTTATCTTTGCTCATAATCCTTCCTGAAAATTCTGGTGTAACCAGAGGTTATTCATTTTCTTCCACGGTTTCTACGCTCATCGTCTCGCCCACCAGGTTGCTGAGCAGACCAGCGATGAAGTTAACCGTTGAGATGGTGTGACCGTATGGCATCCGGATGGGACCCAGCACCCCCAGGATACCCGTCGCCAACTCAGGAACGCCGTAGCGTGCCAGCACGAGGGAACTGTGGCTGAGTTCTTCCCAATTGCCCTCCCCGCCGATCAGCACCTGAACCCCGCCAACGTCGGCATTCATGACGGTTTGCGAGAGCAGGTTTTCCAGGCGGGGTCTTTCTTCCAGTACACGCAAAGCCCGCCGGGCAGATTCAACTTCCTCAAAGCCGGGTTCGGAGAGCATGTTGGTCCAGCCATCATGGTACACCTCACCGGTCAGTGAAGAATCTGCCCGGCGAAGTTCATCAATCACCAGCTTATACATATCCGAGGACAGAGTATCCAAGTCCTGGGCAGGTGTTGGGGAAATATCTTGTGCAGATTTTCCGAACAGCAGGCTGTTGAGCTGGTTGGCGGTCTGGGTCAGTTGTTCCTGAGTGACCGGTTCACCGAGCACCAACATCTGCTGGCTGACACGGCCGCCCAACATGACCAACACCATCAGCACCTGGCGTCCGGTGGTCGCGATGAGCTGCAGGTGTTTAAAGCGCGGTTGATCCGCCTGGGGTGCCGTGACGATCGAGGCGGCATTTGATTGATGGGCCAGCACTGAAGCCGCCAGACGCATCCATTGCGCCGTATCGTAGCGTGCCTGGTAAAACTGGTGGGAAATGGTATGGCGCAGAGACACTGGCAGTTCTGGGCGCTGCATCAGCTCGCGCACAAAAAAGCGGTAGGCATCCTCGGTGGGTTCCCTGCCGGCGGTGTCGTGCGTTTTGCGCAGGTAGCTGAACTCTTCCAGCGCCGCCATCTCGTTGCGTACGGTGGCGGAGCTCATCTCCAGCCCGTAGTCTTCCACCAGGCGCGTGGAACTGATTGGCTTGCCTTTTTCCACGTATTCTTGCACAATCAAGCCTAAAATCAGTTTTTGTCGTTCGGTTAGCACTGAATCGTTCATTTTGCGATCTTTTTTAGCAAGCGATGGTCTTGTTTGCTAAAGCTATCAAAAGATTATTTTAACATATGAAAATATAGGGTGCAAGCTCACGGCCAACTCGCGACCTTTGTTCTAACGAAATTCTTATGGAATAGATGAGGTTGGAATTGGTTTTTGCGCAGATCTAGACCGCAAACATTAAGTCAAATGAGATTAGCATGATGGTGTAATATCAAATCAGGATCGCGGTCAGGAGATGCCGGTCCCAGGGATGGAAATGTAATGGGCGAACGTCACTCTTTTTTCTTCTTTGGTGGCGCGCTGTCTGGTGGTTGATCTTTCAGCAAGTCTGGGCGGCGCTCCTGGGTGCGCTGCAAGGCCTGCTCCTTCCGCCACTGTTCGATGGCGGGATGGTTGCCGGAGCGCAGAATCTCTGGCACTTCCCAGCCGCGGAATTCGGGCGGGCGGGTGTAATGTGGGTATTCGAGCAGTCCGCTGGCATGCGAATCTTTCTGCGGGGCCTCAGGATCGCCCAGTACACCCGGGATCAGCCGGGTGACGGCGTCGATGATCGCCAGGGCGGGCAGTTCGCCCCCGGTGAGCACAAAATCTCCCAGGCTGATCTCATCCGTCACCAGATACTGGCGCACGCGCTCGTCGACTCCTTCATAGCGGCCGCAGAGCAAGGCCAGTTGGTTTTCCTCCGCCAGTTCCAGGGCGACCTGCTGCGTGAAGGGGCGTCCCTGGGGGGTCAGGAGGATCAGCGGGCAAGACGGTGGGGCGCCCAGCACGCTTTCTACCGCGGCAAAGATCGGTTCCGGTTTCATCACCATCCCGCCGCCGCCGCCGTACGGCTCGTCATCGGTGGTGCGGTGCTTGTCGGTGGTGTAGTCCCGGATGTTGTGCAGCAGGACTTCCAGCAAGCCTGCCTCGCGGGCCCGCTTGAGGATACTCTCATTTAAATAGGTGGAGAACATCTCCGGGAACAGGGTAAAAACATCGAAGCGCATATCCGTATTGTACACTAGAAGCAGGTCGAGCATGCCCGCCTATTTGCTATCTTTACCGGGTAAGATTAGGTCGTTCATGCCCATCTACCCAGATGAGAATGGATTTTCTCATTATTGGATGCAACAGGTTGATTTCAGGTAAATTGAGGCGGTTTATCCCCCATCTACGTAGGTAAAACGTGGGATAATCGTACTTGACGAGTTTAAGACTCGCGCGTTAAGATAAAGAGCTATGTATCTCAAAGGCAGTAAATGGCGAATGGATAAACAGCGCCGCCAGCGCCGGACGAACCCGGCAATTGTGGTGCTGATTCTGGTGTTAATCGGGTTGGTCTGGTATTTCGACCAATATGTGATCGAAGAATTGCCGATCGCCCAGGCACCAACGCCAACCCCTACGCCGATTCCCGAAGCGGTTGAATTGGAGGGCGACCGGCTGGTGAATGAAGGCAACCTGCACCAGGCGGTTGAGGTCTATAAACAGGCGATTCTTGTCAGCAGCGGTCAGCCTAACCTGCCAAACTTATATACCAAGCTGGCCCACACCCAAATCCTGGTGGGCGAATATGAGTCTGCCAAGACCAGCGCAGAGAACGCCCTGCTGCTGAATGAACAAAATCCGGTTGCCTTAGCTGAATTAGGTTGGGCGTACAGTTTTTTGGGCAACGAGTTGGAAGCCGAGAAAGTTCTCTTGCAGGCCCTTGAGCTGAACCCGGACAGCGTGGAAGCGCATGCTTACTATGCCGAACTGCTGGCCGACCAGGCGGATTACGAGGGGGCAGCGATCCATTCCCGCCAGGCGATCCAGTTGGATAAGAATTCTCTGGTGGCGCTGCGGGCGCGGGGATATGTGCTGTACTACACCGGCAATTACGAAGAAGCCGCCCAGCAGTTTGAGCAGGCGATCGCCATCAACGACCGGGTGGCCGACCTGCACCAGTTCCTGGGGTTGATCTACTGGACCCTGGGCCGTTATGATGAAGCGATTGAGCGTTTTAATGTCGCAGATACTTTTGACCCGGATAACCCTTTGCCGGATACGTACATTTCGCGCATTTATCTCGGGATCGGCGAGTATGCCAAAGCGTCCCAATTTGCGCGTTCGGCGGTGGAGAATGATCCCGCCAACCCTATTCGCTGGGGAAACTGGGGCGTTGCCCTGTATAAAAACTTGCAGTACCAGGAATCCATCGATGCCTTCCGCTACGCGATCCGCGGCGGTGAAACCGAAGAGGGTGTGCTGGTAAACGGCATGGCCCTGGATTATTCGAACGCGGAATATTTCTATATGTACGGGCTGGCGCTTGCCAGGACGCGCCAATGCAGTGAGGCTTTGCCGATCTTCCAGGCGCTGATTGCCAATGTCCCCACCGATGAGATTGCTGTGAGCAACGCTGATGCCGGGATTGAAATTTGTGAGCAGTATGTATCCTCCGAGCCGTCTACTGGGTCGTCAATCATCGACCAAACACCCACGCCCGAAGCGGACTCGGACTCTTAAACCTGGTGTGGTACTAACCTGATGAAAGTCCCCAATCACGACCAATCAGTTTTCAGGAAACGCGGCAAGATGTTCTCGATCACCGGGTTGGTGATCATCTTTGCGCTGGTCGCGTTGAATATCACCATCATCGCCACCGCTGATGAGGTTGAATTGATGCTGATGGGAACGCCGACTCCAACGCGTTCCTCCAATTCATATCTGATGGAAGCGCAAGCCTTGGTGGGAGCGGGTAACCTGGGTGGCGCGATTGCTGCGTATCAGGAAGCCCTGGAATTCAACCCGGAAAATGTGGTGGCTTTGATTGAAATGGCCCGGCTGCAGGTTTATTATTCACGCCTGCTGACGCCCAACCTGGGATATGAGCAGCTGCTGCAGGCCTACGACAATATCCAGAAGGCTGTTGAAATGGACCCTGAAAGCAGCGATGCTTATGCGATTCTCGCCCTGGCGCTGGACTGGCTGGCGACCAATGCTTCCACGCCTTTTGACGAGCGTGAGGGCTATCTGCTGGAAGCTAACCAGGCGGCCACTACCGCCCTGCAGTTGGATAACCGCAATGCGCTGGCCCTGGCTTTCCGGGCGGAAATCCTGGCCGATCAACTCCGTTTTGACCAGGCCACCCAACTGGCCCAGCAGGCAGTGGCCCTCGAACCGAACTCGATGGACACCCACCGCGTGTACGCCTATCTCCTCGAATCGACCCGCTACTACAGTCAGGCGATCGAAGAGTACAAAGCCGCGGCCGCTATCGAGCCTAATATGACCTTCCTCTATATCTCGATTGGGCAAAACTACCGCCAGCTTCAATTGTACGACCAGGCGCTTGAATATTTTGCCCGCGCGGCTTCAATTAACAAGAGTATTGGGATTCAGGACCCCCTCCCATACCTGGCGATTGCCAAAACCTATACCCGCCAGGGAGAATTTTTTGCCGCGGCACGCAATGCAGAAGTGGCACTTTCTTTCGATTACACCAACCCGGATTTGTACGGCCAGCTGGGCTATATCCGCTCGCAGGCACGCAACTTTGAGGGATCAATCCCCATGTTGGAGTGCGCCGTTGAAGGCTGCGAGGTGCTCTATGATGAGTTCTTTGGTGTGATCCCGCTGGTGGATGCCACCGAGGAACAGCTCCAGACCCTGGACCGCATCCAGGTTCAGGGCTTGCCCCTTAGCAACGCCTCTGTGGTCTATTACTATGTATACAGTTCGATGCTGGCGGCCTTTGGAATCTGCGATAAGGCCACTGAATTTCTCGATTTGTTAGAAGCCGAATATGGGGGAGATCCCACGATCATGGTGATCGTGGACGAAAACCGGCAGGTGTGCCGCATCTTTGAGCAGGACGCCAATAATAATTAACCGGATTTCCCAGCACTAATAAACCAGTTCCCCATGGATAAAGGCATCCGTTTCCGGCCGCGCCGGGTTTGAGAAAAACTGCTCGGTCTCAGCCACTTCAATCAGTTTTCCATCCAGCAGCAAGGCAGTGCGGTGCGCGAGGCGCCGGGCCTGGAAGATGTTATGGGTGACAATCACCACAGTCGTCTGGCGGGTGTGGTTGTCTTCCTGGACGATTTTTTCAATCAGCCCGACATTGTACGGGTCGAGGTTGGCAGTCGGCTCGTCCAGCAGGAGCACATCCGGTTCTGTCAGCAGGGCGCGCGCCAAAGCGACGCGCTGTGCCTCTCCGGCGGAGAGCTTGCTGGCTGGCTGGTGTTCCAATTCAGCCAGCCCCAGCCTGGCCAGCCACTCATTTTTTCGCTCGGCTTCGAGAGATTTGCCGCGTAAGGTGATGCCGTATTTTAAATTGGCGGCCACACTGCGCTTGAGCAAGACCGGGCGCTGAAATACAGTCGTCACCCGGCGCCGTTTCTCAATCGATATGTCCGTAGTGACCGGCTGACCTTCGAAGTCCAACCTGCCCTGGCTGGGCAGTTCCAGAAAGTCCAGCAGGCGCAGCAGGGTGCTCTTTCCCGCTCCGCTGGGGCCGATCACGGCCAAAATTTCTCCCTTTTTGATCCCGAAGGAGGGGATGTCCAGTACCCGGCGCTTGTCATAAATTTGCTTGAGGTCGAATAGATCGTACTGGTTCACCGCTCCACTCCCGAAGTTTGCAGCTTATAGAGCATGAAATTGGCGGAGAATGAGAGGATCAGCAGCACGATTCCCAATGCCAGCGCCAGGGAAAAATTACCTTTGCGGGTTTCCAGCACAATGGCGGTGGTCAGGACGCGCGTCTCTCCCTGGATGTTGCCACCCACCAGCATCACCGCCCCTACTTCGGAAATGATGCTGCCAAAGGCGGTGACGATGGCCGCAAACAACCCCAGCCTGGCTTCTGATAGGATCGTCCACGCCAACTGGATGCGCGTGGCTCCCAGGGATTTGACCTGTAGGTTGAGCATGGGGTCCACCGACTGCACCGCTGTCAGGGTCAATCCAACCATCAGCGGAAGAGCGATCAGCGTCTGGGCGGTGATCATTGCCTGAGGGGTGAACAGCCATTGTAAATTTCCCATCGGCCCCTGGTTGGATAACACCAGGAAAACAAACAGCCCGGCGACGACAGGCGGCAAGCCCATCCCGGTATAGATCAGCGGAAGGAGGACCCCTTCTGCCGGGATTCTGCGGCCCAGCCCTAAACTGACTCCCAGCGGCAGGCCTATGAGAATCGAAAAGAAGAGCCCTCCACCTGTAACGCGTAATGTCAGCGCAATAATTTCCAGCAGCGCCGGGTCCAGCTGGCGCAATAGGTTGATGGCACCGATGATTGCATCTATGATTACATCCATAAGGGTGGCAAGCTCTCCTTCATTAAAAAGTTACCGATCTCGCCAGGGCTGAGAATCGGGGTAAAACAGGGGCTGCCCAAACTGGTCGACGCCAAATTCAGCGATCTCCTGCTGAGTGGGGACGCTGGCCAGCCATTCCACGAAGGACTCAGCCAGTTCCAGGTTGATATTGCCTTTGTCTGGGTTCACCGGGATGACGCCATACGGGTTATAGAGGGTCGAGTCCTGGTTTTCATCGATGCTGCCCCCACCGACCATCACAACCAGATCAGGTAGATTGTCCTGCATCGAGAGGTAGGTGCCGCGGTCTGTCAGTGTGTATGCACCGGCCTGATTGGCAAACGTCAGGGTGTCGCCCATCCCCTGCCCGAGGGACTTGTACCATTCTCCTGCCATTGAGGGGTCGATTCCGGCCGAATTCCATATACTCAGCTCCTTGGAGTGGGTGCCGCTGTCATCGCCGCGCGATGCGAAATCGGCACCTGCACTGGCAATGGCAGTGAATGCATCCGCTGCCAGAGCTGTCCCTTGCACACCCGCCGGGTCCGCTTCCGGTCCCACCAGGATGAAGTCGTTATACATGACATCCGAGCGTTGGGTGCCGTGATCGGATTCGACGAACGCATCCTCCCTGGCGCGGGAATGCACCAGGATGACATCGACATCTCCGGATTCGCCCAGGGCAATCGCCTGACCAGTTCCCACGGCGATCACATCCACCTGGGCATTGTACTGCTCCTCAAAATCCGGCAGGATGGCTGCCAGCAGTCCGGAGTTATCTGTGCTGGTGGTGGTTGCCAGTCGCAGCACCTGCAGCTCGGCAGATTGCCCGCCACAGCCAGACCCCAGCAACCCGAGTATGGCAATGATCAAGAAAAATTTAACTCTCATTTCGTCCGATCTCCTTGTGCGAATGAATTGACTTGTGAGATCAGGTGGAGATCTCAGCACCCATCTGTTGGGTGTTATAGCCGCCGAGTCCGGCGACCGCCTGCCGGAAATCCGCCGTCTGCAGGAAATCCAGCGCGGGTGCCAGTAATTTGTCCTGGTAGGCCTCCTCAAGTATGACCAGGTCGTAGCGCTCCTCAAACAAGGGGATAAACCCTAAACCCAACCGGCGTGCGGCAGCTTCCAATCCCAATCCGGCGTCGGCTCGCTTTTCTACAACTGCTTCAGCCACCTGCATGTGCGTGTTAACTTCCCAGTGATATCCATTGATCTGGTCTGGCGGGATTTGCTCTGATTCCAGCTGGCGGTCGAGCCACAGGCGGGTTCCAGACCCGCGCTTGCGGTTGACGAAGCGCACATTTGACTGTGTGAGGTTGTTGAGGCCCTGCAGGGACTTGGGGTTTCCGGGAGCAATGATTAATCCTTGCTGGCGGTGTGCCAATGTGACCAGATGAAAGGGTTGATCTGGAAACAAATGACGGGCATAGGGGAGGTTGTACTCTCCACTGTCAGGGTCAAAGAGATGGACGCCTGCCACCTGTCCGATGCCCTGCCTGAGCGCAATCAACCCGTCCATGCTGCCGACCGGAAGCGTATAGAGGGCAGTAGCCTTCACCTGCTGGCGCAGCGATTGGGTAAGTAAGTCCAGGGCAAGGTCATGGCTGCCGGTGATCATCAGTGCAGTTTGCTGTTCGAGAAGGGGCAGGATCGCCAGGTTGATCTGGTAGGCGCGGGCACTGGCCTGGTAATATTTTTCCACAAAGCCGCGCACAACATTGGTGGAGGACATTGTCACCAGCCCTGCATCTTCCAGCTGTTTGAGGTGGTAGCGCACTTTTGCCGGGTGGATGCCCATTCTCTCTCCCAGTTGGGAGAGGGTAGCCGGTTCAGCCATCAGGTATCGCAAAATTTTTACCCGTCTCTCATCCCCTAACACTTTGAATCGAGTGGTTTGGTCAATCGTTTCGATATGCTTCATAATCTTTTGTAACCAAATATTAAATAAAAGTTTAATGTTAAATAAAAATATAACATATTGACAACCATCTTGCAAGATGAATGAAGATTGGAGGCGGTTGCAGATGGATTTGACCTCGGAAGTAAAAGCTTTTTACCAAAGATTTGGAGTTCCTGAAAAATATTTTAAAACCCGAAACAAGTCTACATTTCTCCTTAGAATGGTCTGAACCCCGCCATTTACAACCAGTATAAGAGTTTTATAAAACTCTTATATTCAACGCTTGACTTCTCTGTCAAAAATCGGTATGATTTCGGATGGTTAGCAAAGAAACATACTGTTTGCTAAAAATCACTTGTATCATGCAAAAATAATTTTTGCTACAAATTTCGGAGGACTATATATGAAACTCAAACCCCTTGGCAACCGTGTTGTTGTTGAACCGATTGAGCAGGAAGAAATGACTGCTGGCGGAATTGTACTTCCCGAGACGGCCAAAGAGAAACCCCAGAAAGGGGCCGTACTTGCTGTTGGCCCAGGAGAATACAAAGACGGCAAACTGGTTGAGCTGGAAGTAAAAGAAGGCGACCAGGTGCTCTTCGCCAAATATGCTGGCACGGAGATCAAACTTGAAGGTAAGAAAGTTTTGATCCTGCGCGAGTCTGACCTGCTGGCAATTGTAGAATAATCAGCCAGTAAATCCATCATACGTTATTAGATTAGGAGTTAGAACCTATGGCAAAAGACCTAGTATTTTCCGATGAAGCCCGCCGCAAGTTGATTAAAGGCGTGGACGTTGTTGCAGAAGCTGTCATCACCACCTTGGGCCCTAAGGGACGCAATGTGGCTTTAGACCGCAAGTTCGGTGCCCCGACCATTACCCACGATGGTGTGACGGTTGCAAAAGAAATAGAGCTGGAAGACCCCTTCGAGAACATGGGCGCCCAGCTGCTCAAAGAAGCCGCCACCAAGACCAACGATATTGCTGGTGACGGCACCACCACCTCCACCGTCCTGGCGCACGCCATTGTGACCGGTGGGATGAAGAACCTGGCCTCTGGCGCCAACCCGATGCTGCTCAAACGTGGGATCGAAGCCGCCACAAAGGCCGTTGCTGAGAAAATTTCCTCTCAGTCGATTGCAGTAAAAACCAAATCAGATATTGCGAACGTCGCTTCTGTATCCGCACAGGACCGCGAGATTGGCGAGCTGATTGCTGAAGTATTTGACAAAGTTGGTAACGACGGAGTGATCACTGTGGAAGACTCTCAGGGACTCGAATTTGAGACCGAATATGTTGAGGGTATGCAGTTTGACCGCGGTTACCTCTCCCCATACTTCGTCACCGATTCCGAGGCGATGGAATCCGTGATCGAAGAACCTTACCTCTTGATTCACGACAAGAAAATCTCCGCTGCCGCAGACTTGGTTCCACTGCTGGAAAAAATGGTGCAGAGCGGCAAGCGCGATTTGGTGATCCTGGCTGAAGATGTGGACGGTGAAGCCCTGGCTACCCTGGTACTGAACAAACTGCGCGGTATGTTGAACGTGCTGGCGATCAAGGCTCCCGGGTTCGGCGACCGCCGCAAAGCCATGCTGCAGGATATCGCGATCCTGACAGGTGCCTCCGTAATCTCGGAAGAGACCGGCCGCAAGCTCGAATCGACCACCATTGCTGACCTTGGTCAATGTGAAAAAGTTGTCGCCACCAAAGACGACACCACAGTTGTTGGCGGTAAGGGCAATGCTGCAGATATTAAAGGCCGCATTGATCAGATCCGCGTCGAGATCGATAAATCGACCAGCGATTACGACCGCGAAAAGCTGAACGAACGACTTGCTAAGCTCTCCGGCGGTGTGGCTGTGATCAAAGTTGGTGCTGCTACCGAGACCGAGTTGAAAGAAAAGAAACACCGCGTGGAAGACGCTGTATCTGCGACCCGCGCAGCGATTGAAGAAGGTATTGTCCCTGGCGGCGGTGTAGCCTTGATCAACGCTATGTCCGCACTGGACGACCTGACCATGGACAACCCGGACGCCCAGGTGGGTGTCAAGATTGTGCGCAGTTCTCTGGAACTCCCCATGCGCAAAATTGCCGAGAACGCCGGCAAAGACGGTTCTGTGATCGTCGATACCGTCCGCCGCACGCAGGCCGAAAAGAGCAACACCAATATCGGCTATGATGTGCTGGCTGAAGATTATGTGGACATGGTAGAAGCCGGATGGATCGACCCGGCCAAAGTGACCCGCGGTGCGCTGGAAAATGCCGCCTCGATCGCTGCCATGATCCTGACCACTGAAGCGCTGATTACAGACCAGCCGGAAGACGATGCCCCGGCCATGCCTGCCCAGCCGCCGATGTACTAAGATCAATCAGCATCGCTGATTGATTCGGAGTGTTCGCCTGCGGCGAAACTCCACGATCGATAATTCTAGAAGCCCTGGTTCAATACCGGGGCTTTTAT
>JABAHS010147453.1_pt1 | contig 25188 bp, 21 predicted proteins | sample 7062111 | NCBI WGS metagenome assembly JABAHS01 (sample SAMN14534600, study PRJNA622989) | marine sediment metagenome | biome: marine biome [ENVO:00000428]; feature: marine pelagic biome [ENVO:01000023]; material: deep marine sediment [ENVO:00002113]; isolation source: pool of 4 deep marine... | reverse complement strand
GAATGGTGGCGCGCAGGGGTTGGCCGAGGGCCGAGTCGACGCGGATGTCACCCAGCCCGATGGCCAGAGCCTGGGTAGCGCAGAACATCAGCGCCGCGGCGATCAGAGCCCGCACGAGCTTCGCGTCGGGGCGCCCGCGAGCGCGCCGCCGCCGGGCGGCCCGTCTGCCTGAGCGGTGTGCTCCACGGCCCATCGAAAGTCGTTGACCCCGTGCCGATGCCCCTTGGCCCGGAGACTGTATCGACGGTCGGCGACGTGTTCTGAATTCGGGGTGCCGGGTCCCGGCGGGCGCGGCGGCGAAAGCGTGGCCCGCATCGCCGCTCCGCCGGACGGGCGCAGGAACACCCTTCCCGTGGGACTGGAAACTCGTTCGTGGATGTCCGCCAGCGCGCCGCGCTCAGGCGCTCGGCGCGCGCTCGAACACCTTCAAGAGGAACGCATACACGAGCGCGATCTCCTTGAGGTGATCGAAGCGCCCTGCGGCGCCCGCGTGTCCCGCCTCCATGTTGGTCTTGAGCAGCAGGAGATGCGCGTCGGTCTTGTGGCGCCGCAGCTTCGCCACCCATTTGGCGGGTTCCCAGTAGGTCACCCTCGGATCGGCGAGTCCCGCCGTCGCCAGAATGTGCGGATACGCTTTGGCCTCGACGTTGTCGTAGGGCGAGTACGACTTGATGTACGCGTAGGCGTCGGGATCGGCGATGGGATTGCCCCACTCCGGCCATTCGGGCGGGGTCAGGGGCAGCGTGTCGTCGCACATGGTGTTCAGCACATCGACGAAGGGCACTTCGGCCACCACGGCGGCGAAGAGTCCCGGGCGCATGTTGGCAACGGCGCCGGCCAGCATGCCGCCGGCGCTGCCCCCGTGGCACGCGATCCGTCCGGCGCGCGTGTAGCGCGCCGCCACCAGAGCCTCGGCAGCGGCGATGAAGTCGAGGAAGGTGTTCCTTTTCTTCAGCGTCTTGCCTTCGCGGTACCAGCGGTATCCCCGCTCGGTGCCGCCGCGTACGTGGGCGATGGCATAGACGAAGCCGCGATCGACGAGGCTGAGTCGGTTGGTGCCGAACGCGGCGGGCACGGCAAGCCCGTAGGCGCCGTACCCGTAGAGCAGGACCGGCGCCGAGCCGTCCAACGGGGTGTCCTTTCGGTGGAGCACGGATATCGGTACGCGTTCGCCGTCGTGGCTCGTGGCGAACAACCGCCGGGTGACGTAGTCGCCGGAATCATGCCCGCTCGGCACCTCCTGCTCCTTGCGCAGCACGCGGGCACGGGTCTGCATGTCGTAGTCGAAGGTGCGCTGCGCCGTGGTGAGCGAGCTGTACGTCAAGCGCAGGCTGCGGCTGTCGAACTCGTAGCCGGGGCTCAGCCCCAGGCTGTAGGCCTCCTCCCCGAAGGCGATTTCGTGCTCGTCGTCGTCGCTCAGTCGCGTCACGACGATGCGCGGCAGCCCGTCGATCCGCTCGAGCCGCGCCATGTACTCGCGGAGCACGGTGAAGGCCACGATGAGTGTGCCCGGGCGGTGCGCCACCAGGTCGCGCCAGTGCGCGCGGCCCGGGTTGTCCACCGGCGTCTGCACCAGCTTGAAGTCCTCGGCCCCGTCGGCGTTGGTCAGGATGAGAAGGCGCTCTTCGTGGTGGCTCACGTCGTAGAGGATCTCGCGCTCGCGCGGTGCCACCAGGATCGGTTCGCGCTGCGGAGCGTCCGCATCGATCAGCCGCACCTCGGAGGTCTCGTGATCGTGCGCGTCGATGAGGATGAAGCGCCGGCTCTCGGTGCGATCGACGCCGACGAAAAAACCGGGATCGGGCTCGGCGTACACCAGCGCATCCGACGCGACCGGCGTGCCCACGCGGTGGCGGAAGACCCGGGAGGGGCGGTGGTGCTCGTCGAGCACGGTGTAGAAGAGCGTGGCGCCGTCGTTCGCCCACACGCAGCCGCCCTGGGCGTTGGGCAGCTCCTCCTCGAGCACCGCGCCCGTGTCCAGATCCTTGAAGCGGATGGTGTAGAACTCGGAGCCCGTGAGATCCACCGCGTACGCGAGCAGGCGGTGCTGCGGGCTGTGCTCGCACGCGGCGACGTGAAAATACGGATGTCCCTCGGCTTCGCGATCGCCGTGCAGCAGGATCTCCTCGGCGCCGGCCGCATCCTCGGTGCGGCGCCGGCAGAAGATCGGGTGCTGTCCGCCCGTGTCGAAGCGCACGTAGTAGGCAAAGGCCCCATCCGGCTCCGGGACCGAGGCGTCGTCCTCCTTGATGCGCCCCTTCATCTCGTCGAAGAGCCGGTCCTGGAGCGTCTCGGTGGGAGCGAGAACCGCGCGGGTGTAAGCGTTCTCCGCCTCGAGGTATTCGCGGATGTCGTCGCGCAGCCGCTCGGGCGAGCGCATCACCTCCTGCCAGTTGTCGTCCCTCAGCCAGGCGTAGGGATCCTCGGCGCGCTCGCCGTGGCGCACGCGGACGTGGCTTTCGCGTTTGGCTATCGGCGGCTCGGACACGGGCGGGGGCTAGCGATTCCCGGCGAAAGCGCGGCGGATGGCTGCGACGCGTCGGCGGTTGACGCCCAGGTCCCAGTAACCGACGCGCGAAGCGGAACGGACGTGAATCAGACCCGCGTCTTCGTCCAGCAGGAACTCCACGTCGTCTACGAACCCGAACAGGCGGCTGCGGAACTCGGCCCGCAGGTAGTCACCCTCGTCCACGACGATGCGCGTGCGGGCCATGGCGTTGATCACCTTGCGCAGGCGTTCGCGCGCGCTCTGCGCGCCGCCGTCAAAGGCGAGGGGTGCCACGCGTCGCTCGGGTGCCTCCTGCGGCAGGCTCGAGACGCAGTTGGGCGTATCGGGGCAGACCTGCAAGGCCGTGGGCGTCGGCATGGGATCGGATTCGTCCGCGGTTCTCGCGCCGCACGCGCCGGCAATCAAGGCCAGGGCGGCCGCGAGCAAAGCGCGCATGCTGGCTGCGTTCATGGTGAAAATCAACCGAATGTCGTCACGCCCGGTAGAGCGGTTGCATTGCTCCGGCGCGACCCCTCGAGGTATACGGACCTCGGGGCACGCGCCGCTTTGTCGCAAGGCCCGGATCGCCGACGTGCCGAGGTGAAGATGGGCGGGGCCGGGCCGTGCTTGAGCGGGCCACCAGCGGTTTCGGCAATGCGGCGGCCGCGTCCGATTGCGCAAGGGCCTTGGCTTCCGGCCCCGCACCACGGCCCTTGCGACTGCGCGGCACGTACCCCGGGGTCCTGCGAGTGAAGGCTCGCGTTACGGTGTTGAGCGTTCGCCGATGTCGCGTCGGGTTGGACAATGTTCCAGTCACCGGGGTAGGTTGAACGCCGCGCCGCTCGGGGCGCAGGGACAACTACTCCGGTTATTTACCTCGTGAACGACTCGACACGCCAGAGCGCTGCGCCGGCCGGCGCCCGGAGTGCGGCGCACGCCGGCGCCGACGAGCTGCCTCGGGCGGGCTTTCTGCTGCTCGCCGGGCTGGCCGTATTCTGGGGCAGCAACTGGCCGGTCATGAAGATCGTTGTGAGCGAGATCCCGGTGTGGACCTTCCGCAGCGTGTGTCTGCTGGGCGGGGGCGCGGGGATCCTCCTCATCGCCCGCACCGTGGGGCACAACGTGCGCGTGCCCGCCTCCGAAGTGCCGCCGCTGCTGCTCTGCGCCACCTTGAACGTCGTCGGCTGGCATCTGTGCTCGGCCTACGGGGTGAGCCTGATGGCGGCGGGACGCGCCGCCATCATCGCGTTCACCATGCCGGCCTGGGCGGCGGGGCTGGGGACCCTGGTGCTGGGGGAGCGGCTGACCGCCTACAAGGTCCTCGGGCTGATCCTGGGGTTGGCCGGGCTGGCCGTGCTCATCGGCCCCGACATCGCCGCGGTGGGTGCAGCGCCCCTGGGGGCGGTGTTCATGCTGGGCGCCGCGGTCTCGTGGGCCAGCGGCACCGTTCTCATGAAACGCTTTCCGTGGAACATTCCGACGACGGCGCTCGCCGGCTGGCAGCTTCTCGCGGGCGCGGTGCCGGTGACCCTCGGTGCCCTGCTCGTGGACGGCGTGCCCGACCCTGCGGCCTACAGCACCCGCGCGCTGCTGGCGACGGCGTACGTCCTGGCCATGCCCATGATCTTCTGCCACTGGGCGTGGTTCACGGTGGTGCGCCTGTTCCCCGCCGGCATCGCCGCCATGGGCACCCTGGCCATTCCGGTGGTCGGCGTGTTTCTGAGCGCGTTGGTTCTCGGAGAATCCGTTGGTTGGCAAGAGTTGGTCGCGCTGCTTCTCATCCTATCGTCTCTTTCCGTGGTCCTTGTCCTGCCTTCCTTGCGCGCCCGTTGAGTCTTTTTGCGCGGTTCGCGGCCACAGACCGCGACAACCCTGCCAGGGCGTTGGCAGCTCCCTTTCATGGCGCCTTTCCCACCACATCCCGTTGCATGATGATGTCGTTTTGTGGATCGCTGCCCAGTACGAACGTGTGCGAGCCAACCGCTTCGAACCCCCAGCGCGTGTAGAACTCAATCGCACGGGCGTTATGCTCCCACACGCCGAGCCATACGGTTGCATGGCCCTCGTCGGACGCTTCCTTCAGGCAGGCCTGCATCATCGTTGAGCCGTAGCCGCCACCGATGCAGCCCGGTTCCACATAGATGCGCACGATCTCCACGGGTGCGGGGCCGCGAACGCATGCCGGCACCTCCCCTTTGCGCAAGGCGGCATAACCGATGACATTCTCGCCATCGAGTCCGATCAGGAAGAGCCAGTCCGGGTTTGCGAGCTGCCGACGCACGGTTTCGGGCGAGAAGCTTTCCGCCAGATAGGCGGCCATGTCTTCCGGCCGGTTCTGGACGGCGAACGCGGCGCTGAAGGTGCGCGCTCCCAGATCGGCAATGAGGTCGGCCTCCTCGAGGCCGGCGCGGCGAACGGTCAGCGGTGGGCGGATCACCTGATCACCGAATGGGCAGTCCGGTCTGTACTACGGGGGCGATATCGAGGATATCGCAGAGACGAGCAGATCGCACGGTTTAGGGCGCGCTGACAAACGATAATAAAAATCCATCGCCTATCGACCGCCCGGAAGTTAGCTCGCGAGGAACGCCAACCCTCGGAACGATATCCGAAAGGTGAAGTGACGATTCGGCCGCGGGGCCCGCGAAGCGGTTTGTCGGTGCACGCCGGCGCCGACGAGCTGCCTCGGGCGGGCTTTCTGCTGCTCGCGGGCCTGGCCGTGCTCATGGGCCCCGACATCGCCGCGGTGGGCGCAGCGCCCCTGGGGGTGGTGTTCATGCGGGGTGCCGCCGTCTCGTGGGCAGCGGCACCGTTCTCATGAAACGCTTTCCGTGGAACATTCCGACGCCGGCGCGGTGCCGGTGACCCTCGGTGCCCTGCTCGTGGACGGCGTGCCCGACCCCGCGGCGTACGGCACCCGCGCGCTGCTGGCGACGGCGTACGTCCTGGCCCTGCCCATGATCTTCTGCCCGCTGGGCGTGGTTCGCGGTGGTGCGCCTGTTCCCCGCCGGCATCGCCGCCATGGGCACCCTCGCGATCCCCGTCGTAGGGGTGTTCATGAGCGGTTTTATGCTTGGCGAATCAATAGGTTGGCGGGAAATCTTGACCTTGATTCTAATCGTTTCGGTGGTCCTCGTTCTTCCCGCATTGCGCGCCCGCTGAATCCCGAGCGGCAACGTTGGTCCTGCGCCGCTGTTCACGAGTATGTAATCTTCGCAATAGACGTCTAGAACGTATATATGTGCACAGACCGACTGCGGTCCGCGTGACCATGTTACGGACCCGACATCGATGCCCGGACCGCACGCTGGAGTACGTTGCGATGATGGGCACTTTGGTGAGGAACGAACGGCAAGCCGTCGCCGTCGCGTCATGTCCGGTTAACTCTCACAACGAATGGGACCCGTTGGAGGAGGTGATCGTCGGTGGGCTCGAGGGTGCAACGATACCGGACAGCCACCCGGTCACGACTCACAACGTCCCCAGGGCGGCAGCGAAGCTGCTCAAGATCTTCGGCGGCTGGCACTATCCAAGATTGATGGTCAAACGCGCCCAGAAGCAGCTCGATGCGTTCATCCGATTGCTCGAGGCCGAAGGCGTTACCGTGAGGCGGCCTGAGGTCAGGGACCACAGGCCCAAGTATCGAATTCCCGGTTGGTCGGCGAGAGGTCACATGGCGAGCTGTCCGCGCGATGGCTTCATGGTCGTCGGCGACGAGATCATCGAAGCACCGATGTCATGGCGCTGCCGCTATTTCGAGGGCTTTGCATACAGGTCTCTGTTCAAGAGGTACTTTGCCGAAGGCGCCAAGTGGACCTCCGCACCGAAGCCCGAGCTCGCCGACCATTTGTACGACTACGACTACGTGCCCCCCGAAGAAGGTGAGCCCATGCGATACGTGACGAGCGAGTTCGAGCCCGTGTTCGATGCGGCCGACTTCGTCCGTTGCGGCCGAGACCTGTTCGTGATTCGAAGCAACGTCACGAATCGTAGCGGTATCGAGTGGATGCGACGGCATCTGAGCCCAGAGTACAAGATCCACGAGATCGAAAGTCGCTGCCGTCATCCCATGCACATCGATTCGAGCTTCATGCCGCTGGCGCCCGGGAAGGTCTTGATCAACCCGCAGTTCATCGACATCGCTCGCCTCCCTTCGATTCTCGACAGCTGGGACATCTTGGTCGCCCCGGAGCCGGATCCGGTCTCGGGAAGCATCACCGCGGCGTCCATGTGTAGCGAGTGGATTAACGTCAATGTCCTGGTGCTTGACGAAAAACGCATCGTATGTGAGAAGGGTCAGCCGAGCATGATCCAAGCGTTGAAGAAATGGGGATTCGAGCCCATTCCTTGCGACTTCCTCGAGTATTCGACGTTCGGCGGCTCCTTTCACTGCGCCACGTTGGACGTGCGCCGCAGAGGGGAGCTGCAATCCTACTTCTGACGGACCACGAAGGCGTCCATCGTCCTCCGTGTGGGTGGAGAAGTCGGTAGGGTGGGCTGAACCGAAGGTGACGCCCACCATTGAGCGATAGCGGCATCTTCGAAGCCAAATGGTGGGTACCCGGCCATTCCGGTGTCGCCGTGTTTCTGAGCGGGCTGATACTTTCGGTGCGGCCAGCGGCTGAGCGCCTCCGAGATCCCCGGTCTGATCCTCGCGAGACCTGACCCCTGGGTGCGGTATGCTTAGCGCCTTTGTGCTCGCTGAAGGGAAGGGCGGCCGGTCTCTTGCTGCGAACGACGGATCTTTCGGCGCCGGTGCAGGGGGCGCTCTACATGACCGGGGCGGCGGTGTGCTTCTCCGTCATGACGCTGCTCATCCGTCTCGCCTCCGCCGAGCTGAGTCCGGTGGAGATCGCGTTCTTCCGAAACCTGTTCGCGCTTCTGTTCATGCTGCCGTGGCTCGCGCACGTGGGCGTGGCGGGGCTCAGGACACAGCACCTCAGTCGCCACGCCGTGCGCGCCCTGGTCGGTCTTGGCGGCATGCTGTCCTGGTTCACCGCCATCGCCCTGATGCCCCTGGCCCAGGCGGTCGCTCTCAACTTCACGGCGCCGCTCTTCGCCACCGCCGGCGCCGCTCTGTTTCTCCATGAGCGGGTGGGCGTGCGGCGCTGGAGCGCCGCCGTGATCGGTTTTCTGGGCACGCTGGTCATCCTGCGTCCGGGCGTCGTCGAGGTCACTGCGGTGGCGCTGCTGCCCATCGGGGCCGCGGTGTGCATGGCCGCAGCGGTGCTGCTGGTCAAGTCCCTCTCGCGCCACGACCCCCCGGGCACCATCGTGCTCTATATGAATCTGTTCCTGACCCCGCTCTCCCTGGTGCCGGCGTTGTTCGTGTGGCGCTGGCCGAGCGCCCAGGCGCTCGCCTGGGTGGTGGGCGTCGGGGTGCTCGCCGCCACGGCACACGTGCTCATGACCCGGGCCTACACCAAGGCCGACGCCTCCGCCGTGCTCCCCTTTGCGTACACGCGGTTGCCGCTGATCACGCTTTTTGCCTATCTCGCCTTCGCCGAGGTTCCGAGCCCCTGGTTCTGGCCGGGCGCCGTGATGATCGCGGGCGCTGCCATTTACATCACCCATCGCGAGGCGCGCATGGCGCGCCTGCGGCGCTCGGCCGGCGCGCACGGGCAGGGGGCGTCTTCGATGCAGGCGGGCGCCGCCCGCTCGGTTGACGCCGTGGCGGGGGTGCGCTGTAGTCGGGAGCGGGCGGGTTCCCGAGAGTGATCATGATTCCTTGCCAGCGGCATCTGTTCGATATCCCCGAGGAGGTGGCGTACTTCAACTGCGCGTACCTGTCACCGTTCCTGCACAGCGTGCGCGAGGCCGGCGAGGGAGGGATCGCGCTGGAGGGCCACCCCTGGAATCTGTATCCCGAGCATTTCTTCACCGAGTCGGAGGAGGCGCGGGCGCTCTTCGGTGCGTTGCTGGGTGCGTCTGCGGACGACGTTGCCGTCATCCCGGCGGTCAGCTACGGCATCGCGGTGGCCGCCGCCAACCTGGCCGTGACACGCGGTCAGCGCATCGTCGTGCTGGCCGAGCAGTTTCCCTCCAACGTCTACGCGTGGCGGATGCTGGCTGCCGAGCGCGGCGCCGAGGTGGTCACGGTGGGACGCCCCGCCGACGGGGACTGGACCGCGGCGGTGCTCGAGAGTCTCGACGAGCGCACCGCGGTGGCGGCGCTGCCGAACTGTCACTGGACGGACGGTGGGCTCCTGGACCTGGTGCGCGTCGGCGCGCGCTGCCGCGAGCTCGGCGCGGCGCTGGTGGTCGACCTCACTCAATCCCTGGGCGCGCTGCCCTTCGACGTGAGCGCGGTGCGGCCCGACTTCGCGGTGTGCGCCGCCTACAAGTGGCTGCTCGGCCCCTACAGCCTGGGGTTCATGTACGTGGCCCCGCACCGCCAGGACGGCCGCCCGCTGGAGCATAGCTGGATCGCGCGCGGGGGCAGCGAGAACTTCGCCGGCCTGGTCAACTATCGCGACGATTTTCAGCCTGGAGCCCGCCGCTTCGACGTGGGCGAGCGCAGCAACTTCACCCTCATGCCGATGGCAGTGGCGGCCCTGCGCCAGCTCCGCGGCTGGGGGGTGCCCGAGATTGCCCGCACTCTGGGAGCGCTCACCGCCCGCATCGCCGAGGGCGCGCGGGCGCTCGGGCTCACCGCCGGCCCGGAGCACCTGCGAGCGCCGCACTTTCTCGGGCTGGGCTTCCCCGGGGGGCCGCCCGCCGCGCTCCCCGAACGCCTCGCGCGCGAGCGCGTTTACGTGAGCGTGCGCGGCAGCTCCATGCGGGCGACGCCGCACCTGTGGATCAGCGATCGCGACGTGGAGCGCTTCCTCGGGGTGCTCGCAGCGCTCCGCTGAAGGGGCCAGAGGTCCCGAGGACCTGTGACGGAGCATGATGGACACCCTGCTCGAATGGGACGCCGCACTGTTCCTTTATCTAAACGGATGGCACGGCGCTGTGGTGGATCGCGTCATGGCCGCCGTCACCGACAAGTACACGTGGGTCCCGCTCTACCTCGTGCTCATCGGCGTGAGCATCCGATGCTTCAGGCGGCGCGCGCCCTCGGTGCTGCTCGCCGCGGCGCTGGTCGTCGGGGGCGCCGAGCTTATCACGGGCGGCATCATGAAGCCGGCCTTCGAGCGCCTGCGGCCATGTCACGATCCGGCGCTCCGTGAAAAGGTGCATCTGGTCGTCGAGTGCGGCGGGCGCTATGGCTTCGCCTCCGGGCACGCGTCCGACACCTTCGCGGCAGCCACGTTCTTTTCGCTGGTGTTGCGCCGGTTCAGCGCGCACGCGCTGTGGCTCTTCGCGTGGGCCGCTCTCGTCGCGTACAGTCGCGTCTACGTTGGAGTTCACTACCCGTTGGATATCGTGGCGGGCGCGCTGGTGGGCGCCGCTCTCGGCGCGTTATGCTGGCTCGCGCTCAGAGGTTGGGCGATATCGGGGGAGAGGTGATCGGTGCTGAACTTGCTGGCGGCCGCCGCGTTCTTTGTCGGCATACACCTGCTGGTCTCCGGCACGCGCCTGCGCGATGCCGTCACGGCCCGCATCGGCGAGCGCGTCTATCTCGCGCTTTTCTCGCTCGCTTCGCTCGCCGGGATCGTTTGGCTCGCACTCGCCTACGGAGCAGCGCGCTCGAGCGGCTACACCCCGCTGTGGGGACAGCTCCACGCGCTGATGCCCGTGGCGGTGGTGGTGATGCTCGTGGCCTTCGTGCTCATGGTGTTCGGCCTGCTGACACCCAATCCGGGCGCCGTCATGCAGGAGCACACGCTCGACGCGGAGCAGCCGGCGAGGGGCATCCTGCGTGTGACCCGGCACCCTTTCTTGTGGGGTGCTTTCCTTTGGGCGGCCACGCATCTCGTGATCAACGGGGATGCGGCGGCGTTGATCCTCTTCGGCGCCTTCGTGTTGCTGACGGTGCTCGGAACCCGCTCCATCGACGCCAAGCGCAAGCGGGCTCTGGGTTACCGCTGGAACCGATTCGCCGCCGTCACCTCCAACGTGCCTTTCGTGGCCATCCTGAGCGGGCGCAACCGGCTGAAGCTCGCCGAGCTCGCCTCGTGGAAGGCGCTGATCGCGGTGCTCGCCTTCTTCGCCGTGTGGCACGGACACGCGTGGCTGTTCGGTGTCAGCGCCATACCGCCGCCTGGCGTTGAAGTGCTCGTACGGCCTTAGGGTGGGGTGAGCGAAGCGAAGCCCACCATTCCAGCTGCAAGCTTCGGGGTGGATGGGCTCCGGGGCACGCGCTCCCTCTCTCTTTTTTTCGGCGTGCGCTCGAGAGTCTGGGCTGTGCGTCCCGCGCGGTGGTCGATCTGAGTCAGAAAAGCGCGCACGGCTTCGTTAACATGGTTAACGGAATGCCCAGGGTTCTGTCGGCAGGGGTCGTCGTAGTGCGCTGGTTCGACGAGGAGCCGCGTTACCTGCTGCTGCGTGCGTATCGCTACTGGGACTTCCCCAAGGGGGAGGTCGCGCGCGGAGAGGATCCCATACGCACCGCCGTGCGTGAGGTCGAGGAGGAGACCACCCTCTCCGATCTCGCCTTCCGGTGGGGGAGCGCGTATCGGGAGACGCCGCCTTATCGCGGCGGCAAGGTGGCGCGCTACTACGTGGCGGAATCCCCGCGCGGGGAGGTGCACCTGCCGGTGAGCCCCGAGCTCGCCCGCCCCGAGCATCACGAGTTCCGTTGGCTTGCCTACCGGGCCGCACGCGAGCGCCTGGCCGAGCGCGTACGGCCGATACTGGACTGGGCGCACGCTCTGGTGCAGAGCGGGAACGACTCGTCAGGCGGCAACCTGTAGTATGCTGAGCCGGCCGGTATCACTCACGCGAGCGACGTCATCATGCCCGACTCTCGCCCCCGCAATCTGTTTCAGACCGTTCTCCACGACTGGCACGTTGGCCACGGTGCCAAGATGGTGGATTTCGGTGGATGGGACATGCCCGTGCAGTACCGCACGGGCATTATCCGCGAGCATCTCGCCGTGCGGCGTCATGCGGGCATCTTCGATGTCTGCCACATGGGGCGCTTCCGCGTGCGCGGAAGCGGGGCGGAGGCGTTCCTGCGCTACACCCTGACCAACAGCGCGCGGCGGCTGGAGGCCGGGCAGGCGCAGTACACGTTCATCGCCAACGAGCGGGGCGGGGCGCTCGACGACGCCTATCTCTACAAGCTCGACGAGGAGGATTTCCTGCTGGTGGTGAACGCCGCCAACCGGCAGAAGGACTGGGACTGGCTGCGCCGCCGCGTCGGGAACGGCGCGGAGCTCGCCGACGGCAGCGAGGAGCTCGGCATGATCTCGCTGCAGGGTCCGCACGCCTCCGCGATTCTGGAGAACCTGATCCCGAGGCGGGCGTTGCCGGAGAACAAGCGCAACCGCCTCGCTGTCGTGCGCATCGAAGGCCACGACGTGGTCGTGGCACGCACCGGCTACACGGGCGAGTCCGTGTGCTTCGAGCTCTTCGCGGAGCGCGCCTTCACCCAGCCGCTTTGGGAGCGGCTGGTGGGGCACGGTGCGGTGCCCGTGGGTCTGGGCGCCCGCGACTCGCTGCGCCTCGAAGCCGGCCTGCCGCTCTACGGGCACGAGCTCGGTGAGGACCCGGAGGGCCGGGAGATCCCCATCTTCGCCAACGGTCTCGCGCTCTACGGGGTGCGCGCGCCCGATTCGCAGGAGTACATCGGCCGGGAGGCGTTGGAGCGCCAGCGCGCGGAGTTCGTGCGCATCCGCCGCGGAGAGCTGGACACGCCGCTCGCTCAGCGCGTGCTGCCGCGCCTGGTGCAGCCCATCGCCGTCTTCGGAAGCCGAAGACCGCTGCGTCAGGGGTTCAAGGTGCACCGGGACGGCCGTCACGTGGGGTATGTGACCTCGGGGACCACCGTGCCCTACGCCCGGTTCTACGGCGAGGGCATCACCGCCCTGCCCTCCGAGGAGCACGATCTGCGCCCCATCGCGCTCGCCCTCATCGACTCCGACATCCAGTACCGCAGCGATCGCCCCGTGGTGCTGCAGGTGGCCGACGAGCGCGGCAACACCGTCGACGCCGAGCTGGTGGAGCGCAACCTGTGGCCGACCGCCCCTTACGCACGCACCTACACCGGATTCAAGGCGCCCCGCCGCGAGGAGCGGTTGCCCGTCGCCGAGGTCGAGGAGCGCGCGGCACGTCTCGCCAAGGAGGCGAGCCGCAACACGCGGTGGCGCCGGCGCGAGTGCATCAACCTGATCCCGTCGGAGCAGACGGCCTCGCGCTACGTCGACAAGCTGTGCATCGCGGATCCTGCGGGCCGTTACAACGAGCACAACCGTCTGCCCGCGCTCGGGCCCGACGCGCCGGACGTGCGCTACTACAAGGGGACCGCCTTCATCATGGACAAGGAGGAGGAGCTCAAGGCGGCGCTGCGCACGTTCTTCGACTGCACCCAGGTGGAGGCGCGGGTCATCAGCGGGCAGATGGCCAACGACACTGTCTACGACGGGCTGAAGCAGTTCAAAAACCGGCATCGCCGGGGCGAGGCGCGCGAGCCCCTGCGCCGGGTGCTGGTGCATGATCTCAACAAGGGCGGCCATCTGAGCGCGCAGGTGGGCGGGGCGCTCAAGAACTACGTGGCCATCGACCCCGAGACCGAGCTGCCCGCGGTGGAGCGCTTCCCGATCCGCGAGGACAACCCGCACCGCGTGGACGTCGAGAAGACCAAGGCGCTCATCGCCGAGACCCGGCCCGAGCTCATCGTGTTCGGCCGCAGCGTGATCATCCACCGCGAGCCGGTACGCGAGATCGCCGAGTTCGTGCACCGCGAGTTCGGCGCCGACAATCCCCGGCGCCCCCTGATCATGTACGACGGCGCCCACGTGCTCGGGCTCCTGGGACCTCACTACCAGGCGCCGCTGGCGGAGGGCGCGGACGTGATCACGGGCTCCACCCACAAGACCTTCTTCGGCCCCCAGCGCGGCGTCATCCTGAGCAACATGGGCCCGGGCTCGCCCTTCGAGCCGCTGTGGCGCTACATCGAGGCGCGCGCCTTCCCGGGGCACGTCAGTAACCACCATCTGGGCACCCTGCTGGGCCTGCTGGGTGCGACTTACGAGATGCTGCGGTTCAAGGACGAGTACCCGGCGCAGGTGATCGCAAACGCCAGGGCCTTCGCCCGCGCCCTGCACGACGAGGGGCTGGCGGTGGAGGGCGACCCCGCGCTCGACTACACCGAGACTCACCAGGTGCTGCTGCGCGCGGGGCGCGCCAAGGGTGAGTTCGTCTCGAGCCTGTTCGAGCAGAACAACGTCATCACCAACCCGCAGGCGTTCGCCGACGATCTCAGCTTTGCCGCCTCGAGCGGCGTGCGCATGGGGTCGCAGGAGATGACCCGCTACGGCATGAAGGAGGACGACTTCCGGGCGCTGGCGGCGCTGCTCGCGGAGATGATCCGCGAGGGTGACGAGCGCCGGCAGGGGTATTGGAAGTCCCGGGTCAAGGAGTTCCGCTCGGACTTCACCACCATGCGGTACTGCTTCTGATACTCTTTTACGAGAAGCAAAAAGCGGGGCGCAGGGCCCCGCTTTCGCCATTCAAGGGTTGACTTCGTTCAGCCGCTGACCTCGATACGGCGCGGCTTCAAGGCTTCCTCCTTGGGTATCACGACCTCCAGCACGCCGTTGGTGCAGGTGGCCGAGACCCGCTCGGCGTCGGCACCGGCCGGGAGGGCGAAACGGCGATAGAAGGTGCCGAACACGCGCTCGGTGCGGCGGTAGCCCTCGCGGCGCTCGTCCTTCGCGAGCTGGCGGTCAACCCGATGTTCCGGGGAGAAGACTCGGGCTACCCGCGGCTACGGGGTTCGCGGATCGTCGGCGACGTGGCGTCGATGCGCCGGCGCTCGCGTTTGGCGGCGTAGAGCGCGCGGTCCGCGCGTGCGATAAGGTCCGCGCCTGTGTCGTCCTTCGTGAGCGTGGCGGCCCCGAGGCTCACGCTCACCCTCAACGTGCGCCCGTCCAGGTCCAGATGCAGCCCATCCACCTTGTCCGCAATGTAGCGCGCGAGCACGGCTGCACCGCGCCGGCCGGTATTGGTGAGCAGCAGCACGAACTCGTCGCCCCCGTAGCGGGCCAGGATGTCGGTCTTGCGCCGACAGTCCGCCACCGCGTTGGCCACGGCCCGGATCAGGGCGTCGCCCACGCGATGACCGTGCCGGTCGTTGATCTGCTTGAGGCCGTCCACGTCAAGGATGAGCAGTGAAAGGGGCGTCCGGTGGCGGCGGGCGAGGCCGATCTCCCGCCTGAGCGAGCCATCCAGAAAGCTGCGGTTGTAGACGCCGGTGAGGGGGTCGGTGAGTGCCGCTTCCAGGGCGTCTCGGTAGCGCAAGGCGTTGCGCAACGGATAGACCAGCCCGCCCAGAAGCTCCTCGAACGCCGCGAGCTCGACCTGCGTGAAGGAGCGCCCCCGCAGCAACATGACGTGACCCACATCGCGCCTCTCGACGCTCAATCGATAGGCGCAAGCGTGCCTGGCTCTGCGACCGAGCACGACGTCCAGCCCGCGTTGTTCGTGGTGGTAGACGAGGCCGCTGTGCGGTACCCGCTGAGCGACCTCGCGCGAGAACAGGCGCAGCAGCGGTTCCAGCTCCAGAACGCTCTGGAGAACGGCCGCGAGCTTCAGCGCATGCGGAACCCGCGCGTCCTGCGAGAACTCTCGGCTCGCCAGGAGGGCGTCGGGCTCCGGGAAGTCCAGCTCCTTGCACGGCCCGGGACGAGAGGAAAGCGGGCACATAGCGTTAACGCGAGGCGCTCCCATCTGCTGCGATGGATATAAAAATTGAGAATATTCAACCAGATGGCAGACCGTCAGGGCAAGCTTTATGGGAACCGCAGGCGTGTCGCTCAGATTCGCAGGAGGCGTACGAAGAAGGGCAGCCAGCTTAGGAGCAGCAGCACCAGGACGAGGCCCTCGCCGCGCAGGATGCTTCGATAGCGCCTCCGCTCGGGTCCCTGGTGCTCGTGCATGAAGACCGTTGTCATGAGGATGTCGAGGGCGAGCACGAAAAAGAGCATCACCGCCAGGGTGGGGGCGATGAGCGTAGGGTACATGCCCCAGCCCGAATACCGAACGGCTCCGCCCGCGAAGGGCGCGGTGGCGGCCACGACGAGCACGCCCGCCAGCAGCACCGTGCGTAGCGTGCCGATGTCGCGCAGGAAACCCCGGAGTCCAAGCTGCAAGCCGTACCCTCCGTGGTCAGCGCTCCGCGAGGTGGGGGGCGAGGGCCCGGGCGACCGCCCGTGGCGTCTCCATGTGCAGGTGGTGCCCGCCGGGCAGGTCGATCACCTCGAGATGCGCCACCTGCCGGCCGCGCTCGGCGAAAAACGGCCGTGTATGCGGAATTCCGGAGCCGGCGCGGATGAGCGCCGCGGGCGCTTCGATGCAGCGCAATACCGCCAGCACCTGCTCCTCGCATAGATAGGCCGGGGATCGAACCGTGAGTCGCGGATCACTACGCCACCTGACACCGTCCGCCTCGCGTCGGGTGCCGCGGGCGGCCAGCGCCATCGCCGCCTCGAGGGTGATCCCCTGCCCGGCGGCCGCTCTCGCGCGCGCGGCTTCCTCCAGGCTCGCATACACGGGGAGCCGCTTGTCGCGCAGGCGGCGCCGCTCGCGCAGCGACGCCGCGAGCTGAGCGGAGGTATCGGCGGGTGCGGCCGTGAGCGGTCCCAGACCCTCGATGAGCGCCAGACGGCTCACGCGCTCGGGTACCACGGCGGCCACGAAGCTCGCGACGGCTGCGCCCAGGGAATGCCCGAGCAGCGCAAAGCGCTCCCATGCCAGCGCGTCCGCCGCGGCTACCACATCGGCGACGAAATCCACGAAGTGATAGAGGATACCGGGGGGCCGGTGCTCGGAGCGTCCGTGCCCGGGCAGGTCGAGGGCCACCATCCGCACCCCCGGTACCCAGGGTGCCAGCGGCGCAAAGCTCGCGGCGTTGTCCAGCCAGCCGTGCAGCGCGAGCACCGGCGCCGCATCCCCTTCGCCCCAGGCCTGCGCGGCGAGGCGCAGATCGGGAGTGATGAGGCTCAGCTCCTGCGCTTCGCAGCCGGCGGCGTTCATTCCGGGTGGGGTCGCTCGGCGGCGTTCAGCAGCTCGAGGGTCCGGGCGTGGAGAACGGGATCGCCGCAGGCCACGATGCGCGCGGCACCGAGGGAGAGATCCAGGTTGCGGCCCTGCCAATCGGTCACGACGCCGCCGGCGCCGGCCACCACGGGCACATGGGAGAGGTAGTCGTAGGGGGCGAGATCGGCTTCCACCACCAGATCCACCCAGCCGCCGGCGAGCAGGCCGTAAGCATAGCCGTCGGTGCCGTAGCGCACCGATCGGACTTGTTCCGCGACGCGCGCGAAGGCGCTCGCGTCGGCACCCTCGAACATGGCCGGCGTCGTGGAGCACAGATAGGCCTCGGCCGGATCCGGGCAGCGGCGGGTGCGTACGGCTTGCCCGTTGAGCGTCGTGGGCCATCCGCTCGCCCCCACCCAACGCTCGCCCGTCACCGGCTGGTCGATGAGCCCCAGCAGGGGTCTGCCCCCGAGAGTGAGCGCCACCAGGGTGGTGTAGAGCGGTATGCCGCAGATGAAGGCGCGGGTGCCGTCGATGGGATCCAGCACCCAGACGTAGTCCGCATCCGGGCGGTCGAAGCCGAACTCCTCGCCGCTGATGCCGTGCTCGGGGCACTCCGCCGCGATCAGGCCGCGCATGGCCGATTCGGCCTCGCGATCGGCGACGGTGCAGGGGCTCGCATCGGGCTTATCCTCGACGGTCACCGCCGTGCGGTAGTGCTTGCGCGTGATGGTGCCGGCGACGTCCGCGATGCGCGCCGCCAGCTCGATCAGCTCCCTGGGACAGCGTTCAGGCATCGTTTACGAGCGCGCCGGCGGGCGCCTGGCTCAGCGGATCACGATGAACAGGCGCGCACCGCCGCGGGCGATGTTGAGCGCGATGGCGCGATTCTCGGACGCCGCCTGGCGCAGCGCCTCCTTGAGCTGCGCCACCGAGGTCACCTGCTCGCGGTTGACCGAGAGGATCACGTCGCCCTCCCGCAGACCGGCGCGCCACGCCGGACTGCCGCGCTCGACCTCGGAGACTTCGACGCCCTCGACCTGCCCGTGCAGCGGGCTGCCGGGCTGGATATCGCTGAACACCGCGCCCGAGAGCTGGCGGGTGGCCTCCTCGCCGGCCACGCGCTCGGGCTGCACCTCGCCGATGCGCACCCGGACCTGCCTGCGCTGGCTGTCGCGCATGACGGTAAGTGTCACTGCCTCCCCGATGGGAATGAGGCCGATCTCGTTGCGCAGATCGGCGGCGCTCTCCACCGCGCCGTCGTTGACGGCGACTACGATGTCACCGGCCTGGACCCCGGCCCGCTCCGCCGGCGAGCCTTCCTCGACCTGAGTGACCACGGCGCCCTTCTGGCGGTCGATGCCCAGGGCGCTGGCCAGATCCGGCGTCAAATCCTGCACCAGCACGCCCAGACGTCCGCGCCGCACCTCGCCGTAGCGGATGAGCTGAGCCACCACGGCCCGCGCCATGTTGCTGGGCACTGCGAAACCGATGCCCACGTTGCCGCCTGCGGGCCCGATGATGGCGGTGTTGATGCCGATGAGCTCACCCCGGAAGTTGACCAGGGCGCCACCGGAGTTGCCCGGGTTGATGGGGGCGTCGGTCTGGATGAAGTCTTCGTAGCCTTCGATGCGCAGCCCGCTTCGCCCCAGCGCGCTGATGATGCCGGAGGTGACCGTCTGCCCGAGCCCGAAGGGATTGCCCACCGCTACCACGAAGTCCCCGACCTTCAGTTCGTCCGAGTTGCCCAGGTGCAGGGACCTCACGTCGCTCACGGGCTCGATCTTGAGGAGCGCGATGTCCGTGCCCGGGTCGCTGCCGACCAGCTCGGCCTGAAATTCACGCTGGTCTTTCAGGGTGACGACGACCTCCTCGGCGTTTTTGACCACGTGATGGTTGGAGATGACGTAGCCCTTGCCGGCGTCGATGATGACGCCGGAGCCCGCGCTCTGCTGCGGCCGCGGCTGGAGCTCGGGCATGTCGAAGAAGCGCCTGAAGAACGGGTCCTGGAACAGGGGATTCTGTTGGGCCGGCGCGCGCGAGATGACGGAGATGTTCACCACCGCGGGCGTGACGTTCTCCAGCACGGGAGCCAGGGTGGGCACACCCCGATCGTCCTCGAGCAGCGGCAGGGCAGCGTTTGCGGGGAGGGCGCTCGCCAGGCCCGCGACGACGAGGACGGCGGCCAGGCAACGAAACGGGTGGCACGGGTCAACGCGCATGAGATGGTCTCCTGATTTCGCTCGGTATGCGGATGCGCTGCTCGGCGAGAGCCCCGCGAGAAAGGCAATTATATGCGTAAAGATAAAACGGTTCTTCGCGGAATATCGGGAAACCGCGCCGAGGATGGTCTCCCAGATGCGACGAAGAGGCGCGTGCCGCGGGACCCAGCTCGCCAAACCACCCATCTCCCGGAAATCCGCGAAGAACCTAAAAAAGCGGGGCCGAAGCCCCGCTCGGTCGGGCCTCAGGAGGCCACGGTGATCCTGCGCGGCTGTTCCTTCTCCTGCTTGGGGATGGTGACCTCCAGGACCCCGTCCCGGCTCTTGGCCTGGATCCCTTCAGGATTGGCGTTGTCCGGAAGCGCGAAGCGCCGGTAGAACACACCGTACGAGCGCTCGACGCGGCGATAGCTCTCGCGGCGCTCCTCGTCGCTCCAGCGGCGCTCGCCCTTGATGACGAGCATACCGTCCTCCATCAGCAGGTCGATGTCCTTCGGCTCGACTCCGGGCACGTCCGCGGTCAGCACGAATCGATCATCCTCTTCCCGGATGTCGACGGCGGGCGCCCAGTGGCTGGTGACCACGCTGGAGGCATCCTGCTCGGGCCACGTCCGCGTCTCGTCGAACAGCCGACCGAGGTCGCTGTGCATCCGCTGCAGCACGTTCCACGGTTCATAACGCATCAAATCGGCCATGACGTATCTCACCTCCTCAATGTCCTCTTCCGCCTCTCCCGAGTGGATGGGGGTGCCGACGGAGATTTCAAGGTCCACCTTCGGCGCCGCCCGGGGGCGGCCGACCTCAAGTACGGGCGCGGAATCGCCGATGAGGTGGAGCCGGGCTGGACGGTGGCACCGCGCCCCCTGACAGTTGCGCCGAACCGGCGGATAATGGTTCGGTCACTGGGCCTATGGAGACGTGCATGAAACCGAAACTGCTGCTGGAAGGCGTGAAAGGAGGAGCCCTCATCGTGATCGGGTCGCTGCTGTTCACTCCCGCGTATGGTGATACGGATATCGTGAAAAGCCCCAACGACGATCGGAACTACCGCGCCTTGACGCTGCCCAATGAGCTCCAGGTGCTGCTCGTCTCCGACCCCGCGACGGACAAAGCGGCCGCCTCGATGGACGTGTACGTGGGCAGCGGCAGCGATCCCGGGGGCCGCCAGGGGCTCGCGCACTTCCTCGAGCACATGCTGTTTCTCGGCACCGAGAAGTACCCCGAGCCCGGAGCCTACCAGAGCTTCATATCCGCGCACGGGGGTACGCACAACGCTTATACGGCCTTCGACCACACCAATTACTTCTTCGATGTCGACGACGATTATCTCGAGCCGGCGCTCGATCGCTTTTCTCAATTCTTCGTCGCGCCGCTCTTCAACCCCGAGTACGTCGAGCGCGAGCGCAACGCGGTCGACTCCGAGTTCCACCTGAGAAAGAAGTCCGATGGCCGGCGCGCTTATGCGGCCTTCAAGCAGGCCGTCAACCCGAAGCACCCGCTATCGGAGTTCCAGGTCGGCAGTCTCGAGACGCTCTCGGATCGTCCGGGCAACGACGTGCGCGACGATCTCATTGCCTTCTACCGGGGGCATTACTCGGCCAACGTCATGGCGCTGGCGGTGCTCGGGCGCGAGCCCCTGGACGTCCTCGAAGGTTGGGTACGGGAGAAGTTCGCCGGCGTCGAGAACCGAGGCGCGACGGCCCCGGACATCGACGAGCCGCTGTTCGAGGAGGGCCGCTTGCCGCTGCGGCTCAACGTCGTTCCCGTCAAGGAAACGCGCGAGCTCAGCCTCACTTTCCCCATCCCGCCGCTGCTCGAGCATTACCGTACCAAGCCCGCAAACTATGTCGCCCACCTGCTCGGCCATGAAGGCGAGGGCAGCCTTCTGTCTCTGCTCAAAAGCAAAGGATGGGCCGAGGGTCTGAGCGCCGGCCCGGGAGTCGACCATCGCAACGAGGCCACCCTGGACGTATCGATCAAGCTGACGGCACAGGGGCTGGACCACCTCGATGCCATCGTGTCGCACGTCTTCGAGTACGTCGAGCTGATCCGTGACTCCGGGATACAGGGCTGGATTTTCGAGGAGCAGCAGCAGCTCTCGGAAATCGACTTCCGCTTCCACGAGAGACAACGGGCCATCTCCTACGTGAGGCGGCTCGCGCGCGGCCTGCAGATCTATCCGAGGCGGGACGTGCTCCGGGGACCGTATGCGATGGATGAGTACGATCCCGAACTGATACGTGGTTATCTCGACCATCTGCGCCCCGAGAACGTGATCGCCATGGTCATGGCCAACGGCGTCGAGACGACCGACGTGACGCCGTGGTTCGAGGCCCCCTACCTCATGCATCCCGTCGCCTCGCGGACGCTGGCCAAGTGGCGCCCGCGAAGGGTCCGGACTGCGCTGGCCCTCCCGGAGCCGAACGAGTTCATCCCCGAGGATCTGTCGGTCGAGCCTCCACGGGACGTGACGCCCAAGCCGGTGCGCATCGCGGACCAAGCGGGCTTCGAGCTGTGGCACCGCCAGGATCCCGATTTCCGTGAACCCCGGGCCAACTTCTACTTCAGCGTGCGCTCCGATGTGGCCAACGACACGCCCGAGCACGCCATGCTCACCGAGCTCTACGTCAAGCTGGTCAACGAGCAGTTGAACGAGTTCACCTATCCGGCGCAGGTCGCGGGTCTCGATTACCGGCTCCACAAGCACATCCGCGGGTTCACCGTGCGCATCAGCGGCTACGATGACAAGCAGGGTCTGCTGCTGGAGCGCATCGTGAGTGCCTTGCGCGATCCGCAGATACCCGCGGAGCGCTTCTTCATGGCCAAGCAGGAGCTCACGCGCGCGCTCAAGAACAAGAAGGAGAACAGTCCCTACTCGCAGACGATGGCGGAGGTGAGCGACCTGCTCATTGCCCCGCATTGGTCGGAGCGGCAGCGCCTGGAGGCGCTGGAGCCGTTGACCGCGCAGGACGTGCGGGGGTTTGTGCCCGAGCTGCTCGGCGAGATTCATGTGGTGGCGCTCGCGCACGGTAACCTCCTGCGCGAGCAGGCGCAGCAGCTCGGCCGCACGCTGGAGCGCGCCCTGCGCGAGCCGGCGCGTGCGGCCGCGGTGCCGGGAGGCAAGGTCGTGAAATTGGAGCCCGGCGCGCGCTACGTGCGCGAGCTCGATGTGGACCACCCGGATTCCGCGCTGACGCTGTACTTCCAGGGCCCCGACCGCAGCTTCGAGAGACGGGCCCAGGCGGCGCTGCTCGCGCAGGTCATGTCCGCACCCTTCTACCACGAGCTGAGGACCGAAAAGCAGCTCGGATACGTGGTCTTCGCGCAACCCATGACGCTGCTCGACGTCCCGGGTATCGCGTTCACCGTGCAGTCTCCAGTCGCCGACCCCATCGATCTGGAGCGGCACGTGGCGGATTTCATATCGCACTTCACCACTCGGCTCGAAGACATGAGCCCCGAGCAGTTCGACACCCACAAACGCGGGTTGCTCACACGAATCCTGGCGCAGGACGAGAGGCTGGGTGAGCGTACGGATCGCTACTGGCAGGAGATCGACCGTGAACGCTACGAGTTCGATACGCGCGAGCAGCTGGCCGCGGCTCTGCGCGACATCGACAAGCCGGATCTGGAGCGCGCCATTCGGGAGCTGACGCTGGAGAACACGCACAAGCGCCTGATGGTTCGCGCGGTGGGCACGCGACACGAGGAGGCTTTTGCGAAGAAGGAGAGGGCGTCGCGCGCGATGCACGTATTCATCCAGAATCCGCAGGCATTCAAGCGCGATAAGGACTATTTTTCCTGGCTGAAAGTCTCCGGGTTCGATTCCTCTAGCCCCTTGGCGAACGCCGCTCGCTAGAGAAAGTCAGACTGGATACCCCGCTTGCACTGAACGCAACTTTACCTGATATTTGACGTCAGCCCTCGCCAGAGAACTGGAGAACCAAGAACCGGCGACGAGGGTTGCCTACGAAAGGAACCGCAGGCGTCCGGCAGCGAATCCGGAACCGACGTCAAAGCTTGGAATATCACGAAAAATCAGAAGGTTGCATCGTTTCGGACCGTTTTCGAGAGGCGGTGGGAGCGCCCTCCAGCCCGAAGCGGTGGATGCGCCTCCACGCATGCGGCCGCGGCGTGCACCCATTCGCCCGCAGTCGTGCAAGAACGGGCTTCGCGGGCCAGGGGGCGCAGCTGTTGTGGGTCTTTCCCTTTCTGATCCTGTTCTCGTGTGACTCCGGCGACGCTCCGGCCTCGCAGAACAACACCCAAGGCGACGAGAAGGCACGCGCGCTCAAAGTCGCGCAGACCCGCCAGATCGTGGCGCCCGCGCATGCGGACTATGTGGAAAGGGGCGATTTGTCCGCGCTGCGCGAACGCAAGAAGCTGCGCGTGCTGCTACCCGCGGGTGAGGCGGAGAACGGCTATCTGCCGCGCAAGGGCTACCCCCTGGACTTCGAGATGCGGGTGGCGGAACGCTTCGCGCGCCAGCAGGGGCTGGAGCCCGTGTGGGTCTACGTCCGCCGCCGCGAGAACCTGATCCCCTACCTCCTCGAAGGGCGCGGCGACGTCATCGCCGCCAATCTGCTGGTCACCGAGGAGCGTAAGGAGCGGATTGAATTCTCGGTTCCGTTCACGACGGTGCGCGAGCAGATAGTCGTGAGGACGCAGGACACCGTCGAGAAGCCCGAGGATCTCACCGGGCGCAGCGTCGCCGTGCAATGGTCGTCGCCGTCGCGGCAGACGCTGGAGCGCCTGCGCGAGAAGAATTCGGAGATCGGATTGCACATCGTCCCGGAGAACCTGAGCGCGGCACAGATTCTGGACCGCGTCGAAGACGGAACCTACGACGCAGCCATCGCGCGCAGCAACCTCGTGGGCGCCATAACCAGCTATCGCTCGGGCCTGCGCCCGGCTTTCGACGTCAGCGGGGCTCGCGCCGTGGCCTGGGGCGTGCGGCCGGATTCCGAGGAGCTCATCCGGGCCCTCAATCTCTTCCTCAACAAGGAAGGACTCGTGGAGGCGCAACGCAAGCCCGTCTACAAGGAGGATCTGCCTGGCATCAAGGACCGTAAGGTCCTACGAGTTTTGACCCGAAACAACGCAACGACCTATTTTCTCTGGCGCGGGCAGCTGCTCGGGTTCGAGTACGAGCTCATTCGCCGGTTCGCGGAGCAGCACGGACTCTATCTCCAGATGATCGTGCCGCCCTCGCGGCAGAATCTGATCCCGTGGCTCCTTTCGGGGCAGGGTGATGTTATCGCCGCGTCGATGGCCATCACCGAGCAGCGCAAGAAGTACGGGCTGGGGTTCTCGCGCCCGTACAACTTCGTCTCCGAAGTCGTAGCGGCCCGCGCCGACGAGGAGGGGCTGGATTCGGTGGAGGATCTCGAGGGGCGCTCCGTCATCGTCCGGCGCAGCAGTAACTATTGGTCCACGCTGGAGGAGCTGCGCGACAACGGCTTGCACTTCCTGTTGAAAGCGGCGCCGGAGGAGCTCGAGGATGAAGAGATCATCGCGCGAGTGGCCCGGGGCGAATACGATCTGACGGTAACGGCCAGCAACGTGCTGGATGTCGAGCTCACGTGGCGCGACGATATCAAGGCCGCCTTTTCACTGGGCGATCCGGTGCCCCAAGGATGGGCGGTGCGTAAGGAGGACAGCGAGCTGCTCGAGGCGCTCAACCGTTTCATCAAGAAGGAGTACCGCGGCGTCTTCTACAATCTGACCTACAAGAAGTACTTTGAGAACCCGCGCCGGATCATCAAGCACGTGAACCTGCGAGTGGACAAGGTGGAAGGCGGACAGTTATCGCCGTACGACGAAATCGTCAAGAAGTATGCAGAGCAGTACGGTTTCGACTGGCACCTCCTCATAGCGCAGATGTATCAGGAAAGCCGTTTCGATCCCGGCGCCAGGTCCTGGATGGGGGCACTCGGTCTCATGCAGGTGCTGCCACGCACGGCGAAGCAGTTCGGTTTCACGGATCTGCACGACCCGGAGAAGGGCGTTCACGCGGGCATTCGCTATCTAGCATGGCTGCGCGAGCGCTTCGACGAGGACATTTCGGTGCATGATCGCACCTGGTTCGCGCTCGCGTCGTACAACGCCGGTCTCGGCCACGTGCGTGATGCGCGGCGTCTGGCAAAGCAGCTCGGCCAGGAGCCCAAGCGCTGGTTCGGGGAAGTCGAGCAGGCGATGCTGTTGCTCGCGCGCAAAAAGTACGCGCGGAAGGCGCACCACGGCTACGTGCGCGGGCGCGAGACCGTGAAGTACGTGCGCGAGATTCGCAACCGCTACGAGGCTTACGTGGATCTCAAGCGTGCGGCCGAGCGGGATGCATCACAGCCCCTCCCGCGCGCCGTGGCCTTCGCACAGTAGGCCTCTCAGTTACCG
>JABAHS010040630.1_pt2 | contig 25214 bp, 20 predicted proteins | sample 7062111 | NCBI WGS metagenome assembly JABAHS01 (sample SAMN14534600, study PRJNA622989) | marine sediment metagenome | biome: marine biome [ENVO:00000428]; feature: marine pelagic biome [ENVO:01000023]; material: deep marine sediment [ENVO:00002113]; isolation source: pool of 4 deep marine... | reverse complement strand
ACCATTTCGGCGCCGACCCAGCGGGCTTCGGCGGGCCAGATGGCCTCGCGCAGCCAGCGTTCGAGCGCCAGGTCGTCGGCGTAGCCACGGAACAGCGTCATCGCCGCGTGCGTGTGCACATTGACGAAGCCGGGGATGAGCGCATGGCCCGGGCGATCGACGACGGCACCGGCTGTATAGGTTTCCCGGGCGATGGCGGCGGGCAGTACATCGACGATCCGGCCGTCGGTGACCGCCACCGAGTGCGCGGTCAGGACGCGTGCCTCCGGCTCGACCGGGATACACCATTCAGCCGAAATCAAGGTGTCGCAGTGCTGCATTTCCAACGCCAGGAATCGGGCCGCTCCAGCGGCCGGATCGCGCAGTATAACGGGCTGGATTGCGGCCGCCAAAAATGGCCTGAAAAGCCCGGAAACCGTGCTGTTCAGTGGGGTGCTGTGGTAATATTACAGCCTTGATTCAGGGCGCTGAGGCGCGTGTTTCAAGCCCGATTGATACTGGAAAAATTTCCGAAAAAGTACCCGATTTTTTGGCGCCAGCGGTTCCGCCCCTGTAGACGGAACGGCTTGCCGTTAGTGAGTTTGTATGTCTGAAGTCGCCCAGGAACTGCTGTCTGTCACGCTCGAAGAAGAGATGCAGCAGTCCTATCTCGATTACGCGATGAGCGTCATTGTCGGCCGCGCGCTGCCGGACGTGCGTGACGGCCTGAAACCGGTTCACCGCCGGGTTCTGCACGCCATGCGCGAGCTCGGCAACGACTACAACAAGCCCTACAAGAAGTCCGCCCGCGTCGTCGGTGACGTGATCGGTAAGTACCACCCGCACGGGGATTCGGCCGTCTACGACACGATCGTCCGCATGGCTCAGCCATTCTCGATGCGGTACATGCTTGTCGACGGGCAAGGCAACTTCGGTTCGGTCGACGGCGACGCGCCGGCCGCCATGCGTTACACCGAGGTTCGCATGGCCAAGATCGCGCACGAGATCCTGGCCGATATCGACAAGGAAACCGTCGACTTCATCGACAACTACGACGGTTCGGAGTCCGAGCCGTCGGTCATGCCGACCCGGATTCCGAACCTGCTGGTCAACGGCTCGGCGGGTATCGCGGTCGGCATGGCGACCAACATCCCGCCGCACAACCTCGGCGAGATCGTCAATGCCTGCCTCGCGCTGATCGATGATCCGAGCATCGACGTGCCCGGGTTGATGGAGCATCTCCCTGGCCCGGACTTTCCGACCGCCGGTATCATCAATGGCGCTCAAGGCATTTATGCCGCCTACAAGACCGGTCGCGGACGCGTTTATATGCGCGCCCGGACGCACATCGAGGAAGTAGGCAAGGGCGGCAAGGAGGCGATCATCGTCACCGAGCTGCCCTACCAGGTCAACAAGGCCCGGCTGATCGAGAAGATCGCCGACCTGGTCCGCGACAAGCGGATCGAGGGCATCAGCGAGCTTCGCGACGAATCCGATAAAGACGGCATGCGCATCGTCATCGAGCTCCGGAAGGGCGAGATGAGCGACGTCGTGGTCAATAACCTCTACAAGCAGACGCCCCTGCAAAGCGTGTTCGGGATCAACATGGTGGCCCTGCACGAGGGGCAGCCGAAGCTTCTGAACCTGAAGCAGGTGCTCGAGGCATTTCTCTCGCATCGCCGCGAGGTCGTTACCCGGCGGACGATCTTCGAGCTGCGGAAAGCGCGCGACAGGGCGCACGTGCTTGAGGGTCAGTCGGTTGCGCTTGCCAATATTGACGAAGTCATCACGCTCATCAAGGAGTCGGCGTCGCCCGCCGACGCGAAACAAGGGCTGATGGGGCGCAGCTGGTCGCCGGGCGCCGTCACCGGCATGCTCGAGAAAGCCGGTGCCACTGACACGCGGCCGGACGCGCTCGAGGACGGTTTCGGCCTGATCGACGGTGAGTACAAGCTGTCAGCGGTCCAGGCGCAGGCGATCCTGGATCTCAGGCTGCATCGACTGACCGGCCTTGAGCAAGAAAAAATACTCAAAGAATACAAAGAGATATTAGATAAAATTAAACAGTTATCTAATATACTCGCAGATCCCGACGAGCTGCTGCTGGTGATCCGCGAGGAGCTCGTCGAGGTCCGCGATGAATACGCAGATGAGCGTCGCACGGAAATCAACAAGGACCATTCGGACCTGCAGGACGAGGACCTGATCCCCGAGGCGGAGGTGGTGGTGACCTTGTCGCACGGCGGCTACGCCAAGGCCCAGCCGATCGATGTCTACCAGGCGCAGCGGCGCGGTGGTCGCGGACGATCGGCGACGAAGGTCAAGGACGAAGACTTCATTGACAATCTGTTCGTCGCCAATACCCATGACACGCTGCTTTGCTTTTCGAGCCGCGGCAAGATGTACTGGCTCAAGGTCTACCAGGTGCCGCAGGCCAGTCGCGGTTCGCGCGGCAAGCCGATCGTGAACCTGCTGCCACTCGAGGAGGGCGAACGCATCAACGCCGTGTTGCCAATCCGTGATTTCGATGAGGATGCCTATGTTCTCATGGCGACGAGCGGTGGCACGGTCAAGAAGACGGCCCTGAACCTGTTCTCGCGGCCGAGGTCCAGCGGCATCATCGCGATCGATCTTCGAAACGACGACCGGCTGGTCGATGTCGCGATCACCGACGGCAGCCGGGAGATCATGCTCGTGGCCAGCCACGGCAAGGCTATCCGCTTCAGGGAAGAGGACGTCAGGCCAATGGGGCGTGGTGCCGCCGGTGTCAGAGGTATCAAGCTTCCGGAAGGCCACGAGGTCATTGCGCTGACCATTGTCGGCGACGGCATGCTGCTGTCCGCGACCGAGAACGGATTTGGCAAGCGCACGGCCATCGCTGATTTTCCGGTCCAGGGCCGTGGTGGCCAGGGCGTGATTGCGATCCAGACCACCGAAAGAAACGGCCGCACGGTCGGCGCAATCCAGGTTGGCGATGACGACGAGGTGATGCTGATCAGTTCGGGCGGCACGCTCGTGCGCACGCCGGTCAGCGATATCTCGATTATCGGTCGCAATACGCAGGGCGTTACCCTGATCCGCGTTGAACCAGGTCAGCGGTTGGTCGGGCTGGCGCGGATCGAATCCATCGGCGACGAAGACGAGTAGCATTCTGTCAGCCTTCAGGGCATAAAGGCGAACTGACGAACACCGTCAAAGTCGGTCAACACTTCAATGTCTCGCGTCTACAATTTCAGCGCTGGTCCCGCCGCCATCCCGGATGCGGTGCTGGAAAGGGTGCGCAGCGACATCCCCGACTGGAACGGCACGGGTATGTCGGTCATGGAGGTCAGTCATCGCAGCCCCGAGTTCGTTGCGCTCGCCGAACAGTCGGTCCAGGACCTTCGCGAGCTGCTCGATATCCCCGACGACTACAGTGTCCTGTTTCCGCAGGGCGGGGCGACGCTGCAGTTTGCGATGGTGCCGCTCAACCTGGCGGCGGAAGGGCAGGTCGTCGACTACGTGCAGACCGGAAGTTGGTCCAAAAAAGCCATCGCAGAAGCATCTCGATACTGCAAGGTCAACATCGTTGCCGACAGCGGCGACCGGAATTTCACCTATATTCCCGAACAAACGCGGTGGCAGCGCAGCAGCGATGCCGCTTACCTGCACTATTGCGCAAACGAGACTATTGCGGGCGTCGAGTTCCCGTTCATACCAGCTGCGGGCGACGTCCCCCTGGTGTCCGACATGTCGAGCACGCTCCTGTCACGGCCGCTCGATGTGTCGAAATTCGGTGTCATTTACGCGGGGGCGCAAAAGAATATCGGCCCGGCGGGTATCACGCTGGTCATCGTGCGCAAGGATCTCCTCGGCCGGGCAAGATCGACGACGCCGAGCCTTCTCGACTATGCCGTTTACGACGAGTCGNNCGCCGCCCTGCTTTTCCTGGTATGTGGCCGGTCTCGTCTTCGAGCATCTGAAGTCGGAGGGCGGTCTGGCGAAGATGGCGCAGCGAAATCGACACAAGGCTGCGAAGCTTTACGCGGCAATCGACGCTTCGGATTTCTACAGCAACCCGGTGCTGGAAGAGTGCCGCTCATGGATGAATGTGCCGTTCGTACTGCGGGAAGCGTCGCTGGATGCGGTATTCCTCGAGCAAGCGGAGCAAGCGGGACTCGCTAATCTCAAAGGTCATCGCTCGGTCGGCGGCATGCGTGCGTCCATATACAATGCGATGCCGGAAGCAGGCATCGATGCCCTGATCGAGTTTATGCGTGAGTTCGAACGGACCCGTGGGTGATTCCATGTTCAAAATCAAGACACTGAACAACATCGCGGTCGAGGGGCTGCGCAGGTTCCCGCGGCATCGCTACGAAGTCGCCTCCGATATCTCGCAGCCGGATGCGATTATTCTTCGTTCGCACAATATGCACGATATGGAGATTCCGGCCTCGGTCGTCGCAATCGGTCGTGCCGGCGCGGGCGTCAACAACATCCCCGTCGAAGCGCTGAGCGAGCGGGGCATCCCGGTCTTCAATGCGCCCGGCGCCAACGCCAACGCGGTAAAGGAACTCGCCGTTGCCAGCATGCTGATGGCTGCGAGAAACATCTGCAATGCGCGCGACTACGTACGCGGACTGGCGCTGGATGGCGATGATTTAGAGAAAGCGGTCGAAGCGGGCAAGAAACAGTTTGTCGGCTTCGAGTTGCCGGGCAAAACGCTCGGCGTTATCGGTCTCGGCGCAGTCGGCGTCGAAGTGGCCAATGTCGCCCTGTCGCTCGGCATGAAAGTGGTGGGTTTCGATCCGGCGATCACCGTCCAGCGGGCCTGGCAATTGTCATCCGGCGTGCGGCAAGTGGATACGCTCGACCGGCTGTTCAAGGAATCCGATTTCGTGACCGCTCACGTGCCGCTGGTTGACGAAACCCGGGGCATGATCGACCGCGATCGGCTGGCATTGATGCGCGATGGCGGCGTTATCATCAACTTTGCCAGGGGAGGTATCGTCAATGATGCGCATATTGTTGATGCCCTGGACAGCGGCAAGCTGCATGCTTACGTGACCGACTTTCCGTTACCCAGCTTGATCGAGCACCCGAAAGTCGTCGCCTTGCCGCACCTCGGTGCGTCGACCTCGGAGGCGGAGGAGAACTGCGCCATCATGGTGGCCGAGAATCTTCGCGATTACCTCGAGAATGGCAATGTCCGGTTTTCGGTCAACTTTCCGGAGATGATCATCCCTCGCCTCGGCGCTTATCGGATCACTATCGCGAACGCCAACGTGCCGAACATGGTGGGCCAGATTTCCACCTGCCTGGCCAAGGCTGATCTCAATATCGAGGACCTGTTGAACAAGTCACACGGCGCGCTCGCGTACACGATCGTCGACCTCGACGGGCCAGTATCGGATGAAACCATTGCCGAACTGAGGGCGATTGTTGGCGTGCTGGCATTGCGAAATCTGGGCAAGCCTTTATCCTGAGCTAACTCAGTGACTTAAACCACGAGCACGCAGTTTGGCCAAGGCAGACGATACAGACGAATCAGCGCTCGACCTCGCATCGATACGCGAGCGCATCGATGCCGTTGATCGGCAAATCCAGGCATTGATCAATGAGCGCGCGCGCTACGCCCAGCAGGTGGGCATCTCCAAGGGCGCGCTCGCTGCGGCGGTCGATTACTACCGGCCCGAAAGGGAGGCCGAGGTACTCCGGGCGGTGCTGGAGCGCAATGAAGGGCCGTTGAGGGACGAGGAAATGCTGCGGCTGTTTCGCGAGATCATGTCCGCGTGTCTTGCCCAGCAGGAGCCACTCAAAATCGGTTTCCTGGGTCCGGAAGGTACCTTCACGCAGACTGCCGTCTACAAGCACTTCGGGCATTCCGTGCGCGGCCTGCCGTTCTCGACGATCGACGAGGTCTTCCAGGAGGTGGAAAGCGGCGCGGCCGATTTCGGCGTCGTGCCGATCGAGAATTCCACCGAGGGCACGGTCAATCACACGCTGGATATGTTCCTTACCTCGCCGCTCAAGATCGGTGGCGAAATCGAGCTGCGCATCGAGCAGCACCTGCTGGGCAATCTCGACAGCCTGGACGAGATCGAACGAATCTGCGGGCATGAACAGTCGCTCGCACAGTGCCGCGGCTGGTTGCGCGAGTATCTGCCGCATGTGGAACTCATCGGCGTCAGCAGCAACGCGGCCGGCGCACGCCGGGCGAGGGACGAGAAAGGCACTGCCGCGATTGGCGGCGAGGCGGCTGCCGAGGTCTACGACCTGAAGATCATGGTCAACAACATCGAGGATTCCGCCGATAATTCGACCCGCTTCCTCGTCATCGGCCGGAATCTTCTTGCGCCGAGCGGTGACGACAAGACGACGATTCTCGTCTCCACTGCCGGCACCGCGAGCGGTGCCGGCATACTGCACGGTCTGCTGCAGCCCTTTGCGACGCACGGTGTCAGCATGTCGCGCATCGAGTCTCGCCCGTCAAGACGCAAGAACTGGGACTACGTCTTTTTCATTGACGTCGAAGGCCATGCCGAGGAATCGCCGCTGAGCGAAGCGCTCGCGGAACTCGAGAAAAACAGTTCATTGTTCCGGATCGTCGGCGCTTATCCCAAAGCGGTTCGCTAGCCTGCCGTGAATTTCGTCATCGAACCGTCTTCGATAGCGAGCGGCACCGTCAGCGTGCCTGGCGATAAGTCGATTTCTCATCGCGCCCTGATGCTCGGTGCGATCGCGGAAGGCTGGACGAGCGTAACGGGCTTCCTGCCCGGCACCGACTGCCTCGCGACGGCGGCGGCGTTGCGATCGATGGGTGTGACCGTCGAGCAGACGGGGCCTGCCGACGTCCGGATTCATGGTGCAGGCAATTCGGGCCTGCATGCCCCCGACGGGCCGCTCGACCTCGGCAATTCCGGCACCGCAATGCGGCTTTTCGCGGGTCTGCTGGCGGGTCAGCCGTTTTCGAGCGTATTGACCGGCGACGAGTCGCTGAGTCGCCGGCCGATGGACAGGATCATCCGGCCGTTGACGATGATGGGCGCGAGCATTGCGAGCCAGGAGGGCAGGCCGCCACTGCGTATCGAGGGCGGCCAGTCGCTGACCGGGATCGTTTACCGCCTGCCAGTGCCCAGCGCGCAGGTGAAGTCGGCGATCCTGCTTGCGGGTCTCCATGCCGAAGGTGATATTGCGATCGTCGAGCCGGCGGTGACGCGCGACCATACGGAGCGGATGCTGCGCACGATGGGCGCCGACGTCGCCCAGGGAGAAACGCAGATCCAGATGACGGGTGGACAAAAGCTCCTCGGCACGGATATCGAGGTGCCCGCAGATCTTTCATCTGCTGCATTCCTGATTCTCGCGGCGACGATCTCGCGTGACGCCGAACTCGTTATTCCCGGGGTGGGCGTAAATCCGACGCGCACCGGCGTCATCGAAATCTTGACTGACATGGGTGCCGACATTGCGATCGACAATGTGCGGCTCAACGGCGAGGAACCAGTCGCCGATCTGACGGTGCGTCCCGCAAAGCTTGCCGGGATCGACGTCGACCCGGCAAAAGTGTCGCTCGCGATTGATGAATTCCCGGTGTTGTTTATCGCCGCTGCCTGTGCCGAGGGCAAGACGACATTCAGCGGCCTTGCCGAGCTGCGGGTGAAGGAGAGTGACCGCATCGCGGCGATGGCCGGTGGGCTGCGCGCACTGAGTGTCCCCGTCGACGAGACGGACGACGGCGCGGTCGTCCATGGCAGCAAGATTTATGGCGGCACGGTCGACAGCCACGGCGATCACCGCATTGCGATGGCGTTTGCAGTGGCAGCGACGATGGCCGAGTGGTCTGTCACGATCACAGATACCCACAATGTCGAGACCTCTTTCCCCGGCTTTGTGGAGTGCCTGCAATCGATGGGCGTCGGTATCGATTGCGTTCGAGGAAAGGCGTCGCCATGACCGCAGACGATGCTCCGGTCATCGCGATTGACGGCCCTAGCGGGTCCGGAAAGGGCACCATCGCGCGCAGGGTAGCTGCCGAACTCGGCATGCACCTGCTGGACAGCGGCGCGCTTTATCGCCTGGTGGCGCTCTCTGCTGCCGAGCAGGGGAAAGCGGGGGCCGAGGAACCGGAGCTGGCCCGCATCGCCGCGGAGCTGGATGTCCGTTTTTCGGCCGACGCGGCTGGCAATGAACAAGTCTGGCTGCAGGGCGAAGAGGTCTCCGCCCGGCTGAGGACCGAGGAATGCGGTCTCCTGGCCTCGCGCGTCGCTGCCTTGCCGGCCGTCCGCAGCGCCCTGCTGGAGCTGCAGAAATCCTTCCGCCAGCCGCCCGGACTGGTCGCGGACGGACGCGATATGGGGACCACGGTTTTCCCGGATGCAGTGCTCAAGGTCTACCTCACCGCAAGCGCCGAAGAGCGCGCGAAAAGGCGCCATAAGCAGTTGAATGACAAGGGTATTGATGTTAGCCTTGCCGCCCTTTCGCGGGACATCGAGGATCGGGATCGGCGAGATTCCGAGCGATCGGTGGCGCCATTGAGGCCTGCGGAAGATGCCCGATTGCTGGATTCCAGCAACCTGACAATCGATGAAGTCACCCGGACCGTACTGGCGTGGGTTCAGGAAATCGGGCAGCAAAAGGAATAAGCGATAGGGAATTCTGGTGAGTCGGACAGGGTGTCTGGCTCTTTTTTGTTAACAGCCGTCTCACCCGGGAAGGGGCAGGACGAATGGGTGGGGGCCGCGAGGTCCTCTTGGTTTAAATCTAATGTCAGAAAGTTTTGCAGAGTTATTTGAAGAAAGTTTTGCCAGTCAACAGATAAAACCCGGTGCCATCATCACAGGCACGGTTGTCGCGGTAAATGATGATGTGGTCATCATCAGCGCAGGCCTCAAATCCGAGGCCGTCATTCCAATCGAACAGTTTCAGAACGAGAAAGGCGAAGCCGAAGTCTCGATCGGCGATGAATTCGAGGTGGCGCTTGACGCCGTCGAAGACGGGTTCGGCGAAACCAAGCTTTCTCGTGAGAAGGCCGTCCGTGCGCGGACCTGGATCGAGCTTGAAAAAGCATTCGAGAAGGGCGAAATCGTATCGGGCGTCATCAATGGGCGGGTCAAAGGCGGGTTCACCGTCGAGATCGACAATGTTCGTGCGTTCCTGCCGGGATCGCTGGTCGACGTTCGTCCGGTTCGTGACCCGGCCTACCTGGAAGGCAAGAGCCTGGAATTCAAGGTCATCAAGCTGGATCAGCGGCGTAACAATGTCGTGGTTTCACGCCGTGCGGTCGTCGAGCAGGAATACAGCGCCGAGCGCGAAGAGCTGCTCGAGAGCCTGCAGGAAGGCAACACCGTCAAGGGCATCGTCAAGAACCTCACCGACTACGGTGCGTTCGTCGACCTGGGCGGCATCGACGGTCTCTTGCACATCACCGACATGGCCTGGAAGCGGGTCAAGCATCCGTCTGAAGTGGTCAACGTCGGCGACGAAATCGACGTCAAGATTCTGAAGTTCGACCGTGAGCGGCAGCGTGTCTCGCTGGGCATCAAGCAGCTCGGCGACGATCCGTGGCACGACCTGGCGCGGCGCTATCCGCCGCATACCCGCCTGTTCGGCAAGGTCACGAACATCGCCGACTACGGCTGCTTCGTCGAGATCGAGGAGGGCGTCGAGGGTCTCGTGCACGTTTCCGAGATGGACTGGACCAACAAGAACGTCAATCCCGCCAAGGTCGTTTCGATCGGCGAGGAAGTCGAGGTGATGGTCATCGAGATCGACGAGGAACGTCGTCGTATTTCGCTCGGTATCAAGCAGTGCAAGTCCAACCCGTGGGCCGAGTTTCAGGCGACCGTCAATCGTGGCGACAAGGTCACCGGACAAATCAAATCGATCACCGATTTCGGCATCTTTATCGGGCTGGACGGCGGCATCGACGGCCTTGTCCACCTGTCAGATATCTCCTGGGATATCCCGGGCGAAGAAGCGGTTCGCAACTACAAGAAGGGCCAGGAGATCGAAGCCAGCGTGCTTGCCATCGATGCAGAGCGCGAGCGGATCTCGCTTGGCATCAAGCAGCTCGACAAGGACCCGTTCTCTGCATGGCTTGCCGAGCATCCGAAGAACTCGATCGTTAAGGGTACCGTTACGGAAGTTGACGCACGCAGCGCAACCGTTGACCTGGGTGACGGCGTGATTGGATCGCTTCGATCTTCGGAGCTCGCGCGTGGCCGCGTCGAGGATGCACGGACCATGATCAAGGTGGGTGACGAGATCGAGGCGAAGTTCACGAATGTCGATCGCAAGAATCGCACCGTGGCATTGTCCATCAAGGCANNCGGCTGCCTCGAGCGGCACCACGCTGGGTGAGCTCCTGAAGGAAAAAATGTCCGGAGGCGGCAAGTAATCCTGGTTATAGCGGGCAGGCGGGACAGGGAAATTCCGTCACGTAAAGTAAAATAAGGGTAGCCCGGACCGGTTCGTCCGGGCTATAATCCCTTAATAATCGGTAGCTTATGTAGCTAACCCAAAAAAACAAGCGATACGTGCCATGACGAAATCGGAACTGATAGAACAGATCGCCAGAAAGCAAAAACATCTCCCGGCGAAAGATGTCGAGCTCGCGGTCAAGCACCTGTTGGACCTGATGAGTGATTCACTCTCCAGGGGCGAACGTATCGAAATCCGCGGATTCGGCAGTTTTTCACTGCACTTCCGTCCGCCGCGCATTGGCCGCAACCCCAAAACCGGCGAGGCGGTCGCGCTCTCCGGCAAATACGTGCCGCATTTCAAGCCGGGCAAGGACCTCCGCGAGAGAGTGAACGCGTCCCGCGATCTGCCCATCAAGAATTAGCTTTTCGCCGTACCCTTGGCATGTCCCGGCCCGGTTTCGGGCACTTACTTTGCCTGTGCTAAATCAATACACTGTCCGGGTCTGGACGGAATCAATCCCCGCGGAGTAGCTGCTTGCTGAAGAAGATCGGCATTGGAATCCTGGTCATCCTGGTCTTTGCCGTGATGCTCGTCTTCACGAGCAGCAATCCGGGCTTCGTAGACCTGGATCTATTCTTCGCAACAGTGCGCCCTTCGATTCCACTCGCGTTCTCGATCACATTCGTTCTCGGCTGGGCGTTTGGCCTACTGTGTACCGTCGTCTTCATTCTTCGCCTCATGAACGAGCGACGCCGCCTCAGGCGGCAGCTGCGACATTCCGAATCGGAAGTGACCAGCCTCCGGAACCTGCCTCTCGCTGATGCCGACTGAATCCACATTTCTGCTGGCTGGGCTGTTCCTATTGCTCGCCGCCGCGGGCTGGGCGCTGGGCCGCTTCGGTGACCGGGATGAGGAGGAAGAGGCGCCTCCACCGCTCAATATTGACTATCTTAAAGGACTGAATTTCCTGCTCAACGAGCAGACCGACCAGGCACTGGAGCACTTCCTCAAAATGGTGCGCGTCGATGACAAGACGATCGAAACGCACTTTGCCCTGGGTAGCCTGTTCCGCCGGCGTGGCGAAGTAGATCGGGCAATCCGCATCCACCAGAACATCATCGCCCGGCCAGATCTCGCCGCCGAACAACGTGACCAGGCCCTGTTCTCGCTGGCCAAGGATTACCTGCGGGCCGGGCTCCTCGACCGCGCCGAAAATCTGTTTGTCCGTCTGTCGCAGGGCTCGCGTTACCAGGTAGAGGCGCTCGAACAGCTTTGCCGGATCTACGAGCAGGAAAAGGAGTGGCAACACGCGATCGAGTCCGGGCAAAAACTGGAGGTACTCAGCGGGGAGTCGCTCGCATTGCAGATTGCGCACTATTATTGCGAGCTCGCGGAGCAGTCAGTTGGCGAGAAAGACTTTACTGCGGCGCGCGCGTTCGTAAAGAAGGCGCAGAGCGGCCGGCCGCGGACGCAGCGAGGCGCGCTGACACGAGCGATGATCGCGCGCGAAACCGACGATAGCAAGACGGCGCTTCGTCTTTATCATCGTATCGTCGACGAAAATTCCTACCTGATTACAGAGGCCTTGCCGGCGTTGGTGGAAGTCTATGAACGCGAGGGTAATATCGTTGATCTCGACAAGTCGTTGCGCGCACACCTCGACAGGAGTCCGGATCTCAGAACAGACGTTGCCTATACGGCCATCGTCAACGACATCGGCGGCATCGGTATCATCGATGAGTGTGTCGAGGCTTATATGCTCAGCGAACCTACGCTGACAGAATTCATCGATCTGCAGACCGTGAATGCCGCAAGCGGAGAAGACCGTCAGAACGCACTCAACAAAGTTCGCTCCGCCCTGAGTAAACTGGCCGGGACGATTCCCAGGTACCAGTGCAAGGAATGTGGTTTCTCCAGCCAAAAGTTGCTTTGGCAGTGCCCGAGCTGCAGAGACTGGGAAACACAGAGACCGTTCTCGACGGTGAATTTTGATTCCCTGCTGCAGCGCAGCACCGGAATGTAGATTTCCCGGGGAACGGCGAGCGTGCGTCGTTTTCGTCGATACTCACCAGATTTACGAGGCGCCGTCCCGGCCGGGCCGGCATATGCTCCAGCTGTTCACGTCTTCGAACAGTTCATCTTTGAAAAGGAGTATCCGATGACGAAATTCAAGTCTATTGCCATTGTTCAGGGCCTGCTGATGCTGGCCGTCTCCGCCATGGCCGGTCCCGTTAATGTCAATACCGCCGACGCCGAGACAATTTCGGCGGAATTGCAGGGAGTGGGAATTACCAAGGCGATTGCGATCGTTGAGTATCGAAAAGCCAACGGCCCGTTCAAGAGCGTTGACGAACTTGCGCAGGTCAAGGGTATCGGTGCGAGAACCGTCGAGATCAACCGCAAAAACATCCTCCTGGAGACCAAAGCCGGCAAGTCCGACTAGCGGGCCAGGACCGATTCCGCTTCAGGACGCCAGCCGCAAGGCTGGCGTCCGAGCGGATTTCACAGAACGAAGTGTGATCGCCGCCCCGACAATCCGGCGTCATTATTGGCTATGATGCAGCATCTTTTGCGGGATAGGTTCAGCCAGTGTCGAAAGCCGTACGTGCTGCAGTATTTCCGGTCGCCGGGCGAGGCACCCGATTTCTTCCGGCCACGAAAGCGAGCCCGAAGGAAATGCTGCCGATCGTGGATAAGCCCCTCATCCAGTATGCAGTAGAGGAGGCAATCGCTGCGGGCGCGACGAAGCTGGTTTTTGTCACCGGCGCCTCGAAGCGAGCTATCGAGGATCATTTCGACACCGATGCGGAACTCGAACGTGCGCTTACGGAGTCGGGCAAGACAGACCTGCTGGAATCGATTCGGGGCATCGTTCCGGATAATGTTTCCTGCGTGTATATCCGACAGGGAGAGCCGCTGGGTCTCGGGCATGCCGTTCTTTGTGCCCGTCCCGCAGTGGGCAGCGAACCGTTCTTCGTCCATCTCGCGGATGACCTGATTGCCGGCAGCCCCTGCTTGCGGGAAATGGCTGAAGAATACGAGCGGCATGGCGCTAGCGTTGTCGCCGTCGAAGAGGTGCCGCGAGAGAACACCTCGAGCTACGGAATCGTCGCTACCAAGGACAGCGAGCATGGCTCGCGCATGACTGAAATCGTCGAGAAACCCAACCCGGAGGAGGCGCCGTCGAACCTCGCGGTGGTCGGTCGCTACCTGCTGGCGCCGGAGATTTTCGACAAGCTCGAAACAACGGGCCGCGGCGCCGGTGGAGAGATCCAGTTGACCGACGCTATTGCCGACCTTCTCGGTGACGCAGACGTCTATGCCTACTCGTTCTCCGGCACCCGCTACGACTGCGGCAGCAAGCTCGGCTACCTGCAGGCCACCGTGGCCTATGGGCTGGCGCACGAGGGCATCGGCGACGCATTTCGCGACTTCCTGAAATCCAGCCTCGACTAGCGTCTATCGCGTTCTCCGAAATTTGTGATTGCTGACGGTACGACATCCGCCGTCCGATTGGCCATAATGGCCGTCAAATCACAACAACAGGAGAATCTCGCATGAAACTGAATTCAGTCCGGGTGCTTGCTGCTGCATTGATCTTCGGATCGACACTCGCTATCGCTGCCGACGTTTCCTACGTCAATGGACGCTCTCCCGGCGATCAGGGCCCGCCGTTCAGTGGTGCTGTCTGGGTCGACGACACGCTCTACGTTTCCGGCGCGCTCGGAATCGTTGATGGCAAGGTGCCGGAAGACCCGGCTGACGAAGCCCGCGCTGTCCTCGATTCCATCAAGGGTACGCTTGCAGCTGCGGGTTTGACGATGGACGACATCGTTGTCACCCAGGTTTTCTGTTCGGATGTGTCCCATTACGACGCTTTCAACGAGGTGTATGCGAGCTACTTCACGAAGACCTACCCGGCCCGGGCGTTCATCGGCTCCGGACCGCTGTTGTTCGGCGCGAGATTTGAAGTAATGGTGACAGCCGTCAAGCGCCAGTGATCAGAGGGCGGTTACNNATCGGCGCCGCTTTATGCTCAAAGATACAACCACCACAGCGTGGCGGAGAGAACCAGCCAGAGCAGGAGCTGCAATGGCAGACCGACCCGGAAAAAATCGGCGAACTTATAGCTGCCGGCACTCATGACGAGCAGGTTGGTCTGGTAACCAACCGGCGTCAGGTAGCTCATATTGGCGCCGAACAGGACGGCCAGAATGAAGGGGAGCGGTTCGAGTCCGAGCTCTGTCGCTATGCCCATTGCTATCGGCGTGGCAATTACGGCGATCGCGTTATTCGTGACGACTTCGGTCAGTAATGCGGTGACCAGCAGCAGGCCGCTGATGATGACAGGTGGCGGTAAGTTGCCAACGAAGGCGACCAGGCCCATTGCGAGCGCCTCTGCTGCACCGGTCATCGTCAGCGCCGTTCCGAGTCCAAGGCTCGCGACGATGACGAGTGCTATCCGGGCGTCGATGGCGCTCCATGCCTCATTCCAGCTCAGGCACCGTCCCGCGAGCATCAGGCCCACGCCGATCAGTGCGCTGGTCAGGATCGGCAGTACGCCCAATGCTGCGACGACAACTACGCCAATCATAATGCCCATGGCGCGGCGGGCGCGTTCGGAGCGGGGCACCTGGATGGTGCGAGCGAGGATCATGATTTGCGGCGTGTTGATCAGCTCATTGATCTGCTGTCGCGGTCCCTGCATCAGCAGTACGTCCCCGTTCCTTAGTTTCGGATCGCTGTCGCGATTCAGCGGCGCTACATCCAGGGATCCGGGTCTGTACCAGCCAATCGCCGCCAGGCCGCGCAGTTCTGCCTCGCGCGCCTCACTGAGTTTCTTGCCATGTAAGGGCGAATCCTGGGTCACCACTACTTCGACGACACGCTCGTCGGGCTCTCGAACCAGCTTCTCGTCGCGACCGGCCCCGACCAATGACTTTTGCGCCGCGTGAATCATCTCGGGCGTACCTCGAAGCATGACGCGATCCCCGGACTGCATTTCCAGCGTAGGAAGCCGCACCAGGGCCGTGGATTCACCTCGCTCGACCTGCGTTATCCGGATCGACTCACCCAGGTCCTGGATCAGCAGGCTCAGTGGTTGGCCGACGTAGGGACTTGCTTCGTCGAGTTCGATCCTGGCGTTGAACAGCCGCGGTGCCGTGCCGGCCAGCAGCGACGGCCGGATCGGTAGCAATTTCGGCGCGACCAGCCAGAGGTAGAGCAAGCCAGCTGAGCCGGCGATGACCGCCGGCAGTGTGAAGTCAAACATCTGCAAGCGCGGTAGTCCGAGTTCTTCGGATACCGAGACGATCAGCAGGTTGGTGGATGTGCCGATCGTCGTGCTCATGCCGCCGATGATTGTTGCGAAACCGATCGGCATGAGAATGCCGGACGGCGGAATATCAGCTCGATGGGCGACACCGACGAGGATCGGCAGCATCATGACCACGATCGGAGTGTTGTTTGCAAATGCACTGATAAATGCTGCGATAACCAGTGTGACGAGAAGCGCCAGCGTACGGTTGCCCAGCCAGATGCGGGTCAGCATCTTGCCGACTGCATGTAAAGCACCACTGATCTCGACACCTTTCGCGAGCACCAGCAACAGGCAGATCGTTATCAATGCTTCGTTACCGAATCCGCGGAGAAAGGTAGCGCCGGAAACGGGAATCGGCGCTTCAAGCGGAAAAACTTCGAACAGGGTGACCAGCGCGATGAGCACGGCCACGCAGGAGTATTCGAGCGGAATCCTCTCTCGCGAAAACAGGATCAGAGCAGCGACAGTCAGCAGAACTGACGCCAATGCATGAGGTTCCAGGGTCATGGACGAACCTCTCAATGCCGGCTGCTTCTTGTTACTTTGTGGCGACCGGCTGACTCGACGACATTGCCATTATATCGCAGACGTAAGTGGCGCCGTGGAGCATTCGGCAATCGAGAGAGTCCCTTTGCCTGATGGGTTTTTGTCTGGCTCCCCGACCCGGACTCGAATCCCAATCGGCCCGCCGAGGGTAAATTCGGCATCCCGGTTGGTGCCGATTGATCTTTAGTCATCCGGCAATGAAAACGGCGATGCTCCCTGGGGAGCTCGGCCGGGAGACAGATACGAAAAAGCCCTCCGTGAGGAGGGCTTTTTCTTGTCTGGCTCCCCGACCCGGACTCGAACCCGGTCCGCCTGTGGAGCGTGGAATTGCGCGGCTGGGCGGTGCGGACCGACCTCTAGTCATCAGCTTGGAAAGACGTCGAAACCTTCACTGGGGAGTTCGGTGAGGGGCCCAAAAGCAGAAGGCCCCCAAAGGGGCCTTCTAGATTTTGGCTCCCCGACCCGGACTCGAACCAGGGACCAATTGATTAACAGTCAACCGCTCTACCAACTGAGCTATCGGGGATTAAATTGTGTGGCGATTTGCTCGCCGGCCGGCATTCTCGGCCACCCATTTTAGCAAGTCAAGGGCACGGCGCGGTCAAATTTTGACCAGTTTCGGCGAAATCAGGACAGCGCCTTCCGGATTCTGCCGATGGCATCCTCGAGCTCTCCGAGGGAGCAGGCGAACGAGATTCGCACGTAGCCCGGAGCACCGAATGGCGTGCCGGGGACCATGACAACATCGCTCGATTCGAGAACCAGTTTGACCAGGTCGGCGTCGGTCTCCATGCCCTTGGCCGCCATCGCGCCGGTCACTCGAGGGAAAGCATAGAAAGCACCTTCACCTTCGCGGCACTCGAAGCCCGGGATCTCGTTCAGGGCGTCAACGACGTAGTCGCTGCGCGCTTTGTAGGCCTTGAGCATGGGCGCCATGCAGCCCTGGTCGCCGTCGAGCGCCGCCGCAGCGGCGACCTGGGAGATGCTGCAGGGATTCGAGGTGATCTGGCTCTGGATCGTCTTCATCGCCTTGATCACTTCCGGCGGGCCGCCCGCATAGCCGACGCGCCAACCGGTCATCGCATAGCACTTCGACACGCCGTTGATCGTGACAACCTGGTCATACAGATCCGGACACGCCGTCGCGATACTGCAGAAGGGCTCGTCGGCCCAGTGGATGTGCTCGTAGATATCGTCCGCCAGGACGATGACATTCGGATGCCGCAGCAACACCTCAGCAAGGGCGGCGAGCTCTTCCCGCGTGTAGCAGCTGCCCGTCGGGTTGGACGGACTGTTCAGGAACAGGACTTTCGTCCGGTCCGTAATCGCGGCTTCCAGTTTCTCCGGAGTGACTTTGAAGCCGTCCTCGATGCCAGTCTCGATGATCACCGGCGTGCCTTCGGCGACACGCACCATGTCGGGGTAGGAGACCCAGTAGGGCGCCGGGATGATGGCCTCGTCACCGGCGCTCAGGATGCCCATGCAGGCATTGAACAAGGTGTGTTTGGCGCCGACAGAGACGAGGATTTGCTCGGACGCATAGCTCAGCTGGTTGTCCCGCTCGAATTTGCGCTGGATCGCCGCTTTGAGGTGGCTGGTGCCGTCGATGGCAGTGTACTTCGTCTCGCCGTCGTGAATGGCCTGGATGGCGGCTTGCTTGATGTGGTCTGGCGTATCGAAGTCGGGCTCCCCGGCGCCGAGGCTGATGACCGGCCTGCCGGCCTCGCGAAGCTCGGCTGCCAGGCCCAGGACCGCACTGGTTGCAGAGGGCATGACCCGGCTCATTCTTTCCGAAACTGATACACTCACTGGTTGCCTCCCGAATTCGACAACGCATGGTACGTCAAACAATCAACCTGCCCAAGAAGACCTTGTCGGATGACCGCGACAGGCTGACGCTGGTGTCCAAATTCAGCCCGGCGGGCGATCAGGAGCGGGCAATCGCCGGATTGGTCGAAGGCCTGGCAGACGGACTGGCACGGCAAACCCTGCTCGGCGTTACCGGGTCGGGCAAGACCTTCACGATGGCGAGCGTGATCGAGGCGACACAGCGTCCTGCCATCATTCTCGCGCCGAACAAGACCCTCGCTGCTCAACTCTACGGCGAGATGCGCGAGTTCTTCCCCGACAACGCGGTCGAGTACTTTGTCTCCTACTACGACTATTACCAGCCGGAGGCCTACGTACCCAGTTCGGACACGTATATCGAGAAAGACGCCTCGATCAATCAGCACATCGAACAGATGCGGCTGTCGGCGACGAAGGCGCTGATCGAGCGGCCCGACGCGATCATCGTTGCGACCGTGTCGGCGATATACGGACTCGGCGACCCGGAGAGTTACTTCAACATGGTGCTCCACCTGTCTCGTGGCGAACGCATCGATCAGCGGACGATTTTGCGCCGGCTGGCGGAGATGCAGTACAAGCGGAACGAACTCGACCTGGCGCAGGGCAATTACCGGGTTCGGGGCGACGTTATCGATATTTTCCCGGCGGAATCGGAGCGCGACGCGGTTCGTGTCGAGCTATTCGACGACGAGATCGAGTCGCTCGCCTATTTCGACCCGCTGACGGGGGAGGTGACGCGCCGCGTACCGCGACTGACCGTATTCCCCAAGACTCACTACGTGACGCCTCGCGAGAAGCTGCTGGCCGCCGTCGACGAGATCAAAGTCGAGCTAAAGGACCGCCTCGAGCATCTCAGGGAGAATGAAAAACTCCTTGAAGCTCAGAGACTTGAGCAGAGAACTTTATTTGATATGGAGATGATCAGGGAGCTTGGCTACTGTACCGGCATCGAGAACTACTCCCGCTATCTCTCCGGTCGCAACGAGGGTGAGCCGCCGCCCTGCCTGTTCGATTACGTGCCGGACAACGCCATCCTGATCATCGACGAGAGTCATGTGACCGTTCCGCAGCTCGGCGGCATGTATCGTGGCGATCGCTCTCGCAAGGAGACGCTGGTCGAATACGGCTTCCGTCTGCCGTCGGCGCTCGATAACCGGCCGCTGCGCTTCGACGAGTTCGACGCGCTGTCGCCACAGACGGTTTACGTATCGGCGACGCCGGGTGATTACGAGGCGGAGCAGTCCGGCAACACGGTCGAGCAGCTAGTGCGGCCGACCGGTCTGATCGACCCCGTTGTGGAGGTGCGGCCGGCGCGCACCCAGGTCGACGATGTCCTGTCGGAGATCGGGCGCCGGGTGGCCGCTAACGAGCGGGTGCTGATCACGACCCTGACCAAGCGCATGGCCGAGGACCTGACGGACTACCTGCAGGAACACGGCGTTCGCGTGCGCTACCTGCATTCCGATATCGGCACGGTCGAGCGCACCGAGATCATCCGCGATCTGCGTCTCGGGGAATTCGATGTGCTCGTCGGTATCAATCTCCTGCGCGAAGGTCTCGACATGCCTGAAGTGTCGCTGGTTGCGATCCTCGATGCGGACAAGGAGGGATTCCTGCGTTCGGAGCGCTCGCTGATCCAGACCATCGGCCGAGCGGCGCGAAATATCCATGGCACAGCGCTCCTGTATGCCGATGACATGACCGGCTCGATGCAGCGCGCCATCGACGAGACCAATCGCAGACGAGAGCGGCAACTCGCATTCAATGAAGCGCATGGCATCAAGCCCGCAACCATCGTCAAACAGGTAGCCGACATCATGGAGGCTGCATACCCGGTGCCGGGGCGGGGCCGCCGGCGGGTGGCCGAGGACGCCACGCCCTACGAATCGATGTCTCCTGAGGAGCTTCTGCGTAAGGCACAGGCGCTGGAGAAGAAGATGCTCAGGCACGCCCGCGACCTCGAATTCGAGGAGGCGGCCCGCCTCAGGGACCAGATCCAGGAGATGCGGGAGATCGGCTTCGGGCTTAGCGACAAACTCGCGGGATAGGGGCAAATTTCTATTGCGCCGGCGGGGTGCCTTCAGTATCGTTGTCGCCCCTCGTCGCCGGCGGTCTCCGCCGTCGAGCGGGTCAAGGGATTACCTGAGTAAAATCAAAACGTTGGGTGATCAGCCCAGGGGACGTCAGGGATGCCGATTTCGCATTCGCGTGGCACAGGGCGCGTCGAATGTGATGAGAACAAAGGCAGGTTGCCGAGAGAATTTATCGCAAAAAAGGGCGATTAGCTCAGGGGTAGAGCGCCACGTTGACATCGTGGAGGTCGGTGGTTCGAAACCACCATCGCCCACCAAGTTGGTAGCAGGGGGGTGCCTTCGATGGGCACCCGCTTTGCTTTTGCGGACGTCGAATTTTGGTAAGTTCTCGTTTTCTTTGGATTTGTTCCGGTTTTTTCGAACGGTTTCTTGATTCGATCGGCTGCAAGCATCTATCGCCAGGTCAGCGGATCACGTTTCGGCCCGAAAGAGCTTGAAGTTGCTTGCAAATCAGGCATTTCCGGCTATAAAATTCGCGTCCCGCGGCGATGGACAGGCCTTTTTGCGGCTGGTCCGGACCGCGGGTTTTGTTTTTCGACGGAGGACTTGAGTATCGCATCACCAAAGCGCGTTAGACGCAACGAGGAAATTGACGCAAGGGAAGTAAGATTGATCGACTCTGCTGGAGAGCAGCGGGGGGTGATGCCCTTTAACGACGCGCTGGAGATCGCGCGTGACGAGGGTCTGGACCTGGTGGAAGTTTCACCAAACGCGGATCCGCCGGTATGCCGAATCATGGATTTCGGCAAGTACCTGTTCGAACAGAACAAGAAGGCACAATCTGCGAGGCGCAAGCAGAAGCAGGTTCATGTCAAGGAAATCAAATTTCGTCCAGGGACGGACGAAGGTGACTACCAGGTCAAGCTTCGCAAACTCAGGGAATTCCTCGAGATTGGCGACAAGACCAAGGTGACATTGAGGTTCAGGGGTCGGGAAATGGCGCACAAGGAATTGGGCGCACAGCTTCTGGCCCGGGTCAGAGATGACCTGGAAGAACTGGCGATGGTAGAGCAAATGCCACAGCTGGAAGGCCGGCAGATGGTGATGGTTCTCGCGCCAAAGAAAAAGTGAGTAACAGCTGAGCGAGTTAATCCCTCGCGAAAGCGTCTACCCGCCTGCAGCGGCGAACTTGAAGGTTCGTACGTAGCAAGGCCAAAAAGTGGAGACAGTCATGTCTAAGATGAAGACCAACCGGGGCGCCGCCAAGCGCTTCCGGCGCACGGGTAAGGGCGGCTTCAAGCGAGCCCAGTCCCATCTCAATCACATCCTCACCAAGAAGAAGTCCAAGCGCAAACGGCAGCTGGGCCTGACCGAACAGGTTCATGAGGCGGACGTGAAAAGCGTCAAGCGCATGCTTCCATACAGCTAGGGAGGATCGACTAATGGCAAGAGTCAAAAGAGGTGTCGTCGCCAAGGCACGACACAAAAAAGTCCTCAAGAAAGCGAAGGGCTATTACGGCGCGCGCAGCAAGCTGTTCAAGACCGCCAAGCAGGCGGTCATCAAGGCCGGTCAGTACGCCTATCGTGACCGCCGGCAGCGCAAGCGGCAGTTCCGTGCGCTGTGGATCACCCGCATCAATGCCGCAGCTCGTCTGCACGGCTTGTCATACAGTCGTCTTATCAACGGCATGAATCGCGCCGAGATGGAAGTCGACCGCAAGGTCCTCGCTGACATCGCCGTNNGGCGCCATCGCCGAGCGCGCCAAAGCCGCTCTGGCCGACAGCTGACAGCGGGCCGGCGCGCCCCCGGCGCGCCGTTCCGGCGGGGATTCCTGATGCAGTCACTGAGCGAGCTGGTCGAGCAGGCCGAGTCCGAGATTTCGGCTGCGGCGGACCTCGCGGCGCTCGACGCCGTGCGTGTCCGGTATCTCGGCAAAAAGGGTGAACTGACGGTCCGCCTGAAGGGCCTGAGCGACGTTCCTGCCGACGAAAGACCTGCTGCCGGCCAGGCGATCAACAAGGCTAAGAAATCGCTCCTCGAAGGCATCAATGCGCGCCGGGACGACCTGCAGAATACCGCCCTGGCGGAGAAGTTGCTTGCTGACGCCGTCGACGTGACATTGCCCGGCAGGGGTCTCGGCACAGGAGGCCGGCACCCGGTCTCTCGCGCCGCGATTCGCATCGAGAAGATCTTTCGGGACGCAGGCTTCGGCATCCGCACGGGCCCTGAGATAGAGGACGACTTCCACAATTTCACGGCGCTGAACATCCCGGAAAATCATCCGGCCCGGGCGATGCATGACACATTTTATTTCCCGGGCGGCAACCTGCTGCGAACCCACACTTCACCGGTGCAGATTCGCTCGATGGTTGAAGAGGGCGTGCCGATACGGATCATCGCGCCGGGGCGCGTCTATCGCTGCGATTCCGACCAGACACACACGCCGATGTTTCACCAGGTCGAAGGGCTGGTCATCGATCGTGACGTCAGCTTTGCGAACCTCAAAGCGGTNNCCTCAAAGCGGTTCTGCACCAGTTCGTCGAGAATTATTTCGAGCGCAAGGCCAAATTGCGGTTCCGAGCCTCGTATTTTCCGTTTACGGAGCCGTCTGCCGAGGTCGACGTAGAGTGGGAAGAGGACAAATGGCTGGAAATTCTCGGCTGCGGCATGGTGCACCCGAACGTGCTTGAAAATGCCGGCGTCGATCCCGAGGAATTCACGGGCTATGCGTTCGGCATGGGCATCGAGCGGCTGGCCATGCTGCGCTACGGCGTCGACGACCTGCGTACGTTCTTCGAAAACGACCTGCGCTTCCTGCGCCAGTTCAATTAGGGGCCGGCGCAGTGAAGTTTTCAGAAAAATGGTTGCGTGAATGGGTCGACCCGCCCATGGAGACGGATGAACTTGCGCACCGGCTGACGATGATCGGCCACGAAGTGGACGGTATTGAGCCTCATGGCGACGGGCTCGACGGCATCGTCGTTGGCGAGGTGCTCGAGGCGAGCCAGCATCCCGACGCGGATCGCCTATCGATTTGCAAGGTGTCCGCAGGTGGTGATGAAGTACTGGAAGTCGTGTGCGGTGCGCCGAATGTCCGCAAGGGCATGAAAAGCGCTTTCGCACCGGCAGGCACCGAACTGCCGAATGGGCTCAAATTAAAGCAAGCAAAAATCCGCGGCGTCGTCTCGAACGGTATGCTGTGCTCAGCGATCGAGATCGGGCTAGGCGAAGAATCAGATGGCATTCTCGAATTCGATGACGAGGCGCCGACCGGCGTGCCGCTCGCCGAATATCTCGATCTGCCGGATGTGTCATTCGACCTCGACCTCACCCCGAACCGTGGCGACTGTTTCAGCGTCCTCGGCATTGCCCGCGATGTTTCGGCACTGACGTCAACGTCGATGAAGTTTGCGGCTGTCGACCCCGTGCCGGCGGCGCTGGACGACACTCACCCCGTCGACCTCGTCCATCCGCAGGGCTGCCCGCGGTTTGCCGCACGCGTCGTCCGCAATATCGACATGCGGGCGGATTCGCCGATATGGATGAAGGAGCGGCTGCGCCGTAGTGGCCTGCGCTCTATCCACCCGGTCGTCGACGTCACCAATTACGTCATGCTGGAGCTGGGTCAGCCGCTGCACGCGTACGACCTGGCGCGGCTCAACGGGCCGATCCGGCCGCGACTCGCCGAAGAGGGCGAAAAACTCGTCCTGCTGGACGAGAAAGCGGTTGAACTGCGGTCGAATACGCTCGTCATCAGCGACGATTCAGGCGCTATCGGCATGGCCGGGATCATGGGCGGTTTATCGACGGCCGTGACCGACGATACTCGCGACGTCTTCTTCGAGGCGGCGTTTTTCACACCCGAAATCATGGCCGGCGTTGCGCGGGAGTATGGCATGCATACCGACGCCTCGATGCGCTTCGAACGCGGTGTCGATCCATATAACCAGGTACGCGCCATCGAGCGGGCGACGGCGTTGTTGATTGCAATTGCGGGCGGTGAAGCGGGTCCGTTGATCGACCATCACGTCGACGAGCACCTCCCGGAACGTCAGCAGATGTCGCTGCGTAAGACGCGCCTCGCGCGGATTCTCGGCACGGACATCCCGGTCGACCGGGTGACCGGGATTTTGTCGAATCTCGGACTTGAAACGGACGAGACTGACGAGGGATGGCGCGTAAAAATCCCGAGTTATCGATTCGATATCGACGTCGAAGATGCTCTCGTCGAAGAAATTGCCCGCATATACGGCTATGACGAGATCCCCGAAATCACGGCAACCGGAAACACGCCGTTGGCAATCGCGCCCGAGGAAATGATCGCTCTCGACCGGGTTGCTGCAGCGCTGGTCGCCCGCGATTACCAGGAAGTCATTACCTACAGTTTTATCGATGCAGAAACCAACACATTAATTACCGGCAATGAATCGCCACTCATGCTGAGTAATCCGATCTCATCCGAGATGTCGGTGATGCGCGGATCGATCTGGCCGGGCTTGATCGAAGCGGCGGCGGCCAACGTCGCAAGACAACAGGATCGTGTTCGTTTATTCGAGATCGGCAAAACGTTTCATGGCAGTCTCGACGAACCGCAGGAGGTCGTTCGTGTGTCCGCAATCGCGGTCGGTGATGTGCTCGAACAGCAATGGGGAAGTAGCGCACAGGCTATTGATTTCTTTGACATAAAGTCAGACGTCGAGGCTTTGCTCCAGATGTCAGGCGCAATATTGGAATGCACATTCGAGGCTATTCAGCATCCGGTTTTGCAGCCCGGACAGGCAGCAAGAATTGTGCGCAATAACAAACCGATCGGCCTGGTTGGTAAATTGCATCCGAACGTTGCCAGGCGATTCGGTCTCGATAAAGGCGCATTCCTTATTGAGCTCGACGCAAACAAAACCTTTGCAGCGCGCGTTCCGGTTGCAAAAAAAGTTTCGAGGTTTCCGTCGATCCGTCGCGATATCGCTGTCATCGTGAAGGACGATATCCGTTCGGCGGACCTCGTCGCTGCGGCAGAGTCGGCCGCTCCGGAACTCGTCAGGAACGTCAGAATTTTTGACATCTACAAGGGGCCGGGAATAGA
>JABAHS010040314.1_pt1 | contig 25235 bp, 25 predicted proteins | sample 7062111 | NCBI WGS metagenome assembly JABAHS01 (sample SAMN14534600, study PRJNA622989) | marine sediment metagenome | biome: marine biome [ENVO:00000428]; feature: marine pelagic biome [ENVO:01000023]; material: deep marine sediment [ENVO:00002113]; isolation source: pool of 4 deep marine... | reverse complement strand
AAAGGTAAAGTGGCCAAAATAAACGAGGATCCGGATAGTAAGAATCTCATACTTGATGTTGAGGACACGATTTCACGGGAAAACCTGCACAAAGATTTTGACCTTGTAGTACTGGCCACGGGCATGGTCCCGAATACCGCTGATGTAAAAATTCCATTCGAGTTGAAATTTGATGATTACGGATTTCTGAATGGCAACACAGATATAGAAGGAATCTACTCCGCAGGCTGCGCCAAACACCCGTGTGATGTTTCCCGCTCAACCAAGGATGGGACAGCCGCAGCATTAAAGGCAATCCAATGCCTCAACAGGGGAGAATGAGCTGATGGATGATAAAATAGGAGTATTTATTTGCACCGGCTACGGAATAGCTGAGGCTCTGGATATCGAAGCTTTGACCAAAGTGGCCACAGAAGAATTCAAGCTGCCGTTCTGCAAAACAGTAGAGACCTGCGAAAAGCCGGACCTGGAGAAGATAATCGAAGATATCAAGAATGAAGATCTGAACAAGGCTGTTATCGCCGGCATATCGCCGCGGCGTTATAGTATAGATATATTTCCTGAAAATGTAATTGTGGAACGAGTGGCTCTGAGGGAGCATGTGGTCTGGTGCCAGCCGCCCAATGAAGAGGATACCCAGATGCTGGCGGAGGATTACCTGCGCATGTATATCGCCAAAGTTCAGAAGATGAAATATCCCGAATCATACAAACCTGAAGACGAGATCAATAAGAGCATTATGGTGGTGGGGGGCGGCNNGGATATGATGTGAAAATGGTTGAAAAAAGCGATCAGCTCGGAGGCTGGCTGTCCAAACAGCATAAATCGATCCCGACCCATCCACCGTTCCGCGACTTGGAAGAAACGGGCATTGACCAGTTATTATCCGAAATTGAAAATAATCCCCGCATAAAAATCTATAAGTCGGCTGTAACCGGTAAAATAACGGGTGGTCCGGGGCTATTTGACGTTACTCTGCAATCGGCAAACGGCAATCCCGGGGGAGAGGAACTGGATTCATTTCGTGTTGGAGCTATCATCCAGGCCACTGGATGGAAACCTAAAGACCCGCGTGAAAATCTTCCATATGGCAAGCTTGACGACGTCATTCTAAATATCGATCTGGAGGAGATGGTCAAAACTCAGGCCAAGATTACCCGGCCTTCGGATGGCAAAGAAGTCCGTAGCATTGCTTTCATACAATGCGGTGGCAACCGCAATAAAGAGCATCATTCCTATTGCTCATCGATCTGCTGCCTTACATCTCTCAAGCAAGCTATGTATTTGCGTGAGATGAACAGCGATGCAAAGGCATTTATATTTTATGAATTTATCCGGACTATCGGGCTTTATGAGGACTTCTATCGCAAGGCGCAGGAGGACCCCGGAATCTTTCTAACCCGGGGCGAAGTTAGCGAAATCACTCGCGCAGACGACGGTGGTCTGATAATTAACGCAAAGAATACTATGCCGGGCGAGAATGTTAATGTAAAGGTGGATTTGGTGGTTCTTGCCGCTGGAATGGTCCCGAATGCCGCTGATGGCGAGGCTATCCGCGCCTATGAGGATGCAAAACTCGCCGCAGTGAAGGGTGATTCGGAAACCCAGCGCAAACAGGCGGCAGAAAAAGCCGAACAACTCAAGCATCATGAAGGCACCCAGATATTGAATCTGGCTTATCGCCAGGGACCTGATCTACCCGCGCTTGAATACGGCTTTCCGGACTCACATTTTATCTGCTTCCCGTATGAAAGCCGCCGCACTGGAGTCTACCCAGCAGGTGCAGTGCGTCAGCCGATGGAAGGTCTGGGCAGCAGGAATGACGCCGCCGGGGCCGCATTGAAAGCCATACAATGTGTGGAGATGACCTCCCGCGGCGAAGCGGTCCATCCCAGAGCAGGAGACATATCTTTTCCTGAATTTTTTCTCCAGCGCTGTACTCAATGTAAACGCTGCACCGAGGAATGTCCGTTTGGGGTGTTGAATGAAGATGAAAAAGGCACCCCGTTGGTCTGGGCCACAAGATGCCGACGCTGCGGCGTATGCATGGGCGCCTGCCCGGAACGGATCGTCTCCTTCAAGGACTACTCGGTTGACATAATAGGATCGATGATTAAAGCCGTCAATGTCCCTGAGGAATTTGAGGAGAAGCCGCGTGTGCTCGCACTGATGTGCGAAAATGACGCTATCCCCGCACTGGATTTGATGGGACAGCATCGCCTTAAATGCAATCCCTTCATTCGCGTGATACCTGTCAGATGTCTGGGTTCCGTAAACACCGCCTGGGTGCGCGAGGCTATCTCGGCGGGATTCGATGGCTGCATCCTGATAGGCTGCAAGTATGGCGATGATTACCAGTGCCATTTCATTAAGGGAAGCGAGTTGGCGGTCTCGCGCGGCGATAACATCAGGGAGAAATTGGAGCAGATGGCTATGGAGCACGAACGTGTAGAGCTCCATCAATTACAAATAAATGAATATGAGAGGATCCCCGAGATCTTCGATAAATTCATGGAAGTAATAGAGCAGTATGGCATGAACCCGTTCAAGGGCATGTGATAAATAAGTAGATTAAATTCTCAAGCGGAGTCCATAAATAGTGGAAAGCGATGCAAGTGCGGCAAAGGCAAAACCTGAAAATGCTGTTCAGGAAAGTCCAAAAAATATGAAGAAGTCTTCTGGAAACAGCAAGGCGATCTGGATCGATCCGGATCTGGATTTTATTTTCTTGCTCAGCAAATACGGTGAGGACTTCTATAAAAAATGTTTCCAGTGCGGCACCTGCTCTGCCACATGTGCCCTCTCTCCTGATTACAAACCATTCCCCAGTAAAGAAATGGCCTGGGCGACATGGGGCATGAAAGACCAGTTATTGAAGGATCCCGATGTTTGGCTCTGCTACCAGTGCAATGACTGCTCTGTCAGATGTCCGCGCGGAGCTCGTCCCGGGGATATACTGGCTGCTGTGCGCAAGGAAAGCATAATAAAATATGCGGTGCCTCGTTTTCTTGGAAGATGGGTTCATCAACCCAAGTTTTTGCCTCTGCTCCTTGGCATCCCTGCAGCACTTCTCGGGCTGGCCCTGACCTTTAAGGAGCCGCTTGGAAATGCTCTGGGCTTTTCGGCATATAATAGTAATGAGATTGTGTATTCTTATTCAAGCGTATTTCCGCACTGGCTTTTAAATGGCTTTTTCCTCTTTTTCAGCTTCCTCGTAGTGCTCGCTTTAATCGGCGGAGTTGCTCGATTCTGGAAAGCGATGAAGACCTCGGCTGTAAATATCGACGGTCAACCTCCGGCAAAAGGGATATTTCCAAGCATCGGGACCGCTATTAAGGAAGTGATTACACATGATAAATTTTCTAAGTGTGAGCAGTCACGCTCACGGCTCACTTCCCATCTGCTCGTATTTTTCGGTTTTATAGGATTATCTGTAGTCACGTTATGGATAATTACTTCCGGTATCAATCCCATAATCCAGGGGAAATTTGTGTATCCGTTTAATTTCTGGAGCCCCTGGAAGCTGCTGGCCAATCTCGGCGGTCTGGCATTGCTGGCAGGACTGGTGTTAATGATCCGGAACCGCCTGATCGATAAAGACCATGCAGGAGCCAGCGGCTATTTCGACTGGACCTTCATCTGGGTCATAATGGCAGTTGTTTTGACAGGCTTTATCACAGAGGTCCTGCACTATATAAGATTGGAGCCTCATCGGCATGTGATCTATTTCGTACATCTGGTCTTTGTGTCTTCATTTCTTCTGTATCTCCCATATTCAAAGTTTGCTCATATAATTTATCGCACGACTGCCCTGGTTTACGCAGAACATACTGGAAGAAAGCGCGAAACTGAGACCGCCGGAGAAAAAATGCGAAGCGATTCCAACGCCGCCGGCAAGCAAATAATTTCTGAAAGCATAGATGAACCTCAAAGCGAGGGTGCCATGCAGCCTTAAAGGTGATAGTGTAATTATGGTCGATTTCAAGCAAATAAAAGACAGGCCCTATCTCATTGCAGTCATAGCTGCGCTGGTAATAATCCTGATTCCGATCGGCTACAGTCTTGTTTCATCCCTGCTTGCGGGCGCTTCGGGAGGACCAGGGCCATTTCTGGAAATGCCCGACGAAAAGTACAAAGAATGTGTCAGGGACACTGAGTTCATGCGCCTGCATCACTGGGAGCTTCTGAGAGCCGTACGGGAAGAAGTCGTTCGGTATGGCCATCGCGGCGAAATAAGTCTTGGTAAATGTAGAGAATGTCATGTCAGCCGGGAGGGATTCTGTAATCGTTGCCATCATTCAGTGAATCTTTACCCGGATTGCTTTGGCTGCCACTACTATCCGGAACCATCCGAGGCGGCTGAAGGCGGAGAATTTGTGGTTAACTCTGAGCCAAACAGTGGCCGGGCAGCAGCAAAACAGGGGGAATAAAGGAGATGGAGAGAAGAGATTTCATAAAAATCGCCGGGGGCACATTCCTGGCCGGATCGGCAATCGCCTATGCCTGCCGTTTCCTTACCGCCTCAAATCTGGATGGGTTAATTGTCGAGAATCTAATGACCGGAAAGAAATACGGCATGGTCATTGATCTGACAAAATGTATTCCCGGCTGCACCGCCTGTATCGAGGCCTGCCGAACTGAAAATAATGTCACCTACGTGAATGATGAGCGCTGGGATATACACTGGCTCAGGAAAGTCACTATTGAGAACAAATTGACTCCTGAAGTGGGTCGGAAGGAAGTTCTGCTTCTATGCAATCACTGCGATAAGCCGCCCTGCGCCCAGGTTTGCCCGGTTCAGGCGACATACAAACGCCATGACGGCATTGTGATTGTCGATCATCATAGATGTATCGGATGCAGGTATTGCGTTATAGCCTGCCCATATAACGCCCGCATGTTCAATTTCAAGGATAGTGAGGAGTGGCCCAATACGGATCATCCCAAGCGGTCACATGGAGTGGCTGAGGCATGCACTCTCTGTGCGCATCGGCTTGACGTCGGCAGGATGCCGGCCTGTGTGGAAGCCTGTCAGAAGGTTGGAGCAGGAGCGATTGTTGTCGGCGATCTCAATGATCCCGACAGTGAGATCTCTGAGATTGTTGCCCGGCGCGCAGTCAAGCGCATAAAGGAGGATCTAGGCACTGAGCCAAAGGTCCATTACATAGGACTTTAACAAGATTTGTATAGAGGGAGTCTATGGACTTAAAATTCGAACGCATTGAGGGTAATTCACTTTCATACCGTCTCATGATGCTTACATTTGCGGTTATGGCGGTGGTTGGACTTATAACGACCTTCTATATTATTAATAAGGGCCTGTGGGTAACCGGCATGACCAATCGTGTTCCCTGGGGACTGCAAATTGTGATGGCCGTTTACTATATCGGATTGTCAGCCGGTTCTCTGGTAATTTCCGGGCTTTATGGCGTCTTCGGCAAGATCGAATATAAACCCTTTGCGCGTATTGCTGTCTACCTGGCGATGTTGTTTCTGATTGCCGGCCTGCTTTCCATTCTTACCGATCAGGGCAGGATGGACCGGGTTTTTGTGGAGCCCTTCGTGTATTTCAACCTGCGTTCCATGTTCTCGATCAATCCTCTTCTGTATATAGGACATATATTGATATGCATCGTCTATCTCTGGGCTCTTTTTACAGAGCGAAGAAAGCTGACTACCGTGGTGGCGACGCTGGCATTTGGCTGGGCTTTCTGTGTTCACAGCGGTACAGGGGCAATTTTCGGATTCGGTGCGCGAGTCCTGTATGAATCACCTCTGCTTCCGGCCAGTTTTGTAGCCGCTGCCATGGCCTCCGGGACTGCCCTGATGATATTGATGATCGTGGGACTCTTTAAACTGACGAACAGACATGTTGATGACGGCTTAATAATCTGGCTGGGCCGTTTCCTGGCGGTCTGTCTTCTCGTGGTCACATATTTCTTGATGGTTGAGAACCTGTATCGTGCCTATGTGGTGGAACTGCGTTCAGCGGCTACTTACTATCTCTTTGGAGGAATTCATAGCATTCTCTTTTGGATCGGCCTGATACTTATTGGGTGTGTGATACCCATGTTCCTGCTATTCAGAAGAAGAACAGGCAAACAGATCCGCTGGATCGTTGTAGCCTCCGCACTGGTCGTGTTTGGAGTGTTGTGCGAAAGATATGTAATAGTACTCCCGGGACTTACTCATGCTCCAGAGCTGTTTCCCGGTATGGAAATTACGCAGTCGGCTATAGAAGAAGGCGTTGCATCCTATTCGATCAGTTTTCTTGAAATATTGCAGGCCCTGGGTGTGCTGGGCGTAATCGGATTCATGTTCGGCTGGGGATTGAAATACCTCAAACTCCTTCCGGATGAAGCCAGAATCTATGAACGGGCCGTACCTGCAGTGCCGAAAATTCGAAAGGATGAGCGCGGCATTGCGATGGGTGGCTGATGAGATCGGTACTCCTGTCTTCGGCCTGCTCATATAAAGTACTGCGGGTAAATCATGTTGAATCGACTCAAGATATTCTGGAAATTAAGCGCAGCTTTCATTATCGTCATCCTCCTTTTTTTGGTGATACTGGAGTATCTTGCAGCGCTTGATATACCTGCTCTTGGAACAGAAGGCTCCGGTGCCACCATAAACGTCCGTCTCATTTTAAGCATACTGATTGCAATCGCTGTGAGCTTTATCCTTGCCTGGCTGTTCACGAAGCTGTTCATCAAACCCTCCGTGGACAAGCTGGAGGACGGTATGAACAGGCTGGCAAATAAAGAATTTGACTTTCGACTGGAGGAAGATGAAAAAGATGAATTCGATGCTCTCTCATCCTCTTTTAATGATATGGCCGACATGCTGGCTTCTTCCCTGAATGAGCTCAAAAAAAATCGGGATTACCTGGAGGGTATTGTAGAAAGTTCTGCCGATATTATTATTACCGTGAATGCTTCAGATAAAATTCAGACAATAAACGTCGGCGCCGAAAATGTGCTGGGTTACAAACGTATGGATGTTATTGGAAAACCTGTCGAGATGCTCTTTGCCGATCCAAACGATCGCCGTGCGGCAATCGATAAACTCAGGTTTACAGACAGCGTGGTAAATTACGAGACTCAGTTTGTGACCAAAGACGGGCGGGTCAAAGACGTCCTTCTAACTCTATCACGCCTTCATAATCCTTCCGGCGAAGTAATCGGTACTATCGGAATTAGTAAGGACATCACCGAGCTGAAGCGTCTTCAGGACCAGCTTATAAAATCCCAGCGCTTTGCAGCCATCGGCCAGGTTTTCACTGGAATCCAGCACTCCATGAAGAATATGCTGAATGCCTGCAAGGGAGGAGCCTACATGGTTAAAGTTGGTCTGGCTAAAGATGATAAGAAGATGCTCACTGAGGGATGGGATATTGTCCAGCAGGGGATTACAAGCCTGACCAACATGTCCATGGATATGCTGAAATACGTAAAAGAGTGGAAGCCGAAGTTCAGTGAGGCTGACCTGATCCAGCTTCTATGCGAAATCCAGCGAGTGATAAAGCCTACCGCAAGAGATCAAGGCGTGCAGATTCGTTTGGATGTTTCCAACCAGCTTCCCCACGTTGTCTGCGACCCGAGGATGATTCACTCCTCGGTCATGGATATTGTCTCCAATGCTATCGATGCCTGCTTGTGGAAAGAATTCAGCGGAGGAGAGAAACCCGAAGTCGTCATAAGTGCCTATCTGACCAATAAGGGACGTGAGGCGGTTATCGAGGTCAAGGATAACGGCTGCGGCATGACCAGGGAAGTAAAAGAAAATATTTTTACGCCTTTCTTCAGCACCAAGAGCAAGGCCGGTACCGGCCTCGGTCTGGCCATAACAATGAGAATGATTGAGGTTCACAACGGGAAGATCGATCTGGATTCGGAGCCCGATCGCGGCACCATATTCCGCATTCACCTTCCCATAGATGGTACCAACCAGATTAAGGAGGAAATTGATGGCAAAGCGAGTATTAGTAGTTGATGACGATGAAAACACCCGCAGATTCCTTTCTGTAGCTCTGCAGGAAAATGGCTACGAGCCTATCACGGCCGAGGATGGAAGGGATGGCCTGGAGAAGATAGAAAAGGAAAAGCCAGACCTGGTAATACTGGATGTCATGATGCCCAAGAAAACCGGTTTTGTGCTATTCAAACAGCTGCGCCGGGATGAAAAATACAAGGATCTGCCGGTAATAATGTTGACCGGGGTCTCCGAAGTCCTCGCCGGATTGGATGAAAAGAGTGAAGACACGCATGAGAGACCATACGACAGCCTGCGCGAAGCTCTGCGCAAGACCATTCAGCAGATGCGTGAAGAGGGCCTGGTAAAACCTGATATGTTCGTAGACAAGCCGATTGATCCTGAGCAGGTCATTTCCAAGGTCAGGAAATTAATCGGGGACTGATCACCTTAAAAAGCAGGCCTCTGAATAAAATGTGCATGCTGCAGCTTCATTGATTTTACCGGGTCCTGCAGTTTGTGGTGCCGGGAAAGCCGTTCAAACTGATTCTTTTAGATGACTCTTTGAAGGCCTTCTGTCGCAAAATCTAAATTCGAATAGCCGGCCTTCTCGAACATCATTTTTACCCGATCTTTATCCGTATCATCCAGAAGATGTGTCAGGATCAACTTCTTCACATTTTTCTCTATAAGTAAATCAGGCATTTTTTCAAGTTCCACATGCATTCCCTCCGTCAACAGCAAATCGGCGTTCTCAATAATGANNTCCTCAATAATCGGATCGAGATCATCGATTGAGCCGATATCAGCCGAATAGACAAATTTCTTATCTTCCGCGGTTATTATCAGAGAGAAACACTGCATGCGGTTGGGAATTGTGCGTTTTAAAATATATTCTTTATTGTTAAAAAGATGGCTGTTCTGAAAAAAATCAATCTTGATATTGCCGTCATCAAATTGAAATCCCCGTTCTACTCCGGTGAACTCAATATCGAAGCCGAGCTTATCCGGAAAAAGATAGACCATATATAAAAGCCGCTTGAAACCATCTTCGGCCTCGCGCGGAAGATAGACATTAAGCTGGTTCTCTCTTTTCAGAAGCTTCATCATCTGGATAACCAGGGGCAGGCCCATGGAATGATCCGAATGCATATGGGTGATAAAAATATTATCGATGCTCTTCGTATCGATCCCGAGTTTCTGCATGGCGGCGGCGGTTCCGTCACCGGTATCGATAAGATAATTCTTTCCATTTGCCTCCAGCAAGTAGCTCGAGGTTGAAGCATCAGGTGAGGGCATCCCAGAAGAACATCCAATTACAGTCAATTTCATAATTATACCCCGGTTTTTATTTATAACCTGTAGAGATCCTTCGTCGCTATCGCTCCTCAGGATTAAACAAGTTCGGACCGTCATTCTGAGCGAAGCGAAGAACCTGTATATAGAATGACAGGTAATTTATTTATTAACTAATGACAAAAACCGCCGGGATCAAGTTCCCGACGGTGTTGTTATTTTCAGTTTTCATTCATGATTCANNTGACATGTCAAAAGTCACAGACTTTTGACCTACTTCACCTTTATCTCCTGCGGTTTGATTTCTTTCAGGTGCATGGTGAAATGCCGCATGTATCGGGGTTCATAGGTGATCTCAAAACCAGACAATTTATCCTTATAAGCCATTATCTTCTTAAATGTATGAGCGACGTATTTAAGGTGCGACATTGTATACACACGTCTGGGTATAGCCAGCCTGACAAGTTCCATGGGAGGATGGTTGATTTTACCGGTGACCGGATCTTTTTCAGCAAACATCAGGCCGCCGATCTCAACCGCACGAACTCCACCTTCACGATAAAGTGCAATCACCAGCGCCTGGGCCGGAAATTGATCGCGCGGTATATGCGGTAGAAATGAGCCGGCATCGACAAAGACGGCATGTCCACCGGTCGGCTTGACGTAGGGTACCCCGACTTTATCCAGTTCCTCACCGAGGAATTTCACCTGTTCGATCCGATGTGCCAGGTAGTCAACATCAAGAGCTTCCAGAAGTCCCCGGGCAATAACTTCCAGGTCACGCCCGGCAAGTCCTCCATAGGTACGGAAGCCCTCTATCATTATCATAAGGTTGGTGATCTTCTGCTCCAGCTCATCATCATTGGTTCCCAGGAAGCCACCCATATTAACCAGCGCGTCCTTCTTGGCCGACATACAGCAGCCATCGGCATAGCTGAACATCTCCCGCGCAATTTCCTTGATGCTTTTATTTTCGTATCCCGGTTCTCGCATTTTGATGAAATAGGCGTTCTCGGCATACCGCGCAGCGTCATAGAAAAGCGGGATACCATATTTTTCGCAAACTTCTTTGGTTCTGCGGATATTCTCCATTGAAACCGGCTGTCCGCCGGCAGAATTGTTGGTCAGGGTCATGAATACGACCGGGATCTTATCCCGTCCTTTTTCTATTATAAATTCCTCCAGCCTTTCGACATCCATGTTCCCCTTGAATGGATATTCCTTCGACGGGTCTTTGCCTTCCTTAATAATCAGATCAACAGCAATTCCCTTCTTATGGGTGACATTGCCGCGGGTGGTATCGAAATGAGTATTATTGGGCACATAGTCGCCCTCTTTGAGGATAGTTGTGAAAAACAGGTTCTCGGCGACGCGCCCCTGGTGAACAGGAATTATATGCTTGAAGCCGGTAATCTCCTGCAGGGTCTCCACAAAATGAAAATAATTACGGCATCCGGCATAGGCCTCATCGCCTTTCATAATACCTGCCCATTGATCATCACTCATGGCCGAAGTGCCGGAATCGGTAAGAAGGTCGATGAAAACATCCTCAGACCTTACATTGAAAATGTTGAAATGCGCCCTTTGAATGTTCAGTTCACGTTCCTCTTTGGTGGTCAACTTGATCGGCTCGACCACCTTGATCCGGTAGGGCTCAACCGGAAAATCCAAATCGTCAATCATCCCCGGGCCTTCCTTTATGTTGTCAGACTATTTCTCATAATAATATAAGCAAAATTATGCCTTTTGCGGGATAAATTTCGAATTTCCTGGGACTTATCCCTTTTTGAGCTTGAAAGCCGGGACGATATGGCCCACAAGCAATTCTCTATTATTATATACATTCGGCTTGATTATGCGCTTCACAAAATCCAGCCTTGAGTCTGGCAGGACTCCAATCTGCCGCAGAGCCTCCACCACGACAGGTCCCAGTGCTCGGAAATTACCGTCGGCAATCTTAACCGCCATCCCCCAGCCTTTATCGAGAATCGCCACACCCTGGATAGCCTCACCGCCCAGTTTGCAGATTATCTCTTTGGGAAGCGCCTGCATAAGATAATAGTCCGATCTGTCCTCGCCGGATACCATAATCGGATGGGTTTGTATCGCCTCTATTATCTTCTGAAACGCTTTTTTTCTAGTGTCGCCGCCTGTCTTGAGAGTTCCGATATTTGCATATCCCAGGGCCAGATTCTTGATCGGAATGGCATAATTTGGAAGCGAGCAGCCATCCGTGCCGAGGATCATTTCATCGGGGGAAATCTCGCATATCTCCGACACAGTCTGCTTGACGAGCTCCTGCGGTTCATAATCGGGATCGAGATAACGCTTCGGATCACAGTCAAGCATAAGGGACAGGGCCAGTTGACCAGAGTGTTTGCCGGAGCAGTTGTGCTGGATGGGTGTGAAGGTTTCCTCTCGCCGCGGAAGTATGTTCTTACTCGTGTAATAGATCGGCGGGTGGGTGCCGCATTGAAGATAACTTTCGTCAAGATCGATTTTATCCAGATTTTTCTTTACCTGCTCGGTATGGATTGGGCTGCCGGAGTGGGAGCCGCACATGATAGCAAGGGCTTTTAAATTAAAGCCGTATTTTTCCAGTCCTCCTCTTTCTGTTAACGGTACGGCCTGGAATGGTTTCAGGGNNATTCGATGCCATCTCCTCTATATACTTCGGCCAGTATCTCCTGCATCGGCATATTATAACATGCGGGTGATTATAATTCAACCGTTATTTTGTGGTGTTTTGCGGCGATTTTTATAAGTCGAAAGAATTAAATTGTTTATTCAAAAAAATGTCAAAAAGTGCTTGAAATTATCGCGCATTCTGATAGATTCTCTTTACTAATTTAAGATGGGGTGAAGAGTTTTATGCGTTTTGATTATTATCTTGTTGTGCACTACTGGAACATGTCCTCAATCTGACTGTGATTGTAAAATCAGTCAGCTATTCGACAAACCATCTATTTTTATGTTTAATAGGAGGATTTAATGACAAAGAACGTAATTATCATGGGTGCAGCAGGAAGAGATTTTCATAACTTCAATACTTTTTATAGAGATAATAAGTCATACAAAGTAGTCGCATTCACAGCCACTCAAATTCCCAATATAGAAGGTAGAAAGTACCCTGCCAAACTGGCCGGCAAATTATACCCCAAAGGCATACCGATTTTGCCCGAGGAAGACCTGGAAAACTTAATCTTAAAGCACAAGGTTGATGAGGTGGTCTTTTCGTACTCCGATGTTCCCCAGCAGCATGTCATGCATGCCGCAGCGGTTGTCGACAGAGCGGGAGCCTCATTCGTGCTTCTGGGTTCCAAGGAAACCATGATCAAATCCAAAAAGCCGGTGATTGCGATTACGGCAATCAGAACCGGTTGCGGCAAAAGCCAGACTACCCGCAAAGTATGTGCGGTGCTGAAGGAAATTGGCAAACAGCCGGTAGCAATTCGTCACCCCATGCCCTACGGTGATCTGTCAAAGCAGATCAGCCAGCGCTTTGCCAAACTGTCTGACCTGAAGAAACATAATTGCACCATCGAGGAGATGGAAGAGTACGAACCGCATATCAAGGCGGGTACCGTCTGCTATGCCGGAGTGGATTATGCCGAGATACTGAAGAATGCAGAAAAAGAGGCTGATGTGATCGTCTGGGACGGCGGTAATAACGATACTCCATTTTACAAGCCTGACCTCTGGATAGTGGTAACCGATCCTCATCGCGCCGGGCATGAGCTGACCTATTTCCCCGGTTTTACTAATTTCATCTCTGCTGATGTTATCGTCATGAACAAAATGGAGACTGCTGATCCACAGGATATAGCGGAACTGCGGGAAAATATCTCGATCTACAATCCCTACGCAACCGTGATAGAGGGAGCCTCACCGGTGTTTGTGGATGATCCCGAGGTTATCCAGGGCAAGAGCGTCCTGGTGGTCGAGGACGGTCCCACGCTTACTCATGGCGAGATGCAGTATGGCGCAGGTATAGTTGCTGCGCAGAAATTCGGCGCGATAGATTTCGTCGACCCGCGCCCATACCTGAAGGGCACGTTAAAGGGCACTTTCGAGAAATATCCGAATATCGGGCCCCTGCTTCCGGCTATGGGTTACGGCGACCAGCAGATAAAGGACCTGAGCGCTACTATCAATGCCACAAGGTGCGATTCAGTCGTCATTGCTACTCCCATAGATTTGCGGCGCATCATCGATATCAAGAAACCCTCGACCAGGGTTCGCTATGAACTGCAGGAGATCGGCGCTCCCGACATGACCATGGTCATTTCGGAGTTCTTTAAGAAGAAAAAGTAATGTCTCCTAAAAAACAAACAGCGGTAATAGCTTTGGGCGGGAACGCCATCACAAAAAAGGGCGTTCCCGACACAATTGCAAATCAGTTTGCGAATACTCGCCAATCACTTTCCGGGATTATTCCGTTAATAAAAAACGGCTACAATATTGCTATAACCCACGGCAATGGCCCCCAGGTGGGTAATGCTCTTTTGCGAGTGGAGCTGGCTCGGAACAAAGCTCCCATTCTGCCGTTGGGAATCTGCGTAGCCGATACGGAGGGGGGCATGGGCTATATGATCGAGCAGTCCCTCCAGAATCGTCTCAGAAGTGAAAGTATCAAGCGCGATGTCGTCACTATCGTTACTCAAGTGATAGTGGACAAGGATGATCCCTCGATAAAAAATCCCAGCAAGTTTGTGGGGCAGTTCTATGATTACAATACGGCCCGTAAATTCGCCCGGGAAAGGGGCTGGCAGGTAAAGAAAGATTCAGACCGCGGTTGGCGGCGGGTGGTAGCCTCACCCATTCCGATAGAAATTGTTGAAGCTAAACAGATTAAGATCCTGGTGGACAAGCGCGTGGTCGTGATAGCCGCCGGAGGGGGCGGAATTCCCATTTATATCGAGGAGAATGGTGATTTTGAGGGTGTCGATGCGGTTATCGATAAAGACAGGGCCAGTGCGGTTCTGGCCAAATCCATCGGGGCGGAGCTGCTTCTGATTCTAACTGGTGTTGATAATGTTGCCCTGAATTTTGGGAAGCTGGACCAGAAACTTTTGGGTGAGGTTAATTATAAGGAAATGAAAAAATATCTGGACCAGGGACATTTCCCGCCCGGAAGCATGGGGCCGAAAGTGGAAGCAGCCCTTGGATTTCTGGAAATGGGCGGCAAAAAAGTCATAATAACCTCGATCGAAAATGCATATGAGGCTGTTATGGGTAATGCCGGTACAATAATAACTATGTAATCATGCAGGGCCTGAGCAAAAAAGTCGTGGATGAGATTCTGAAACATGGCAACCTGTACGAAGTGGGAGGCTGTGTACGTGATTCTCTTTTAGGAATGGGAATTGCGGAGAAAGATCGAGATTACCTTGTGACTAAAGTCGAATTTGAGAAGCTGGTCAAGCTCCTCAAGAAACATGGGCATGTCGATCTGGTCGGGAAGTCATTCGGGGTGATAAAATTCACCTCCTCCAACAATGGTTCCGATCATCAAGTTACCTACGACATCGCCTTGCCTCGCAGCGAGTTTTCCACCGGGGTCGGACATCGTGATTTCCAGGTTGATTTCGACCACACCCTTCCGATCGAGGAAGATCTGAAGCGCAGAGATTTCACGATTAACGCTATTGCCCGTAATCTGAGAGATAATGAACTGGTCGATCCATATGGCGGACGCGAAGATTTGAAGCATGGCCTGATCCGCATGCTGGCGCCCAATACATTCGAGGATGATCCCCTGAGGATGCTCAGGGCGGTGCAGTTTGCGGCTCGCTTCGAATTCGAAATCGAACCGCAAACATTTGAGGCGATCCGTCAAAATGCCGGTTTGATCAGTGCTGTCTCACCTGAACGCATTCAGGAAGAACTGAACAAACTTCTCACCAGGGCAAAAAAGCCATCAAAAGGCTTTATCCTCATGGAACAGACTAAGTTGCTGCAGGTCATTTTGCCCGAACTGGCAGTCGGAGTCGGGGTGGATCAGCCGGGAGGCTATCATGCCCATGATGTATTCATGCATTCTCTTTACACAGTCGACGAATTGCCCCAGGATAACCTGGAATTAAGACTTGCAGGGCTTTTGCATGATATCGCCAAACCCCAGACAAAACAGATGCGAAATGATAAGGCCAATTTCTATGGACATGATCAGCAGGGAGCAAAAATGGCCGTTGAATTCCTGCAGCGACTGCGCTATTCTAATCAGGTCATAAAGGATGTGAAAGTCCTGATCAAGGAACATATGTTTACCTCGGAGATGTCCGATAAGGGCCTGCGGCGGCTGATAAAAAGAGCCGGCATCGACAGGATATACGATCTCCTGGAACTGCGCCGTGCAGACGTGCGTGCCCAGGGCATGGGAAATACGACCCCGGAAATCGATGAACTGGAAGGACGAATTCGAAGCGAGCTGGAGGAGCAGGTTCCGCTGGGGGTCAAGCAACTTGCAGTTGATGGAGGGGATATAATGAAGGAATTCGATATTCCGCCCTCGCCGCTGGTAGGAGAGATATTATCGCATCTTTTGGAAATTGTCCTTGATTATCCTGAAAAAAATAATAAAGAAGTACTAATACAACAGGCTCGGGTATTTTTGAAAGAGAAGGAGCGAGAATGAAGATTCACGAATATCAGGCCAAAGAGCTTTTTGAAGCGCAAGGTATTCCTGTTCCCTCCGGAGATGTTGCCACCACACCCGAACAAGCCAGGGACATTGCTGAAAAAGTAGGTAAAGCGGTGATGGTCAAGGCGCAGGTGCATGTGGGCGGACGTGGAAAAGCAGGCGGAGTAAAATATTGCGCTACACCCGATGACGCATATGATAAGGCCTCGCAGATTTTAGGGATGGATATTAAGGGTCTCACGGTTAAGAAAGTCCTGGTGACTGAGGCTGTCGAGATCGAAACGGAATCGTATGTAGGAATTATCCTTGACCGCGCAGAAAAGAAACCGGTGATGATGGTATCGCCCGCGGGCGGAATCGATATCGAGGAGGTAGCCCGGAAGACCCCGGAAAAGATTTTCAAGCATCATATCGACCCCATCCTGGGCATGCAGATGCACGAAGCGAGAAGCCTTGCATATAAACTCTATGATAATCCCAAGCTGGTAAACCAGGCTGCCAAAATCATCCAGAAAGTCTATGAGACTTATATGGCTAATGATTCCTCGCTGGCCGAGATCAACCCCCTGATCACCACCCCGGACGGTAAAGTCCTGGCTATCGACGCCAAGATAAATATCGACGATAATGGCCTGGACAGACATCCGGAAATTGAGGCGATGAGGGATATGGAGGCCGAGGATGCCTCCGAGATGGAGGCCAAAAAGGCCGGATTATCGTTTGTCAAGCTGGAAGGCAATATCGGCTGTATAGTCAATGGAGCCGGGCTGGCCATGGCTACCATGGATCTGGTCAAACATTTCGGCGGAGAACCGGCCAACTTCCTGGATATCGGCGGATCCTCAAATCCTGAAAAAGTTCTCAATGCGATGAGAATTATTTTGCGTGATTCGAATGTAAAGGCTATTCTATTCAATATATTTGGTGGTATTACCCGCTGCGATGATGTGGCCAACGGTATTGTCTCCGCGGTGCGGGAATTGAATCCGCAGGTACCCATTGTGATTCGTCTTACCGGTACTAATGAAACGGAAGCTCGCAAAATACTGGAAGCTGTCAGCCTGACTGCCGTATCATCCATGGAGGATGTGGTAAAGACAGCGATAGATAAGGCTGGAATAGCAGCATAGCAAAGATAATAAGTAATCATGGAGGTCGACTGTGATTAATGATGATTCATTGAATGGAAGAAAAGAATTCGAAGATGAAGAGGAAGAGTTCGAAGATGAACCGGAAGACGAGCTGGAAGATATAGAAATCGAAGAGGACCTCGACGAAGAAGAGATCGACGATGAGGACCTTCCTCCGGATGATGAAGAAGAAGAGGATGAAGAGGATGCCGATCTCGAGGAGGAAGAGGAACCCTTCGAGGAAGACTACGACGAAGACGACGAATACGAAGACTATGACGAAAACGATGAAGAAGATAGAAGACATCTTTACCGTCGCAAAAAAGGCTTCTCATGGGAAAATGACGACGATTATAATGATGAGCGCGGCGCAATAGACTATGGAGATGAAGATTATTGATTCAAGGATATATCGGCCTTTCATGAGTATTGATTTGAAAATGGCAGTCAATTATTGTATTCGCTATAGATAGATTTGAGACTAACAGGACAAAGATTTGAAGAGGTATAAATGAGCATTTTCGCTGACAAGAAAAACAAGGTTATCGTCCAGGGAATAACCGGACGAGACGGTTCCTTCCATACCCGGCAGATGATGGAGTATGGAACGAAAATCGTGGGCGGTGTAACCCCCGGGAAAGGCGGACAGAAGTTCGAGGGTGTTCCGATTTTCAATACAGTTGCCGATGCTGTAAAGGCCACAAAAGCCAATACATCGATAATATACGTTCCTGTCGCATTTGCAGCCGACGCCATCATGGAGGCTGCAGCGGCCGGGATCAAGCTGATTGTATGTATTACCGAGGGAATTCCCGCCAATGACATGGTCAGGGTCTATAATTACCTGAAGGATAAGGATGTCCGATTAATCGGTCCCAATTGCCCGGGTATTATTTCTCCCGGGAAGACGAAGATAGGCATCATGCCCGCCCCGATTCACAAGAAGGGCAAAATCGGGCTTGTCTCCCGCAGTGGAACTTTGACTTATGAAATCGTTTATAACCTGACTCTGGCAGGATTGGGACAGTCCACATGTCTGGGAATTGGCGGCGATCCTGTTATCGGCACCAACTTCATAGATTGCCTGGAGGCGTTCAACCAAGACAAGGAAACCGAAGGAATCGTGATGATCGGTGAGATCGGCGGTACCGATGAGGAAGAAGCGGCCAAATATATTAAGAAATATGTTAAAAAGCCTGTGGTGGCCTTCATTGCCGGCCGTACCGCTCCTCCCGGGAAGCGTATGGGACATGCCGGAGCGATTATATCCGGCGGCAGCGGCACAGCCGCGGATAAGATTAAGGCCTTGAATAAAGTGGGCATTCCGGTGGCAGAAATCCCGTCGGATATACCTGTGCTTCTTAAAGAAAAACTTGAAAAGGCTAAGAAGAAAGCCAAGCCGAAGAAGAAGGCAGCCGGAAAGACAACCAAGGCCGCAAAGAAAACGGCCGGGAAGGCTGCCGGGAAGAAGGCAACTAAAAAGAAAGCGGCCCGGACAACTGCAAAGAAAGCAGGGAAGAGTGCCGTAAAAAAGAAAGCGGTCACAAAGAAAAAGGCTGCGAAAAAAACTGCAAAAAAGAAGACTTCTAAAAAGAAGTGAAATGTTGTTTATGATAGATTCTGCAACAGCTGGAGTTTAAGATGACAGAAACAAAAACCGGTGAGGCTGAGGTCAACGACAAGCCCGCCGAAGAGAAACAAGAGGCAAAGGAGAAAGTCAAGGAGGAATCCGGCCAGAAAAGCGGTAAGAAGGACTATACCGGGTCGAAGAATCCCCTGACTATTTTTTATCATTGGTGCAAAGCGTGTAATATATGCATCGCCCTTTGCCCTCATGATGTGTTCATACCAGACCGAGACGGCAAACCGATTGTGGAATATCCTGAGAAATGTACTCAGTGCGCAATTTGCTGGCTGCATTGTCCCGATCTGGCTATCGTTTCCAACGAGAAGTAAGGGAGATTTTATGGAAAAGAATATAAGACTGCTCCAGGGAAACGAAGCTTGTGTTGAAGGTGCTTTGCTGGCAGGAGTTCGTTTCTTTGGAGGCTATCCGATCACACCCTCTACCGAGATCGCCGAAGGACTGGCCAGACGGCTTCCCCTGGTGGATGGTACATTTGTTCAAATGGAAGATGAAATCGGTTCGCTGGCTGCGGTTATCGGAGCCTCAGTGGCCGGGGTCAAGGCCATGACCGCGACCTCGGGGCCGGGTTTCTCACTGATGCAGGAGCATATTGGCTATGCTTACATGGCGGAGGCGCCATGTGTGGTCATCGATGTTCAGCGCGGCGGCCCATCAACGGGATTGCCCACCAAAGTTTCACAGGCCGATATAATGCAGGCTGCCTACGGCACGCACGGCGATTACCGTGCCATCGTGCTTTCCGCATCATCATGCGAGGAATGCCTTCTATATACTATAAAGGCCGTAAACCTGTCAGAGAAATACCGCACCCCGGTTATACTTCTTACTGACGAGGTGATCGGTCATATGCGCGAGAAGGTGCGGATTCCTGATCCGGAAGAGGTTGAGGTGGTGGACCGCGTAAAGCCGGAGGTACCCCCCGAATGGTATAAGCATTTCGAGATAACTCCGACTTTTATATCCCCCATGGCCTCTTTTGGCGATGGCTATCGCTTCAATATTACCGGCTTGACTCATGATGAGATGGGATTTCCCACTGCCAAACCGGCCCAGATCAAGGCCAAGCTCGACAAGCTCAGGAAGAAGATTGAACGAAATAAAGAGGATATCTGCGAGATCAAGACGACTTATATGGATGACGAACCCCAGGTAGTGGTTCTATCGACTGGAATAGTCTCGCGGGCGGCCAATCAAGCTGTCAAAATGGCTCGCCAGAAGCGCATGAAAGTCGGCGCCATTCAACTCGTGACTGTCTGGCCCTTCCCCGATGAGCTGATTATGAAATATATGAAATCATGCCGTCATCTGATAGTTGCAGAATTAAACCAGGGACAGATTCTGAAGGAAATCGAAAGATATATCGACAGGCGCCATACCAAGATCGACTTTCTGCAGCGTTATGATTCCGAACTTATAACACCGCAGGATATTCTCCAGAAAATCCGGGAGGTAAAATAATGGCTACCACGACAAAAAAACAGGAGCAGCCCTCCGGCGTTGTTCATAAATATCTGCGTCCCAAGAAGACCTTTCCGCATGTCTGGTGTTCCGGATGTGGAATCGGCATCATTCTGGGAGCTTTGATAAGGGCCATCGATCGCCTCGGAATTCCCAAGGATGATATCGCCGTGCTTTCCGGAATCGGATGTTCATCACGCCTTCCCGTTTACGTAGATTTTAATACCCTGCATACAACGCATGGAAGAGCGATCGCTTTCGCTACCGGCGTAAAAGCCGCCAAGCCCAAAATGCATGTTATAGTAATTACCGGTGACGGCGACTGTCTGGCGATCGGGGGGAATCATTTCATTCATGCCTGCCGCCGCAATATTAATATCACCACAATTCTGGTGAATAATCATATCTACGGTATGACCGGCGGGCAGTTCTCACCCACCACGCCCTACACGAAACGCGGTTCCACAGCTCCTTACGGCAACCTGGAACATCCATTCGACGCCGCCAAGCTGGCCATCGCCGCCGGAGCGTCATATGTTGCCCGCGGAACTGTATATCATGTGGGACAGCTGACCAGGTTGATTGCCGACGGTATTTCCAATAACGGTTTTTCCCTTATTGATGCCCTTTCCAATTGTCACACTTACTATGGACGCTGGAATAAGGAGGGCGATCCGGTCAAGATGATTGAGTGGTTTAAAAGCCATGTGGTGCCGGCCGCTACGGTAGATAAAATGCCGCCTGAAAAGAAGGAAGGCAAGTGGATTACGGGAGTTCTGCATAAGGAAGATAAACCCGAATTTACAGATAATTACGCCAGACTGAGCGCTGAACTTAAAAAGAGATAAATGGGAGTTATAGATGTCCAAAAATAAGAATCAACAGACACAGTCTGACCGATATGAAATCAGGCTTTCCGGTTCGGGAGGACAGGGACTGATTCTTGCAGGAGTTATGCTGGCCGAGGCCATGGGTGTTCAGGATGGTAAAAATGTAGTACAGACGCAATCTTATGGTCCTGAAGCCCGCGGGGGAGCCTCACGAGCCGATGTCGTTGTGTCCTCAGATACAATATATTATCCCAAACCGATGGGTCTGGATCTGCTCCTCGCATTGACACAGGAAGCCTGCGATACATATTATCCGGCTTTGCGTGAGAATGGAATACTGATTATTGATAGTGATCTTGTCCATCAGCCGCCCACGCCGGATTGCTATTCGTTTCCATTTACCATGCTGGCCAAGAACGAGATCGGTCATGTAATGGTTGCCAATGTAATTTCACTGGGAGCAATCGCAGAGATTACCAAGCTGGCCTCCAAGGAAGCCATCAAAAATGTCGTGAAATCACGGGCTCCGGTCGGAACCGAGGAGAAAAACCTCAGGGCCCTGGAACTGGGTTTCAAAATCGCCAGAGAGAAGATGAAGACGAAAAAGACGGCTGCGGTATAAAGAGCGACTATGACAATTCAAAGGACCCTGACGATTATCAAGCCCGATGCGGTCGGCAAGAATGCAGTGGGAGAGATCATACACCGCTTCGAATTGGCCGGATTTAAGATTGTGGCCATGAGAATGGAGCGCCTGAAAAAAGATCGAGCCGAAGGATTCTACCATGTCCACAGCGACAAGCCATTTTTCGATGAATTGGTCGAATTCATGACCTCAGGCCCTTGTGTGCCGATGGTGCTGGAAAAGGAAAATGCCATTGAAGACCTGCGCGCCCTTATCGGCGTTACCGATTCGAAAAAGGCTGCAACGGGAACAATCAGGCAGAATTTCGGGACAGATATTCAATGTAATGCGGTTCATGCTTCAGATTCTGTGGAAAATGCAAGATTCGAGGTCAACTATTTTTTTCCAGATATTAAAGTATGAAAATTCCTCTTCGATATGCGGGTGAGGAGTACAGGCTCGATGTTCCGGATAAAAATCTGGTCGGAATAATCGAGCCCTCAAAAGCCGACCCCATAANNAAATTCCTCTTCGATATGCGGGTGAGGAGTACAGTCTCGATGTTCCGGATAAAAATCTGGTCGGAATAATCGAGCCCTCAAAAGCCGACCCCATAAGTCTCGAAGATTTGCTAGAAAAGAACAGGCTGCCGGAAAGATTTTTTTCCGGCAGCCTTCGTATTTTGATCATTATCAATGATCAGTATCGTTCCACCCCCTCACATTTGATTCTCGACCGCATACTCCCTTCCCTTCTTGAAAGACATGAAGTGAGGATTATAGTTGCAACCGGTCTTCATGACGAGCCCTCGATCGAAGAATATGAGAAATTGATTGGCGAAAACTTCGAAAAAATGGATAAGAAATTTGCCTGGTCCAACTCCCGTGATTATATCAGCTTCAGAAACGTCGGTTTATGGCCCGATGGAAGTGAAGTTTACATACATAATTATTATTTCTGGGCGGATGATGTTATCATCATAGGATCGGTTGAACCGCATTACTTCGCGGGCTTCACCGGCGGCATAAAGTCGATTGTACCCGGCCTCAGCTATTGCAAAACTATCCAGCATAATCATAAAAAGGCCATTTCAGAGAAATCTCAGCCTGGTGCAACGGAGGGCAATCCGGTCTGGGACGAACTCTGGAAGACCCTGGATTTGATAGATGATAAGAGAATCTTCTCATATCAGCTTGTGCAGGATTCGAATCGCAATATCATCAGCCTGTTCTCAGGCTCTTTAAAGGACAGCTATTTTCAGGCCGTGGAATTCTGCAAGGAAATTTATTTTAAAAGCATACCAGAAAAGTGCGATCTTCTGATCGCCGAACATTCGCCGCCATTGGACAGAAATCTATATCAGCTCCAGAAATGCTTCGAAAACACCAAGGCCGGAGTGGAAGACGGGGGCACCCTTCTGATGCTCTCGGCCTGCCGTGATGGTATTGGAACGCGTGATTTTTATGATCTGGCCGAAAAATATCCCGATCCAAATGATCTCATAAATCAGGAGATAAAGAGGTATGATTTAGGAATTCATAAACTTTATCGCACTGCGATATTGACAAATCGGGTAAATCTCTGTTTAATGTCATTTCTTCAAGAGGAGGCTGTCAGAAGGATTTATATCGAGCCGGTTGCTGACGCCAATGAATTGGTGAAGTCACGGATTGCGGCTGATGGTGATTTGAAAATAGTAGTAGTTAAAAATGCCGGTCATACGGTGATAAATTCTNNGCAAGAAAGTTTCAGTGATAGGCGCCGGCAATGTTGGTGCCTCGTGTGCGATGTATCTGTCAGCCCGCAACATCTGCGATGTGGTCCTGGTCGATATTATCGAAGATATGCCTGCCGGAAAGGCTCTCGATCTGGCACAGGCCGGACCCCTGGTGGGTTATGACGTTATGGTTCATGGTACCAACGATTATGAGGATATAAAGGACTCCGACATGGTCGTGGTAACCTCCGGTTTGGCCCGCAAGCCGGGCATGTCCCGCGAGGACCTGCTCAAGAAAAATGCGGAGATAATCAAATCAGTGACCGAGAATATTGTCAAGTATGCTCCCAATGCATACATTCTCATGGTCGCCAACCCGCTCGACTTGATGACCTACCACGCCGCCCAGGTTTCCGGCTTTCCGAAAAACCGGGTGTTCGGCCAGGCCGGAGTGCTCGATTCCACGCGCTTCCGAACATTCGTTGCGATGGAGCTTAATGTGTCCATGGCCGACGTTCAGGCGATGGTGCTGGGAGGTCATGGCGATACCATGGTCCCGCTCCCGCAGTATACCACAGTGGGCGGTATCCCGATTACACAGCTGATTCCCAAGGACAGGATCGAAGAGATCGCGCAGCGTACCCGCATGGGAGGCGGGGAAATCGTAAAGCTGCTCAAGACCGGCTCGGCCTATTATGCTCCGGCCATGGCTTCGGTGCAGATGGTTGAGGCAGTTCTCCTTGACCGCAAGCGTGTCATACCCGCATCGGCTTTTGCCACAGGCCAGTATGGTATTGAAGATCTGTATATCGGCCTTCCGATAGTGCTGGGCGCCAACGGGGTCGAGAAGATCCTTGAGATTGATCTGGGCGATGAAGGATTGAAGTCTCTTCAGAAGTCAGCAGCTACTTATAAAGAACATCTTAAAGAGCTCGGTTACTAACAGCTAAGGAGAATGGATAAATGGCTTACAAGATGATTACTCCCCCGAAGGATGGGGAGAAGATCACCATTGTTGACGGTGAATTGAAATTTCCGGATAATCCGATTATACCGGTGATCGAGGGCGATGGTATCGGTCGGGATATCATGAAGGCTGCCCGGCGGGTGCTGGATGCGTCCGTTGAAAAATCCTACGGCGGCAAGAAGAAAATTGTCTGGTTTGATGTCTTTGCCGGTGAATCGGCCAATGATAAATATGGCGAATGGCTTCCCCAGGACACAATCGACGCGATCCGTGACTACATCGTGGCTATCAAAGGTCCTTTGACCACGCCTGTAGGCGGAGGATTCCGTTCCCTGAACGTGACCCTGCGCCAGGTACTCGACCTATACGCTTGCGTGCGGCCGGTAAAATATTACAAGGGAACCCCCTCACCGGTCAAGGCTCCCGAGAAGATGGATATCGTGATTTTCCGTGAGAATACCGAGGATGTTTACGCCGGTATAGAATACCGCGGCACAACCTCCGAGGCTGATAAGGTTCGCGAATTCCTGGTTGACGAGATGGGAGCCAGTATCCGCGAAAGTTCAGGCATAGGGATCAAGCCGATTTCGGCTTTCGGCACCAAGCGCCTGGTCGCCAAGGGCATACAGTATGCCATCGACCGCGGCCGCAAATCGGTAACCCTGANNGCCAAGGAGAAATTTGCAGATATTACGATTACCGAAGATGAGCTCTGGGAAAAATATGACGGCAAACAGCCGGAAGGCAAGATCGTAGTAAAAGACCGTATTGCCGATTCCATGTTCCAGCAAATTCTGACCCGTACCGATGAATATGAAGTTGTCTGCACGCCCAACCTGAATGGCGATTATATCTCAGATGCCGCTGCCGCACAGGTGGGCGGTCTGGGTATGGCCGCTGGCGCTAATATTGGTGATTATATTGCACTTTTTGAGGCAACCCATGGAACC
>JABAHS010091629.1_pt2 | contig 25239 bp, 18 predicted proteins | sample 7062111 | NCBI WGS metagenome assembly JABAHS01 (sample SAMN14534600, study PRJNA622989) | marine sediment metagenome | biome: marine biome [ENVO:00000428]; feature: marine pelagic biome [ENVO:01000023]; material: deep marine sediment [ENVO:00002113]; isolation source: pool of 4 deep marine... | reverse complement strand
CCTTGAGAGCGGGTCACCATTAAAACCACCGATGTTTTCATTTGAAATAATTGTTGAGTGGTCATCTCCGATAGAACTTGCTACTTCATTACCGTTAAGATACAGCCTGTGTACTCCTCCGTCATAGGCAATTCCAACAAAATGCCACTGATTATCATCCATAGCAACAGTATATTTAGCATCAAAACCACCAGAATTGGTATTTAACCAGCGCAACTCAACTCCATCGTTGAAATAAAGAATTGTTTGTCTTGCATTTGAATGTATCCCGTGGTATATGAAATAATCACAACCTACACCGCTGCATTGCCCTACAGGCGGCATTTTCACCCACGAAAAAATAGACTTTTCGCCAACCGGCATCACACCCGGGCCAACTTCAACACAATCATCCGAGCCGTCAAAACTCAAAGCTGTTCCCGTTGGGCAGATACCAAAAATATCAACAACCTTTTCGGCTTCGAAAGTGACGTCCCCTTCGGTGTAGGTGGCCCGCATTGTCGCCGGCTGGTCGTCTACAACATCTTTTGTCGTCAGCACGCCGGCCTCAATACCCGCAATAGTATTCGGCTCAACCACCCACAACGCCGAATCCGTTACGTCCCTTGTGCTGTCATTGTCATAGTATGCAATGGCTTTATAGCTGGCGTTGAAATTCTCCGCCACCTCCCTGGGCCCAATTATCTCAAGACTAATCACAGCAGCCAACGCGGTCCCACTCTGGGCCAACAACACCAGCACTACCACTAAAAACAAACTCGTTCGTACCCTTTTCATGTTGTATCTCCTTATCAGAAAATCGTTAATATTTATAGCGCAGCAGAACGACTGTTAAGGACTATTATTTTCAAGCCAATGGGCGGCCATAAGTGCAAAGTCCACAGAATTCACAATGCAGTCCCCGTTTATGTCGCCGGCAACAATCGTTTCACATACTCGCTCACCAAAATACGATTTGCTGGCCTCAGCCGTGCCGCCGTAGACACCCATATTAATCACTCCACCATTGGGGAATGGCTCTAAACCAATAGGACCGGCCATATCCCCTGCATCAATACACGAACTGGTCACATCGTCTTTCGTCCATCGTTCCTTGTTTGCATCCCACCTGCCAGCCTGCGATTTCAGATGATAATCACCGCCACTCCAGCGAATGTGACGCTCCCAGTAATCATCGTTGAAATCCGGTAACGCGTCCCAATATCCTTCGCTCACAAAACACGGATCGGCACCGATGTTGCCGGTCCCACCCAAAGCACCTGTCCAACCCTGTATGCAACAGTAGTTGATGACAGCCGGGTCATGTGTGGCAATCTGTGCCGATTCGGTTACACCATCTTTGCTGATGTTTCCCCACGAAATGCAATTTGTTACCGTCGTATCACCTTCATCGTTCCATATCCCGGCGAAAAAAGCAGAGGTAATGTTCCCGATAAAAGAGCAATTGGTTATCACAATATCACAGTCCTGGGCCTGCAGCCCACCGCCGATGTTTCCGGTGAATAAGCAGTTGCTCAGATGACTATCAGAGCCGATGAAGATACCACCGCCCTGGTTCGAAGTGAAAGAACATCCCTTCAACTCGGTTGCTGTACCCCGAATTCCCCCTCCCTTGTTCTTATTAAAGATACAATCTGTTACAACTAATTCACCACCGCTGGATATACCACCACCCGAGGCTGCAGAGTTCCCTTCAAACACACAATTGACCACTTCCGGGTGACCCGTCCCAGAGTAGGAGACAGTATATATTCCTCCTCCTGACCCGCCATAGTGTAACACTGTGTGGGCCGAATTGGCGATGAATGAGCAATTCCTCAGAGTTGGACCAGAACTCATATTATACATCCCACCGCCGGCTGCAGCTGAGTTGCCGCTGAAGTTGCAGTCCGTCATCACCGGGCTGCTTTCAGAGTTATACATTCCGCCGCCTGAGTATTGGGCCGAGTTGTCAATGAAACGGCAGTTGGTCAGTGTCGGAGAACATTGGTAGTTATATATTGCGCCGCCTGAGCCGGCGGAGTTGCCGTTAAAGGTGCAGTTGGTCAGAATCGGGCTGCCATCAATTAGTATCCCGCCGCCCATCCCCAGTGTGGTGTTCCCATGGAAAGTGCAGTTGCTAATCGTGGGGCTGCCATAGCACAGAATTCCGCTACCCTGGCTTGCCGAGTTACCCGCGATGATATTATCTGTGATGGTTGGGGAACTGGCCCTGCGACAGCAGATGCCGCCACCGCCACCGCCGGGTTCACAATGGTTGTCACTGATAGTGTTGCCAACAATAAGTGGTGAAGCTCCGTCCCAACACCCTATGCCGCCTCCACCGTCAGCGTCATACTCTATCTTGTTCCCTGTAATAATGTTGTTCCTGATTATCGGCGAGGACGCAATGCAGAGTATACCACCACCCCTGCCATGGAACCCATTGGTGATTGTGAGGCCCTTTACAACGGAGTTTGCATCTTCACCACTGTGAAAGTAAAAGCCCCGGTGACAGTGTCCTTCGCTGCCGTTGCAGTCGATGATTGTTGCAGCTACAATGTTGGGATCGTTTGGATCTGTGCTGCAGAGCCTGATGGCCTTGCCTGCGAAATCAATATCCCGGTTTCCCTGGCCTCTGTACGTGCCGATACTGACCAAAATCATATCACCATCATTGGCATCGTCAATTGCAGCCTGGATGTTGTCGAATTCTAAGGGCACTTTGATTATTCTCCCTGCTGAAGCTGTGCCGCCCAGCAACACCAAAAATATCGAAATAACTACCTGCGCTTTCAGATTTCTTGCCGATCTCATTTTTTCTCCTTCCAAAACAGGCTCATTTAGCGATTAGAATCCTTGGAATATTAGCTCTAAGAAAAACTAACCAACCTATCATCTACATCAGGCCGGAATCCGTCTATTTGAGACGTAACAGGTATAAGATTGTTACAATAATTTCGTGAATATTTTGTAAAATTTTGCCTTTTCATTCCCACTCAACAGATCAAAACTATATCATTGCAGCGAACCGTTCTCATAAAGTGACCAAATTTCAGCATCGGATAAGGCACCGTCATGTATACGGACTTCGTCAATCTTACCGCCGAAGAACGATTTAATCGTGGATTCGTATGACCTTGCCCCTATCATTAAATTCTTATCAGGCGTTGTGCTCCCTGTATCCAGGTCAAAGGTTCGCCTGCCCCTGAGTTCGCCATTCAAATAGATTCTCACGTCCTTATCGTCGTACACCCCAACAACGTGGTACCAGTTGCCAACCGGGGCGGAATTACGGCCGGTTTTTGCAGCCACTGATCCCTTCCACGAAGACTCCGCACCAAAAAAGAATTCCGATACCAGGGAACTCCATCCCGCCTGATAACCAAAAATCCTCGTTCGTCCCGATGGTGTGGAAGTACGAACACGAGACGTTGTTCTTGAAGAAGTCAGGAGTCTCCCAACATCCGCATCACCCCTTAGTCCGCCGGATCGCATCTTGCATAATATAAAACCGGATTCGGTCTCTAAAACAGGCATGACCCAGGCCGATATCGTAAAGCTGCTGCTCTGCATGAACCTCAATGAAGGATCATCAGGCACTTCAACATAATCGTCAACGCCGTCAAAACTCAATGCATTGTTAAATCGCCCCCCCGTCCATTCCGCACCGTTGACGGTTCCGTTATTTTCACCGGCAGAGTCGTTAGCTGTTGTCCCCCGGCCTTCATCGAACTTCCAGTACGCAACCATCTGCGGTGGCGGAGGTGGATTCCAGCCCAAAGCCTGCAGCGCCCCAAGCAATTCCTCAATTGCCTGCCGAAGAACTTCTCTTGACTGTTGCTCACTCGCTATCATCCGGGCCACCTTCTGCTTTGCCTCGGCCACATTCCATTTGCTCAAATCACCGTACTCGCCGCTTGTCTGTAAGTCCTCAAGTGCCTGATACAATTGTGTTTCTCTTTTTATAGCTGCTTCAATTGTTTGCATCGCCGCACGCCGTTCCTCAAGCGCCGCCTGAAGCTGTGCACGCACGGCAAGAATCTCTTTGTTCTCAACTTCTTTATCGACGAATCGAGACTCTGCCAACTCTGAATTACCGGGCGACGGAAGGCCCTCGGTTTGAAACACCAGTGTGTCCAAAGCCGTTCTGTTCTCACGCTGAGCCACCCGAATCGTATAAATCCCGGGCTCCTTTATCCTCCAAACCGCGCTGTCGGGACTCCCCGCTGTACTACTATAAGGTTTGCCTTCTACCCCCCTGCTGCTCCAGTACCAGCCATCACGAAACTGATGGAATATAAAGTAATCCGGCCCCGCACCTTTCGGTATTGTCCCGTCGCCCTTAAGGATAAATGCAAAGAGCGAATCGGAATTCAAATCCAGACCAAGCCATCGCACATAAAGCCGGTAGGTGCCCGGTTTCTCAATAGATACCCTGTAGTCAATAAATGCGCCATCGTATGAGCTGCCGGTGGGAGCAATCGAGTAAGACAGCACGCCCATAATCACCATATAGTTTCCGCTCGCCCCTTTCCCTTTACCGGCCTTTCCGGCTGTTGGCGACTCTTGTCCACTGTTGGGACCCTCGATGAACTTATGGTCCCTCCCGTCAACCTCCCACCATCCTGCATCGACCGAGGAACTGCGGCTGCTGTAGTGCTCGGCTTCAATAACATAACGCGCTTTCTTACTGTCTTCCGGGAAATCATCCAGGAATACATTATCCCCATACACAACAGGCACAGCGCCAAATCCAAGCCATACCAGGATAGCACCCAATAACAGAACAGTTTGCCTTGCCTTCATTGTTCTACCCTTTCAAAATCAGCTCAAAAGTATTCATTTTCACTTTTTGTCTATACCCAACGCTTTTAATGCATCTTCAAGCTCTTCACTGCTGTCACCCAGCCCGGCTTTTGACCGCTCACTATAAAGTATTGCAGCGCGAATCTTCTGTTGCGCCGTTATTATGTCGTTACTGTCCAGAGCGCCGTAATCTCCACTTCCCAGTAAATCTTCAAGCACCTTGTACGCTGCCATCTCTTGTTCCGATGCAGAATCAATCTTCTCCATAGTTTCAAGAAAAATTACTGACGCGTCCGTATAGTCATCTATTCCCTCTTGCAATTTCGCCTCACGCCGGTAAGAGAGGCTCTGTCCGAGCACCCTCAAAAGATTCTCACGCGTCGGCGGCACCAAAACTCGCTGCGTGGCATTCGTAAGAGTCACAAAGCTAAGCACAATGATCAATGTCACCGCCAGGACCGACCACAAGTATGGTTCCTTTTTGAATTCCGATATCATTGCTATCCGCTTTTTCAGGTTGGACTTATCCTCCGACACGGCAGCCATGATAGGCAGACTGCGGGCCTGTGAAAACTTTTCCAGCAACCGGACAATTGTCATGCCGTACTTCTCGGATTCGCCAACGCCCATAGTCGACAATGCGGATGCGTCACATGCCAGCTCCCTGTCCTGCCGCATCCTGTAAAAAGCATACCACACCAAAGGATTGAACCAGTGTATGACCAAAAGTAAAGTTGTCACCCAGCCCAGCAGGATATCGCAGCGCTTCAGATGCGATAGTTCGTGAAGAAAGATGTGGCGTAATTCCTTAGCGCTATGAGTCTCTATGATGCCCACCGGAAGCAGCAGCCTCGGTCGAACAAATCCGAACAGGGCCGGGCTTTTGACTCTGTCGGTTACAATAATTCCCAGAATCGTCTCTACACCTGTCTGTCTCTTACAGTCTTCAAGCAGATCCAGAATCCTTTGCTCGGTCAAAGGACGTACACTCTTGATAATCCTCCACAACCTGAAGTTACTGACGAAAACGTATCCCGCTAAAACCAGGCTCCCTGCCAGCCAGACAAGCGCCAGCATATCCGCCACACGAAGCACAGGACCGGCCGACAGATCTGCATCCATTGGTTTAATAGCAACCGCATCCATATCGAACTCTTTGCCTCCGACCTCTGTAGATAGAATGGTTCTTGCCCCCCATTTGGCCGAATCGGGAATCAGGTTCAGAACACTCACCGTACTCTGCGGCAACCACGGCATTATCATCCGCACCACCACCAACAGCCAGAATAAGTAATGCCACCTTGCCGCCAGCCTGCCCCCGGCCGCCGCCTTCACTACCAAAACAAGGCAGACCAGCACGCCCGCAAATGCCGACGTTCGCAAAAGCCAGCCGAAGATCTCCGACAACTGAGCAAAGAAAGATTCCATTACTTCTTTCTCCCTTTCTTCCTTAAAATCCGCTTGAGTTCTTCCACGTCCTCAGGGGACAGCTCATTGTTTTCCATAAATGCCGATAGTATAGGAGTAAGTGCTCCACGGTACACCCGGCGTAAAAAGGAATTGCTTTCCGCCCGGATACAATCAACTTCAGCCATCAGAGGATAATAGTGAAACTCTCTGCCCTTTTTCTGATACCCAAGCACCTTCTTTTCCACAAGCCTGTTGATAAGGGTCCGTATGGTCGTCGCCTTCCAATGAGTAGTTGCAGTCAGCTTATCTACTATTTTATTCGCCGTTAACGGATTCTCATTCCACAATACTCTCATAACCTCCCACTCTGCCTCTGAGATTTTTGGTGTCCCTTTCATTTTTTACTCCTTCATTATTACACTTGTAATATATAAAATACTACATCTGTAATATTTAAGCAAACAAAAAAACGGATTTTTGAAAATTTTTTTTAAAATCGCGTTTTTCGGGCTAAAAATGCGCAAAAAAGTCCGTTTTTCTAAAAACCAGAGCAAAATTATAGTAGCTTGCAGCCTTGCTGCGATGAACGGGTGACTGTAATAAGTGAGGCCGAACAACACCGCAATAGTCTAAGCCGACTCTTTCGCACTACTTCCGCTCTCCCGGCGAGAGCTGAACATCAAAATCATTTCCATCACAAACAACATCATAAGACGCGGGAGCATAACGATGTTCAATATTCAATTTCAGCTTCTCACCCCTGGGCAATCCGGTTAGTTGATAACGCCCGTCTATATCAGTAAAGTCTCTAAAGTACCTCCTCCCTAAGGATATCTGAACGAGCGTACCCATGGCTGGATCCCCGTATTCATCGGTTAGAAGTCCGGAGAGAGTTCCATTCCACTCAGCGTCTGCCGGCTCGCGCAATTGCTTAAGTTCCTCACCTTTGACGACAATATTACCCACATCGATTTCCTCTCCCGGCTGCAACGGGCCGAGAATTACATCGGGCTCAGCGCCTGGGGGAGTTATAGAAACAACCATCGGCACACCAACCGGAACTCCCTTAATTCTAAAGTACCCGTCCTTGTCGACCACTGTTTTCCACCATGATCCGCGCTCCCGGTACCAACGCCCATCAGATGTTAGAATGCCAACTTTGGGTGGAGCATCCGCCAGACCTTCACCGTTTGGATCGATTACTCTGCCGACGATATCAACCAAAGGCTCAAGCACAATTTCAGTTTCGTTCGTATCAATTATCTCTGGGAAGAAGAAGGCACGGCCTAATCTTTTGTCTTTATTAAAGGCATTAAAGGCATAGCCCGCCCTGTTCAAATTTATCTGGTGGGGGCGACGTAGCGCAAATTCCCCGGCAACATTGCTAATTGCCTGCTCACCTGAAGCTGTTACTTGTCCCTCGACAGGTTCACCCTCAATATCAACAAGCCTGCCGTATAACCTCGGGCACGACGTGATGGAAACCTCCACACTTACCTCATTGATATCGGCACCGACCTTAAAATCGTGTGAATGCCTTTCTTCACGCTCACTTTGAGCATCCCATTCGTTGGTATGCAGTTGATAGGAATCATTCGGTGTCAACATAAGCACGCACCGCCCCGAAGCATCGGTCCTGCCGGAGGTAACACGAATATTCACAGGTTTGCGAGTTTCAATGTGGTTTGGGTCCCACAGCACGACCGAAAAGGGTTGATTGTATACCGCCCGGCCTGTGTTCCTGTCAATAATCTGGAAAGTAACCGGCACACCGGCCTGCAGCTCAACAGCGACCCTTGACTTTTCACCGGCCACGACCCGAATGTTCTCTGCGGGCTTACAAATAAGACCCGTCCCTGCAAAGAATCTCTCATTTATTGTCAGCGTATACCTTCGCTTGGAATCCAATCCTGAAATTTTGAATTCTCCATTTTTGTCCGTAACAGCTTGTCCGTACGCACGGCTGCCGGTTTGGCGAGCTACAATTAGGAAACCCTCTCTTCTATAAGGTTTGCCCTGGGAAGTTAAATGTCCGATGATAGTGCCTCCGGGTTCCAGCGTGAAGAGCAGGTAATCCATACCGGCGCGAACCGGATAAGTATCACGCCCAATGCTCTCAGTCGAATAACGTAAGTAGCCCTCTTTCCACGCATCAATATGCAATCTTGCACCTTCATAAAGCTTATCGAACAAAAACCACCCTTTAGAATCCGTATAAGTTGTTACCGTGGATCCTCTACCCGTTTGCGGATAAGACTGATGACGTTTGACCAGGGCTCGAACAGTGGCCCCTTCTATAACATTCCCATCTTCGTCAATTACCTGCCCGGCCACAAAACTCGGTTCAGCCCGAACCATACGAACGCTCATGTTTTTCAATACCCCACGGATGTCATGATACCAGGCCGTAGCGTACTCAGGATGCTCATAAACCATTATAAGATGCATCCCATACCCGGCAGAAGGTGCTGACAGCTTGAACTGCCCGCTTTTATTCGTTCTTGCTTTCGCAGTAGTTTCTGCAAATATTCTCCAGTCTCTATAGCAGCCGTTATAATACAGCTCAGCCCTGATATCAACTCCTTCAATCGGATTGTCATTCGGATCAAGAACTACGCCTGAGCGGGTGATGGTTTTTTCGGCTTCAGTTATTTGAGTTGTGACCTCATTATCCTCCTCTTCAAGTCGCTTTCTAATTTCAGAAACGGCCGCCGCGAAGGGATTATCTGCGGGGACCCCCTCCCATTCTTCAGCCAGTTTCTCCAGCGGCCCTATAGCACTCAAATCTCCAATCTTTGCAAGGTAATTAGCGGCAGCAACTTTGCTTTCCTTAAATTGACCCTGTAAGAGAATCGCCACTAACCCGTCAACGTCACCAGCTGCAAACATTTCCCACGCTTCATTCAGTTCTTCGTAAAGCTTATCAGATGCCTGAGCAGTCGGTAATGTGGCTGTTGGGGGCACACCAAGGGCATAGATATCCCTCGGCCCGCTTTCCGGATAGGTTACTTTGAAATTGTAAGTAGTAGTTTTACCTCCCTTATACAAGCGTTTAAATTTGCCGCTGCCGGCAAGCAGCAGTTTGTTTTCGCGATTGACGATAAGTTCGATTTCGAACACAGCAGCAACGGTTTTCATGTCCACATCAGGATAAGACTTTGAAAGTTCAAAAATCTCAACATCTTCTCCATTTAGTGTGTCTTTTCGTTGAGTAACAAGGAATCCATCGTCCTTAGTGTATTGGATAAACTCATTGACCATATTAAAAGCAGAACTTGCCCCATAAAAACCGCCCTCTGGCAACTCAGTCACCTCAAACGCCTGATCTGAGAATCGATAAAAGTATTGCTCCCGGTTCGCATAATCAAAGCAACAAACAGAATCTGGATATTTTACAAATGTTTTTTTAGAGGTAAAATCCCACCACTCATGATGGGTTAATGGTTCCTCTCCTTCAGGGTATTCCGTGGTTATAACTTCCATCCACGGCATCTTTTTCATGTTCTCAATGACATCCGCCAGGGCGATGCTCGCCATGTCGGGCGAGCCAACAAATTGGTTGATACTGACAAGGACCGCTATAATTATCACCGCTGCAGCGGCAAGTTTGGTTATTGGGCTTTTCACAATTATTGTCCATATATTCGGCTGAGCCGGAGCAGGCTTTGTTTTTTTCGACTTCTCCTGTGCTTCCAAAGCATCCCTAAGAGTACTTTCATACATTTCAGCGCTCGGCGTAACATGCAAAATTCTCATTAACTTCACTATATTCTTTGTAGGCCTCATTTTGTCACCTCACTATTTAATAGTGACCGAAGCTTATCCAATCCGTACCGATATCGACTCCGGATTGTATTTACTGAAATACCCTGTAACCTTGCTATGTTGCTAAACATCATTCCACCCTGCAGATGCAGAATTATCACTTCTCGCTGCTCGTATGGCAGTTGGGCTATTGCATAACTCAATTGCTGCAATTCTTCACTACATACTGCCGATAGTTCAGAACCTCTCGCATTTGAACATATCGAATTCGCCTCGTCCAAAGCCAGAGGTTGTCGCCGTCTTGTTCGCATCTTGTCACGGGCACGATTGGCAACACAGGTTGCCAAATAGCCCCTGAGACTTCCATCAAGCCTGAGTTTTTCACCCGACTGAGCAAACGACACAAAGAAATCATGTACAATATCCTCAGCAGTGTTCACATCATTTAATAGAGCGGTTGCTAACGTCACCAAATATCCGACATACTTCTCATAAATACGCTGTAAGGCATCCCTGCTGCCGCGCTTAAACTTCCACATGAGGAGCTTGTCTTCTATCATCGGCGTCTTTCTTACACAATGTTGGAATGATCATTCCTTACCAATATTACGATCTGGACACCTGTTTCAGTCTAAAGAAAATTAGGTTTTTCCCCAAACTTTGCAAGCCAAAAATCCATTTTTCACCCTCCTAAAAAACGCATATATAGGATGTGTTAAACCAGTCTTTATTTGCTCAACTTAAAAGTGCCTAAGCGATATCGGCGCTGGTCGGAGGTGTATATGATAGGTCTTTCGCTACTGGGCCGGTAGTGAAGGTAGAAGTATTTGTATGCTTCGTTGTCGCCGGTGTGCAGGGCGATTAACTGGCTGTTAACGTAAATATAATTCTTCATGACACCTCCGCTGTTATTTAGCTGTATTAATATTACCGGCATACCGCCTAAAATACCAACTATATATTTACGCGGTCCTGTTTGGCGATCTGTCTTTGCAGCAGAAGAATCGCCACAGCAAAAGCAAAGCCGAAAGCAACGTCTCCGGCAACAAACCAGACGAACCAGCCGAGGCCGCCTTTGACAAGGGCCGGACCGCCATAAATCAGGAATCCGATTACCGCCATTAGCGACCATAAGGCAACCAAACGAATAGCCCCGGCATACCTGCGTACATCCGTGGAGAAAACCACCATCATACATCCAAAAAGCACATAGAACGCCGAAAGCAACCGAGCCAGATAGGAAACAAGTACTTTTACCGGAGTTCCGGGCTCAGCAAGTTCCACTCCACGGACCAGCCACGAATACGGCATAAAAACCGCCACTATGGCCGGCAGGCTCACGATACCAACTATAAGAAGTAGCAGCTTTAAGGCTTGTTCCGCATTATTCATAAAATACTCCTTTCAACCTCATGGTGACTCAAAAAAGTCTGTAATATCCCATTGCGGAACGCTATCTTACTATATAGGCAAAAAAGAACAACCACAATCCACAACAAGACCGACCACACTATTGTCCCACGACCGTATCTGTAATTTTAAGTCCACATTTCCCTCTGTAACAGATGCGAATTTTATCATTCCAGGCCGATTTTAGCTGCTCTAACACCGCTTTACAGCCGATATTTAAGGGGGCTGAGGGTGCAATCTATTGCAAACCCAAGCCCTAACAATTATGATAGAGTGATAAAGTTGATTGATACAGGGTCGAATATGGATAAAAATGGTCCAGAAGTGTCGGTGGTTGTACCCCTGCTGAACGAGCAGGACAATATCAGCCCCCTTTACGAACAAATTACACAAACATTAACCGACGGACACGACTACGAAATAATATTCGTCGACGACGGCAGTACCGACGAAAGCTTCAATATATTAAGCCGGCTCCAAAAAGCCGACAACAAAACACGTGTAATTCGGTTTCGCAAAAACTTCGGCCAGACCGCGGCGCTGGCCGCCGGCTTCGCCCACGCACAAGGCAATATTATTGTGGCTATCGACGCCGACTTACAAAACGACCCGGCCGATATTCCGAAAATGATTGACAAGCTCCACGAAGGATTCGACGTCGTAAGCGGCTGGAGAAAAAAGAGACACGACAACGCCATCACAAGACTGATTCCATCCAAAATCGCCAACTGGCTAATCGCTAAAATTACAAGAGTAAAGCTCCACGACTTCGGCTGCACACTTAAAGTCTACAGAAGAGAAGTACTTGCTGAAACGAAACTTTACGGAGAAATGCACCGATTCATACCCGCGCTGGCAAGCTGGAACGGGGCCAGTATCTGCGAAATGGTTGTAAACCACAGGCCAAGGACCGCAGGAGCCGCTAAATACGGACTAAACCGCACAATGAAAGTGGTATTAGACCTTATTACAGTTAAATTCCTCGGCTCGTTTTCCACAAAACCTATCTATATCTTCGGCGGACTCGGGGTACTAAGCGCCCTTGCATCGATAGCCTCAGGTCTGGTTGTGCTATATCAAAAATTCATCTCTGCAACACCATTGCCCATGAACAGAAATCCGCTACTGGTCCTGACTGCCATGCTTATTACCACAACCGTTCAACTCATTCTCATGGGCCTTCTCGCAGAACTCCTGGTCCGGACATATCACGAGTCACAAAATCGCCCGACTTATGTCATAAAAGAAATCCTCGAATCACCCCAGGGCCAAACCGACCAAAATGGAGAACAGAAATGAACAAGGGTGCTCGAAAGAGAAGACTGCCGAAGAGACACGTGGTACCACAAAAAAAAGAATCCGCTCTCCTGGCTAAGTTTCAAAGCAATAAAAAGTATTTAACTTTCGCCATAATAGCCATTATGGCGGCAATTCCGTTCTCACTTGGAAAATACTTTGAACTTGGCACTCCCGGACCTTACGACAGCGGTGCCTATGTCTATTCGGCCAAACACATTCTTGAGGGCGCGGTCATCGGTATTGATGAAAAGCCCAGCGCCCAATTGGGGACACTGCTTGTCAATATGCTGGGCGTAAAGCTCTTCGGCTTTAGTGAAACCGGCCCCAAGCTCATTCAGGGAATCCTGCAGGCTGCCGCTCTTGTCCTCATGTTTATTGCGATATATAAGCTCTTCGGCACCCTTCCTGCTGCAGTCAGCGTTATAGTGGCTTCTACTTATCTTTCGGCCCCCCTCATCGCAAAGTTCGGCAACGTCAAGGAACAATACATGATCGCCTTCATGGTGATTGCAATAAGCTGTTTTATAATGCGTCAATTGGGCGGTCGATGGTGGTGGGCCGTTTTGGCAGGTGCTTTCGTAATATGGGCTCCTTTGTTCAAACAGACTGGCGCATCAGCCATGGCCGCAATAGGTCTTTTCGTACTGATTCAGCCGATATTTAAGCACAAAAGCTTCAAACAGACCGCCTCGGACATAGGCTTGCTGGCTGCCGGTGCCGTGATTGCAATAGCGCCTGCATCTATTTGGCTGCTCACCTCCCATAATGGACAGATGTTACCATACGCCTTTATATGGAAGCCGATAATCTCATCCATTACGACTTCTCCCCGGGAGCCCGAGACTAAACCGACAGAAACTGAAAAAGACCCAAATACACCTCAGGATAAACCGGCTGAGAAAGGGCTGTTGACCAAATTGCTGCCCGGATATGTTGCCGAAAGCTGGCTGGCACTCGAACCTGCGGAGAGAAAAGAAGTGGCACGCAGAGTATTTCGCTATTATAAGCTGTTGATACTGCCGATAGCGCTGGCAATCGGTGCAATTGCGGTAAGAATTGTAAGGATGATTAACAGGGTGGTATCGAAGAAAAAAGAGAAGAAAACAAACTACGACCGCTTTGTGTTTCTCTTTACTGTCTGGTGGCTGCTGGACATGGCTTTTGTGTGGATTAGCCCCCGTTCTTATGAGCAGTATTATCTGCCGTTAAATGCATCCGCCGCGATGCTTGGCGCATATTTAATTTGCTTCTATACCAATTTGCTCGCAAACCCTGTGAATAAAAACCTCTGGAGAGTCGTTGGCTTTATAGGCCTTCTCTTCATGATAGGAATGTCATGGCACATATTCTTCGGAATAAAAAAGAGCCCACACTCCAACACCATCTACCCCAACAGTGCCGGTGAGCCGGAAAAACGGAGAGGGTATGTACAGAAATTCAGAGAGGTGAGAAACCGCAAAAAAGGAGCAAAAGGCTACTGGGAAATCGCGGGCCAATACATCCGAAGAGATTCCACTCCCAGCAACAAGATTTACGTCTGGGGCTGGGTGCCGGGAATATATGTACAGGCACAAAGATTAAGTATGGTGCCGACAGCCTTTGAAGGAACCATGCACACCATGTCTCCGGAAGCGCTCTCGAAACAAGTTGAAACCATATTAAGTGCTTTTGAGAAAGAACCTCCGAAATTCATTGTGGACACACACAAGATTCACTTTCCGTGGGACAGGCCACCATTGGAATTATGGCCGATTCTGCCAAAAGGACTTATGGGGATGAAAGAAACCGGCTTTCTGCCCGTCAATAAACTGATAATTGACCGATATAACACAGAGTACTCAAGATATCTGCAAGAGAAAGTTGAACCCGACGAGGCGCTTCGATATAAGGCTATGCAGCCCTTCAGGGAATATGTTATGAACAACTACCAAATTTCGGAACTTAACCAATTTGTAAGAACTCCAAACAATCGGCTCATTCACAGGATGTTCGGAGAGAATGTCGTTTTCAAGCGCAAATAAATGCAAAAAAAACACCACGCCACAAAAAGCGTTACCAAACAAATGGATAAGCACCTGAAAAAACAGCAGGAAATCTACGATAAAACATGGATTAGCAGCCTAAAGTCAGGTAAGGAAGAGCATGGGAATCTGCAGACAAACCTGAATTTCCTTGAAGAAACCGATTTGCTCAAACCAAATTATAAGATTCTGGAAATCGGATGCGGCATCGGAAACATCGTCTTCAAGCTGACCAAAAAGGGACACGATATTACAGGAAGTGACATATCAGGCGAAGCGATTGCTTACGGGCGCAAAAAATACGGGGATATTAAGCTCGAAGTACAGCCGGCAGAAGAACTGCAGTTTGAAAATGAGACTTTCGATATTGTGCTGAGCTTTGATCTGTTCGAGCATATTGCCAAAGTTGACAACCATATAAAAGAAGTTTTTCGTGTCCTTAAGCCGGGTGGTTATTATATGTTTCAGACACCAAACAAGTACAGCAATATTATCTTCGAAACAATACAAACCAGAACACTGAAATGGCGGAACTACCACCCGTCACTGCACTCACCCGGCCAATTAAAGCGGCGATTATCAAAACATGGTTTCAAAACAAGATTCGTAAAAATGAATCCTATAAACGAATTCACTATAAAAAAATTCAAAAAGCTGGGGCCTGTGGGCAATATCTTTAAGCATATAAATTTTCGCCGCCTCCCTCTTATCCTGCAGACAAACCTGTATGTCATCGCTGAGAAAACAAAACAATGAAGATACTTATGCTAAATCATGAATTCCCGCCGGTTGGCGGCGGTGCAAGCCCGATTACTTTTGAATTGTCAAAACAGCTCGTGAAGATGGGCCACAGCGTTGACGTGGTAACAATGCACTACCGCGACCTTCCTCGATTTGAAACTGTCGATGGCGTCAATATTTACCGAACGCCCGCAATTCGCAAGAGACCTGATATCTGTTACACGCACGAATTAGCAACGTATTTGCCCGGAGCTCTCATTAAGACCGTACGTCTGGCAAGGAGGGAAAAATATGACATTATCCACTGCCATTTTATCATCCCCGGCGGCCCTCTCGCATGGCTCGCAAGCAAATTTGCCCGCACGCCGTTTATTATTACATGTCACGGCAGTGATGTGCCAGGATACAATCCCGACCGTTTTAAGGTGATGCACAAAGCATTACTGCCTTCATGGCGCTTTCTCGTCAGAAGGACGCAATTGTTGACCTCGCCAAGCGAATCTCTAAAACAACTAATCCTCAAAAGCTGTAAGGATGCCAGGATTACTGTCATCCCAAACGGTATTTATACCGAACGCTTTGCCAAAGGACCAAAAGAAAAAAGCATTTTGATGTGCAGCCGAATCTTGCCGAGAAAAGGTTTCCAGTATGTTATCGAGGCGGTTAAAGATATGAAGCTGGATTGGCAGGTTCACGTCGTCGGCGAGGGGCCCTATCTTCCTGATCTTAAAAAGCTCGCCGAAGGCTCGAAAACACCAATTCAATTCTGGGGCTGGCTCGACAACAATGACACCAGGTTTTACGATCTGTTCAGTAAAAGCGCGATTTTTGTTTTCCCCTCAGAAGCCGAAAATTTCCCATCTGTTTTATTAGAAGCGCTGGCTTCCGGCATGGCCATAATCACAAGCACAGCAGGTGGCTGTCCCGAAGTCGTCGGAAAAGCTGGATTGCTTGTCGAGCCCGGGGACACCGAAGGAATCCGAAAAATGTTGACAAAGTTAATTGACTCAGACCAGCTTCGACAGCAACTCGGAAAGCAGGCTTTGGAGCAGGCCCGGCAATTCAACTGGGAAAACATAGCCCAAAAATACTTAAACTGCTACAGTCAGATTCTAAACACTACTGACGGGAATTAAAACTAAAGGCTTTAACGGTAAAATCCCGATTTTGAACCCCAAAAGTGGTCGGCGAGCAGACGCACTTCAAAAATAACCGGAAAAACTAAAATTCAGTTGACCTTCAGCCACAAAAATATATAATAATAAATAGCATCCGCGGACTTTTTTCGGCAAATTTGCAACAATGGAGAAACATCATAATGATAAAAAGATTGATTTGTATCCTTCTCCGACATTGGTGTGAGTACACATAAATGTAATAATAACTTATTGTAAATGGAGGTTCAAATTATGAAGGCAAAAATGATTGTTGTCGCAGTTCTGGTTGTTGTGGGCCTGTGTTTTCCTGCATGGGCTCTGGACGGTATTGTCTCTCACTGGAAGTTTGACGAGGGCAGTGGCAATATTGCATACGATTCAGCCGGTACTAATGATGGAACCATCTACGGCGCCACCTGGACAATGGGCAAAATCGGTGGTGCATTAAGCTTCGATGGCGTGGATGATTATGTTGATGTAATTGATAGTGATGACAGCCTTGATATTGAAGACAACATTACTATTACCGCTTGGGTAAAATTGGATTATTTTAATCTTCATGACCATGATTTCATTGTGGGCAAACAACCTACTGGAACATCAAGGACAAATTATCCCGGCAACTATATCTTTAGAACAACGCCTTTGAATGGTTATTTACATCTTCACCACCAGACAGGTACGGGAGACCATGAGATTAGCAAGTATTCATCGACCTATGGAATAACGGCTGGAGAATGGCAGCATTGCTCTGTTACTCTGGTTGAAGGAGGAAATGTCAATTTCTATATAGATGGTTCACCGGCGGGGACCGTACCACAGTTGGGGGCTTTTGGACTTCTCAATGATGAACCTGTAAGAATTGGAACAAGAAAGGATGCTTGGTCTTACTTCCACGGCTTGCTCGACGAAATCACCATCTTCAACCGGGCTTTATCCGGCCAGGAAATCCTGGAAATCTATTATACCGGCATGGGTGACACCGACTGGACAATCGGAGTACCCGTAATGGAAGTGAATACGGAATATGCGGAATGGGACCCGTTCCTGTCTGCCGATGGACTCTCGCTTTATTATTCAAAAGGCAAGACAAACACCTTCTATTTTCATAGATTATATCAGGCAACGCGACAGGAACCTTTCGGACCTTTTACGTCAATAAAAGAAATCAGTGAATTGAATTATTCCGGCGGCCATATCCAGGACCCGTGGGTGTCCCAGGACAATTTGCGCCTGTACTATATGAGAACCGAGCCGGGTAATTACTGGCGCCTCAAGTTCAGCGAGAGGGCTTCTGTGAATGACCCGTGGCCCGTCGGTGTAAATATTTCCGAATTGAATGTCCTCAATCAGATGCTTCGCAGTCCGACACTGACCGCAGATGAGCTAACGATATTCTTTAGCAGCTTCCCCACCAATCCTATTCCAGGCGGTGAAGGTGGGGATGATATCTGGATGGCAACACGCCCCGACCGATATTCACCTTTCGATAATATAACAAATCAGATAGGGATTAACACCGCTGACAATGAAGGAGGACCAAGCGTTTCACCTGATGGCCTCACCCTCGTCTTTGATTCACATCGTAACGGGCCGTCTCAGTTGTTCAAGGCAACAAGAGAGTCTCTAACTCAGCCTTTTGGAAATATTGAACACCTATGGGCATGTGATACTCCCGGTGGTAGCAGTGCCACACCTTGTCTGAGCAGTGACGGCAGCGCGATTTACTATAGATCACATACTGCAACCCGGTCGACGGATATCTTTGTCTCGTATCTGGTAGAGAAGGGGCCTTATGAGATAGCTATAACCGGAATTAAGGATGCAATAGCTAAAAAGCTTGACGCTTTGGAACAAATCGAAGTAGCGCTGGAGAAAGAATGGACGGCCTACGATGCGCTTGAGCAATTACTCGATAACGAAGATTATAGTGTTTTGAAAAAAGGTGATATAATTACAGCCATGCAGAAGATTCATTCTTCCATTCAGCATCAGCAGCAGTCAATAGATTCGTTGCAAAAGAGCATTGAAAAATTACAAGATTCACTAAGTGTCATGGATTACGAGCCCCCACCGCCTCCATTGAATAAGCCCCCCAGTGTCAATATTACCTGGCCACAAAATGGAACTGTTTTCACTCCTGATCAAACGGTCGGAATCGAGGCAAGTGCTTCGGATATTGACGGTTCGGTGGTTATGGTGGAATTCTTCGCTGATGGCAGCAAGATTGCCGAAGATGTCGATGGATCTGACGGCTGGAAAGCAAGTTGGTACAATCACACGTTGGGCGACCACAGTCTAACTGCCAGAGCAACCGACAACGAAGGAGCAGCTACGACCTCGCAGGAAGTAGTAATTACAGTGTCCGAGGAACCACCCCCTCCACCACCACCGCCGCCTCCAATTCCGCCTCCTCCACCGCCACCCTAGTGAATCCGATAAGATAGTGGATGGTCAATCACGAAAGACATCAATCGTGATGGCGTGAACTCACAATAAATGGGGCCATGTCTACTGTTGCGCGCCACACGCAAACACAGGATAAGTCAATTATAGAATAATCAAGTAAACCGGCAAGCTGGCCGATGATGAAAATGTCTGCTGACGACCTCTATCAAACAAAAACAAGCACAAAATGTTTCAATTGACTTACACGGGCAAGAAGGTATATTCGTGAAAACGACAGGACTATCAGTCAGTAAGGTTTTATGTTGATGAGTTCACCCGAAAATTCAAGAGTAAAAAAAGTCTGTTTCATTGCTCCAAAGGCATATCCCCTTTTTAATCCTGATGTGAAACAAGTCTTTGGAGGGGCAGAGGTGGACCTGTATTTTCTTGCCACCGAACTGGCAAAAGACGACAACTTCGCCGTAAGTTTTATCACCGCCGACTACGGGCAGAATGATTTCGAGACAATTGAGTCTGTCAGGATCATCAAAAGTTTGAATTTTAATAAAAACTTACTCACCGGCACTACAAGGATCTGGCAGGCTATGCAAGCTGCCGATGCTCATATATACTTCCAGGAAGCAGTCTCATGGGGCACGTTCCTGGTTGCATTGTTTTGCAACTCGCACAAAAGAACTTTCGTTTATCGCACGGCTAATCAGGGTGAAAGCGATGGCACTTTTCTAAAGGGGCAACGCCTGCTAAAGAAAGCCTTCTCCTGGTCTCTGCATAAGGCCGGAGCCGTCATTGTACAAAACGATATAGATAAAGAGAACCTCCAAAACTCTATTGACATTGATTCGATAGTAATCCCCAACGGCCAGCCACTTCTCGAATCAGACAACCGTCAACGCGATACCGTACTTTGGGTCGGAAGAAGCACGCATCTAAAAAGACCTGAGCTCTTTATAAAACTGGCCAGGTATTTCCCTGAAGAATCATTTACCATGATTTGTCAGGAAGCAACAGGTGACCAAAATTACAAGGCTTTGCTCGCTGAAGCCGGGAAGGTTGATAATCTGCAATTTATTAAAGCCGTGCCTTTCGCTAGCGTTAACAACTACTTCCGGCAGTCCAAAGTATTTGTCAATACGAGTGATTCGGAAGGCTTTCCGAATACATTCATCCAGGCATGTAAGTGCGCCACCCCTATCTTGTCATTGAACGTCAATCCCGACGATTTTATCAATAGGCACAATTGTGGTATCAGCTGCGACGGCGATTGGAAACAAATGATTGATTCGCTAAGAAATATCCTTAAGGAAGATCGCTATCTGGAAATGGGCGAGAATGCAAAAAAGTACGTCCGTAAACGTCACAATCTGAAAATGATTATAAAACAATATAAGCAGCTTTTTAGAGAACTTGTGAAGCACAACCACCCGACATCGGATGATTAGCTTTATAGATATTAGCATGAGCTTGACCGTAATGCCGCCGACAACAGGAGCAACAAGGCTATGACCAGCCGGGAAGTCGAACCTATTCGGATCTGCTTTGTTATTTTGAATGCCTATCCGCTTTTCAATCCCGAGGCAAAGGGCGTCATTGGGGGGGCCGAGGTGGATTCCTATTATATTGCAAGCGAACTTGCAAAGGACTCAAATTACAGGGTAAGCTGCATAGTGGCTGACTATGGGCAGGAGCCGATCGAAGTCAGGGAATCAGTCACGCTAATAAGGGCTTTGGATTTTAACACCAGGCGTTTCGCGGCCACTCTGCATCTTTGGCAGGCACTGCGCAAAGCGGATGCACAAATATATGTTAGGAAACTCAGCTCAGCGGTTACCGCCGAGGTTGCACTGTTTTGTAAACGCTATGGACGCAGCTTTGTGTACCGCACGGCAAGCGCGGTGGAATGCGATGGCACATACATAAAGGAACATTACTTTCGCGGAAAAGGATTCCTCTGGTCGCTGCGACATGCAGACGCCGTAATCGCCCAAAACCAAACCGATGCCGATAATCTTGCCAAAACGGCGGGTGTCGGGGCCCAGGTTATAAGAAATCCCGATCGCCTGCCGCCCCTGGACCACAAGGATCGCCGAACAATACTGTGGGTTGGCCGAAGCGCCGATGTCAAACGCCCGGAATTGTTTTTGGAGCTGGCCAAACAAATACCCGGACAGCACTTTACAATGATATGTCAAAGGGCCATCGAGGATAAGCAATATGAAGGTTTTGTGGCAAAGGCAAAACAAATCAAAAACCTCGAGTTTATACAGCGCGTTCCTTTTCACCAAATCCACGAGCACTTCCTTCAAGCCAAAGTGTTCGTTAATACAAGCGACTATGAAGGATTCCCCAACACATTCATCCAGGCATGTAAGTGCGCCACCCCTGTTTTGTCATTGAACGTTAATCCCGATGGTTTCCTCGATGAACATGAATGCGGCATCTGCTGTAACGGCGATTGGGAAAAATTTGTCGATTCACTCAGGGGGATTCTCCAACAGGAACAATACTCTGAATTAGGAAACAACGCCAGAAAGTATGCCGAAGAAAATCACGACATTAGTAAAATTGTAGAACAATATAAAAGTTGTTTTATCAAGATTACTCAAAATAAAAAATAAGACTTGGATCTTGACTGTCCCGATCTCGAATTATATTTATCATGATTCGACAATGCTTGAACGGCATAAGGAGTAAAAAATAAAAACGAATAATAAGTTCTCTATAGAAGAACAGGATAAAGCCGGGATTGAACGTCTTGCGGCCTTGGTAGGTAAAAAACCGGTCAGCCTCAAGTGGCATATGCGCCGATTTTTCGGCCCTTGCCTGTCCATGCTTAAAGAGGCTCGTGTGCTCGATGTGGGCTGCGGTAAAGGCACTACAACATTCTATTCCGCCCTTTGCGGCGCCAAAGAGGTCGTCGGATTGGACCCAGAGGCCTCCGGAAGCACTTCAGGTTCCACTCAGACTTTTTCAAAAATCAGAGAAGAACTCGCTCTCGATCAATGCGCTCATAAGCCGATAGATTTTCTCACTTACAGCCCCGAGACACCATTCGACCTGGTTCTGCTCTACAACAGTATCAATCACATTCGCGAGGTCACATCCGATATAAAGCGCAACAAGGCTGCACGCAAATCTCAAAACCGGGTCGTCGCAAAAATCGCCGAAGTGCTAAAAGTAAACGGATGGGTCATCCTCTGCGACGTCAGCCGGAGAAACTTCTTTGGTGACCTGCGACTGCGTTGCCCTCTTGCGCCGACGATAAACTGGAAAACGCATCAGACACTCGGGGCCTGGCGCATGCTCTTAACAGAAAACGGCTTCGACGACTTTTGCCACAACTGGTACGTCCCGTATATCGTACCCTGGGCAGGCATCCTGCTCGACAATCCCGTAAGCAACTACCTGACTTTCAGCCACTTTGTGCTAAGAGGCAGGAAAACACATTGAAAACACGGCCGATTCAGGTTGTATGTCCACGATAAAAGATGCTCGCTGATGCTCTGCTTAAAGTGTGTTGAGGAAAACCACGATATTAATAAAATAATTGAGCATTTGGGACAATTCTTTGTTAAACTGACTGGATAACTTTTTGTAGACCGATTATGAATGAAAATACTTTACGGTAAACGGAAACTGTATTATGGCCGAACAGCCTGAGTTCACTCTGCACTTTCTTACAAATTCTCCTTTGAGCGCTGAGACAGCAAACAGCGTTGCAAAAATAGAAATGGCCAAAGCTTTCTGCAAACAAAATCAGGTCAAAAAACTCTGCTTTTATCTCGTCATAGAAAACCGCGAAAAACTCGAAAGTCTGAACTTGAATAATATCTCGAAGAAACTAATCATAAAACCTTTATTTTTCAAAAGATACAAAGAGCAGGCCCTTCACGGCAAAAGCTTTTGGTCTTTTTGCTACACGTCCCTTTTTGTCAGCCCGGTTTCTTATTTGAGGGCTTTTTACCTTGCACTGAAATTCCCAAAGTCAGACAACATATACATCAGGGACCACAAATCCCTTGTTGGATTCTATTTTGGCTCTCTTTTTACAAAAGCCGGATATTTTTTCGAACTGCACAATTACACTTTCGGCAAAAAAAAGTCCTCCGATGTTCTCTATCGAAGAATTATGAAAAGGGCCGAAGGTATTATAGCTTGCTCCGAATTCACAAAGCGCAACTGGATCGATAATGGTATCCCACAAGAAAAAATAATTGTACTGCCCAGTGGAGTAAATTTGGAAGACCTTGACGGGATAAATAAAGACAAAAATCAATTAAGAAATGAACTCGGCCTCGCAACTGACAGAAAGATTATTACCTATTCGGGAGCATTGTTCGAAAACAAGGGAATCGAGGAAATCCTGTACTGTGCCTCCAGGTATGAGAATTATTTATTCCTGTTTATAGGGGGCGTTCAGAAACAGATAAAAAAATACCAATCATACATCCAGTCTCAGTTTCAAAGAAACCTGCCGAATGTCATATTCACAGGTCACTTAAAACATGATAAGATAGGCCTGTACCTGAAAGCATCCGATATTTTACTGGCTCCGTACCCTAAAAAAGGTTACACAGTGTACCACTTAAGCTCGATAAAACTGATTGAGTACATGGCTTCAAAAGTCCCTGTCATCGCCTCGGACTTACCTTCAATAAGAGAAGTCTTCTCTGAAGACCAAGTTACTTTCGTCGGGCCCGAAAACAGCGAGGATTTGTACGAAAAAATTAAGCTGGTATTCGACGATTATGAAAAGGCAAAAAGTAAAGCTGCGGCCGCCTACCAAAAGATACAAGACTTCTCCTGGACAAAAAGAACAGAAAAAATCATAGATTTCCTGAGAAATTAACTCCAGATACCATGAAAAAACTGCTTAAAAAAATCGACCTCTTCTTTGTTGGCCGTTCAAAAAAATGGTCAAGAAAAAATCTCTATGAGTTCATTGACTCACAACTCAAGTCCATTACCCCGGGAATGTCGGTGCTAAACGTTGGTGCCAGCGGAGAAGTTGGCAGCCGACTTAGCCGGGCGCTAACTCAAAATAACAACGGTATCGAACTGGTGTCAACTGATATCGACCCCGAACGAAAGCCGGACATTGTGTGCGACGTATGTGACATGCCCTTCCCCGACAATTCTTTCGACGCCGTTTTCCTGATCGAGGTACTCGAGCACGTACATAATCCGCCAAAGGCACTCAGTGAGATTTATCGCGTACTTAAGCCCGGCGGAACTCTGATCTACAGTGTACCTTTTATTTTCCCGTTACACGACAGGCCGGGCGACTATTTCCGTTATACAAAATACGGCTTAAAGCTGCTGCTAAGTGACTACGACCAGGTCTGTATTTTCGAACGCAACAGTTTTTGGGAAGCAATCACGGTGCTAAAGTTGCGCTTAATCGCCGAAAAAAGCTATAAACTAAGAATTCTTGGTATCCTGTATTTGCTGTCGGGAGCGACCTTATTAGTTCCTTTATACAATTTACTTGTTCGCAGTGACTCCCTGACCACCGGATATGCCGGAACCGCAAAAAAGCACGCCAATAAGGATGGTTAAGTATGTTAGACTATGCCTGCTGAAATCGGTCAAAAGTTATTTTTCGAAGGCATATCCTAAAGTTATCAACAAACGTGCAAGAGGCACTTTTTTGCGTGCCGTTTCAAATATACTCTCAGGTTCATGCCGAAGTATATCCTGCCCCACCAGAATATCTATCGAATGCTTCAACCTGCTTCGCCCTTCTGAGCTGTCAAAGAACAGCCCGTCCTCACCGTAATTTCTCCGAACACCGCTGACACCCCGCCCAACGAGCCTGTAGACAAGTCTGTTAATCCTGTCTGCTCGTGCACGTAGCATCCAGGATAAATCTCGACCGCCTGAGTTCACCAGCGACCTGCCATTGAGCCTTTTAGTAGGCAGGCTAAACAGAAACTTGAACCTTGATGCCAACATACGTTTGTATATGTTTTGATGGACCTTTTCATCGAAGCACTGGGTTGACATAAGGTTAAAATACTCTCGATGAATATGAGGACAACTCCACAATTCCTCAGTAAACGGCAGTACACTAACCAGCTCCATCCTGCCCCGCACAAAAATATCCCACGCATCAAGAAACTGCCATGTCTTCTCATACTCACCAACAACAGATCTTTCTATAAGGCCTGCTGTAATTTGCACTATTTCATCTTCACCGAGGCCTACAAGTTTGGATACTATACTCAACGGAATAAAAGCCC
>JABAHS010103740.1_pt1 | contig 25257 bp, 28 predicted proteins | sample 7062111 | NCBI WGS metagenome assembly JABAHS01 (sample SAMN14534600, study PRJNA622989) | marine sediment metagenome | biome: marine biome [ENVO:00000428]; feature: marine pelagic biome [ENVO:01000023]; material: deep marine sediment [ENVO:00002113]; isolation source: pool of 4 deep marine... | reverse complement strand
AAATCCTCGATGAGTGTTAATTGACTCGCATTTCAGGGTTTGCTAGTATGAGATGTACATCTAATCCCAACGCGCTTCCTTCACAGAATTTATCCAATTACCATGGAGGTAAAAAATGAAAGGCAAGGTTTTTCTGTTTACTTTGGTTGTCCTGATAGCTTTACTGGTTGCGCTTCCAGTCCAAGCGATCACCTTCGGTCAGCCTGATTTTGGGGAAGATTTCCCGCATGTCGGGATGCTCTGGGCAGAAATTGGTGGGCAATACTATGGCGTCTGCTCTGGCACCAAGGTTCCCGCCGCAGATGGATTGGATCATGATGTCTTCCTGACCGCCGCCCACTGCCTGGNNACAGCGGGGAACATCCCGTAATCATCGCCGATTTCATTACCGCAGATGGCGCAGTCTTCCACCCGCAGTACAACCATGATATGGCCGACCTGCACGATCTGGGGGTTGTCTTACTACCAGAAGGTTCCACACCAGGCATTACCCCGGCTGAAATGCCGACCGAAGGTTTCCTCGACGAGGCCAACGCCAAGAACGGATTGAAAAGTCAGAAATTCGTGGCAGTTGGCTATGGTGCTACTCGACAAGACAAGACCAGGGGGTACCAACCATTATTCTATGAAGATATGCGTCAATATTCCACCGGAACCTTTAGTGCCCTCACCAAAAGCTGGCTGCACATTTCCATGAACCCATCCACTGGAGACGGCGGCACCTGCTATGGAGATTCTGGTGGTCCGCACTTTTATGGCGACAGCAATTTGCTGGTATCGATCACCGTCACAGGCGACGGACCATGCCGAGCAACGGATGTCACCTACCGGGTGGATACCGAATCTGCACAATCGTTCTTAGACGAGTACATCGCTTTCCCAACACCCTAGTTCTCGCAACTGAAATCAAATAAACCTCCCGGTGAGACGATAACATTATCAACACCCACCGGGAGTTTCTTATTTATCTGAGGTTACCCAAATTTAGCTCGGGAAACTCGGATTTGTCAGATTCATACAGGGTTTTCATGATATTATTATACAAAATTGGTCTTTTTAGTTTTATATAGTCATTCCGGGAGGTTATCGCACGATGAACACTCCGCTCACCTTTCTCTTCACCGATCTCGAGAACAGTACCCAGCTTTGGGAGCATGCATCCGACGCCATGCACGAAGCGATGGCGCGCCATGATGCCCTGCTCAACAAGACCATTCTCCAGCACAATGGCCAGATTGTAAAATCTACTGGAGATGGCTTTCACGCGGTATTTGACTCTGCTTCCGATGCTGTCCGTTCTGCCCTGAAGAGCCAGATAACAATCTGTTCGGAACATTGGCCAGAAAGTACCGGCCCGCTGAAAGTGCGCATGGGACTCCATACCGGAGTCAGTGAAGCGCGCAGTGGAGATTACTACGGCCCGACTCTCAACCGCGCCGCCAGGGTGATGGACATCGCCCACGGCGGGCAGGTTTTGCTCTCCGAAGCTACCGCCTCCCTGGCAAAGCAATCGCTCCCCCAGCAATGCACCCTCCTGGACAAAGGACAGCACCGCCTGAAGGGGATCGCCCAACTGGAGCAAATCTACCAGCTCTCCAGCGAAGAGCTGCAGAACGATTTTCCTCCGCTCCGCTCCCTCGAATCCTACAAGCACAACCTCCACCGTCAGCTGACCAGTTTTGTCGGGCGGGAAAAGGAGCTGGCTGAAGTAAAACGGCTGCTCGGTGGAACTCAACTGCTCACGCTGCTGGGACCGGGCGGTACGGGCAAAACCCGCCTTATGCTCCAGACCGCCGAGGAAGTCATCGACCAGTACCCGGACGGCGTCTGGCTGGTGGAACTTGCCCCGCTCACCAACCCTGATAAGATCGCCGACAGAGTCGCTGCCGCCCTCAACGTTCAGGAGCAGCCCGGCCGGACAATGCTCAACACCCTGTATGATTACCTGCGGCAAAAAGAACTTCTCATTCTGCTGGACAACGTGGAACACCTCGTGAGAGAATGTGCCCAATTTACAGAGAACCTCCTGGAGTACTGCCCCAAGATTACCATCCTGGTCACCGGCAGAGAAGCGCTCTTTATCTCAGGAGAAATCACCATCCAGATTCCTTCCCTTTCTCTGCCGGGTAAATCCAACGGCACCCTCTATGAAGAAATCCGCCAATCCGAAGGGGTCAAGCTCTTCCTGGAACGCGCCCAGGCCGTCAGACCAGATTTCGACATCACCCGTCAAAACGCCTCCACCATCGCCGAGATCGTTAAACGCCTGGACGGAATCCCGCTTGCTTTGGAATTAGCCGCGTCACGCCTGCGCATGCTGACTGTGGAGCAGATCGCCGACCGCCTCAACGACCGCTTCCGGTTGCTCACCGGCGGTCACCGCACCGCCCTTCCCCGCCAGCAGACCCTGCAGGCGCTCATCGATTGGAGCTGGAACCTGCTCGATGAAGATGAAAAACTCCTTCTGCGCCGCCTGTCGGTTTTTTCCGGCGGATGGAATTTGCGCGCCGCTCAAGCCATCGTGGGCTACGAACCCCTGGATGAATACCTCGTCTTCGACCTGCTCGAACAGCTGATCAACAAATCCGTGGTCAATGTCGAGTATCCGGCGGAAGGGAAAGCCCGCTACAGCCTGCTCGAGAGCATCCGGCAGTACGCCCAGGATAAGCTGTTTGAAGCCGGGGAGGGAGAAGAGCTGCGCAACCGCCATACCAATTACTATGTCAGCTTCGCCGAGGAAGCCGCATCTCACCTTTACCTGTCAACCATGGTTCAGTGGACGAAGCGTATTGAGCAGGAATTGGAAAACTTGCGCGCTGCCATGACCTGGACCCTGGAAAGCAGCCCGGAACTGGCGCTGCGCATCAGCGGTTCTTTACTCTACCGGCCAGCACACTGGATTCATTTCTCCGAAGCCAGATCTTGGCTGACAAATTCGGTGGAAAAAACCCGCCCACTGTTAGACGGCGAGGACCGATCCTGGCCGATTGAAGATTTTGTCAAAGGTTTGATCGGCCTGGCGACAGCTCATTCCTTTTATTCAGACCACGCCAATGCCCTGAAAAGCATCAATGAAGCCCTCCAGCTGGCAGAAGAACACCAGTTAATGCAGCACTATGCCTACAGCGTGATCATGAAAACTACCATCTACGGCAACGGCGGCGGGAATTATGACACGCCGGAATGGATCCAGACCATTGAGAAAGCTTTCGACATCTGCCGGCAAAATGGATTTGAAAGGGAATTCGCCCAGTTGAATTTTGTCATGGCATTTCTCCATGCCTTAAAAGGCAGAATGGATCAATCCATGACCTATTACGAAGAAGGCGAGAGAATTTCTAAGAAGTCCAAGAATCCCTTCAGGGATGGAGAGGTTTACAGGATTGCGGCTGCCATGGCCTTCATCAAGAAAGATTATCGCGCCGCAGAAAATGCGCTTCATCAGGCAATCGATATTTTNNAATCGATATTTATACCGAAATCAACGACCAGCGTTTTCTCCTGGTCACCAAGAGCGATCTGGCGCATTTCTACCGCAGGACTGATCAATGGGACAAAGCCATTTCACTCTATCAAGAAACGCTCTCCAAGTGGCAGGAGCATGGCAACATCCCCGCGCTGGCACACCAATTAGAGTGTTTTGCGTTCATCGCCATTTACCAGGGGAATTTCGAACATGCTGCCCGTTTATTAGGAAAAGCACGGGAAATGCGCAAAGGTGTGCATGCCGAAAGCACCAACGCCGTGGAAATCGCTGAACTGCGCCAAGCTTTGGAACAGCTCAATGAAGCATTAGGAGAATCAGAACGAGAGCGCTTGATGCGCGCAGGGGAGGGGCTCAGCATGGATGAGGCAGTCGCGTCTGCACTTGCAGAAATCGAGCCCGTTCCCGTCATGCAGTAAAAATATATGGGAACCGTTCCGGCTCCCATATATCTTCGAGACTCAACTGTTTTTTCCTGGTCTTTACTCCTGGATCAACCCATCACCCCTCAGCACATCAATCACAGCCTGCTCCAGCACCGCGTCCTGCTGGTAGCCAATATAGGTATCCCCCACGATCTCGCCCTCGCTGTTGAGGAAAAAGATATAAGGCCGCCAGCTGGTGCTGTATCCCAGCTCATCGCGCAAATCTTTCGTGCCGGGGTTATCAATATCGAGAAAGACAAAATTCATGTAGTCGCCGTATTTGTTTTCCAGCCCGTGAACCACAGGCGCCATTGCTTTGCAGGTCGCTCACCAGAAAGCGAACAACTCTACCAACTGGGGCTGACCTGCCGCCCGCACAAAGTTGGACGGGTTGCTGGCCTTGAGGTTCGGATCGCCAGGGGCAAAACCCAGCTCCGGCTCCAGGATTTGAACACCACCATCGGAAGACTCCGCTGCTGGTTCAACCTCCGAAACTTCCGCCGGTTCCTGGCCATCTCCTGCCCCCGGATTTACCCCGCTGAGCGCGTCTGTATCCGCACCGCAGGCCGCCAGCAGGAAAGCCAAAAGCAAGACCAGGATTGTTCCCCATCTCAATTTCTTTTCTTGCATGATTACACCTTTCTTTGCATGATTTGAAGTCAGTTTCAATAAAAACAAACCAATCGTTCTATTGTATCGTTTTGACAGATTTCGCAAGACAAATCATAACATAGACATACAAAGTGGACAAAAAACCTTGTTTTACGAAAGTAAGACTCCACCATTCATCCCCTTCTAGTAAAATAAGAACAAGTTCTCACTCGAACATAAAAAAGGAACTGATGATCGCTCAACTCCCCCAAAAAACCTTCCGGTTGGTCTCGATTGCCCTCCTCCTGTTAGGCGCAGCCTGGATCGGCATCAGCACAGCCCTTCCCGGCGGGACGACCAACCCCGGAATCCCCGCCCCCCAGGCCGGCTTCCTGGCGCCTGAGTTCACCCTGGACACAATGGACGGCGGCACCATTTCGCTGTCCAAGCTGCGTGGCCAGGCTGTGCTGGTCAACATCTGGGCCAGCTGGTGTATCCCTTGCCGGACAGAAATGCCCGCCATGCAGACCGTGTACCAGGAATATGCCGACCAGGGATTCACCATCCTGGCGGTCAATTCCACCATCCAGGACAGCCAATCGGCAGCGGCGGCCTTTGTCGCTGAACACAACCTGACTTTCCCGATTCTGCTCGATGTGGACGGCGAGGTCAGCCGTCTTTACCAGGTCAGCGCCTTACCCAGTTCTTTCTTTGTCCTGCCGGATGGCACCATTCAGGAAGTGGTGATCGGCGGACCGATGGCGGAAGCCCTGCTGCGCACCAGGATCGAAAGCCTGCTGAAGGAGGTCAACTGATGCTGCCGTTCCTCAACATCTTCGGTGCTGCCATCGCTTTTCCGCCCGTGATTATTTTGGTTGGGCTATGGATCGGCGCATCTCTGGCTGACAAGTTCGCTCAGAAACAAAAATTCAAACCAGAAGTTNNTCGGGGGCCGGCTGGGATATGCGGCACAGCACCCTTCTGCTTTCGCAGAAGACCCGGTTAGCCTGATCAGCCGCAATTTCGGTCTCTTTGACCCTCTCAGCGGGGCGGTTGCGGCGCTGATTGCCATGGGTGTGTACGGGCAGCGCAAAAATCTTAAGCTGTGGCCCACACTGGACGCGCTCACCCCTGCCCTGGCCGTCCTGATGGTGGCGGTAGCGTTGGCAAATTTCGCCGCCGGAAATGCTTACGGCGCACCCAGCCAGCTCCCCTGGGCAGTGGACCTGTGGGGCATGCAGCGGCACCCCGTTCAGCTCTATGAAGCTGCTGCAGCCGCGCTGATCCTCTGGTTGGTCTGGCCGGGCAAGAAGCCCGCCGCTGGTGCCGGGCTGTATTTCCTCCAATTTACCGCATACAGCGCTCTGGCGCGCCTGTTATTCGAAGGCTTCCGCGGCAGTAGTCCGACCATCTTCTTCAACCTGCGGCTGGTGCAGTTAGCCGCCTGGGCGATTCTCGCCATTACCCTGTGGGGAATGGTCAGGCTCCGGCAGCAAAACCAAAAGACCTAAAATTCCACTCGGACAATCTTGCCAAGTACCCTATTGACTCTCGTTTCAGGGTAAAATGAACCCGGGTATTTCTCAAACAGTACCCCAGGAGAACAGCTTGGATAAAATCATGATTAAAAATTTGGTCGCCCGCGGCATAATCGGCCTCAACGATTGGGAGCGCGAGAAACCGCAGGAAATCCTGATCAACATCATCGTCTATACCGACATCTCGAAAGCCGCAGAGACCGACGACATCACCCACAGCGTCAATTACCGCACCATCGCGAAAAAAGCCCAACAGCACGCCGAAACTGCAGCCCGCGTTTCCGTGGAAGCCCTGGCGGAAGACCTGGCCCGCCTGTGCCTGGAAGAACCCAACGCCAAAAAAGTCCTGGTGCGGGTAGAAAAACCGGGCGCCGTGCGCTTTGCAGAATCAGTCGGTGTAGAAATTGAACGCAGCCGCTGAGCACAACCTTGCTCTCCATCTCGATCAAATGCCCATATCTAATCCCACCGAATAGTGAAAATGAGTGACGAGTTTGATGACCCGTTTAGTCTTAATTTTAAATCACAACCCAGGTGGTCGAGTGCCCGACAACGGGATCCGAGATGTAGAGAGTGGTCTCGATACGGCGAAAAGCACCGCCTACTCGACCAGCAGAAAAATTCAAGGATACCTTTAAATCTCGCCATACCAGGATAAATGGTTCATTTATCATTCCCGGCTAAAACTGGTATAATTCCCCGCCAGGATTGGGCACCTGCCTCAAAAATTTGTTCTGTTTTTTTCAGCGGATGCCCAGCCTTATCCTGAAAGGATTGACAGTATGAGACAACCGAAAAAAACAACGCTCGGAACCAAGGACAGCAGCGGCGGGATGCCGACCTATCAGCTCAGCTTACCTGTTCTGTTGATTATGTTCATCTTTTTTATGGTGTTTGGTGGAGGGCTAACGTATTTTGCAGCCATCAGTATGGCGGAACCGGAGGCAGAACCCACTACTCTGGTGATCGCCACCAACACCATCCCGCCCGATACGCCGACGGCAACCGAAACCCTGGTGCCGACCGTCACTGAAACGCCGCCGCCCCCACCCACCCTGCCGCCAATTGACTATGTCGTCCAGGACGGAGATACCTGCCAGGCCATTGCCGGGGCCTTCAATATCTCCATGACCGCGCTGATCACCGCCAACGGGCTCTCCGTGAATTGTTTTCTCACTTCGGGCCAACGCCTATCGGTGCCGCAGCCCACTCCCCTGCCCACGACGGACGCCATTGCTACCCAGTCTGCCCGCCAGACCGAGGCCGCATGTCCAATCGAATATGTCACCGTGCAGGAAGGAGATACCATCGAGGTTGTTTCCCAATTTACCCGCGTCCCGGCTGCGGATATCCTCAGCTTCAACGGCAAACCATCTTCGCTGCTGTTTGCCGGAGAGATTTTAGCCATCCCGACCTGTAAGCAAACCGTGGACCTTTCAGGGGCGACCTTTACGCCATCTCCCGCACCCACCTACCAGGCTGCCACCATCATTCAACCCCCCACCGGAACCTATTTCCGCTCAGGTGATGAGATCATCCTTCAGTGGGTATCACCAGCAGAATTGCGCTCCAATGAATTCTTCATCATTACCATCATGGACAGCACCGACGGCGGAACCATCGTGCTGGAAGAAACCGTCAAGGATACCCGCTTCATCGTCCCAGACTCCGCCCAGCCAGAAGGCAGCAACCCCCATATCTATGCCTGGACGATCGGCATCATTGCCCAGATCGGAGAGGATGCAGACGGCAATCCCATTTACCGGGAAAGCGGACCGGACAGCCCACCAGCATACTTTGCCTGGGAAGGCAACTAAAGATAATCCCATTTTGAGATACAAAAATGACCACGAAGTGTGGTCATTTTTGATTCTTAATCCATCAGGAGCAGTTCAACCACTACATGCGCAGCGGGTCTGCCCCACGCGAAATGCTGTCCAGGAACTCCTGCCTGGTGGCCAGGTTCTTCCGGAATGCGCCGTGCATGGCAGAGGTTGTCATGCGCGCGTCATGCTTTTTCACCCCGCGCATCACCGAGCACAAATGCACCGCTTCCAACACGACGGCAACCCCATGAGGATTGAGCACCTCACTGATAAAATCAGCGATTTGGCGGGTCATGCGCTCCTGTACCTGGAAGCGGCGGGCATACAGGTCCACCACCCGCGGTATTTTTGAAAGACCAATCACTTTTCCGCGCGGAATATAGGCCACATGCGCCCTGCCGAGAAACGGCAGCATATGATGCTCACACAAGCTGTAAAACTCGATATCCCTGACCAGCACCATTTCATCATAAGAGACATCAAAAATTGCACCGTTCACCAGTTCGAGAGGGTCTGTCCAGTACCCCGCTAACAGTTCATCGTACATTCTAGCAACCCGTTCAGGAGTCAGGCGCATTCCTTCTCTCTCAGGGTTTTCACCGACTGCCTCGATCAATTCGGCAATTGCGCTGCGTATCCGCTCCCTGTCCGCCCCTTTCCCCTCTAACAATTTTGCGGCCTTGTAAATTTGTTCGTGTTTATCTGTCATACCAATCCTACTTATTTTTCATATATAATCTATATAGAAGCCACACATTCCATACTGATTGAAACGAAATCCGGCACTGATCATATCACATCGAATTCCAGATTTCCAATTGATTCGCATCGACCTGACGTCAATCCATTCTAAACCAACCCATATTTTACCGCTAACTTCATGCCTGGGTAAAGTCAAAAGGCTGAATATGGAACTGATAGACATCCTGCGCAATGTTGAATTGTTTGAAGGTCTGACCGACCAGGAACTCAACCAGGTTGCCTCCCTGTGTCTCAAGCGGACATTCCAGGAAAACGAGATCATCGCCAAACAAGACAGCCAGGGAGAAGAACTCTTTATCATTCAGGAAGGATTTGTAGAGGTGGCCGTGCAAACTCAGGGAGGGCGAAAAGTGATCGTCAACCTTGGCAACGGCCAGACGATCGGAGAAATGTCTCTCATTGATCAGGGACGACGGTCTGCCACAGTTCGAGCGCTTTCATCTCCCACCGTTGTCCAGATCATCGAACAGCAAGATTTTGCAGACCTGTGTGAATCCGAATGCCATATCGGGTATATCGTGATGCACAACATCGCTTCCGACCTCTCTTTCCGGCTCCGCCAGCGCAACCTGAACGATATCATTCGAGGTTAACCGATGACTGTGTATAAAGTCAGCATCGTGGTGGCCGACGGCAGCCATCCCGGCGCCATCCTCAACCTCGACAAAAAACCTGTAAAGGGCAAATCCATCACCCTCAACGGGAAAACATTTATCATCCAAGAAGTGATTGAACTGATGCCGCCGCGCGGCAATTTCCGCTACCTGCACCTGACCTGCCTGCCGGAAAAGAACTGAAATTCCCTGACAATTCACCCAATCATAGGCCTAAATAAAAACACCGGGCGATTTTACACCCGGTGCTCAGGTTGATTATTTTGTTTTTATGCCAATTCTGTGTCGATCAGACCGTAACTACCATCACGCCTGGTATACAGCACATTGACCGAATTGGTCTCCATATTGAAAAAGATAAAGAAATCTTCGTGCCCTAATAAGTTACTTTGCTCAACTGCTTCATACTCGTCCATAGGATACAAGATAAATTTTTTGCGTCGAGCGATCACTGGTTCTTCTTCAACCACATAATCTTCCGGATAGGCTGATTCTTCCATTTCCAGGGCAGCCTGGCCGACGGATACGCCATCCCCCCTGCCTCTGTAGCGTTTTCCCTTATAACGTTCTATACGCCTCTGAATCTTGTCTATTGCCGCGTCAAATGCAGGGTAGATGTCGTCTGCCCGTTCTTCCGCTCGAAGCATGACTTTTCTGCCTAGCAAAGTAATCTGGGCGACCCATCGATCGGTGGTTAGCTTAGCAGATTTGGCATACGTCAACTCGACGCGAACATCTTCTAGCTCATTCAGATACCGATCCAGCTTCCCGGCCTTCGTGCTCACATAATCACTGACTCGATCATTCAATTGAAAACCATTGGACTTGATATCTACATCAACAGACATTTTTACTCCTCATCACTAAAAGGCTTTTTAATATATTACCAGAATTTATTCTGGCGACCAACCACATCAAAATATTGTCGATTTTTAAGCTCTCGCAACAACAACGGCATCAATTTTTCTCGCCCCAGCCCGGCGGATTGCCTCCCCGGCAGCATCCAGGGTGGCCCCGGTGGTCAGCACATCATCTACCAAGAGGACTGATTTACCAGATACCCGACCAGGATCAGCCCGAAACGCTCCAGCCACATTTTCTTGCCGCTCTTCCAGGCTCAGCCCTACCTGGCTGGCGGTTTCTCGTACACGTGAAGCAGCCCTGGGTTGGAAATCAATGCCCAAATTATAAGCTAATGATCTTGCTAAAAGTGCAGATTGATTATATCCCCGCTTACTCTTCCGTTTTTTTGCCAGGGGAACCGGAACAACCACCTCGGCTCGAATTTCATGCTCCACTACCAGCTGCACCAAATGTTTGGCAAGCGCGTCTCCCAATCCAATATCACGGGAATATTTTAACCGCCGGATGGCTTTCCTGAGCGGGTCCTGATATTTCCCCCAGGCAGCCACATGGTTGAGCGATTTCTTCCTCTCACAAACATGCTGGATATGGTTTACAACCATAGATTTCCCACATAAACTGCACACTTTTTTGGGCACCTGCTGGCAGCGCTCAATACACCCCTCACACCAGCGAGCGCCCACCTGACCGCATCCGGCACACCGTGGAGGCAGCAGCCAATCCAAAACGATCCAAATGGATCGGTAAAGTTGATATTGAAGTTGAATAATTGGCGATTGGGAGTCCAGTCCTAATCCTTATATTCCAAATATCTCCCCAATAGGACCATTCATGACAATCAATATAGCAGGCCCCATCATGATGATCAGGATGGTTGGGAAGATTAAGAACGCCATCGGTAGAAGCATCAACACAGGTGCACGCTGGGCAGCTTGCTCGGCGCGCTGTCGCCGCCTGACACGCATATCATCTGCCTGGATGCGCAAAATTTTTGCCATACTAACACCGAGCTGTTCGCTCTGAATGACAGCGGCCACAAAGCTCTCAAATTCCGCGGCACCGATGCGTTCAGCCATATCGCGCAGCGCTTCGCGCCTCAGTTTACCCAACTGCATTTCTTGCAGTGTTCTTTGAAAAGCGATCGAAAGTTCATTATCCCATTTTTCAGCCACTTTCTGCATCGCAGCGTTAAAGCCCAGGCCAGCTTCAACACAAATTGTCAGCAGGTCAAGCGCATCTGGCAGTGCTTTTCGAACATTGTCTTGCCGGCGTGCAATTTTTGCATCAATGTACATATTGGGCATGATGAACCCAAAAACAGTGGTACCCACGATAANNGACAGGATGAAGCGTGACGCGAAGAAGGTGGTTGGTTCAATCCCACGTGGATTGCCAGCCATTTCCAGCTTGCTTTGAATTTGATCCAATGCCCTTTGGGGGGTGATCCTTAACGCCAGTTCCCCCAATTTATTTGCTATCGGGATGATGACACGCTCGATGAAAGGCTGCGACATTTCAATATCGTGCAGGCTAGCCTGCTCGCCGCGTTCAGCAAATTCTGCCAACCTCTCTTCCAATGGGTCCACATCTCGTGAACCGCGCAGTCCCACCACCACCAGCACAATTGCGATCAAGATAACAAAAACGATGATACCAACCAGGATTACTGTAGGGTCCATAATTCACTCACATTTGTCTAAATTTCGATATCCGAGATCTTGTTCATCACGATTGTACCCAGGATAATCAGTAAACCACTGCATCCAAGCATCGATGCGCCACACCAAACAGGTTCCTCGAAGAACTGCATAATGTAGTCTCTATTCAAAATATACAGCGCCCCAATTAAAAAGACCGGCATAAAGGAAAGCAGCCGACCCGAAGCTGTCACCTGAGTAGTCAGAGTTTTGATCTCACCTTTGATCCGAATTCGTTCCCGGATGGTATGCGAGATGGTTTCCAACACTTCCGAAAGGTTACCGCCCACTTCCCGTTGAACATTGATCGCCGTGATCACCAGGTCCAGGTCTTCGCTTGGAATGCGGACCAACAGGTTATCCAGCGCCATTTCCATTGAAATACCTAACTGCATCTCCTGCACGACCCTCTTAAACTCGACACTGATTGGAGCCGGGAGTTCCTTGGACACAGCCTCTAACGCTTGCATGGTGGAAAAACCTGCCCGCAGCCCATTCACCATCAAGTTCAGCATATCCGGAAGTTGGTCATTGAAGGATTTCAAACGCCTGTTTTGCAGGCGCCCTACAAACACCTGGGGGATGAACAAACCTGTGACTGCGCCAACCAGGGCAAAGATACCGCCCAGCAGGGTCATTTCCAATTTCCCTAACAGCAGCCAGGATAATCCGGCAGTCAGGAGGCTGGAAAGCCCCATAATGGCCACAAACTCGCCGGGCTTTAACTTCAGGTCTGCACGCGCCAGATCATCAGCAATCTTAGAGCCAAAATCCGTCCTTGAAAGGAGTGAATCCGCCCACTCGCTCATGGCCGAAGTCGGCCGGCCATCATCCTCAGCACCTTCATAATCGAGCGCGGTTTCGGAAGCCTCAAGATATTTTTCAATCCGCTCCTCAACCAGTTCCTTCTCACTGGTAATCGAAATGACGATCCCCACAATTACCAGTATCAGAAGCAAGCCCCCACCTACCCAGATAATTGGACCAGCCATTGTTACCTCATCACCTCTACCATAAATCCTTCTCTACTGATACAAACTCTCTATAATTATGAAAGATCAACGGCGTGCGCCAATCCCGAAAATTTGCGGCGGAAGGTGGATCCCAGCCGCCTCAATTTTATCCATAAATTTCGGGCGCAAGCCTGTGGGGCGCAAACGGCCCATCACCTTTCCATTTTCGTAACCGGTTTGCTCAAATACAAACAGGTCTGTCAGGGTGACCACATCACCTTCCATCCCGGCCACTTCAGTGATCGAAACCAGTTTACGGCTCCCATCACGCAAGCGCTCTTCATGCACCAGCAAATCGATCGCGGAGGAAATCTGCTCGCGGATCGCTCGCACAGGCAGGTCAAATCCTGCCATCATCGTCATCGTCTCAACACGGGCAATCGTGTCTCGCGGGCTGTTGGAGTGGGCCGTGGTCATCGAACCATCGTGACCGGTGTTCATTGCCTGGAGCATGTCGAGAGCAGCCCCATCACGGATCTCACCGACGACGATGCGGTCCGGACGCATACGCAAGGAGTTCACCACCAGGTTCTGGATGGTGACTTCTCCGCGCCCTTCAATATTCGGGGGCCTCGACTCCAGCGTGACCACATGTTCCTGACGGAGTTGGAGTTCGGCGGCATTCTCAATTGTCACAATCCGCTCGTCTGAAGGGATGAAACCAGAAAGCACATTCAACATCGTTGTCTTACCAGAGCCCGTACCGCCGGAGACAACAATATTTAGCTTCGCCTGTACACAGGCTTTCAAAAACTGGATGGCCTCCGGGGTAATCGTACCCAATTCGATCAACTGCTCAACCGTAAAGGGTTTTTTCGAGAACAAACGAACGGTAATTGTCGGACCCACCAGCGAAATTGGGGGGATGACGGCGTTAACACGCGAGCCATCCGGCAGGCGGGCATCCACCATCGGGCTTGATTCATCAATCCTGCGCCCGAGGGGGGCCACAATCCTGTCAATAATGCGCATCACATGCTCATCACTCTCAAAAGCCAACGGGACGCGGGTAATCTTGCCTTTGCGCTCCACATAAATGTTCTTAGACCCGTTCACCATCACTTCTGTAACCGATTCATCTTCCAAAAGAGGTTGCAGCGGTCCAAAACCAATAATCTCCGCCACAATCTGTTCAAACAAGCGGTGTTTTTCCTGCCTAGAAAGTACTATGCTCTCTTCGACCAAAATTTGCTCAAATAGCCCCTGAATGGTTTTGCGTACTTCAGCGACTTGTGTCACATCCATTCCGGGGTCCAGTTCTGCTAACAGCCTGTTCTGAACCCGAGTCTTTAAATCCAGGTAAGTATCTCGCTGGCCGGTGGCTCCCGGAGGTGCATTTCGGCGCGCCTGTAGAGAAGACAGCCTGGCCCCACCGGAAGAACCTCCGGATTGTCCGCTGCGCTGCGGTTCGTCACCCTTGCCTTGTTCTAATCTTTTCAAAAGAGACATCTGATACTCCTAATTTCAGGGTTTAGATCTTCAATTGATGCTGACAAACACTAATCTGATACGTTAATTATAATCTGAAGAACGAAACCTTCAATTGCCTTATAATGCTAGATTCAGGTTAAATTGCTTCTTCTTCAGCCTTGATCAGGGCAGCAATTTTCGACTTTACACCTTTCGCCAGTTCAAAAATACCCTTTGAAGTTGGGTGGGTCTTGTTCTGGGTTAGAAACGGCACCCCCCGATCCATCGCGGGAACCACCAGGCGATCGTCAAATGGTAAAACTGCCACCACCTCGCTTTTGGTGATCTCTCCTACTCGTTCGGGGGTAACCGAGCGCCGCTTATCGAACATATTCATCACCAGGAAAACCTTTTCCTTCTGATACCCTAAAGCGATCATCAGATCCAGGAAGAGCCTCACATTTTTGATCGAGGGAATGTCCTGGGTGGTGACGACAGCAACCAGGTCGGCTTCATCTACTGCAGTCAGTGTGATGTCATCTAAGCCGGAATTGGTGTCGATCAAAACATAAGCAAACATGTTTTTCAGGAACCGCACCACCTTGCTGAACTGCTCCCCGGTGACGGATTCAGCCTGTTCCGGCCTTGGCGGTGCCGCCATGATCTTAACGCCGGTATCTCCATGTTCCAAGAGGACATCCTCAACAAATTCTGGATCTAATTCATCCGCCCGGATGGCGACATCCGCCAGGTTGTTCTTGGTCTGCTCGTTGAAGAAAAACGAGAGATCACCGAATTGCAGTCGCCCATCCACAACGACAACCGGGTTTTCTTCAGTATGCAGTGCAACTGCAAGGTTTGTCGTGATGGTCGTCGAACCGGTCCCGCCTTTTGGCCCATAAATGGTCACAATCCTACCGTTATGCCGGGCCGGATAGACCATCCCGCCGGATGTGCTGATTCCACCACTGGCCTGCACGGCTGCCAGTGTATTGGCCGCCTTTTGTTTTTCTTCTTTGGCCATCTCCCCTGCGCGGTTTATGGCAGAGATCAACTCATCCAAATCGGGGGGTTTGGTCAGAAAATCACGCGCCCCTGCCAGCATCGCCTGGCGCATATAGTTCGAATCAGCTTGTACAGAAAGGATAACAACCTGGGTTCCCGGAAACTTCGCTCGAATGCGTTCCGTGGCAGTGATCCCATCCATATCCGGCATGTTGATATCCATCAGCACGACATCTGGCCGGGATTCCGCAGTAATCCGAATTGCTTCTTCTCCCGTACGGGCAACACCCGTCACTTCTACATTCGGTTCAAACTGAAGAAGCTTATGGATATTCTCTCGTGTTTCCGCAATGTCATCAACAATAATAATGGTAATTTTGTCGCCTTCTGCCATTCATTTGCTCCAATTATATGAGAGATGCAAGTGCTTATTGAACAATCTCAGACTCCGGAGGATCGTTCTCTAAGGTTGGAGTTTGAAGCTCATCAATTCGCGGCTGTGTGCCATACGGCAGGCGAACAGGGAGAGGTATTCTATACACATCCATTAAGTACTGTAAGGTGACTGCATTGGTATCCTCGCGCGTCCCATCTCCGGCGGCGCGCAGAGCCAATGTGATTTCAGCACCCGTATAAAGTAAATAATTCAGGGTAATCGCTTCCTGTGGTGTCATAACTAATGTGACGATATCCGGCGGAGGCACCGTTGGTGGTGGAGGCACGACCTGCTGTTCTTCCTCAGGTGGTGGTGCCGCACCCTCTGGCGTACTGGTCACCACAACAGATTCCTGGCCCAATTCGTTATATACCGGGAATGTGCCAACTTGCAGGACGGACAACCCCTGCATAATCCTTTGGCTTACTACCCTCGGGCGCTGTGCTTCAGAGGGAACATAATAGAATGGCTGATCCAGCAGCGCATCCAGTTCTGCTCGCCCCTCCGGCCCCATGGAACCGCCGGTACCAATTTGCGCCACAATATTGTTGAAGGTTTCGGTGTAATTAAATGAACCTGATTCCTGCACGAAGATATTGGACCCAGGAGTGACCACACCTGCCGTATAGTTCGGTGTAATCGTCTGGAATTGTGAATCTAAATCCACAAATGCCATAGTCACAATCACATCCACGCTGTCCCCCCGGGTAAGGCCGTAGGCAACCGAAGAAAACCGGCTGATCGGAACAGGGAAAGCCACTTTGCCGGCATCAATCAGCCAGGAATGGTCGGAACCATCGGAATCGGCCAGATTGCTCAGCAGCATACTCTGGGTTAGGAAAGTACCCGTGTCCAAATCAATGCGTGCAATCTCATTAAGCACATCAGAAACTGCGTTAAAATGTGAATCCTCCGTCACCTGGTCTACAGGAAGGTTCCGGATCTCCACCATCCCCTCTGTAATCGCGTTACCGCGAGCAACAGGCTGTTTCAGCACCACAACAGGAACAGTTTGCAGCATGGCTTCGGTTTCTGCAACATTTACGGGTTCTGCCGTCGGCCGTGAGAGCAGATAGATGGCCCCAATTCCGACGATCGCAACGATAGCTACAAGTAAAAGTAATCTTCCTAGGCGCATTTTGCCTCCTATATAAAAACATGGTTTTAGCCCATTACCCTGGGGCTATTGTAATCATACTCCCATCAAACTCGTTGTCAACCGGAGTATAGTACTACCCAAGTTGGTTAAATATGCTTAAGTCTACAAGAGAATTCCCTTCCGTGCCACAGAAAACTTCTCTAAATTATTCAAAAATTTTTCAGCACTTTCTCTCGTTTTTGCATTTCTTCATCCTTCTCAAACTCTATAAATCTATCCGTTTTTCAACCGGAAATTTTTCGAATAGTTGATATCAAAGTGTGAAGCCCCTCAAGAGGGGCCTCACAAACAATCAACTATTGGGATGTTTTGGTAACCCAGAGGCTAAAAATTAGACACTCTGGAATTTGTATTACCTACTAATTGGACACACCCTCAAGTGTGTTACCGATTTCGGTAAATACGTTACCAATGGTCGGGGCAAGGAACTGCATCGCGACGATCACCACGATGGCGATCAAGACGATGATCAGAGCGTACTCTACCAGGCCTTGTCCTTTTTCTTTCGGTGCAAATAACATAACAATTTCTCCTTTCATAAATAGTCCACCCAAGGGTGTTGAATTGAATTGGGTATATTATAGAGGAAAATCGACTCTTTTTCAATAGCCAAAAAGTTACAGTATTGTAAGGTTTACGTTACCAGGTTGACCGCCGGTAATTGGATGCTGATCCGGGCACCCTGACCAATTGNNCGCCACCCAGCATCTCAGTCCGGTCACGGATCACCTTGATCCCCAAACCCTTCGTTTCAGCTGTAATCTTATGATAATCGAAGCCTTTGCCATTGTCTTCGACCACCAAGCGGATGGTATCCGCCCCCATGTCCAGCTGCACCCTGACTTGGCTCGCCTGGCTGTGGGTCAGAATATTATTGAGCAGTTCCTGCATCGAGCGGAAGATCATCACTTCCAGATAAGATTCGAGCCGGCGTTCCTTACCCGTCACTGAGATCAGCACCTCGATAGAATTTTTCTCCCGGTAGGCATCACAGTAGCGCTTGATGGTCGGCGCCAGGCCAAGGTCATCAAGCATCATTGGTCTCAGGTCAAAAATAAAATCGCGCACCTGCTGGAAGGTGGTAGAAGCCGATCCCTTCAGGTTGGAAAGTTCTGCCCTGGCTTTTTCCTGGTCAATCTCGAACAGCTTCATGGCGATCTCAGTTTGCAATATAAAATTGGATAACGCCTGAGCTGGACCATCGTGCATCTGGCGCGATAACTTCTGCCGCTCCGTCTCCTGGGCCTGGATGAGCATCTCGGCGTTTGCCATCTTGCTGCCACTGTAAGCCACACTCCCTGGGGTTGTCTCTCCATCCAGGGAAGATCTCACATTTTTCAGCATCCCGAGATACCGGTCCAAGTGACTCTGGTCGCTCTGCAATTTTTCTAATTGGCCGCGCATGCCCACCAATCTCTGCTGGGCATCCAGGGCAGCCTCGTATGCAATTTTCACTTCGCTCACAGGCAGTTCGTCAATCTGGCTTTCTACCTGTTGCAGATGCATGGTTATTGTGGCATTTCGTTCTGAGAGTTTTTTAACTTCCAGCTGGCTCTGCTCCAGCATCATCCCAATCTCCCGAAGCTCCCGCTGAGTATCGTCAATTTCACGCTGTATAGTGTCATGGATCGAATGGGTCACGTTTTCTGCTCCGTTGAATTCAGATTCCATGGCTTACTCCTCAGATTCCGTATCTTGATCGTATAATCGCACCCAACCGCGCCGGAGCGAATAGACCGCTGCCTGAGTGCGATCCTCAACATTCAATTTTCTCAGGATTGCAGTCACATGATTTTTTACTGTTTGATGGCTGATCCCCAGTTTTGAGGCGATCTCTTTATTGCTTAAACCGAGCGTGACGCATTCCAGCACTTCCATTTCCCGAGCTGAGAGTGGGTAAAAGGGTTCACCAGGATCACTGTATGACCGGCTGGATGAATCCGTATGTTCCCCGATCCATTCTTCCACGCCCTTTTGGTCCAGCCGCTGATCTCCAACGAAATAATACCCAAGGGCTACATTCCGAACAATATTGGTCAGCTTCTCTGGCTCTACATCTTTTGCGCTGTAGGCATGTGCTCCGACCCTCATCGCATGGATCACCTGCTCGGTATCATCATAGGCGGTCAGCAGCACGACCTTCGTCCGCAATTTATCTAAAACCACCTGGCGGGTAATCTGCTGTCCGTTCAACCCCGGGAGATTGACATCCAATACCGCCACATCAGGTTCCAGCTGTTTGATAATCTCATATGCTTTTTCACCAGATTCTGCTTCCCCCACAATCTCAAAATCAGGTTCCAGGGAAAACGAATCGATCACTCCCTGGCGAAAGATAGGATGATCGTCCACAACGAGGATGGTTATTTTTTCCATAGCTCCAAAACCTTAAACAAATATACTCCATCTTTGACTGAGCATTCTCAAAAAGTATAGCACAGGCAAGAGACCCAAGCAACAAAAAGTAAACCAGAAAGAATGACCTTATCAAAAATGCAAATCTGCTATCCAAAGAAAGAAAAATAAATTTTGATTGACTTTTAGTCCTTTTTACCCGCCCCTTGAACTAAACATACAATCTCCTGAACAATCCTCACCAAATCTCCCAAATAATCATCAAACGATAAAACTACTCCCTACTACATTCCCCCCACAAATAGACAGCCATATTTTCCTTGCCAAACTCGCGGGTAACGGCCGCATCGGTCTGGAAAACCATTGCTCGTCCCTCCACCATCTCAGGATACCAATCCGGGAACGTGACCAAATATACCGGGCATTTCTGGTCCAGATAGTCTGCCAGCTTGCTCTCGTCGCGGATGAAAGGGATCACATCCGGGGAAATCAGTCCAGCCAGATCAATGATCTCCCGCTCGGTAAAATAACCGATCGCCCCGATGTCATGAGCTGCAATCAAGTCGTCCTCTTGTGAATTCTCCATGATCCAACCAGCCGTCGCCACCATTTCACCGTTGATCACAGCCACGTCTTTGGTAAAGGCATCCAAACCCAGCCACCAGAATAACACCAGCAAAGTGGCAATCATTGCAGCCATCAATCTGCTCGCCAGCCACTTCAACCTGCCGGGAGTTTTGCCGCTGAACGGTCCTGCTGTGCCAGCCAACCCCCACAGCACCAGTACTGGAACCGCAGGGATGATGTATCTGCCGTGCTGATAGGTTACCGGCAGGCGCAAGGCATACAGGGTGATAAAACCCAGCACCCACAGCGCACCCGCTGTCCTGGCCCAATGCCGGCCGCGGATGCTGGAGAATAAATAAGCCAAAAAACCAGGGACCAGCACCGCCCCAACCCCGATTAACAAAGGAACCGGCTGGTTGATTAAGCGGGCAAACAAAGGCGTCTCCCGCAAGACAGCGTACTCAGCCTGCTTGGCGAAAAATGTGTTCGGCCACCATGTTCCTGCCAGCCAGCGGTTAAATACCAGATATGGGACAAACAGGCCCAGCGTTCCGGCCAAGGCCAAGCCTGTCCTCCGCAGCTTGTCACTCACCTTCCTGGATGGTGAGAGAAGGGCGACAAAAACTACCGGACCTAAAAGCGTGACTGCCTCGGGACGGATCCAGATTCCCAAACCGACAAAAGCCCCTACCCCAATCCAGGGCCATAATGGGTGGTTCAGCCACCCGTCTTTTGCAGAAATTTGTTCCTGACTGTTGAGGTCGGGTTTCCCATAGGCCTGGTTGGCGGCTTCTTCCAGATACAGCAAGACCGCCAGCACAGCCAACACCCATCCGGACATCAAGAGGGTTTCCATGCCGGAGAGCGCCGCCCACAGCAAATGCCACTCCAATCCGATCACCAATCCCGCACCCCATGTCCACCATCCACCGTGTTTGCTCAACAGGGGCCAGATGCGCTGTGATAGCAACGACATCCCCCATAACAGCAGAAGCCCTAAAAACAGCACCCAACAGACCGGCGATGCCCCCAACCAATACCCCGGCACCAGCAACAGCACCCAGAAGGGAGCCGTGGCGCCGGCCGAGGGTTGGCCCGAGCTATATGTCCAGCCAGCACCGCGCGCCAGACTGCGCGCATATGTTTGGTGAATCCATCCATCATCCAGCGGAAAGCCGACCGTCCCCCTTTTAATTGAAACCGCCACCCACACCAGCAATGAAGCAATCGTCACAAAGCTGACGATCCAAAATCGTTTTTTGTGGTTATCCTTCACATTAGTTACCCTCCCAGCGGAAGATATGGACATCCTCAACTGTCTTCACCCAGACCATCTGCCCATTTTTTTGAGGGGAGTCAAACTGCCGGTCATAAAATTCTTCCAGCGCATCAGGGTGGTTGGGTTCGACCAGCACCCAATCGACGCCAAAATCCCTCGCCACCGAGTAAAGGTGCTCCAGGCCCCCGAATGGAATGGCGAGAGATGGCCGATCGGTCACCACCACAAACCCCGGTGGGTTGGAGGATACCACCAGGTCATCTGCACCCGCCCCCAGATCATCCAAAGCGGCATCCACCGCCAGGTAACGTGTCTCCGCCTGGTTCCAGGCCATCACAGGCCCTCCATCAAATCCAACAACGGCAGAGAAATACACAATCACGCTGAAACCAATCACGAATAACACCACAACCCCCACATAAAACGGGCGGATTCTTTGGTCTTTCCATTTGGTAAACCGCCGCAAAGAGGCTTTAGTCAGCACATCGATCCCGACAGGGGCCATCGCCATCATCAGCGGAACAAAAGCCGCGCCAGAATGAAAGTAGCTCCCCCGCATGCCTGAAAAGGGAAAGACAACCGTCATCATCACGAACAAGACCCCTAAGGCGGTTAATCCAAGGAGAATGATCTTTTTACGGCGGTGCCGCCAGAACCCCATGACAGCCAGAAAACCCGGCAGCAATACGCCCATGGAGACGAAGGTAGTTTGCAAGTTCACCCACAGCGCTTCTGCGCGCGCCTGTAGAAGCGCGCCAATTCCTGCTTGATACCACCTCGCTGGAGTCAGCACCGCGGCCGGATAAGCAAACAGCTCATCGTAGCTCAGCACCCACATCGCCCGGCTGGTCCCCGGCGGGAACACACTGCCGTACTCCTGAAAATTCCGTAAATACCAGGGAAACATGACCAATAAATATCCGAACACCACCAACAGTCCAGATTGCGCATACCGGACGGTTAATCCCTCTTGGAACAAACGCTTGATTGAGAGGTTTTCCTCCTCTGGCACGCGGTCAAAAAGGACCGCCAACCCAGCCACGCCCAGCCAGAGCAAACCATCCGCCCGCGCCAGGTGCATCATCCCGGCAAGCAAGCCGAAAACCAATGCCCGTCCGCGTCTCAGCCGGGCGAATAAAAGAAAAATGAGACCCCCGAAAAACATATAAATACTGAACGAATCTGTGGTCGTCATGAATGGCAGGTAAAATCCGCTGAAGATCGACAAGAATCCAGCCAGCCAGGCAAATCCCTTGCGGTGGGAGATAGCATAGGAAAGTCCGGCCGTCACAGGGGCAACCGCGGCAGTCAGCAGTACAAAGACAACCTGTGCCGCGTCAAACCCTGGATACACCCCGGAAAAGAATCGCGTTCCAACCGCCGCTGCAAGTGATGTGAGCGGCATCCAGTACGTAAAGGCTGGATGCGGCAGCCCGGTTGGGTCGTCCAGGTAGTTCCACAAAAACATTTCCGACCATCCATGTCCCCCCGCGATCTGCGTTCCCCCATAATAATAGTAATACGCATCCATGTATCCCGGGTTGGCCTGTAGGGAGGCCGAACCCGCCGCCACCAGCAGCCCAGTTAAAAACAAGATCAGGTAAGACCAGCGCGGCATCGACAAGCTCTCCTAAAGTCTTCTCAGCGCTTCAAGATGGCTGACCTTCATCCGGACCGAACTCAGTGCCCAGTAGCGTGACCAGTACAGCAGCAGGAGAGCGAGCACCGGCACAACAAAAAACATCACGGGTGCTGCCTGGACGGAGAGCCCCGCGTCCATCGTCCGCCCTGCCAAGCCCCACTCCGCGGCCAAGATCAGAACCATCACCACCGCCGACAGGCGCGTGCCATTTTGCTTCCAGCGCTGCACCCAGACAGAAAATACCAGCACGAACGGCACGACCAGCAAAACATGGTTTGAGAGGGAAGTTGGCACCCCGATCAGGTTGGTCACCACAATCGTCAGCGCTGAGGTCCACAAAAACCAGCGCACATCTTTGCCCAATGACTTCCACCACTCCACCAGCATCCATATTCCCAGACCCACCGCCACAAAGGCCATCACTCTAGGCCCGGCGTCCGGCATCCATGTCCATAGAACAGCACTCGGGGAAGCAGGGAAGCTTTCTGCAAAGAACCCCAAAATTTGTAAATAATTGTATTGAATCCATTCCGGGAAAACATACAGCCCTCCCCCCACCAAAATCCCTATCGTCACCAGCATACTGACGACCAAGCCCATTCGCCTTTGAGAGACGGCCCAGATCAACACGAAGGGCAGCAGCAAGATCACCATCTGCGGTTTGATGATCGACAGCCCAAAGAACACCCCTGCCAGCCCATCAATCTCCTGCACCACCAGCAGCAAGCCGACCGCTACCAGCAGGGCCACCACGATGGCGGGATTGCCCAGGAACATCGCCCGCACCCAGTGATAACTTCCCAAGGAAAACACCAGGTAGAGCAATATCATGCCTGCCTTCGGGCGCCAGCGTGTTAGCACCAATCCGCTGAACGCCAGCCCAAACGAACAGATCACCAAAAAGGTCATCCAGACCGCCCTGGCAAGCGAATAGGGAGAAATCAATGAGAACGGGCCAAATAAGATCAGGCTGTAATAGGGATATGCAAAGCGGACAGGAGAATAGCTGTCTTCCAGCAAAATTGAGGCGCGCGCCACAGCATTGGGAAGATATGGGTTGTCGCTCTTGTGCATATTGGCGTAGCGGGCAGCCTCCCAGATCGGGGCGAAGACTTCGTCACCCCCCATCGGAACAATCATCGTCCTGTTGACCCACGTCAGACCCACGGCCAGCAGAATGATGACTGCCAGCACCAGGATAAACATCAATTCTGGACGTTGAGTGCGCAATTCATCTCCTGTGATATGTGAAAAATCTCCTGATATGGTATCACAAGTTGCTAAGCTGAAATCCAAAATATGATACTGAGATTAATTCGTCGAAAAGCATCTCTTTTCTATCTTATAATCACAACATCCGAATGAACCTATCCCGTTCCTAACTCTACATTCTCTCAGAATACATCCAAGATCAAAAAAACTCTGTAAAGTGATCGGTCATTGATCATGATCATCTCCCCACCTAATAAGGAGAACTTTTTATGAAAACGATTGAAATTGAATTGGGTAACAAGGCCGGATATGTCCTGTCGGCTTTAATCGGTGCAATCGGCGGGGCGATCTTCGTTATCATGGGGACCAAAGCATTTCCAAAGATGATGTCAGGCATGATGCAGAACATGGCTTCTGAGATGCAAAAAGCGGGATGCAGCCCCGCGGAAATCTGACAGCAGATGATGTCCGGTTTCGTTGAAACCAATAGTGATCTTGATTAACATCGCTTGATAAATTCTAAATAATTGAAGTTATGGATGATTCCGCATAAATCATAAAGCAGAGAAATTTTATGATATTATAGATAAAATATATCTTTATTATATTAACTCTCCATCCCTCCCTCTTTTATGCCTCCAAGAGCGGACAAATGTCTAAAATTCTTTCCCCAAAAGACCAAAAAATGAAAAACCGCTTGGAAAAAGCGCTGAGCAACGGAGATGTCACAATGTTCTCTCGGGGCCGGAAGCTTTTTACATTACTTCCCAGCGATCCGCGCTGTACCAGCTGCCACGCCCCATTTGAAGGGACCGGGGGAAGATTGGTGAGTAACATTCTTAATATCAAGCGCTCAACTCTGAACCCGCTAATGTGTAACCGCTGTGAAGAGATGATCAGACACCTGAAATATGGCTCAGAGGTGGAGATGAGCATGCTCTTTGCAGATATTCGCGGTTCCACCCCGCTAGCAGAAAGCATGTCTCCAACTGAATTCAAAGAATTAATCGACCGTTTTTACAATGAGACCACTCATGTTCTCACGCACAGCTATGCCATCATCGACAAGCTGGTCGGTGATGAAGTGTCTGGATATTATTTACCCTCGAACGTTGGGAAGGATTACGTGGACATATCTATCCAGGCAGCAAGGGATATTCTGCGAGTCACCGGCCATGACGACCCACAGGGACCGTGGGTGCCAGTGGGAGTAGGGATCCACGCTGGGATTGCCTATTTAGGGGCTGTCAGTTCCAGCGACGGGCTTGTTGAATTGACGGCGTTGGGAGATGCTGTCAATACCGCTTCCCGTTTAGCAACCAAAGCAGCAGCTGGGGAAATCGTGATCAGCGATCATGCAGCTCAAAAGGCGCAAATC
>JABAHS010086973.1_pt1 | contig 25276 bp, 21 predicted proteins | sample 7062111 | NCBI WGS metagenome assembly JABAHS01 (sample SAMN14534600, study PRJNA622989) | marine sediment metagenome | biome: marine biome [ENVO:00000428]; feature: marine pelagic biome [ENVO:01000023]; material: deep marine sediment [ENVO:00002113]; isolation source: pool of 4 deep marine... | reverse complement strand
ACCTTGATCACGTCGTCCATGCGGCCGATGATCCAGAAGTAGCCGTCCTCGTCGATCTTGGCCGAGTCGCCGGTCAGGTACTTTCCATCGTAGGTCGACCAGTACTGCTCCACGTAGCGGTCCGGGTCCTTGTAGATGCCGCGCAGCATCGACGGCCACGGCGTCGTGATCACCAGCTTGCCCTCCTCGCCCGGCTTCACCGGGTTCCCGTCCTCGTCCAGCACCTCGGCGCCGATGCCGGGGAACGGCTTGGTGCCGGAGCCCGGCTTCAGCGGATAGGACGGGACCGGCGTGATCATGAAGCAGCCGGTCTCGGTCTGCCACCAGGTGTCGATGATCGGGCAGCGGCCCTCGCCCACCACCTCGTAGTACCAGCGCCACGCCTCCGGGTTGATCGGCTCGCCCACGCTGCCCAGCAGGCGCAGCGTCGACGTGTCCCGCTTGTTCACCCACGACTCGCCGAACCGCATCAGCCCGCGGATCGCCGTGGGCGCGGTGTAGAGGATGGTGACGCCGTACCGCTCGATGATCCGCCACCAGCGGTCGGGATAGGGGTAAGTGGGCGCGCCCTCGTACATGATCGACGTGGCGCCGAGGATGAGCGGGCCGTAGACGATGTAGGAGTGGCCGGTGATCCAGCCGGGGTCGGCGGCGCACCACCAGCGGTCCTCCGGCTTGATGTCGAAGGCGTACTTCAGCGTGGTCGCGATGCCGACCTGGTAGCCGCCGTGGGTGTGGATGATCGCCTTCGGCTTGCCGGTCGTGCCCGAGGTGTAGAGCAGGAAGAGCGGGTCCTCGGCGTCCATCTCCTCGGTGACGCAGCGTTCGCCGTTGGCCCGGGCCACCGGCAGCGTCATCAGCTCGTCGTAGAAGTAGTCGCGCTCGGTCTCCATGTTCACCGGCTCGCCGGTGCGACGCACGACGACCACGTGCTCGATCGTGCCGCAGCGCTTCAGCGCCTCGTCGGAGATCTTCTTCAGCTCGACGATCTTGCCCCGCAGGTAACCGCCGTCGGCGGTGATCAACACTTTCGACTCCGAGTCCTCGATCCGCTCCGCCAGCGCCTCGACCGAGAAGCCGCCGTAGACCACCGAGTGGACGGCGCCGATCTTGGCGCAGGCCAGCATCGCCATCATCAGCTCGGGGATGCGGGGCATGTAGATCGTCACCCGGTCGCCCTTCTCCACGCCCATGCTCTTCAGGATGTTGGCGAACTGGCAGACCTCGCGGTTCAGCGCGAAGTAGCTGAACGTGCGCAGCGCGCCGTCCTCGCCTTCCCAGACCAGCGCCAGCTTGTTGCGCGTCGGCGTCTTCTGGTGCCGGTCCAGCGCGTTCAGGGCCACGTTCGTCTTGCCGCCGACGAACCACTTGAAGAACGGCGCCTCCGAATCGTCGAGCACCTTCTTCCAGGGCTCGTACCACTCGAGCTCCTCGGCCCGCTTGGCCCAGAAGTCCGGCGGGTCCTTCAGCGCCTCCTCGCGCAGCGCGTCGTAGTCCTTCACGTGCGCAGCTTCGACGATGTCCTTGGAAGGCCTGTAGATGTCGTCGGTCGGGGCCATGGCTGCTCGCTTCCTTTCTACGTCTCCGAGTCGGTAGGGTGTCCGACGATTATTCGGGAAGGTCCGGGGAGATGCAAGGGTGCGTCAGTACCGCGTGCGCCGGGCGCGCCTCGTGTTGATGCGCGCTTGCCGAGACCGCATCTTGATAGACAGCCCCAGCCACCAAGCCCTTTGGCTGTCCGCAGGAGCTATGTCCCGTCTCGAGCGGTTGATCCGCGAGTCGTAACGTGTCTCGCTTCAGGCAGCTGGTCCTGGAGATCCACCGACGTTCCCTCTGGCAGGTCCTCGCCGTGTACGTGGGCGCCTCCTGGGCGGTGTTGGAATCCACCGAGCACGTGCGCGAGCGCTTTCTGATGCCCGAGTGGGTCTACGGCGCGGCGTTCGTCGTCTTGCTGGTCGGTTTCCCCGTCGTCCTCGCTTCGGCCCTGATACGTGAAGAGATGGCGGGGGCCGAGCCGGAGGGCGATCCGCAAGGTCGGACCGCGCCCGCTGAAGCGGCCGAAGCCAAACGGGTGGAGCGGACGGAGAGCGCCGCCGTGGCGGGTCTGTCCGGCGTGCTGGCGCGGGGTCTGACCCGAGGGCGTGCCGTGCTGGCGGTGCTCGTGGCGCTCGCCCTGGTGGGGCTGGCCGGTACAGTGGTCGTGGTGCGCGGCGCCGCTCGCGTGACGGAGGCGCACGGCGAGGCGGGCGAGGCGTTCGGGGAGCGCGCCTGGCTCGTGGTGGCGAAGATCGAGGCGCCGGAGGGGGAGGAGGATTTGGGGTCTGCCGTACGTACCGCGCTCATGACGGAGCTCGGGCAGTCGCGCTACGTCAACGTGTACGGCGACAACCAGGTGCGGCCGGTGCTCATCCGGATGACCCTTCCCGATACGGCGGCACTGACCGAGCGGCTGGCCCTGGACCTGGCCCAGCGGGAGGGGCTCTCGGCGGTATTGGCCGGGTCGGTGGACCGTCTGGGCGGCGACTATCTGTTGGCGGCCCGGGTCGTCCAGCCGGGCAGCGGGCGCGAGCTCATCGCCGTGAGTGCGGCGGCGGGCTCCGACCGGCTGCTGGAAGGAGTCCAGGATCTGTCGCGCGAGCTGCGGGCGCGGCTGGGCGAGCGGCGTGCCGAGCTGGGTCAGAGCCTGCCGCTGCCGCGGGTCACCACCCGCTCGCTGGAGGCGCTGAAGAAGTATGCCCTGGCCCAAGCAGCTCACCGTCGGGATCGGGACTACGAGCAGGCGCTGGGGTTGCTGGATGAGGCCATCCGGCTGGACTCGACGTTCGCGGCGGCCTACCGGTTGGCGGCGGTGAGCAGCGTGAACCTCGGGCGGTGGTCGGCGGCGGTGCCGTACGCCACGCGGGCCTACGAGTTACGCGACCGGCTGACCGATCGGGAACGCCTGTTGGTGGAGGCGGCTTACCACTGGTACGTCGGACTGGATGCGGGGGAAGCCGCCGACGCCTACGAGCGGCTCCTCGCCCAGTATCCGGATGACCAGACAGCGACGCACAACCTGGCCGTCATGGCGGGCTCCTGGCTGGGCGACCCGCAGCGCGCCTATCCCGCCGCGCTCAAGGCCGTGGAGCTCGACCCCTACTCGACGATCAGCTACGGCAACGCCGTCAGGTACGCGCGAGAGGTCGACCGCTGGGGTGTCGCTGACAGCCTGATCCGCCTGGCGGCCCAACGCGGCTTCGAGGACGATGCCGTCCGCTGGTCACGATCCCAGGCGGTGGGTCGCGGCGACTGGGCGCGGGCGGAGGCGCTCTGCGACTCGCTGCTCGCCCGGCCGTCGAGCGCCGAGCGGCTGGCATCCGACCAGCTGAGCTGCGGTACCATCGATGTCGCTCGCGGCCGCATCCGGCGCGCGGTGGAGCGGCTCTCGGCGAGCGCGGCCTACGCCATCGCTAGCGGGTCGCGCTCCCGCACCGTGGTGTCCCACGTTCTTCTGGCCAGGGCCGAGGCGGCGCGCGACCGGCCGCAAGCCGCCGCGGAACACTTCGGGGTGATACTCGACCACTTCCCCGCCGAGTCGCTCGGCGACCTGGACAGCTACATCACGCGCACGACCGTGCGCAGCGGCGCCGCACTGCTCGGCCAGGTGGAGGTCGCCGAGCTTTTCGCCACCGCCTATCCGGCTTATCCGGACCCCGACCACCCGGTCAGCCGCTACGGCGAGGCGCTCGCGGACGGGACCGAGGCGCTGGCCCGGGGCGATCCCGAGGCGGCGCTTCAGGCGCTCGCCCAAATTCCCCTGGAGATGCGGCCCGGCCCCTGGGAGCCCAACCGCCACCTCGCCTTCGGCCTGACCTTCGCCGAGCTGGGTCAGGTCGACTCGGCGGTGGCCCACCTGGAGACGCTCATCCGCCCGGCTGCCATCACAGGCGGCCTGCGAACCTGGCTTCCCGCCACCGAGCGCCGGCTGGCCGAGCTCGAGGAGTCGCGCGGGGATATCGACGCGGCGATCCGCCATTACCGGCGTTTCCTGGAGCTCTGGTTAGACGCCGACCCCAAGCTGCAGGGCCAGGTCGACGCCGCGCGGCGCGCGCTGGCTCGGCTGTCCGGATTGGAGGACTCTTAGGCGCCGACGCGGGGGGCGCGCTACCTGGGCTACGGGACGCCCAGCTTCTCCACGAGCGCTCTGAACCCGTGCTCCGAACGTAGACTCTCGAAGGTCATGTCGATGTCGAAATAGACGATCCAGCTGAAAGTCGTCCTGCTCGTGCTCGCGATCGTCATCGTTGTCGTTGTCGCCCGCGCACGCACACGACAACGAGCAACAGCGAGGGAGGGAGCCGCCGCTAGTGAGTCGCGCGGGCTGTTACCGAATTCGTTGGCGATCAGTCGGTTGTTGAGACCTTGTAGCCAGCCGTCTCGACCGCGCTGACCAGGGTGTCGGTGGCGACGTCATCGGAAGCGACGATCCGGGCGGACTTATCCTGCAGCGATACCTCCACGGCCCCGACCCCGTCCTGGGTCTCCAACGCCTCCTTCACCGCGCTGACGCAGCCGTCGCACTTCATGTCAGGGATGCCCAAAGTCACGGTCTTCATACTACGGGTGCTCCCGATTGCGTGGTTGCACATCTGCCCCGAACGCCCCGGTGTCCAGGAATGAAGTCATAAGCCGCGGGGCGCCGTCCGGCTCGATACGGAAATCCGAGAGGGCGACTGACAATTTTACTTAGAGTAACGACAAACGGGGACGAAGACTAGGCGACAGCTGGCGCCACTGAAACGGCGAGCTCGGACTCCAGGGCCGGAGCCGAGCTCGCCGTGATCGCCGTCCACTCATGAACTCACGACGATCGGGTCGGGCGCGTTCTACTTGGAGCTGGTCGTGTCCTTGCCAAGAGCGCGCACGTATTCCGTTATCGCGCGCAGCTGTTCCGGCTCCAACATCGCATCGAACCTCGGCATCGATCCCTTGCCTTGCGCGATCACTTCCAGAAGCTGTTCGTCGCTGAGTTGCCCGAGCGTGCCCGGATCCGTCAGATCGGTCGGCGGCGGTGTCAGTGCCGCCGCCGCCGGACCGTCGCCCTTCCCTCCCTTCCCGTGACAGGGTGCGCAGTTCCTCGAATACAGCTCGGCGGCATCCGGCTGGGCCAGGGGGAAGAAGTCCGGATCGTTCGATGCCAATCGCGCGACGCCTTCCGGCCGCGTCGACTCCTGTGACAGCGGGCGGGCCGCGCCCATCAAGAACTCGGTCACCGCCGCTTCCTCGTCACTCGTCAGCCTGGCGTACAGCGACATATGCACGGCAACCGCGCGCCAAGTATCGGCGTCGTACTTCTGCGTCGGCTGCGAGCGATGGCAGCGACCGCACGCCCGTGCCCACACCTCGGCGCCGGATTCCTGCGCCGTCAGCGGGGAGGCAGCCAGAAGCAGCACCACACCCAGGCCGCCGCATAGCGCCCACTTGCCCTCTATTCGCGTAATCACTTGGCCACCTCCTCAGAATACGATATTCCATTGTGTGACAAGCCGGTCGTTCTGGCTGCCCTCGACGAAGAACCAGAAGGCGCGCACCGACGACGAGGCCGACAGATAGTAATTCAGACCGATCCCCAGATCCTGGTCATCGCCCAAGTTCTCATCGGAGCGGTCGAGCAGCGACCAGCGGACCACCGGCTCGAACCGCGCCAGCGTCTCCGAGACGCCCGACAGCAAGTACGCCGCCTGCGCGTAGGCACCGAGGCGGTCGATGTCGGCGGTGGTTCGGTCCTGCATGGCATATACTAGTTCTCCCCGCAACTCGAGTTCCCGCCAGCGATAATCAACGTCGCCCCCCAGGAACGTGATCCGGAGATCGTCTGCGTACTTGCCCGTATACGCGGAAGCACCGATGCCGAGACCCTGTGCCATCTCGAGACCCAGTCGGCCGCCCAGTGCCTTGTTGTCGTCCAGCGGCCGGTCCCGGTCGTTGCCCCGCAGCGCGCGCCAGTCGTCCTCGTCCGGATCGCCGGCGAGCCCGTTCACCGCGTAGGCGTCGTAAACGATCCGCGAGCCGCCACCGATCGGTGCTCCGCCCGATACCATCAGTCCCACGTCCGAGTACGTCGCTGGAAACACGTCATCGTACGGCTGCGGACGTCCGGGAACCTTGTTGATCCAACTGGGATGCAGATCCCTGTTGAACCGATTGAACGGAACGATGAACTTGCCGCCGACGATTCGGACGTTGCGAATTCCCGTGTAGGCGAGAAACCCGTACTCGAGGATGATCTCCTCGCCGGCATGCTCGTACTCCACCTCCGCGGCCGCCAGCAGATCATCGATGATCCAGCCGACAGCCACTAGATTGAAGTGATGGTTGTCGAAGAAGTGGTGCCACTCATCGGTGGGGTCGCCCGTCTGCTGCATGGTCCACTCGACGTCGGCATAACCCACGACTTTGAGGCCCTGTGCTCGCGCGTCGTCGCTGGACGCGATCGCCATGAGCACGGCTACGGCGATCACTCCGACCAGCCGCGAGCAAGGTCGTCTGGACATGTGCCCCCTCCTTCTGGTGCCTCCGCCTCAAGCGGAGGAGTCGTTAATTGGACATCTTTGGACGAGCAGGGCCTCCTGGTGAGGCCGATCGCTTCTACCACAGGGGCAGACACCGTACCAGGGGTGTGAAAACACGTAAGATCAAATTTGGCAAGCGATTGCGGGCCTGGCCGCCGTCCCGCGCGATGGATGATAGGGGCAAATGCCCCACTGCCGATGGGTGATTTCACCCTCTCACCGGGTGGCTCCCCCGGGGCCAGCGAAGCGGCGCTTGGCGGTTCGGGTCGGGCGGAGAGGGTATCCTTCTTGCTCGCTCTGGATCCGGGCGATGGAACCGTTGGCGGGTTAGTCGTGTCATCACAACCGAGTTCGGGCCGTTGGTGGGGCCCCAGAAGCGCTCGTGGGAAAGAGGATACTGCTGATCGACGACGACCGCTTGGTACTGGAGAGCGTGAGATCGGCGCTCGAGGCGGCCGGCCATCGGGTTTGGGTGACCGACTCGGCGGAGCGGGCGCTGGCGTTGGCCGATGCGCTGGAGCCCGACGTGGTCGTGACCGATTATCGCATGCCGGCGCTTGACGGTGTGTCGTTGACCCGGGAGCTGATGACGCGGGAGCGAACGCCGCGAATGGTGATCTATAGCGCGGAGCCACGGCCGCGTGGCCGAACTTTCGGGGGAAGGTGCGGTGTGACTTGGGTAGCGAAGTCGTCGGGCCACACCGCGTTGCTCGAGACGCTGGAAGAGATCCTCGGGGGCGAGGTGTGACGGACGCCGACTCGGACGGGCTAGGCTGGCTTTCCACGCTGTACCGAGGCGGCTTGGGCCGCCGCATACTCCTGTGGTTTCTCGTCCTCTCGCTGGTGCCGCTGCTGGTTTCCAACACGATCGGTTACGGCGTCACGCGGCGGATCATCGAGGGTCAGATCCGCCGCTACCTGCGGGCCGTGACCGAGATCCAGGCCGCGCACGTCGCTTCTGAAGTCGAGCGGCACCAGCTGTACCTGGATGCGGTCGTGGCGGGCAACATGTCGCTTGCGCGCAGCGCATCGATGGCGGCGCGAGCTGTCCGGCAAGGACGCTGGCAGGACCCGGCGGTGACGACGTTGCAGGGTAACCTCGAGCACACGCTGAGTGATCTCGCGGGGCTTTCCGAGCTCTTCGTTCTGGACACGGCGGGGATCGTGGTCGCGGCGACGCGGCAGACCCGGCTGGGCGGGGACTGGTCGGACAGCGAGCTGTTCCGCTCTGGCCGCGTCGGACGTTTCTTCACGGAAGCTTGGGAAGAACGGGGGGGTCGGCTCGAGCCGCTCTGTCGGCTGGCGGTGCCCATCCGGCATGAGCCGTCCGGATTCGTCGGCGTGCTCGCCGCCTCGGTCGACTACGACGAGCTGCAGGCGTTTTTGCACCTCGCGCCGCATGTCGCCGGCGATGTCCATGGCTACATAACCGACCGCCAGGGTCGACCGCTGTTCGTGTCCCATGTCCATGCTCCGATCGACCACGCTCGGCCGTTGCCATCTCCGTTGATCGGCCGTGAGCCCGGCAGCAACGCTCGCTACAGTAACTACGAGGACATCGAGGTGTTGGGAACGTCGGTTCAGGTTCCCGACCTCGATTGGCTTTACATCTCCGAGGTTTCCGTGAACAGCGCCTTCGGTCAGTTGCGAGGCCTGGCCCTTCTCGCGGCGGCGCTGGAAAGTGTCTTCGCCTTGCTACTGGTCGGAATCGTCTGGATCGTCGCCTGGTCGATCGTGAATCCGTTGCGACGCCTGGTCGAGGCGGCGGAGCGCATACGCGAGGGCGAGCTCGGCGTCGAGGTCGGCATCGATCGCGATGACGAGTTGGGCGAGCTCAGTCGCACCTTCGACCAGATGTCCAGAGAGCTCGAGGCCTCGGCCCATCAAATTCATGAGCTCCACGAGCAAGAGCTCCGGCGCGCGGCACAGCTCGCGTCCGTCGGGGAGTTGTCGTCGGGCATCGTTCATGAGATAAAGAACCCGCTGGTCGGGGTCGCCAGTGGCCTCGATCTGTTGTCTGCCCGGTTGGACGACGGAGACCTCCGGTCGCAGCGAATCCTCAGTCAGATACGAGTCGAGATCGACCGGATGGAGGTTGCGCTCCAGGACCTCCTCAGCTACGCGCGTCCGAAAGAGCCACGTCTTGTCAGGGCGAAACCGGAACAACTGATCGAACGGTTGATCACGCTCGTCCGGCCGCAGGCCGAAGCTGGCGGTATATCGGTGCATTGCAGCTACGAGCCTGACCTGCCGGAGGTGGAGGTCGATCCCGACCTGCTCAATCAGGCGCTCATCAACCTGGCGCTGAACGGTATACAGGCGACGGAGCGGGGAGGAGTGGTGGAGATTTCGGCGTCCAGCAGCGCCGGCACCGTCAGGTTCTCCGTTTCGGATACCGGCACGGGCATTCCCCCGGAGCGCCTGCAGGACATCCTCAAGCCGTTCTTTACGACCAAGCATCAGGGGACCGGGCTCGGTCTGGCGATCACCCGTGGGATCGTCGAGAGGCACGGCGGTCGGCTGGAAGTCGAGAGCAAGCCGGGCGAGGGGTCGACCTTTACGATCGTGATATCCGCCGCACGGCGGGAGGCCGCTGTACCGTGAGTTCGAAGCCACTGATCGCGGTCGTCGACGACGAGTCGCTGTTTTGCGAATGGCTGAGCGAGCATCTGGGTGCGGCCGGCTACGATGTGGGCTGTGCCGGTACCGGCAGGAAGGCGGTGGCGTTGGTGCAGGAGGCGAGCCCCGCCCTGGTCTTGCTCGACTTGCGGCTACCGGACGCCGATGGTCTGGAGCTGCTCGAGCGCTTCCGCGAGATCGATCGCGACATCGTGGTCATCATGGTGACAGCTTACGGAGAGATCGAGACCGCGGTGCAGGCCGTCAAGGCCGGGGCCCATGATTTCCTCGCCAAGCCGGTAGATCTGGACGATCTGCTGATCACGATAGAGAAAGCACTGGAAACGAGGCGCTTACGGCAGGAGGTCGCGGCGTTGCGCGAAGAGCATCGCTGGCAGTTCGCCAACGTCGAGATCGTCGGCCGCTCGGCGGCGATGCAGCAGATCGCCGATAACGTGGAGAAGCTGGCCAGGGCGGAGTCGGCCACCGTCCTGTTGCAGGGAGAGAGCGGGACCGGTAAGGACCTGGTGGCTCGCGCCATCCACGTACGCAGCAACCGCCGTGATCGTCCCTTCCTGGAGATCAACTGCACCGCGTTGCCGGAGCATCTGGTCGAATCGGAGCTGTTCGGCCACGAGCGAGGCGCCTTCACCGATGCCCGGGAGCGCAAGAAGGGACTGGCGGAGCTCGCCGACGGCGGCACCCTGTTCCTGGACGAGATCGGCGACATGCCGCCCGGCGCCCAGGCCAAGCTGCTGCGATTCCTGGAGGACTCCAGGTTCAAGCGATTGGGCGGCGTAACCGACATTTGGGTCGATGTGCGCGTCGTCGCCGCGACGAATCGCGATCTGGAAGCGGCGGTAGAGGACGGGAGGTTTCGAGATGATTTGTATTATCGCCTCAAGGTAGTCCCGATTCATATTCCGCCCTTGAGAGAACGGCCCGAGGACACGGCTCCGCTGGCGTTTTACTTCGTGGAGAAGCTGGCCCGCGAGCTCAAGCGCGAGCCGCCTGCCCTGTCCGCCGCCACCCTCGAGATCCTCGAGGCGTACAGCTGGCCCGGCAACGCGCGCGAACTTTATAACGTGCTGGAGCGCGCGATTATTCTGGAAGACACGGAGGAGATCCGACCCGAGCACCTTCCTGCTGAGATCTGCGGGCTACCCCAGTCGACGCGTGCGTCGGCTCCCGTCGTTCAGCTGCCGACCGATGGGATCGGCATGGAAGAGGTAGAGCGCGACCTGATCGAACAGGCCCTGAGGCGCTGCCGGGGTAACGTCGCGCAGGCAGCCCGCTTGCTCGAGTTGAGCCGCGACACGCTGCGATATCGAATCAAGAAGTATGGACTCGAAGATTCCAGCCGGATGCGCAGCTCGCGGCAGCACAGAACGGGTCGGGGTTACACCAATCGACCGCGATAGTACTGACCTCGCCGAGCCGAAAGAGCCGGCACGCAAACCAGGAGGTTGGCCATGTTCCCGTCTCGAAAGCCGGAAACCGGACTGCTCGTCTTGCGTGTGGCGATGGGTATCATCTTCTTGTTGCATGGGTGGATGAAACTCTTCGGCGGGCAGGAGTCTTTCGTGCGAGAGATGCTCGCCATGGTTGGCTGGGACATTCCGAACGTGCTCCTCATGCTCTTGGCGATAGTCGAGGCCCTGGGTGGACTGGCCCTCATGCTCGGCCTCTTCGCCCGTTTGGCCGCGGTGGTACTCGCCCTCGAGATGGTGGTGGCGGTCGCGCTCTTTCACCTGGGGCAGGGGTTCTTCATCGTCGCGATTCCCAACGTGCCCCTGGCTTATGGGTTCGAATACCATGTGGCCCTGGTGGGAGGGCTCGTCTGTATCGCCCTCGGTGGATCCGGAGTCGGGGCGTTGCAGGAGAAGATTCTGTCGCGGCCCGCCGCGCCTTCGATGCCCGGTGGAACCGAAGTGTGAACCGACCCGAAACCGGCTGACCACTTCGATCTTTCCGCAGGGTTGGAACGGCGCGGAACTTGCCACGGGGTCGGGTGGTAGTCGTATCTGCCCCTGTGATAGATAGGGGGAACTGGAATATCCGAATGAAGCTGATAGATTCCTGATTCCAATGTTCAGAGCGATCGCCACCCTGCTATTGATGGCGCATGTCGCCGCCTTCGCCGCACCGGCCATGACTGAAGCTGGAACGCCGGAAACGGTCCGGGTGTCGCATTGTGCCCCATCGGTGAGTCAGGTCGGCGCGAGCGTGATCCAGGCGTCCCAGGATAAAGATTGTGATGCCTGCGAGATGCCTGATTGCCTGGGCACGGCCAGCTGCGCCCAGGCGACCGTGGCGATAGTCTCGATGAGCTCGATCGACATCATCCCGGCGGGCGAGCTCGTGTCTCCGCATGAGGGCTCGCGCGTCGCGGCGAACCTGCTCCACACTCCGCTCCCACCCCCTCCCAAACCGTAGCTTCGCTCTACAACGTGTGAGCTGACACGCAGAGCCGGGACATCCGGGCTCTGGTGTGGTATCCGTAGGCCATTCACGCCCGCGAGGCGAAGCATGTCGAATCGATCAAAAGTGAGAAGACGAACGGGTCCCAGGCCCGTCGTTGCGACGGCGCTGGCCATCGGCCTCGTGCTGGTTGCCGTGGCCCGGCCGGGACCTGTCGCCGCGGCAGCGGCGCCTCAGCGCGTCGAACCCGCCGGCGTAGCGGACACCCTGCGGTTGGCGGAGGCCCTGGAGCTGGCCCGGCAGGCCAACCCGTCGTTGCGGGCGGCCAGGCTGCGGGCCGATGCGGCCGCCGCCCGGATCCCCCAAGCCGGTGCGCTCCCCGACCCGATGCTGTCGTTCGGTTTGATGAACCGCCCGATCTCCGATCCCGGCCGGACCGATCAGCCGATGACGATGAACACGCTGGGGCTGAGGCAGCGCTTCCCGTGGCCGGGCAAGCTCGGGTTCGGCGAGGAACGGGCCGATCATCTGGCCGCCGCTGAGGCACTCGACGCCCAGGAGGTCGAACGGCGCTTGCTGGCCCGGGTCGAGTCGACCTACTACCGGCTGGCGTTCATGGATCGGGCGCTGGCGGTCATGCGCGACACCCGCGGTTTGCTCCGCGATTTCTTCGAGGTCTCGTCGGCCCGCTACGCGGTGGGCTCCGGTCTGCAACAGGACGTGCTCCAGGCCCAGGTCTCGGTCGCCCAGATGACCGAGGACATCACGGTGATGGAGCAGGATCGACTGGCGATGGCGGCCCGGCTCAACGCGCTGCTGGGCCGCCCGGCCACCGCGCCGGTGGGCGCGCTCCAGCTGCCAGGCCCAGGCGATGAGTTGCCGACCGTCGATCGGCTGATGGAGCTGGCGGCGGAGCGAAGGCCGGCGCTGCGAGCGGCGCGCCAGCGGGCGCTGGCGGCCGAAGCGGGTTACAAGGCGGCGCGCCGCGCCCTCTACCCCGACATCACGGTCAGCCTCAACTACGGCGGCCGTCCCCAGTTCGACGACTTCGTCTCGCTCATGTTCGGGATCAGCATCCCCGTCTTCGCCGGCTCGCGACAGCTGCCGATGCGCGACGAGATGCAGGCGATGCAGAAGATGGAAGAGGCCCGGGAGCTCGACCTTCACAACGAGACCTTCGCCGAGCTGTCGGAGCTGCGGGCGCAGGCCGAACGGGCCCGCAGCCTTTCGAGGCTGTACGAGACGTCCGTGTTGCCCCAGGCGCAGGCCGCTGTCGAGTCGGCGCTGTCGGCGTACCGGGTGGGCCGCATCGACTACACCACGCTGGTCGTCAACGAGATGACGGTCAACCGATACAGGATAGAAAGCTTACGCCTCACCGCTGAGTACCACCGCGCCGTCGCGCAGGTGGAGGCGCTGGTGGGCACCACGTTGGGAGGTGACCGATGAAGTACACGACCATCGCGACATTGATCGGCGCAGCCGTTCTGGTCGCTTGCGACGGCGGCGAAGAAGAGTCGCCGATGCCCGGCATGACGGCCGAAGAGCACGCCATGCACTCTGGTGGAGCGGGCGCCACCGACAGCGCCGGAACCGTAATGCGGTCGGCCGTCCACCTGACGGCCGAGGAAGAGCGCGCCCTGGGGATCGTCTACACGACGGTCGAGCGCCGGCCGCTGGCCCGGACGATCCGGACAGTAGGTCGGATCGAGGCGGCGGAGCCCCGGGTCGCCGACATCACGCCGAAGATCGAAGGGTTCGTCGAGCGGCTGTTCGTCAGCACGACCGGCGAGTCGGTGCGGCGCGGGCAGCGGTTGCTGACGCTGTACAGCCCGGCGCTGGTCGCGGCGCAGGAGGAGCTGCTCACCGCCAGGCGGCTGGCCGCTCAGGTCGACACGTCCGCCGGCGAAGCGTGGCGCGCGGCGCAGGCGACGCTGGAGGCGGCGCGCCGGCGGCTGTCCTACTGGGACATCACCGACGATCAGATCGCCCGGGTCGAGAACACCGGTCAGGTCACCAAGACCCTGACGCTGGTCTCACCGGTGAACGGAATCGTGCTGGAGAAGAGGGTACTCGAGGGTCAGCGGGTGATGCCGGGCGAGCGACTCTACCGGATCGCCGATCTGTCGACGATCTGGGTGGAGGGCGACGTGTTCGAGCAGGACCTGCAGTTCGTACGGGAGGGACAGCAGGCGCACATCGAGGTCTCCGCCTACCCCGGAGTCCACATGATGGGGCGCGTCAGCTTCGTCTACCCGACGGTGGACGAGCGGAGCCGCACGAATCGGGTGCGGCTGACCGTTCCCAACCCGGAGCTGCGACTCAAGCCCGGGATGTTCGCCACCATGTACCTCGATGCGGAGATCGGCGAAGACGTGATCTCGGTGCCCCTCGATGCGGTGGTCGCGACGGGCGAGCGCAACCTGATCTTCCATCGCCACGAGGACGGCTCGCTCCACCCGCACGAGGCGGTGCTCGGCGCCCGAGCGGGCGATCGCGTGCAGGTGCTGGCCGGGCTGGAAGAGGGCGACGAGATCGTCGCCTCGGCCAACTTCCTCATCGACGCCGAATCGCGGCTGGCCGGGACCGGCGGCGACATGCCGGGGATGCAGCACGCCGGGCACGGCTCGGCGATCGAGCCGGAAGGCGAGCACACGCAGCACGCCGACACGACCTCCGGCGGCGGCGACGGAGAGGAGCGTCGCCATGATTAACAGAATCATCGAGTGGTCGCTCCGTAACCGCTTCCTCGTTCTGCTCGCCAGCGCGGCGATCGTCGCCGGCGGCGTCTGGGCGATGCGAACCATCCCGCTGGACGCGATACCCGACCTGTCGGACGTGCAGGTCATCATCCAGACGGATTTCCGGGAGCAGGCGCCGCAGATCGTCGAGGACCAGATCACCTACCCGATCACCTCGGAGATGCTGAAGGTGCCCGGCGCCCGCGTGGTGCGCGGCTACTCCTTCTTCGGGCTCAGCCTGGTCTACGTCATCTTCGAGGACGGCACCGACATCTACTGGGCGCGCTCCCGCGTGCTCGAGTACCTGAACGGCATCCGCCAGCAGCTGCCGCAGGGCGTCGAGCCGACGCTGGGCCCCGACGCCACCGGCGTCGGCTGGGTGTTCGAGTACGTGCTCGAGTCCGACAGCCTCGACCTGGCCCAGCTCCGCACCCTGCAGGACTGGTACATCCGCTACCAGCTGACCGCCGTGCCCGGCGTGTCGGAGGTGGCCAGCCTGGGTGGCTTCGTCAGGCAGTACCAGGTCGAGGTCGACCCGGAACGGCTGCGCGCCTTCGACGTTCCGGTTACCCGGGTGGCGCAGGCCATCGCGTCGCACAACATCGACATCGGCGCCCGGGTCCTCGAGATGGGCGGTCGCGAGTACATGATCCGCGGACTCGGGTACCTGGAAGACATCGAGGACATCGAGAGCGTCGCCGTGGGTGCGACGCCGAACGGCACACCGATCCGGGTGGCCGACGTGGCCCGGGTTCAGGTGGGGCCAGCGCCGCGCCGCGGTGCCGCCGATCTCGACGGCCGCGGCGAAGTGGTGGCGGGCATCGTCGTCATGCGCTTCGGCTCCGACGCCCTGAAGACGATCGAGCGGGTCAAGGAACGACTGCAGGTGATCCAGGCCGGTTTGCCGGCCGGCGTGGAGCTGCGGACCGCCTACGACCGCAGCGACCTGATCCACCGGGCGATCCACACCCTGCGCGAGAAGCTGGTCGAGGAATCGATCATCGTCGCGCTGGTGGCCGTGCTCTTCCTGTTGCACGCGCGCTCGGCGCTCGTCGCCATCGTCACACTGCCGCTCGGCATCCTGATCTCGTTCATCGTCATGCGGCTCATCGGCGTCAACGCCAACATCATGAGCCTGGGCGGCATCGCCATCGCCATCGGCGCCATGGTCGACGCGGCGATCGTGATGATCGAGAACATGCACAAGCACCTGGAGCGCGGCGGCGCCGAAGGGGACCGCTGGCAGGTAGTGCTGGAGAGCGCGAAGCAGGTCGGGCCGCCGCTCTTCTTCTCGCTGCTCATCATCACCTTCAGCTTCCTGCCGGTCTTCTCGCTCGAGCAGCAGGAGGGTCGGCTGTTCAAGCCGCTGGCCTACACCAAGACGTTCGCCATGGCCGGCGCGGCGCTGCTGTCGATCACGCTGGTGCCGGTGCTGATGGGCTACCTGATCAAGGGGAAGATCAAGCCGGAATCGCGGAACCCGGTGAACCGGGGCCTCCGTTGGGTCTACCGGCCCGTGATCGGGTTCGTGGTGCGCCGGCCGTGGGTGGTCATCGCCGGCGCCGCCGTGGTGCTGGCGTTGACCGTCATCCCGTGGCGGCGGCTGGGGAGCGAGTTCATGCCGCCGCTCAAGGAGGGCTCGATCCTCTTCATGCCGACCACGGTGCCCGGCGTGTCGATCGCGCAGGCCCGGGAGGTGATGCGCCATCAGGACAGCGTGCTCGCCGCGATCCCCGAGGTCGACATCGTCCTCGGCAAGGCCGGCCGGGCCACCACCGCCACCGACCCGGCACCGCTCTCGATGTGGGAGACGACTATCACGCTGAAGCCGGAGGACGAGTGGCGCCCCGGCATGACCTACGAGCGCCTGATCGCCGAGATGGACCAGGCGACCCGGGTGCCGGGTGTCACCAACTCGTGGACCATGCCGATCAAGGGCCGGATCGACATGCTGGCCACCGGGATCCGAACGCCGGTCGGCATCAAGATCTTCGGCCCCGACCTGGACACGCTGCAGATGCTGGGCGAGCGGGTCGAGCGGATTGTCCAGGGTGTGCCGGGCACCCGCAGCGCCTTCGCCGAGCGTGGGGTCTCGGGCTACTACGTCGACATCGACATCGACCGCATCGAGGCGGCTCGCTACGGCCTCAACGTGGGCGATGTGCACCGGGCGATCATGGCCACCGTGGGTGGCTTCACCGCCGCCCACACCGTCGAGGGCCGCGAGCGCTACGCGGTGAACGTCCGCTACCCCCGCGAGCTGCGCGACGACCTCACCAAGCTGCGCGAGGTCACCATCCCCGCCATGGGCGGCCATATGCAGATCCCGCTGGGCCAGGTGGCCAGCGTCGAGCTGACACAGGGCGCCATGGCGGTGAAGACCGAGAACGCGTTCCCGGTCACCACGATCTTCGTCGACAACGGCGAGCGCGATGTGGGGAGCTACGTCCGTGACGCGCAGCAGCTGGTGAACGCGCAGATCACCATGCCGCCCGGCTACACGATGGTCTGGAGCGGCCAGTACGAGTTCATGCAACGGGTGCGCCAGAAGCTCGAGGTCGTGGTCCCGGTCACGCTGGGGGTCATCTTCCTGCTGCTCTTCCTCAACTTCCGCGGCGTGGCCGAATCGCTGATCGTCATGCTGGCGCTGCCGTTCTCGATGGTGGGCGGCATCTGGTTCCTCTGGCTGCTGGGCTACAACACCAGCGTCGCCGTCTGGGTCGGCTTCATCGCCCTGGCCGGCGTCGCCGCGGAGACGGGGGTGGTGATGCTCATCTACCTCGACGAGGCCTTCCACCGGAAGAGCCTCGAGGGTCGCATGACCACGGCCGCCGATGTGGCCGCGACCGTCCGCGAGGGCGCACTGGACCGCCTGCGGCCGGTGATGATGACCGTGGCCGCGATCATCATGGGGCTGCTGCCCATCCTCTGGAGCGCCGGTACCGGCGCCGACGTGATGAAACGGATCGTCGCGCCCATGGTGGGTGGCATGGTCACCGCGACGCTACTCACCCTGGTCGTGATCCCGGCGATCTACCTGGTCTGGCGCCGCTGGCAGGTGCGCCGTCGGCCGGAACAGCCGGTGCGCGAGGCGCTGCGGGACGACATGGCCCTGACACCGGGGGACTAGGAAGCCCATGGAGGTGACCGGGAATCAGCGAGTGCCCTGGAATCACGGAAGACGAAACGAGCACGACGAGTGAGGAAGGACACGATGAGGATAGAGAGAATCTGCACTGCGATAGGACTGATCGCCCTGGTGCCGATCGTAGCTTGTGGAGATGACCCGGCCAGCGTTTCCGCGTCCGGGCCGCAGTTCGAGCTTGCGGCCGATCGGGTCGAGACCTTTAGACCCATAGATCTGCACGTGGAGACGGGTTCTCGCGGATCGGGCGTGATGCTTCAGCAGGGCGAGCTCGAGGTCTCGGAAGTTGGCGGCGGTTCGATGCACACGTTCTCGATGACGCAGGGCACCCACGGCTTCGACGGTACACTGATGTTCTTCCAGCCCGGCGTGCACGAACTGCATTTCCGTGCGATGGGACCTGGCGGCATGATGGAAGACTTCGGCCACGGCCAGGTGATGGTACACCGTCAACATCGGGTGATCGGCCCTTTCTGGGTGGAGTTCGAGGCGATACCGGCGCCGGTACTGGTGAGCGAGAGCGCGCAGCTTCGCTTCCACGTCTTCGATGCCCTCGGTGACGGCTCGCCGGGCGACGCTGTGACCGGGCTCGACGCCTCGCTCACGATTCACGATCCGGCGGGCGTAGAGTCGAGCCTGTCGCTGGTCGAGCTCGCGGCGGGTGTCTATGAGGCCGACCATCCTTTCGGCGCTGCCGGTCTGTACGAGCTGCACGTGGAGATCGACGCGGGCGGCACGCTCGAGACGGGTGACTTTCACGTGCCGGTACTGGCCTCCAGCGAAGACGACGGACTCGATTACATGGACCACCACGGCGGCCGCGGACACGGTTACGGCGTCTGAGTGCCGGCGGACCCCCGTTTCGGCCTACTGGAAGACCGCCGGAAGGAGCGAACCATGAAGAGCGAGCTTGTGGAGATACGCGCGGTCGTGCGAACCGAGATGCTGGATCGGGTCGTGCGTTGCCTCAAGGAGTCCGGCGTTCCCCGGCTCACGGTGACGCGAGTACACGCGATCGGTGCCGGTGTCGACCCGGCGTCGGAGAAATTCTCGCTGGCCGAGGGATCCGCGTATGCGGACAAGGCGATGGTCCAGTTCATCTGTAGTGGCGAGCGTTGCGCTTCGTTCGTCGAACTGATCGCCGATACGGCGCGGACGGGAAGGCGCGGTGACGGAATCGTCAGCGTTCACCCCGTGCAGGGAGTCAAGAAGATTCGGACCAATCTCGAGGGGCTCGTCGCCCTACAGTAGCGAGTGATCCCTCGCCTCGGTGGCCGCCGAGCCACCGATCGGACAGCGCGGCTACGGCCGCCAGACACGGAGGTTTCGATCATGTCGAATACGGGACGGTTCATCCTCACGCTGGTCGCGGTACCGGTCCTGCTCGTCAGCAATGCCGCTTGCGGGGGAGAGGAAGACCTCGACAGTCTGCCATATCCGATGGCGTCGCTGGACATGATGCCGCCGGCCGTGCAGGCCGCACCGAAGACGGTGCAGCGAGCCTACCAGTTCGCCGTCGCCAACCCCGAAGTCCTGACCCAGATCCCCTGCTACTGCGGTTGCGGCGGCATGGGCCACACGTCCAACCGGTCGTGCTACGTGTCGACGGGTCCTGACGGGACGAGCCGGTTCGACGGGCACGCGCTGGGCTGCTCGATCTGCGTGGACATCGCGCTGGACACGATGCGGCTGCTGGAGAAGGGGAGCAGCGTCGCAGAGATCAAGCTCTACGTCGATGGGGTCTATTCGCGGTACGGGCCCTCGAACATTCTGTAGCCGGTGACGGTGCCGACGACCTGGATGCGGCGGTGAGAGAGGTCAGCGACCGGCCGGCGGGGCGTCCGATCGCTCGTCGGGCCGCCATCGTCGCGGCTCTTGCGGTACCACTGGTCATCCTGGTGGCACGGCGGTCGGCGCGGATGGGCGACGAGGGACGGACGATCGAGATCCACGCGCGCATGCCGGAATCGGGCGGCTGGAGCCCGGAAGCGATCGCTGTGGCAGTGGGTGAGCCGGTCCGGCTTCGGCTGACGTCGGACGACGTGATGCACGGGTTCGCAGTGGGGCGGTACGACGGGCCGGAAGTCGACGTCAGACCCGGGGAGTTCTCGACGGTCGAGTTGACGTTCGACCGGCCGGGCAAGTACGTCTTCTATTGTACCCGTTGGTGCGGAGTCAATCACTGGCGAATGCGTGGCACGATCGAGGTGACCGGAGAGGGCGCGACACCCGATACGGCGGCATCTCCACTCTACCTTTCCCTCGGCATCGACCTCGATGCGCCGCACGAGGCAGAAGTCGTCCCCGGGCGGCGTCCTTCCGCGGTCCGTGGTGCGGCCCTCGGCGTGGCGCTGCCCGACGGTCACGTCGATCGCCGGCGGCATCGCACGACCAGCCCGGTCCAGCTCTGGCGGGAATTGCGCCGGCAGCCGGCGGCCAACGGACTGGGTGACGCCGACGTTTGGGACCTGGTGGCGGCGGCCGCGGCGGCCAACACCGACGCCGGCCGGCTCGAGCGCAGCGCGCGGCTCTACGCGGCGAACTGCGCCGCCTGCCACGGTGAGGCGGGCGGCGGCGATGGCGTCATGGCGTCGGCGCTGGCCGCGGACACGGCGGTGGCGTTCGGCCACGCCGCTGAGCGGCCGGCCGACTTCAGCCGGCCCGACTTGCTGGGAGCCAGCCCCGCGCTGCTGCATGGCAAGATCGTGCGCGGCGGCATGGGCACTGGCATGCCGTACTGGGGCCCGATTCTCACCGACGACGAGATCTGGACTCTGGTCGAATACCTGTGGACGTTCCAGTTCGATTACGGAAAACGTTCTTGGCAAGAACCTGAACCCAGCCACAAGGAGTGAAGAAGATGAACGGTAGACTACTCGCATTGGCAATCGCTTGTGTCTTCGTCCTGCCAGGCAGCTCAAGCGCCCAGGGACACACGCACCAGGGTGAGATGCAGCAGGACCGTATGCAGCAGGGTCATATGCAGCACGGCATGATGATGGGGCAGGGGATGATGGGCATGATGGGGATGATGCTGCCCGGCCCGAGTTTCCTGCTGGAGCAGAAGGACCCCCTGGAGCTCGGCGACGAGCAGGTCCAGCGCCTCGAAGAGCTGAAGAGTCAGCTGTCCGAAGCTCACCAGGCGCACATGAGCCGGATGGGGCCCTTGCACGAGCAGGCGCGGGACGCGTTGCACGGCGAGCAGCCGGATCTGGGGGCGTACGAGTCGGCGCTGAAGGCGTTGGCGGATGAGCACGTCCAGATGCAGGTGGAGATGGCTCGCGCTTCGCAGGAGGCGATGGCAGTCCTGACCGAGACGCAGCGCTCGAACGTGCACTTCGGCCTTCGCCTCATGCACGGCATGCGTGAACGAATGATGCACCAGGGCCAGATGATGCAGCAGATGATGGAGAGGATGATGCAGGGTGGAATGATGCAATCGGGCGACGCGCGGCGTAACTAGGTGAAAACTAGGCGTCGGCGGCCGGGCTGGTTTCGGCCGGTCGCCGATGCGACTATCTGTTACCGGCGCTAGTCGTACTACAACGAGCAGGACGGCGTGATGGATATACGGTCATGGCTCTGAACAAGGATGAGATCGTCCAGCTCTATCGTCGGCGGGCCGCACGCTACGATCTGTCGGCCAACCTCTACTACCTGGTCGGCTTCCGTGAATACGCCTACCGCAAGAAGGCCGTGGCGGCGCTCGAGCTGAATCGCGGTGACACCGTCGTCGACGTCGCCTGCGGCACCGGGCTCAACTTCGAGTACCTGCAGCGCGCTGTGGGGCCGGAGGGCCGCGTCATCGGGGTCGACCTGACCGACGCGATGCTGCGGCAGGCGGCGGAACGGGCGGAGCGCGAGGGCTGGTCGAACGTCGACCTGGTGCAGAGCGACGCAGCGAAGTACGAGTTCCCGGAGGGGGTCGATGGGATCCTCTCGAGTTTCGCGCTGACGATGGTCCCCGAGTACGAGCGCGTGATTGAGCGGGGCACCCGGGCGTTGAAACCCGGCGGCCGCTTCGCCATCCTGGAGCTCAAGCTGCCCGAGAAGACGCCGCGGTGGCTGGAGCGGCTGGGGATTTGGCTCACCCGGCCGTTCGGCACCACCCGGGACCTGCTGGATCGTCGCCTCTGGGAGGCGATGGAGCGGCAGTTCCCCGAAACGTCGATCGACGAGTACTACATGGGCGTCGCCTATCTGTGTGTGGGCATCGCCGGGAGCGCGAGCGACGGATGAACCACGGCAACGGCGAGCACGAAGACCGGAAACACCGAGGGCACGGAGGGCACGACAAGTCCGGACAGAGTCATCACGCCCACATGGTGGCCGACTTCCGCCGCCGTTTCTGGATTTCCCTAATACTGACCCTGCCGGTCCTGGCGCTGGCCCCGCTCATCCAGCGCTTCCTCGGGGTCGAGGGCGTCCTCGCCTTTCCCGGCGACTCCTACGTCCAGGCCCTGTTCGCCACCGCCATCTACTTCTACGGCGGCTGGCCCTTCCTTACCGGCTTCGTCCGCGAGGTGCGGAACAAGCAGCCGGGGATGATGACGCTCATCGCCCTGGCCATCACCGTCGCCTTCGCCTACAGCGCCGCGGTGGTCCTCGGGCTCTCCGGCGAGGTCTTCTTCTGGGAGCTGGCCACGCTGATCGACATCATGCTGCTGGGCCACTGGATCGAGATGCGCTCGGTGATGGGCGCCTCCCGGGCGCTGGAGAAGCTGGTCGAGCTCTTGCCGGCGGAGGCGCATCGGCTGCGCGACGACGGCTCGACCGAGGACGTGCCGGTGACCGAGATCGAGCCGGGCGATCGCGTGCTGGTGAAGCCGGGCGAGAAGGTGCCGGTGGACGGTGCCATCGTGGAGGGCCGCACGACGGTGAACGAGGCGGCGCTCACCGGCGAGAGCAAGCCGATCGAGAAAGGCGTGGACGACGAGATGATCGCCGGCGCGGTGAACGGCGAGTCGGCGGTCACGATCGAGGTGCAGAAGACCGGCGACGAGACCTACCTGTCGCAGGTCGTCGAGATGGTGCGCCGGGCGCAGGAGACCCGGTCGCGCACCCAGGACCTGGCCAACCGGGCGGCGCTCTGGCTCACGATCGTCGCCCTCAGCGTCGGCGCCGTCACCCTGGCCGTCTGGCTCTTCGCCGGCCGCGACTTCAACTTCGCCCTCGGCCGCATGGTCACCGTCATGGTGATCACCTGTCCCCACGCGCTGGGTCTGGCGATCCCGCTGGTGGTCGCGGTGTCGACGGGTCTCTCCGCCGGCCAGGGCCTGCTGATCCGCGACCGGACCGCGTTCGAGCGGGCCCGGGACCTGGACGCGATCGTCTTCGACAAGACAGGCACGCTGACCCGGGGCGAGTTCGGCGTCACCGACGTGGTGAGCCTGGACGGGATGGACGAAGCGGAGGTCCTGCGGCTGGCGGCCTCGCTGGAGAGCCAGTCGGAGCATCCCATCGCCGCCGGCGTGGTGCAGGGCGCCGACGAGCGCGGCGTGAGCTACGGCGCGCCGAAGGACTTTCGCGCCATCCCCGGCAAAGGGGCCGAGGCGACGGTGGACGGGCGCGACGTGAAGGTCGTGAGCCCGGGCTACCTGTCGGAAAACGATCTATCGGTGGAGAGCGACCGGATGGACGAGCTGGGCGGAGAAGGGAAGACGGTCGTCTACGTCCTGGTCGACGACGAGGTGCGCGGCGCCATCGCCCTGGCCGACATCATCCGCGACGAGTCGTACGAGGCGCTGCGGCGACTGAAGGAGATGGGCATCCAGGTCATGATGCTCACCGGCGACGCCGAGGCGGTGGCCCGCTGGGTCGCCGGCGAGCTGGAGCTGGACGACTACTTCGCCGAGGTGCTGCCCGACCAGAAGGCCGAGAAGATCAAAGAGGTGAAGTCGCGCGGCCTCACCGTCGCGATGACCGGCGACGGCGTCAACGACGCGCCGGCGCTGGTCGAGGCCGACGTCGGCATCGCCATCGGTGCCGGTACCGACGTGGCGGTGGAATCGGCGGACATCGTGCTGGTCCGGTCCGATCCCCGGGACGTGACCGCGCTGGTCGAGCTGGCCCGGGCGACCTATCGGAAGATGGTGCAGAACCTGTGGTGGGCGACGGGCTACAACGTGGTGGCGATTCCGCTGGCGGCGGGTGTGCTCTACGGGGCGGGAATCGTGCTGTCGCCGGCCGCGGGCGCGGTACTCATGTCGATCTCGACCGTGATCGTCGCGCTCAACGCTCGCCTGTTGAAGACGTAGACGATCGAGTCGATCCGAGGACAGCGGTGGGGCTTATCCCCCGCTAGACGGGGGGGATTTCACCCGCTTCCGGAACTCGGCCGCGCCGACATTCCGCTTCATTTCAGGAAATTCCCGTCTCATCTGTTTGGCACGGTAGCTGCCTCTGGCCAGAGGCCAGATCCATCGCTGATTCCTCGCGCCCAACCGTTGGGCAGGCGAACGTCAGCGCCTTCCTGGACCAATGAGCAGGAGGAAACCCATGCCACATCGAGGATGGCAGGCGCTGTTGCTACTACTACCCCTGGTACTCCTCGCCTGCGACGACAACCCCACGGAGGTCTCTGAAGATCTGACCGTGGATCTCGCCATTACGCCCGATCACGTCCACATTCTGCAGACCGTCGTCACCTTCACGGTCGAGGTGCGCGATAGTCGCGGCGAGCTGGTCAGCGATTTCGAGACTTTGCAGGTGGAGCGTCTGCGGTCGGACTCGGAAGTGTGGCGCGGTGTTGACCTGACCTTGCAGGGCGGCGTCTATGAGGGCACGTACACCTTTAGCTCGAGCGGCGAGTACGGGATTCGGGTGACGGGCACGCGTCCGGGCGAGACGGAAACTCGAGTACTGTATACGGCTCCCGAGATGCTGCACGTCGTGCGCGCTCACGAGGCGGTGGGCGGAGTCAGGGTCGAGTTCGAGGCTTTCCCCGGCCATATCCACACGGAAAACAGCGCGGCATTGCGCTTCTGGGTCATGGAGCCCGACCCTGACCCCGACGGGGTGCGGCCGCCGATCACCGGCTTGGTGGGAGAGATCCACTGCCTGGAGGGAGGTGGCGGCGAGGCCTTATACACCGCGGTCGAGATCGAGCCGGGTGTGTACGAGGTGGAACATCTGTTCGAGAGTGCCGGCATGGCACACGTCGGGCTGCACTTCACGGCCCCCGACAACTCGGAGGTCGAAGCGGCTTTCGATGTCGAGGTCGTCCCGGACCACTAGAATCAATCGGGTCCCTCGAAGGGCCGATTACCGTAGTCCGCCGGCGTCGGGTCCCCGCGGTCTCGAGGGGTCCGGCGCCGACGCGGAATCGATCGAAGGCTACGTGGGTAGCGGCTGCGCGACGGCGCCCGTCAGGCCAGGTCTGGCAAGCGATCGGCCTTGACGCTTGTTACTCGATCTTCTCCAGCCGATCGAGCTCGCGCTCGTACTCGTCCACCGTGATCCGGCCGTCGATGAATCGCTTCTGCAACTCCTCGAGAGCCGACGAGCGGTTCGAGCGTGCCCGCACCGGCTCGCGGGCGCCGTCGCGATCGCCGTCGTAGACGGCTTCGCGCACGCGCCGGTCGCCGCGATCCAACCCTTTCAGCCGCGACTCCAGGCTGGACAGCCGCCGCTCGCCCTCGTCCTCCTGCCCCTCGACCTCCCGGTGGTGGCGCCGCCGGCGGGGGCCCCAGCCGCACATGCGGCCGCAGCCCAAGAAGATCACGACGAACAGCGCGATGAATCCCCAGCCAAATTCCATGGTACCTTACCGCCTCCAGGCGCTACAACACATCGCTCAC
>JABAHS010001077.1_pt1 | contig 25278 bp, 27 predicted proteins | sample 7062111 | NCBI WGS metagenome assembly JABAHS01 (sample SAMN14534600, study PRJNA622989) | marine sediment metagenome | biome: marine biome [ENVO:00000428]; feature: marine pelagic biome [ENVO:01000023]; material: deep marine sediment [ENVO:00002113]; isolation source: pool of 4 deep marine... | reverse complement strand
ACGCAGTCCCGTCGCGTAGAGCACCTCGAGCATCGCGCGATCACGCAGGCCGAGCGGCGTGGCCACATCGGGGGCGGCGAGCAGACTCTCCACATCGGCTTCGGAGAGGCTCTTGGGCAGGTCCCGACCGATCTTCGGCAGGTCGATGTCGACGGTGGGATCATTTTCGATCAGGCCCTCGCGCTGGCAGAAGCGGTAGAAGCGCCGCGCGGCGGACAACAGCCGCGCCGTCGAGCGCGGCCGCGCGCCCTCCCCCACCCGCGCCGCGAGGTAGGCCATGATGTCGGCGCGCTGCGCGCCGAGCAGGGTGACGCCCCGCGTCGCCAGCCACGTCTCGAGACGGGTCAGGTCGCTGCGGTAGGCACGCAGGGTGTTCTCGCTGAGGCCCGCCTCCAGCCAAACGGCATCGAGAAAGGCTTCGCTGACAAGCTCCTCGCCGCCCGCGCTGCCGCTCAGGGGCGCCCGGGTCCTGCTTCCACGAGCCATAGTCCCTGCAGCTCCTGTTCGATCAGCGCACGCCGCCGCGGGTCATCGGTGGCCACGAGCAGCGCCTCGAGAAGCCGGCGTGAGTCCTCGACGAGTCCCAATTTCGCCAACGCCTTGGCGGCCTGGAAACGGGCGGCCTGCCCCCACTTGTCGAAGCCGTCACTGCCGAGCAAAGCGGATCTCAGGTAGAGCTCCGCGGCGATGTCGAACTCACCCCGGGCGCTGTAGGAATCGGCCAGCCACAGCAGTGTCTCGCGACGCTGTCGCGGCACGCGCAGCCGCTCGTGCAGCGCCCGCAGAGTGCCGATGGCGGCCTCGTGACGCCCGGCGCCCTGGAGGTCGAACACGAGCTGCAGGAGGCGATCGGCATCCGCTTCCTCGAACTCGTCGACGCTCGCCACCAGTCCCTGCAACATCGCCTCCGCATCGTCGAACTGCGCGGCGAAGATCGAGAGCCGTGCCCGCCGCAGCGTCCACTCGAACGGGGTCTGGCCGGCGGGGGGCTCGAGCAAATCAGCGACGAGGCGCGCCGCACGCCCCACGTCACCCGCCTCGTACGCCGCCTGTGAGAGGCGCAGCCGGGTCGCGGCGGGGATGGCCGCATAGCCAAAACGGGCATCCGGGCCGTAGAGCGCCGCGACGACGCCTTCAAGCTCCGCCCCGAGCAAGGCCTCCACGAGCTTGCCGTGCGCGGCGGACCACATGGCATCGTCGTCCGTCGAGGTCAGCAGCGCGTACACGGCGCGCGCCGCCGCCGGATACTCTTCCCGCAGCTCATCGGCGCGCCGCAGCCACGGTTCGTGATCGCCGATCAGCAGCCCGGCCGCGTTGCCCACGTCCTGGGCCAACGCCAGGTAAGCGCTCCATAGGGCGTCGACGTCGACCGCGACGAGATCCCGGGCACCTTGCGCGGGCGCGGCGAGATCGAGCGCACGCTCCAACGCTTCGGCGCGCAGCGTCAGATTGGTCGCGGCGCCCGCGGCGGCCGCGATCGTCGCCCAGATTTCCCGCCGCAGCCGAGGCTCGACCTCGACCGCGTCGTCGTTCGCCAGGGCGAGGGCACCGTCGATGACCTGGTTGGGTGTGTAGGCCGCGCTGCGCAGTCGCGCCAGCAGCAAAAGGCTCTTGCCTTCCGTGGTCTGCATCGCCGCCACCCGCTCGGCCGCCGCATCCGGGTAGCCGGCCCTCAGCAGCGCGCGTGCGTGGAGGTGGCGCCAGGCCGGGTCGTCGGGACGGTACTCGATGTCGAAGCGCAGCAGTGCGGCGCGGGCATCCTCGAGCAGATCGTCGGCGAGGTAGCTGCGCACCACCATGCGGCGCCAGGCGGCCGCATCGGCGCCGCCCATGCCGCTGCGCCACAGCAGCTCGCGCAGGACCCGGCGCGCCGCCTCGCCCTCGCCCGCTTCAACGAGCGCCTCGGCAACGCGCGTGCGCAGGCTGGCTCGTGCCGTGGCCGGCAGCTCCGCAGGCAGAGAACCGCCGCGAGCGGCAATCGCCGCCCACCGGCTTTGCAGCGCATACACGTGGAGCAGCCGCTCTTCCCAGCGCAGCCACGGTTCCGAGCCCGGTGGTTGTGGCTGGTAGCGCTCGAGCAGCACGGCGGCCAGCTCCAGCGCGCCGCCGCGAATGACGTCGTCGATGCGCTCGAGATCGTAGACGGGCGCTGCGGGCGCGGCTTCGGTGCGGGCGGGGACACTCGCTCCCGGCGCGCCGGCGCCTCCCTCCTGCGCGGCGCTCCAGGGCAACATCGACGCCAGGGCGAGCATGCCGACGGCGAGTGGTCGACGCCAGCTCACGCCACACCACCGCCCGGCCGGATGCGCGGGCCGGGCCGCGCCGATGCCGCCAAGGCGGTCCGATCGGTCGCCGTCAGATCTTCTCCTTGATGCGCGCCGCCTTGCCGGTGCGCTCGCGCAGGTAGTAGAGCTTCGCCCGCCGCACCGCGCCGCGGCGCTTGATCTCGACGCCGGCCACCATGGGGCTGTGCGTCTGAAACACCCGCTCCACCCCTTCGCCGTAGGAGATCTTGCGCACCGTGAACGACGAGTTCAGGCCGCGATTTCGCTTCGCGATGACCACGCCCTCGAACGATTGCAGGCGCTCGCGCTCTCCTTCCTTGACCCGCACCTGGACCTTCACCGTGTCGCCGGGGCGGAAGTCGGGCACCTCCGCCTTCAGCTGCTCGGCGTCGAGTTGTTGAATCAGATCGCTCATGACACTTTCTCCTGTTTCCCGTACTGCCGCTGGAATGATTCCAGCAACGCACGCTGTTCCTCGTCCAGCTCCAGCCGCGCCAGCAGGTCCGGCCGCCGCAGCCATGTCCGCCCCAGCGACTCGCGCAGCCGCCACCGGCGGATGGCGTCGTGATCACCGCCCAGCAAGACGCCTGGCACGGCGGCGCCCTCGAAGCGCTCGGGCCGCGTGTAGTGCACGCAGTCCAGCAGGCCGTGGGCAAAAGAGTCCTGCCGCACCGACTCCTCGTTGCCAAGGGCGCCCGGGAGCTGTCGCACGATGCATTCGATGACGACCATCGCCGCCAGCTCGCCGCCCGACAGCACGTAGTCGCCGATCGACAACTCCTCGTCGACGCAGGCTTCGAGCAAGCGCTCGTCGACGCCCTCGTAACGCCCGGCCAGCAGGATCAGCCCCGCGCCGCGTGCAAACCCGACCACGGCCGTGTGGTCCAAACGCTTTCCCTGCGGGCTGAGGTAGACCACCTTGCTCGGCCCGGCGTGCTGCGCGCGTGCCGCCCGCAGCGCCCGTGCCAGCGGCGGCGCGCGCATGACCATCCCCGGCCCGCCGCCGTAGGGCCGGTCGTCCACCGAGCGGTGCCTGTCGGTGGTGTAGTGTCGCGGATCCCACAGGCCCAGCTCGAACAGCCCCCGTTGCAGGGCTCGGCTCGTGATGCCGTGCTGCGTGAGCGCCGCGAACATCTGCGGAAAGATAGTGATGACGTCTATCCGCATCGTCGCCCGCCTTTCCCACCGGCATCGCCGAGTCGCCGCCCGACGCGCCGCACGTGTCTAGAAATCCTTGTCCCAGTCGACCTCGATCGTGCGTCCGTCGAGGTCCACGTTGCGCACGACGGCCGCGACGTACGGAATCAGCCGCTCGCGCTCGCCCTGCACGACCAACACGTCGTTGGCACCGGTCTCCATGAGCCGTTTCACGACGCCGAGATCGTCGCCGTCCACCGTGACGACGCGCAGCCCCTCGAGCTCGGCCCAGTAGTAGTCGCCCGGCCCCAACGGCGGCAGTTCGTTCAACTCGACGGCGATCACGGCGCCCGCCAGAGCCAGCGCCGCATCGCGATTGCCGACGCCCTCGAGCTGCGCCACCACGCCCTTGCCGTGCTCGCGACCCTGCGCCAGCCGCAGCCGCCGCACCCCGGACTCGTCCTCGAGCAACCAGGCGTCGTAGTTCAGTATGTCCGCGGCCCGCTCGGCGTAGGAACGCACCCGGACCCAACCGGCGACACCGTAGGCGCCGACGACCCGGCCCATGATCACGCGGCGCGCACCCGTGCCGCCGGCTGCCCTACGCTCGCCCGGCACCGCGCACGCCGTTCGCGCCGCGCGCCGGCGGCTTACGCCGCCGCTTGTGCCTGCTTGAGCAGACTGGCAACGCGCTCCGAGGGTTTGGCGCCGTTGTCGATCCAGTGGCGCACGCGTTGCGCGTCGACGCGCAGCTTCTCCTCGTTGGCACTGGCCAGCGGGTTGTAGAAACCGACCCGCTCGATGAATCTGCCCCGCGGCGCACGCCGCCGATCCGCCACCACGATGGCGTAGAAGGGCCTCTTCTTGGAGCCCCCGCGCGCCAGGCGAATTGTCACCATGTCGATACTATCCTCTGCACTCTGGTTGCGACACAAAATCGGGCAGCACCACGCTGCCCGTCGCCGCACAACATCGCTTTCTCGCTCAAGCCCGACGGGCCGACCGTAGATCCGCCGTGGTCTTACGCCGCCGAGGGACCTCGCCCGCAACGGGCTTAGCCGCGGAATTGTATCGCCTGCGCCGCCGAATTGGTAGGGTGCAGGCGCATGCGGCGGGCCGCCTAGAAGGGCAGCCCGGGCATGCGCCCCTGCCCGGCGCGCAGCATGCGTGCCAGGTTGCCCCCCTTGCGCATGCGTTTCATCATCTTCTGCATCTGCGTGAACTGCTTCAGCAGGCGGTTGACGTCCTGCACCTGCGTGCCCGACCCCTGGGCGATGCGCCGCTTGCGCGAGCCCCGGATCACCGCCGGAAAACGCCGCTCGTGGGGCGTCATCGAGTCGATGATGGCAACCATGCGCCGGGTCTGCGTGTCGTCGACTCGGCTGCGCGCCGCGTCGGAAAGACCGGCCATGCCCGGCAGCTTCTCCACCAGGCTCGCCATCCCTCCCATCTGTTCCATCTGCAGCAACTGACCGCGCAGGTCGGTGAGATCGAAGCCCTTGCCCTTGGAAATCTTCTTCGCGATCTTCTCGGCCTCGCCGCGATCGACCTTGCGCTCGACCTCCTCGACCAGCGAGAGCACGTCGCCCATGCCGAGAATGCGCGAGGCCACGCGATCCGGGTGAAACGGCTCGAGCGCGTCGAGTCTCTCGCCGGTGCCGAGAAACTTGATCGGCTTGCCGGTGACCTGGCGCACCGACAGCGCCGCGCCGCCGCGCGCATCGCCATCCGTCTTGGTCAGCACCACGCCGGTCAGCGGCAGGGCACGGTCGAAGGCCGAGGCACTCGTGACCGCGTCCTGGCCCGTCAGGCTGTCCACCACAAAGAGGGTCTCCACGGGCTCGATCGCCCCGTGCACCTGCTGAATCTCCTGCATCATCTGCTCGTCGACGTGCAGCCGCCCGGCGCTGTCGACGATGACGACGTCCATCGATGTGCGCCGCGCCTGCTCCACCGCCGCGCGGGCGATCGCCACCGGCGCTTCGCCGGGGTCGGCCTCGTAGAAGCCGACGCCCACGTCGTCGGCCAGCTTGCGCAGCTGCTCGATCGCCGCCGGGCGATAGACGTCGACGCTGGTCACCAGAACCCGCTTGTGCGCGCGCTCGCGCAGACGCCGTGCCAGCTTGGCGGTGGTGGTGGTCTTGCCGGAGCCCTGCAGGCCGGCAACCAGCAGCACCGCCGGCGGACGCACCGACAGGTCGAGCGAGTCATTGAACTCACCCATCAGCCGCACCAGTTCCTCGTGGACGATCTTGACCACGGACTGACCGGGGGTGAGGCTCTGCATGACCTCCGCACCGAGCGCACGTTGTCGGACCTGGTCGATGAAGTGGCGTGCCACGCTCAACGACACGTCGGCCTCGAGCAGTGCGACACGTACCTCGCGCAATGCGTCGGCGATATTTTTCTCGGTGAGGCGACCGCGGCCGCGTAACTGGTTGACGGTCTTCTGCAGCCGTTCGCTAAGTTGTCCAAACATGGTTAAACTACTCTGAGCGTTGCGATCAGCCGACCTCGTCGGCGGCGTCAATCCGCGATTCCCCTTCTGCGACGAGCGAAACCGTCTTGTGTGCAATCGATGAATCCCGTCCCGGGGCACCTCGACCCGCCGAGCCCTTGAAGGCGCTCCGGGGTCGGCGCCGCCGCCCGCGTGCGCGTCGATGGCAGGCGTTCTGAGCGCGACTGCGGCAGCGCTGTACTTCGCGGCGGGCGCGGCGCTGTTCGCCGCACTTCGTGGGGACGCCGCATCCCAGCCGCCGCGCGGCGCCCTGGCGCTTGCCGCGCTCGCCGTGCTCGTACACGCCGGCGTATTATATGCGAGCGCCTTCGCCGAGGGTCGCCTAAACATCGCCCTGCCGACGAGCGTGTCGCTGGCCGGGTGGGCCGCGAGCATGTTGTTTCTGGCGGCGGCGCTCAAGCGTCCGACCTTCAGCCTCGGTATCGTCGTTCTCCCCCTCGCGGGAGTCGCCGCACTGCTCGGCGGCTTCGTGCCGGGCCAGGATTATGTCGTGAGCGGCCTCACGCCCGCGGCCGGCGTGCACATGATCGTCGCCGTGCTGGCCTATGCCTGCCTCACGCTGGCCGTGGCGCAGGCGGTACTGCTTGCGGTGCAGGAGCATCAGCTGCACGCCAATCCGGCGGCTCCGCTGCTGCAGCGGCTGCCGGCGCTGGAGACGATGGAGTCTGTGCTGTTTCGGCTGATTCTCGCAGGCTTCGTTCTGCTCACGGTCACCGTGTTGAGCGGCACCCTGTTCAGTGAGCAGGTCTTCGGGCGGCCGTTCGTGCTCTCGCACCATGTCGTGCTGTCCGTGCTCGCCTGGCTGACTTTCGCCGTGCTGCTGGCCGGCAGGCGGCTGTTCGGCTGGCGCGGGCGCAGCGCCATCCGCTGGACGTTGACCGGCTTCGTGCTGCTCGCGCTGGCCTACTTCGGCACCCGCATAGTGCTGGAGGTCGTGCTGGGGCGCTGACGCCCGCGTGCGGGCGCCGCGGCGCGACGTTGGCAAGCGGGGCGTGGGCCGTTAGACTTGTTCCTGAGCACATAAACGCGGGTCTGCCCCACTTTTGGACGACATTCCGATAGGCGCGCTGCTGGGCGCTCTTGTCATCCTCATCCTTCTGTCCGCGTTCTTCTCCGCCTCCGAGACGGCCATGATGGCCCTCAATCGGTACCGGCTGAAGCACCTCGCCGGAACCGGACAGCGCAGCGCCCGCATCGCCGCACGCCTGCTCGATCAGCCGGAACGGCTGCTGGGCACCATTCTCCTGGGCAACAACCTGGTCAACAACGCGGCCGCCGCGGTGGCCACGGTGATCGCGCTCAAGCTCTACGGCGAGGTCGCCATCGCCTTCGCCACCGGCCTGGTGACCCTGGTTATCCTGGTGTTCGCCGAGGTGCCGCCGAAGACGGCGGCGGCGCTTTATCCCGAGCGCATCGCCTACCCCGCCGCTTTCATCCTCGACATCCTCATTCGCGTGGCCAAACCGATCGTCTGGCTCGTGAACGTGGCCGGGGCCCAGGTGCTCAGCCTGCTCGGGATCGAGCGGGATCGGCGGGCGGACACACTGAGCGCCGACGAGCTGCGCACGGTGGTTCAGGAAGCGGGCGCCATGATACCCAAGTCCCACCGCAGCATGCTCTTGCGCATCCTGGAGCTCGAGGAGATCACCGTCGACGACATCATGGTGCCGCGATCGGCCATCGAGGCCATCGATCTCGACGCGGACTGGGACGACATCGTCGCCGAGCTGGCGACCAGTCACCACACCAGATTGCCCGTTTATCGCGGCTCCCTGGACAACATCGTCGGTGAGCTGCATCTTCGGCGCGTGCTGCACTTGAGCCACAGCGACGAGTTCAACCGCCGCAGCCTCGAGCGCCTGGTGCGGGAGCCGTATTTCATTCCCGAGGGGTCAAAGCTGACCCAGCAGCTCCTGGCCCTGCAGGCGCAGCGCCGCCAGATGGGGCTCGTCGTGGACGAGTACGGTGATTTCATGGGGCTGGTGACGCTCGACGAGATCCTCGAGGAGATCGTCGGCGAGTTCACCCAGCAGCTCCCCGCCATCTCCGAGGCCGTGGCGCCCCAGCCCGACGGCAGCTTTCTCGTCGACGCCGGCATGACCGTGCGCGACCTGAACCGCAAGACCGGATGGCGCCTGCCCACCGACGGCCCGAAGACCCTGAACGGCCTCATCCTCGAGTATTTCGAGGACATTCCCGAGGCCGGCACCAGCCTGCTGCTGGCAGGCTACCCCGTGGAAATCGTGCAGACGCGCGGAACCGCGGTGACCGTGGCGCGGATTCAGCCGCGCGCCGCGCGGCCCGCGGTGGCGGCGGGCGCCTAGGGAGACGCCGCCGCATGCCGTCGCCGGGACCGCAACGACCGTCAGGCGGTCCCACCCGTCCGACGGCACTTTCCTTTTCGGGGAAAGCCTCTATACTCCTTACACATCGGTTTGATTAGCCAGTGCAACCCTCTGTAAAGTAAAGAGATTGCGATGTCGACAATTAGAAACCTCTTCCTCGTAGCCGCCATCGCCACCCTGGCCGCCTGCAGCAGCGGGTCGACGGCGACGGGCGTCGGGCTCGCGAACATCCCCGGGGTCTGGACGTTCTACCTGGTGCCCACCAAGCTGCAACGAACGCAGATCGAGGTGCGGGCCCGACTGGTGGAGACCGACGGCGTGATCAGCGGCACCGTGGCTGCGATCCAGACCCAGTTTCCGGAATGCTTCCAGGGAGGCTCGGTCACCGGTACGATCACCGGCAATCAACTGGTACTGACCTTCACCGACGACGACATCGTCGCCGTCATCAATCTCTCCGGAACGGTCCGCGGGACCGCCGCCGACGGCACTTGGTCGTTTTCAAACGGCCCACCCACCACGATCGTTACGACGGGCAACAATCCGACGACGACGACTACGGTCGAGCCGGGTGTGTCGCCGGACGTTATCGAGTGCAGGGACCTGCGCGGCGACTGGTACGCTAACAAGGTCCGCACTTAGCCTCGGACGCTCGTCACGCGACGACACACAGCGCTTTCACTGCAACCCCGTGACGGCACGGCTGCTGACGCGCACGCTCACCGGCGCCCTGATGATGCTGGCGGCGACGGTCGCGGCCGCCGCCTCTCCCCAGATCGACATCTATCTCACGGCGCAGGTCGACAACGGCGTACCGCAGGGCCAGCCCGCCACCAGCTTCGACTGCACCGAGACCGTCTACGGCGTGCTGCGGCTGAGCGGTCTCGAGGCTGCTCCGCACCGACTCGACGTCGTCTGGCGGGATCCCACCGGCAAGAGCCGTGAGCACACGAGCCACGAGTTTGTGGCGAGCGGCGCCGAGCAGATGCTGTGGGTGTGGCTGCGCATGCACCGTCCGACGGGCGCCGGCTTCCTGCGCGCCTTCAACCCCTCCGTGGGCATGGACGACTTCATCGGCGAGTGGTCGGTCAAGTTCGCCATCGACGGCCGTCTCGTCGAGAACAAGCGTTTCTCGGTCCTCTGCTGAGCCTGGCGCCGCGCGACGCGGGGCCTGTCACGGTTTTGCCGGCGGCGACGGTCTCGTCGCCACATCGTCACGAAGGTAGTGCGGCGCTGCCGCGTGGGCCGGCTCGGCCCCACCCGCGGCCAGCAGCCGCGCCCCGATGACGGCCACCTCCGAAGCGTGCGGATACTGCTCCGGCACCCAGCCCTCCAGGCGCTCGTCGAGGAGCGTACCGAGCACGTCGTGGTAACGGTCCCAGCCGCTGCCCGCGCCGAGCCAGGCCCCCCCGGGGGCAAGGCTGACCTGCGCCGGCGTGGATACGCACTCGCGGCCGGCGAGCACCATGCCCCCCGCGGCGGCACGCGTGTAGCAGCCCCAGTAAAGCTGCCCCAGCCGAGCGTCGAACGCCGCCAGGGTACGCTGCGCCGGCTGACGCTCGGCGAGCGCGGCGAGCGAGGACACCGCCACCACCGGGATGTCCACACCGTAGGCGAGACCCTGCGCGACACCGACGCCGATGCGGACCCCCGTGAAGGATCCCGGTCCGCGACCGAAGGCAACGGCATCGCACTGGGCCGGCGCCAAGCCCGCCTCCGCCAGCACCTCCTCGATCATGGGCAGGATGCGCCGCGAGTGCCCGCGGCGCAGCAGCTCGAAGCGCTCGACGCTGTTTCCGTCGAGCCACAGCGCTACCGAGCAGGCCTCGGTAGCGGTGTCGAGGGCGAGCAGCGCCGTCACGAGAAGAAAGCCTGCACGTCGGCGATGTCGTGGGTCTGGCGCATGTCCGGGAGGCTGCGCAGGAAGCGGCGCCCGTAACCGCGGCTGCGCACGCGCGGGTCGCAGAGCATGAGCACGCCCCGGTCGTCGACGTCGCGGATGAGGCGGCCGACGCCCTGCTTGAGCGCGAGCACGGCCTGGGGCAGCTGCAGCGTCATGAACGGATCTTCGCCCCGGGACTCGAGATGGGCCAGCCGCGCGCGCAGCACCGGGTCGTCGGGCGAGGCGAAAGGCAGCTTGACGATGATCACGCATGAGAGCGCCTCGCCGCGCACGTCCACCCCCTCCCAGAAGCTCGCCGTCCCCAGCAGGACGGCGTTGCCTAGGGCGCGAAAGCGCTCCAGCAGGCGCATGCGCGGGGCGTCCCCCTGAACCAGCAACGGGAAAGGGCACTTCGGCTCGAGCTCGCGGCGCGCCTGCTGCAGCGAGCGGTGACTGGTGAAGAGCATGAAGGCGCGCCCGCCGCTCGCGTGCAGCACCGGCAGCGAGCGTTCCACCACCGTCGCGGTGTAGTCGCCGGCCTGGGGCTCCGGCATGGCGTCGGGGAGATAAAGCAACGCCTGGCGGCGATAATCGAACGGGCTCTCCCAGCGTGCCGTCGTCGCCGCTTCCAGCCCGAGCGCGCGCTGAAAGAGACCGAAGTCGTCGCCGACGGCGAGTGTCGCGGAGGTGAACACCCACGCTCGCTCGCCGGCCGGGACCTGCCGCCAGAACGCGCTGCCCGCTTCGAGCGGCGTGGAGCAGAGCCGGAACGACTGGGGGCTCGTCTCGTACCAGAGAACGTGGTCGCTGTGCTCGCGCTCGGTGAGCCGCTCGAGGGCGTCCGCCAGGCCGGCGCCGCGCTGCCAGCAGCGCTCCAGGCCGGGTCCCGCGGCGGCGGCCTGCTCCAGCAGCCCGCAGAAGTCGGCCAGATAACGCTTGACCAGCTCGACACCGCGGTGGAATGCCGGCGAGGCGAGGTCCTCCATGGCGCCGCGGCCCTCGCGTTGCCCGAACAGCGCGCCGAGCTCGGCAACCGCCTGCTGCAGCGCGCCGCCGGCCGGCGCCAGGGCGACTGTGGAGTGCGCCTGCGCCTCCTCGGCGAGGGCATCGCGCACCAGCTCGGCGAGCTGACGCCCCGACACCGCGGTGGCGAGGAGCGCGCCGGCCGTCTCCGGAAGCTGATGGGCCTCGTCGAATATGACCGCGTCGGCGTCGGGCAGCAGCTGGCCGAAGCCCTCCTCGCGCAACACCAGGTCGGCGCAAAAGAGGTGGTGGTTGACGACGACGACGTCGGCCTTGAGCGCCCGCGCACGGGCCCGGTTCACATGGCAGCGCTCGTAGTCGGGACAGCGCGTGCCGAGACAGTTNNCCGAGACAGTTCTCGGTGGTGGACGTGACCCGGGACCACACCGGCGAGTCGGCCTCCACCTCCTCCATTTCCTCGATGTCGCCGCTCGACGTGCGCGCTGCCCACAGCCCGATGCGCGCCAGCGCCTCGTCTTTTTCGGGCCACACCTCCGCTCCGCCTTCGGCGGCGCGGGCGAGTCGATGCCGGCAGAGATAGTTGGCGCGTCCCTTGAGCATTGCCGCCTCGACGGGCAGCGCCAGGGCATCACGCACCAGCGGCAGATCCCGTCGGAAGATCTGATCCTGCAGATGCCGCGTCCCCGTCGACACGATCACCCGGCGCCCCGACAGCAGCGCCGGCACGAGGTAGGCCAGGGTCTTGCCGGTACCGGTGCCGGACTCCACGATCAAGGTGGCGTTGCTCGCCAGCGCTTCCTCGACGGCCAGGGCCATCTCGCGCTGGCCGGGGCGCGCCGCAAAGCCCGGAATCAGGGCGGCGAAGGGCCCGTCGGAGCCCAGCAGCTGAGCGCTGTCCCGCACCGGCGCGCGATCTTGCTAGGTTGCCGCGGCCAGGCAGCGACGCAACCCCTCATCCCAGGGCCGCAAGCGCACGCCGAAAACGCGGGCCAGCTTGGCATTGGAGAGGACCGAGTAACGCGGCCGTGCGGCGGGCGTGGGGTACTGCGAGGTGGGGATGGGCACGACCCGGGCAGCGAGTCCCGCCTGCGCGACGATGGCGGCGGCGAAGCGACACCACGTCGTCACGCCGGAAGCGCTCATGTGATAAACGCCGGCGTTGGCGTCGCGCAGCGCGGGGTCGCGCAGCCATTCGCGCGCCACCCGGGCGGTGGCCGCCGCGATCTCCGCCGCGCTGGTGGGGCTGCCCCACTGGTCGTCGACGATCCGCAGTTCCTCGCGCTCCCCGGCGAGCCGCAGGATAGTGCGCAGAAAATTATGACCGTGCCGCGAGTAGACCCAGCTCGTGCGCAGGATCAGGTGGCACGGCGTGGCGGCGCGCACCGCCGTCTCGCCCTCGAGCTTGCTGCGTCCGTAGACACCCAGCGGCGCGGGCGCGGCGCTCTCCGCGTACGGCTCGTCGGCGTCGCCGTCGAAGACATAGTCGGTGGAATAGTGAACGAGGGCCGCGCCGACGCGCCGCGCTGCCGCGCCCATCGCGCCCGGGGCCTCGGCATTGACCGCATGGGCGACCTGCGGCTCGGATTCGGCGCGGTCGACGGCGGTGTACGCGGCGGCATTGACGACGAGCGCGGGGCGCTCGGCCGTGATGCGGCGCTCGACGCCCGCGAGGTCGCGCAGGTCGACCTCCTCGCGGCCCACCGCGACGACCTCGCCGACTTCGCTCAGGCTGTGCGTGAGGTGCGTTCCGACCTGCCCGTCGCGGCCGAAGAGAAGAATGCGCATCGCGGGGCCCGCCGCCGCCCGTCTCAGCCAGGGCCGCTGCCCGCGGCGGGGCTCACGGCCTCGCGACGCGCGCCTGCGCCCCGCCGTCGGGGAACGCCTCGCGCAGCCGCCGTCCTTTGGCGTCCTTCTGCGAGACCAGCGGCGCTTCGAGCGGCCACTCGATGCCGATGTCGGGGTCGTCCCAGCGCAGGCAACGGTCCTCGCTCGGCACGTACAACGCCGTGCACTTGTAGACGACATCGGCCTGCTCGCTGGTCACGCAGAAACCGTGCGCGAAGCCGGGAGGGATATAAAGCTGGTTGCGGTTCTCGGCCGACAACGTGGTGCCGTACCAGCGGGCGAACGTCTGGGAATCCGGGCGCAGGTCCACGGCGACGTCGAACACCTCGCCCCTGACGGTGCGCACGAGCTTGCCCTGCCAGGTCGGATACTGATAGTGCAGCCCGCGCAGCACGCCGTGAGTCGAGCGCGAGTGGTTGTCCTGCACGAAGTCGACGGGAAGACCCGCATCGGCAAAACCGCGCGCGTTGAAGGTTTCCATGAAGAACCCGCGCGCGTCCTCGTGCACGGTGGGGACAATGAGCTTCACGCCTTCGAGCGGCGTGTCCAGAACTTGCATCGGGCGATACCTGAGTGTGCGCGGGGCGCCGCCCGCTCGATTTTACACGAGGCGACGCCGCCGGGGGCATCCTCGCGCCGCGGTCACGCGACGAGATCGTCGAAGAACGACTTCAGGCGATCCGTCCACGAACTCTCGCGCGGCTTGTGCCGCGCCCCGCCTTCATGGGTGAGGCGATCGAATTCGCGCAGCAGATCCTTCTGACGCTTGGTCAGATTGACCGGCGTCTCCACCGACACGCGGCAGTACAGATCGCCCATCTGCCCCGAGCGCACGTTGCGCACGCCCTTGCCGCGCAGCCGGAAAACCCGCTCGCTCTGCGTCTCGGGGGGGATCTTGAGGCTCGCGCGACCGTCGAGCGTCGGAATCTCCAGCTCGCCCCCGAGCGCCGCGGTGGCGACGCTCACCGGCATTTCACAGTACAGGTCGTCACCGTCGCGCTTGAAGATCGGGTGCGTTCTGAGGCTTACCTGCACATACAAATCGCCGGGGCTGCCGCCGCGCCTCGGCGCCGCCTCCCCTTCCCCTGCCAGGCGTATGCGATCGCCGTCGTCGACACCGGCGGGAACCTTCACCGAGAGGGTTTTGGTCTCGCGCACCCGGCCCTGACCGTCGCAGCGGTGACACGGGTCGGTGATGACCTGGCCGGAGCCGTGGCATTGGGGGCACGTCTGCTGGATGGAGAAGAACCCCTGCTGCATCCGCACCTGCCCGTGCCCGCCGCAGGTGCGGCAGGTCGTCGGCGCCGTGCCCTTGCGCGCACCGCTGCCGCCGCAGTCGTCGCACAGGGCCGCGCTCGGGACCCGGATGCGCGCCTCAGTGCCCCGCACCGCGTCCTCGAGGCCGAGCTCGAGGTCGTAGCGCAGATCGGCGCCGCGCGCCGCACGCGGCCCGCGCCGCCCGCCGCCGAAGATGTCGCCGAAGATGTCGCCAAAGATGTCGCCGAAGCCCGGCCCGCCTCCCCCGCCCCCCACGGAGGCCTCCACGCCGGCGTGTCCGAACTGGTCGTAGGCGGCGCGCTTCTGCGAGTCGCTCAGGACCTCGTACGCTTCCTTGGCTTCCTTGAAGTTGTGCTCTGCCTGCTCGTCCCCGGGGTTGCGGTCGGGGTGGTGCTTCATGGCGAGGCGCCGGTAGGCCTTTTTCAGCTCGGCGTCCGATACGTTGCGCTGCACGCCGAGGACTGCGTAATAATCGCGTTTCGACATCGCCTGCGGTCGCCCTGCCCCCCGTTGGACGAACTACCCGGCCCCGGCGTGGCGCAGCCGAAGGAGCGGGCGTGAGGCTTCACGCACCACGCCCGTCGCCCCGCGTGCCCCTGGGTTCCGCGCCGCGCCCGCTGGAGCGTCAGCCGTCGGACTTGTTCTCCTTGACCTCCTCGAACTCGGCGTCGACGACATTCTCCTGCGCCGCGTCCGCGCCGCCCTCGCCGGTCGTTTCGGAGCCGCCTTCGCTGCCGGAGGCTGCTTCGGCGCTGCTCTGGCGGTACAACTCCTCAGCGAGCTTGTGGCTCGCGGCGGCCAGCGCCTCGGTCTTCGTCTTGATGGCCTCCGTGTCGTCGGAGTCCATGACCGACTCGAGGTCCTTGATGGCGCCCTCGATGCGCTCCTTGTCCTCAGCGGCGAGCTTGTCTCCCATCTCTTTCATGGACTTGCGCACGCTGTGGATCATGGCGTCGCCCTGGTTGCGCGCGTCGGCGCGCTCGCGCGCACGACGATCCTCGTCGGCGTGCTCCTCGGCATCCCTGACCATGCGCTGAATCTCGTCGTCGCTCAGCCCCGAGCTCGACTTGATCACGATCTTGTTCTCCTTGCCGGTGGCCTTGTCCTTGGCCGACACATGCATGATGCCGTTGGCGTCGATGTCGAAGGTGACGTCGATCTGCGGCACGCCGCGCGGAGCGGGCGGTATGTCGCTCAGGTCGAAGCGCCCGAGCGACTTGTTGTGCGTCGCCATTTCGCGCTCGCCCTGCAGAACGTGAACCGTGACCGCCGTCTGGTTGTCGTCCGCGGTTGAGAACGTCTGCGTCGCCTTCGTCGGGATCGTGGTGTTCTTGTCGATGAGCTTGGTCATGACGCCGCCCAGCGTCTCGATGCCGAGCGACAACGGCGTGACGTCGAGAAGCAGCACGTCCTTGACCTCGCCGCCGAGCACGCCGCCCTGGATGGCCGCACCCACGGCCACGGCTTCGTCGGGGTTGACGTCCTTGCGCGGCTCCTTGCCGAAAAAATCCTTCACTGTCTCCTGGACCTTGGGCATGCGGGTCTGCCCGCCGACCAGCAGCACATCGTCGATTTCGGCGCCCTTGAGGCCGGCGTCGCTGAGCGCGATGCGGCACGGCTCGATGGTGCGATGGACGAGATCCTCGACGAGCGACTCGAGCTTGGCCCGCGACATCTTGATATTGAGGTGCTTCGGCCCGCTGGCGTCCGCGGTGACGTAGGGCAGGTTGACGTCGGTCTGCGTGCTCGACGACAGCTCGATCTTCGCCTTCTCGGCGGCCTCCTTCAGGCGCTGCATGGCCAGCGGGTCGCCGCGCAGGTCGATGCCCTGCTCCTTCTTGAACTCGTCGGCGAGATAGTCGATGAGACGCCGATCGAAGTCCTCTCCGCCGAGGAAGGTGTCGCCGTTGGTCGACAGCACCTCGAACTGGTGCTCGCCGTCGACCTCGGCGATCTCGATGATGGAGATGTCGAAGGTGCCGCCGCCGAGGTCATAGACCGCGATCTTGCGATCGCCGCGCCGCTTGTCCATGCCGTAGGCGAGAGCGGCGGCCGTCGGCTCGTTGATGATGCGCTTGACGTCCAGCCCGGCGATGCGCCCGGCGTCCTTGGTGGCCTGGCGCTGGGAGTCGTTGAAGTAGGCCGGCACCGTGATCACCGCCTGCGTGACCTCTTCGCCGAGGTAGTCCTCGGCCGTCTTCTTCATCTTCTGCAGAACCCGGGCCGAGACCTCGGGCGGCGCCATCTGCTTACCGTCGATCTCAACCCAGGCGTCGCCGTTCTTGGCCTTGATGATCTTGTACGGCATCAGATCCAGGTCGCGCTGGACGACGTCTTCGTCGAACTTGCGCCCAATCAGGCGCTTGGAGGCGAAGACGGTCTTGTGCGGATTGGTAACGGCCTGGCGCTTGGCAGACTGCCCGACCAGCACCTCGCCGTCGTCGGTGTAGGCGACGATCGACGGCGTCGTGCGGTCCCCCTCGCTGTTCTCGATGACCTTCGCCTTGTCGCCTTCCATCACGGCGACGCAGGAGTTGGTCGTTCCCAGGTCGATGCCGATGATCTTTGCCATTTCCTGTTCCTCTTACGAATCCAGTGCCGCTTTGTGGGGATGCCGATCAGTGAGTAATTGGGGGTTCGAAGGACGGTTTCAAGAGCCCGCCGGACCTTCCTCGGGGGGTGCCGCCGTGGCCACGATCACCATCGCCGGGCGCAGCAGGCGATCGTGCAGCCGATAGCCCTTCTGGATGACCCGCACGATGTGATTGGGCGCCATCTCCCGCGAGGGCTCCGTGGTCATGGCCTGGTGCCACTCGGGGTCGAACTTCTCGCCCACCTCGGCCGCGACCTCCTCGATGGCGAAGCGCTCGAACACGCCCTCCATCTGCTTGAGGGTGAGCTCCAGGCCCTCGAGCATCTTCGCCAGTGCCGGTGAGTCGCGCGGATCGAGCTCCACATTGCGGGCCAGGTCGAGGCTGTCCTTGACCGTCAGCATCTCGCCGGCGAACCGCTCGACCCCGAACTTGCGCGCGCTGGCGACATCCGCCTCGGCGCGCCGCCGGGTATTCTCGGCCTCCGCCTTGGCCCGCAGGAAGCCGTCCTTGTACTCATCGGCCAGCGCGCGCGCCTGAGCGAGCTCGGCTTCGAGGTCGGGCCCGGCGCTCGGGGCCTCGGCCTGCTCCGGCGCCGCCGCTTTGCCCTGCTCGACGTCCGCCGGTGCCGCGGGGTTTGCCTCGGTCGCCGTTTTCTCTGCCTCGCTCTCGTTCATGACGCCTCGCTGTCGCGTTTGTTTCCGGGATCGCAGGGGGTCATGGGGGCACGGCCCGCGGCTTTCAAGCCGAGGGCGTGCCCCGGGCGGCGCGGGTGAGCGCGCGGCGGTGCAGACGCTTACTTGGCGTGGGTAATGGCGCTCAGCGCGCTGCCGAGAAACCGCGCCGTGACGTCGACGATGGGAATCACGTCCTCGTAGGACATGCGCGTGGGACCGATCACCCCGAGGGTGCCGATACAGCGGCCGTCGACCTCGTAGGGGGCGGTGATGACGCTGCACTCGTTCAGCGCCTGGTAGCCGGACTCGTCACCAATAAAGATGTTGACGCCGTTGGCCTTCATGCTCTTGTCCAGCAGCTCCAGCAGATCGTGCTTGGCCTTGAAGGCATCGAAGAGCTTGCGGAGCTTCTCCAGCTCACACAGATCGGGGACGCTGAGCAGGTTCTCCTCGCCGCTCAGCAGGACACCCGTCTCCGGTGGCTCCTCTTGTGCAAAGAGTCCCTGGGCCATTTCCACGGCCGTCTCCATGACCTGGCTGAGCTTCTCGCTGTCCTGCTTCATCTCGCCGAGCAACACGCGCCGCACCCGGCTCAGGGACTGGCCGGAGAAGGTCGCGTTGAAGTAGTTGGCGGCCTCGACGAGCTCGCTCGGGGTGTAGCCGCGCTCGGTGGCGATGACGCGGTTCTGAACGCGCCCGTCCTCGGTGATGAGAATCACCAGAATACGGCCTTTCGACAGCGACAGGAACTCGAGCTGCTTAAACGCGGTGTGGTGCTCACGCGGGACCAGCACGACACCTGCGAGGTGGGTCACGTGGGAGAGCAGCTCCGATGCCCGTTCCATGAGATGCCCGGTGTCCAGATCACCGGACAGCCGACCCTCGATCTCGCCCAGAGCGTCGTGATTCAGGGTCTTGACCTTGAGCATGGTATCGACGAAGAAGCGATACCCTCTCTGGGTGGGAATGCGTCCGGCAGAGGTGTGCGGAGAGCGGATGAGCCCCATCTCTTCGAGGTCGGCCATGACGTTGCGCACGGTGGCCGGGCTCAGGTCCAGCCCCGTCTCGCGCGCGAGCGTGCGCGAGCCGACGGGTTGGCCGTCGGCGATGTAGCGATGGATGAGGGCGCGGAGCAGGAACTCTGCTCTTTCCGTCAGCGCTGGCGTGTCGTCGTTGCTCATTTCGAAGCGTATGGCACTCTCGCGCGGCGAGTGCTAAGGTCACGCTATCAACGGCGCAATAAGGTGTCAAGCCAAAATAGGACAGCTGGAGGCAGGCACCCTACGGCGGCGCTGCGCCGAACTCATTGCGTGCCGCGACGTCGCCTGCGGGGCCCGCGGTGCGCCGCTTCGGGGCATCGGGCGCACACGACGGCGAAGGGCGGCGGCGGGTGTCAGGGGCAATGAAGACAGGGATCCAGACCGTCGGGGTGTTCGGCAAGTACAAGGATTCGAGCGTGCGCGACATGCTCGGGGTCCTGCGCGCGCACCTCGAGAAACGCGGCGTCAAGGTCCTGCTCGGCGACACCACGGCGCCGGACATCGAGGGCCCGCGGGCCGAGTTCAGCCGCGACGCCGAGACCGGGGCCCCGATCGATCTCGCAATCGTGGTCGGCGGCGACGGCACCATGCTGCACGTGGCCCGCTCGCTGGCGAGCGATTCCATACCGGTGGTGGGTGTGAACCTCGGCCGACTCGGCTTTCTCACGGAGATCCCTGCGGATCAGGCCGTGGCCGACCTGGACCGCATTCTGGGGGGGGACTTCAAGGTCGAGCACCGCATGATGCTGCAGGTGGACGTCCGTGCCGCGGACGATACTCTCCACAGTGCCACTGCTTTCAACGATGTGGTCGTCAGCAAGGGTGAGGTGGCGCGCCTGATCGAGATCGAAGCCTACGTCAACGGTGAGTTCGTCACCCGCACGCGCGCCGACGGCGTCATCGTCGCCACGCCCACCGGCTCGACCGCCTACGCGCTGTCGGCGGGCGGACCCATCCTGCACCCGCTGCTGCCGGCCATCGTCCTGGTACCGATCTGCCCGCACCGGCTGAGCAACCGCCCCATCGTGCTCGAGGGTTCGAGCGTCATCCGCCTCGAACCGCTGAACGCCCCGCCAAGGGGCGCGCACGTTTCCATCGACGGGCACATCGAGTTCTCCCTGTCGGGGCCCGAGCACATCGAAGTGCGCCGCGCCGAGCAGGTCGTCAAGCTCGTGCACGTGCCTTCGCACGACCACTACGAGGCGCTGCGTTACAAGCTCGGCTGGGGCGCGTGACGGCCGGCATGCTCGCCTCCCTGTCTATCCGCGATTTCGCCATCGTCGATCGACTCGAACTGGAACTCGATCCAGGCTTCACCGTGCTGACCGGTGAGACCGGTGCCGGCAAATCCGTCGTCGTCGGCGCGCTGACCCTGCTCCTCGGCGCGCGCAGCGACACCGATCTGATCAAGCACGGGGCGCAACGCGCCGAGATCGCCGCCTCGTTCGACCTCGGGCAGACGCCGCAGGTCGCTCAATGGCTCAGGGACAAGGATCTCGACGATGCCGGCGAGTGCATCGTGCGACGCACGATCTCGCGCGAGAGCGCATCACGGGGATTCATCAACGGTCGCCCCGCATCGATGCAGACGCTGCGAGCGCTCGGCGAGCTGCTTGTCGACGTGCACGGCCAGCACGAACACCAGTCGCTGATGCGCCGCGCGGCACAGCGGCAGATCCTCGACGATTACGCCGGGCTCGAGGAACCGGTGAGGCGCCTCGCCGAGCTCTACCGCTCGCTCAAGGCGTTGAGTGCGCAGCGTGCGGAGCTCGAGGGCCGCCATGCGGAGCGTGCCCAGCGCCTCGAGCTGTTGCGCCACCAGCAGAGCGAGCTCGAGGCCGCCGAGCTCAAGCCGGGGGAGTATGCCGAGCTGGAGGTCGAACACAAGCGTCTCGCGCACACGGGCGAGCTGCTGGCGGGCATGCGACACATCGCCCAGGTGCTCTACGAAGCCGACGAGGGCACCGTAACCGGCGCCCTGACGCGCGCCGGTGACGATCTCGCGCGCCTCACCGCCTACGACCCGCAGGCGGCCGCGATCGCCGTGCTGCTGGAAGAAGCGCGCGTGCGCATTGACGAAGCGGCGCTTGAGCTCAAGGCCCGGTGCGATCATCTCGAGCACGACCCGCAGCAGCTGCAACGTGTCGAGCAGCGTCTCGAGCTGCTGCACGATCTCGCTCGTAAATACCGGGTCGAGCCCGGCGAGCTGGCGACGGTCGTCGAGGCGTGCGCGCACGAGCTCAAGGAGCTCGATGACAGCGATGCCCGCGCAGCGGACCTGGCGCGCGAGCTGGAGGCCACGCGCGTGCAATACGACACGCTGGCCCAATCGGTATCGGCCGGGCGGCGCGAGGCGGCCGCACGCCTCGGGCACACCGTTACCGAGCAGATGCAGGATCTCGGCATGGCCGCGGGCCGTTTTAAGGTCGCGCTGCAAACGCTCTCCCCCGGTGAGGTCACCGCGTACGGGCTCGAGAACGTCGAGTTCCTCGCCACGGCCAACCCCGATCAGCCGCCGCGCCCGCTGGCGAAGGTCGCCTCCGGCGGCGAGCTTTCGCGCCTCAGTCTTGCCATTCAGACGGTAACGGCGGCGGTGGCCCGCATTCCCACCCTGGTTTTCGACGAGGTCGACGCCGGTATCGGCGGCCGCGTTGCCGAGATGGTGGGGCACCGGCTGCGCGCCCTAGGACAGCGGCGCCAGGTGCTGTGCATCACGCATCTGGCGCAGGTCGCGGCTCAGGGCGAACAACAGCTGCAGGTCGTGAAGGACCCCCAGGGCGGCACGCGCGTGCACATTCGATGCCTCGAGCCCGCCGAACGCGTCACAGAGATCGCGCGCATGCTAGGCGGGATCGAGGTGACGGAGAGCTCGCGGGCGCATGCCCGCGAGATGCTCGAGCGGGCGGCGCCGTGAGCCGACCCCAGCCGGCCGCCAACGGGCCGCCCCAGGCCCGCATCGCGCGCATCGACGACGTGCCTGCGCTGCACGCGCTGCTGGAGGCCTACTCCTCGCGCGGCAACCTGCTGCCGCGGCCGATAAGCGAGCTGTACCGGCACCTGCGGGATTTCTTCGTCGTCGACGTCGGCGGGCGTCCGGTCGCCTGCGGGGCGCTGGAGATCTTCACCGCCGAGCTCGGCGAGGTCCGCAGCCTGGCAGTGGAAGAAGCCCATGCCGGTCGCGGTCTGGGCAGCCTTCTCGTGCAGCGCATCGTCGACGAGGCCCGGCTTCTGGGGCTGAGCCGGCTGATGGCGCTCACCTACGTGCCGGCGTTCTTTCACCGGCTGGGCTTCGAGACCGTGCCCAAGGAGACACTCCCGGAAAAGGTGTGGGGAGTCTGCGTCACCTGCTACAAATTCCATCACTGCGACGAGATCGCGGTGCTGCGCCGACTTAGCTGAGCGCATCCGGTGCCGCTTACGTCGCCTCGCGCGTTCGGCTATCATCCGGGCGGGAGATCGAGGTGCGATGATGAGACGTAACTGGCGGAGCTACCCGGCGTGGGTCTGCGTAACGGCGAGCCTGCTTCTCGCCGGCTGTTACAAGATCGACATCCAGCAAGGTAATGTCGTGAACCCGGAGGTCGTCGCGGAGCTGCGGCCCGGCATGACGAAGCGCGAGGTGCGCTACCTGCTCGGCACGCCCCTTCTCGTCGACCCGTTCCACGAGGACCGGTGGGACTACTTCTACACCTTTCGCAGAGGCGGGGAGAAGCAACGCGAGCAGCAGCGGCTCACCCTGACGTTCGAGAACGACCAGCTCGTGACGATCGACGGCGACGAGTCCGTCATCACGGTCGACGCCAAGACTCTCGAGGTTCCCGACGCCGACGAAGGCCCCCCCGGCGAGGAGAACCCGGGCTTCTTCGAGCGCACGTGGAACAAAGTGCGCGGCAAGAGCCCGACACCTTGAGCGCGGGCGCCGACGACGGCCTCGCTCAGGCCTTGGCGCCTGCCTCGCGCCGCCGCCGTCTGTCCGCCGCCCGCAGGCGGCGTGCCGCGGCAGGTGAAACGACAAGCGGGCGATAGATCTCGACCCGGTCGTCGTCCTCGAGTCGGCGGGCCAGCGCCACCTTCTCGCCGAAGATCCCCACCTCGGCCCGGCTGAGGTCCAGCTCCGGAAAAGTCTCCAGCAGCCCGGAGCGCTCGATGGCCTCGCCGACCACCGCCCCGCGCGGCAATGTCATCTCCACGCTGTGTTGACGACGCTCCCCGGCGTAGACGACCTCGACCCGCACGGTGTTGGCGTCACTCACCGGCGTCATCGCATCCCTCAGCGGCTGCCGTAACACTCGCGCGCGCGCTCGTGAAACGAGTCCACCAGGCCATTGGCAACGTGGTCGAAGACGGGGCCGACGACAGCCCCCAGCAGGCGCGAGGAGAACTCGAACTCGACGTCCAGCGCCACCTTGCAGGCCAGCACCTCCAGGGCGTCGAACTGCCAGATGCCGTGCAGGCGCTTGAACGGTCCCTTCAGGAGCCGCATCTCGATACGGCGGCTGGGCGAAAGCAGATTCTGCGTGGTGAACGACTGCTTGACACCCTTGAAGTCGATGGCCACGCTGGCGATGATGTGATCGTCGACCTGCGACAGAACCCGCGCGTCGCTGCACCAGGGCAGGAAGTCCTGATACGACGCGATGTCGGCCACGAGATCGTACATCTCGCAGGAGCTGTAGGGTACGATTGCCGAACGGTTGACTTTTCTCACGGCGCGGGAAGAGACGGGCCGCGGGAAGTATAGCTCATTTGCTCAGGCGCACGCCGGCCGTGTCGCGCACGAGGGCCGGTCGGCCCGCCGCACCGGCGCAGAGCGCCATGCTCACGGCACGCTCATGGCCAAAAAGGAAAAACGCTCGCCCAGCACCATCGCGGAAAACAGGAAGGCACGCCACGACTACGCCATCGAGGAGCAGATCGAGGCGGGGCTCGCCCTGGAGGGGTGGGAGGTCAAGGCGCTGCGCGCCGGGCGCGCCAGCATCAAGGAGAGCTACGTCATCGCCCGCGGGGGCGAGCTCTACCTCTTCGGGGCGCACTTCTCGCCGCTGCTCTCGACCTCCACCCACGTGCACGCCGACCCGGTGCGCACGCGCAAGCTGCTGCTGCACCGCCACGAGATCGACCACCTCACCGGCTCCGTCGAACGGCGCGGCTATGCGCTGGTACCGCTCGCGCTGTACTGGAAGCAGGGCCGTGCCAAGCTCAGGCTGGCGCTCGCCGTGGGCAAGAAGCAGCACGACAAACGCGCCGCTATCCGACAACGCGAGTGGGAGCGCGACCGCCAGCGCCTGATGAAGGTCACGCGCTGAGCGCACCGCCACGCCGCGGCCCTCTGCGGCCCCGCCCCCGACTTGATCGGCGTCGCTCACGACCCCACATTCTCCCATTGAGGGACGCGGGTCCCGCGTTCTATACTGGGATTGGCTTAACGAATACTCACGGGGGCGACTGGCTTCGACGTGGGTCGCGAAACCATCGGAGCATGCCGAGGTGCAGAGTTCCTCGTAAATCCAGCTGCAAACCAATAGTTGCCAACGACGACAACTACGCCCTGGCGGCTTAATCCCCGCCAGCCTCTCACCCGGTGCTCCTGTGCGCTGGGACTCGAGGGGTCGATACACGCAGGATCGCGTCGCGGACGGCTCGTCGGCCGCAACGTTAAAATTTAGGCGGGCTCGCCTGCTGCAACCCCGTCCGTCGGGTTGCCGCCGGCCAAACCGATGACGGACTAAGCATGTAGCCGCCGGTGTGTGTAGGGCTTACGGACGCGGGTTCGATTCCCGCCGCCTCCACCAATCATCAACCTCCCCGGCTCAGATTCCAGCCCGCGACGCGGCCCCGCCGCGCTCACGGCTGTGCCGGTGCCGGNNCGTGGCGCGGCCTGCCAAGCGGCTCGTTACCCAGCGCGCTCTCGAAGGCCTTGATGGCCGCGATCGTGCGCTCCCCCAGCTTGCCGTCGACAGGGCCAGTGTCGTAGCCGAGGCTCGCCAAACGACGCTGGATGGCGCTGACCAGCACGGGGTCGAGGGCGCTCGACGGCGATGCTCCCGGCGCGGTCACGGGCGCTGACGCCACGGGCTGCCAGGCATCGACGATGCGCCGCGCCGCAGCGAGCTGCTCCTCGCTCATGGCGCGCCCCAAGCGATCGCCGATCTCGCGCGCCTCGGCGTTGCCCTGAGCGGCGGCGAGCTCGAACCACGCGTAGGCCTGCACGTAGTCCCACGGCACGCCGCGCCCCTCGACGTGCAGGCCGGCGAGCTGCAGCTGCGCCTCCGCATGGCCTTGCTCCGCCGCCCGCTGATACCACCACGCGGCGTCGGCATCGCTCTGCGGCAGCCCCACGCCCTTGTGGTAGAGCGTAGCGAGATTGAACTGCGCGGCGGCGTCGCCCTGCTCCGCCGAGGCCTTCCACTCGAGATAGGCCGTCTCGAAGTCGTCGCTTTCGTATGCGCTCAGGCCCGCCGCCAGGTCCGCAAGCCCGGGCGGCGGCGCCGCCAACACGAAAACGGCGACCAGCAAGAGCGTGCGGGAAGACGCAGCCATGGGTTCACGAGTCCTCACGACAGGGAGCGACGTTCGAGAACGGTAGCGGCGAACGCCGCGTGAGGCAATGCCGGCGCGGACCGACAGGCGCCGTGAGGAATCTCAGTCGGGGGTGCTGTGACGCGGCTGGCGCCGCGCGCTCAGATACTCATGACG
>JABAHS010129792.1_pt1 | contig 25305 bp, 17 predicted proteins | sample 7062111 | NCBI WGS metagenome assembly JABAHS01 (sample SAMN14534600, study PRJNA622989) | marine sediment metagenome | biome: marine biome [ENVO:00000428]; feature: marine pelagic biome [ENVO:01000023]; material: deep marine sediment [ENVO:00002113]; isolation source: pool of 4 deep marine... | reverse complement strand
CTATCTGGATGCGGTGCTGCTGGGTGCCTTTGTCTCCCCCCGGCTCACCTTCGCCATCAACACCCGGATCGCCCGCAAGCCGTTGCTGCGCCCCTTCCTGACCCTGGCCAAGATCTTCCCCATGGACCCCACCAACCCGCTGTCCATGAAGTCCCTGGTGCGCCACGTGAGCGAGGGCCGCGAAACGGTCATCTTCCCGGAGGGACGCATCACCCTCACCGGCTCGCTCATGAAGATCTATGACGGTCCCGGTCTGGTGGCCGACAAATCGGGCGCGGCGGTGGTGCCGGTGCGCATCGACGGCGCCCAGTACACGCCGTTCTCGCGCCTGCGCGGGCGGGTGCGGCTGCGCTGGTTCCCCAAGATCACCCTGACGGTGCTGCCCCCGGCCACCATCTCGCCACCAGCGCACGTCACCGGCCGCGAGCGGCGCCGGGCGGCGGGGCGCATGCTGGCCGATCTCATGACCGAAATGGTGTTCGCCACCAGCAACTACCGGCGCACCCTGTTCACCGCCCTGCTCGATGCCCGGCGCGTGCACGGCGGGCGCCGCCCCGTCATCGAGGATACCGACAGGCGCCCGCTGTCCTACAACCGTTTGGTGACCGCCGCCTTCGCGCTGGGCGACGCCCTGTCGATGCGCACGCGGCCCGGCGAGCGCGTGGGCGTAGTGCTCCCTGGCATGATCGGCACGGTCGCGACGCTCTTGGGCCTGCAGGCGCATGCGCGCGTGCCCGCCATGCTGAACTACACGCTGGACGCCAAAGACGTGCGATCGGCATGCCGTGCCGCGGACATCAAGACGCTGGTCACCTCACGCAGGTTCGTGCACACGGCGCGCTTGGACGACACGGTCGGCGAGCTCGCCACCACCTGTCGGGTACTGTACCTGGAAGACCTGCAGGCGGACCTGCGCCTCGGGGCCAGGCTGCGCGCATGGCTGTCGGGGCGCCTGGCCCGCTGGGCCTACCGCCGCCGCTGCCCCCATCGTGACCCCGACGACCCGGCGGTGGTCCTGTTCACCACCGGCGCCCGGGGCGGACCCCGGGGCGTGGTGCTGTCCCACGCCAACCTGCTGGCCAGCCGCGCCCAACTCGCCGCGCGCATCGATTTCAGCGCCCGCGACGTGGCCCTCAACACCCTGCCCCTGTTTCATTCCTTCGGGCTCACCGCCGGAACGCTGCTGCCCCTGCTCGCGGGCATGAGGACCTTCTTGTATCCCTCTCCCCTGCACTACCGCATCGTCCCGGAGATCGCCTACGCGATCAACGCCACCATCCTGTTTGGCACCAGTAGTTTCCTCGCCGGCTACGCCCGTCACGCTCACCCCTACGACTTCTACAGCGTGCGCTATGTCTTCGCCGGCGCGGAGGAGCTGCACGAGGACGTGCGCCGGACCTGGTCCGAGCGCTTCGGCGTGCGCATCTTCGGGGGTTACGGGGCCACCGAGACCGGCCCGGTGCTGGCCACCAACACGCCCATGGAGAACCGGCCCAACACCGTGGGCCGCTTCCTGCCGGGGTTGCGCTGGCACCTGGAGCCGGTGGCGGGCGTGACACAAGGCGGGCGCCTGCACGTGCAGGGCCCCAACGTCATGCTGGGCTATCTTCGAGCCGACGCCCCCGACCGCCTCGTGCCCACTCGCTCGTCCCAGGGTCCCGGGTGGTTCGATACCGGCGACATCGCCACCATAGACGACGAGGGCTATGTGCGAATTCGGGACCGGGCGCGGCGCTTTGCCAAGGTGGGCGGCGAGAGATCATAGGGCGGCCTGAGGCCGACGCGTTTGTGCCACCCCGTTGGATTTTCGGCGGGACACAGCCGGCCCTATGGGGATTTTACGTCCCGCATCTCCGCAACGCGGGGCGGCCTATGGCCGCCGTTCCCGTAGGTTGATGCGGTGACATGCGCGGCGGGCACAGCCCGCCCTATGGGGATTTTACCTTCCGCATCTGCGTAACATAGGGCGGCCTATGGCCGCCGCATTTGTGCCGACCCGCGACGCTTTCGGCGGGCATAGCCCGCCCTATGGACAATTCTGCATTTTGCGTTTTGCATTTTCCTCAATACGGCCACTTCCAATCCCGTATCTCGGGCATGTCCTGGCCGTGCTCGCGGATGTACTCCGTATGCTCGATCAGCTTGCCGCGCACGAATTGCTTGGTGTAGGCCGCCAGGTAGCCCAGCTTCGGCACCCGGTCGATGACGTCGCCCACCAGGTGGAAGCGGTCGAGGTCGTTGAGCACGACCATGTCGAAGGGCGTGGTGGTGGTGCCCTCCTCCTTGTAGCCGCGCACGTGCAGGTTCTTGTGGTTGGTGCGCCGGTAGGTGAGCCGGTGGATCAGCCACGGGTAGCCGTGGTAGGCGAAGATGATGGGCTTGTCCGTGGTGAAGATGGCGTCGAAGTCCCGGTCCGAGAGCCCGTGAGGGTGCTCCTCCTTGGGCTGGAGGGTCATGAGGTCCACCACGTTCACGACCCTCACCTTGAGATCGGGCATCTTCCCTCGCAGCAGGTCCACGGCGGCCAGCGTCTCCAGCGTGGGCACGTCGCCCGCGCAGGCCATCACCACGTCGGGCTCGCCGCCGTGGTCGTTGCTGGCCCACTCCCAGATCCCGATCCCGGCGGTGCAGTGCCTGATGGCCTCTTCCATGGACAGCCACTGGGGCTGGGACTGCTTGCCCGCCACGATCACGTTCACGAAGTCGCGCGAGCGCAGGCACTTGTCGGTGATGTAGAGCAGGGTGTTGGCGTCCGGCGGCAGGTAGACCCGGATGATGTCGGCCTTCTTGTTGACCACGTGGTCGATGAACCCCGGGTCCTGGTGGGAGAAGCCGTTGTGGTCCTGGCGCCAGACGTGCGAGGTCAGCAGATAGTTCAGCGAAGCGATGGGCCGGCGCCAGGGGATCTCCTTGCTCACCTTCAGCCACTTGGCATGCTGGTTGAACATGGAATCCACGATGTGGATGAACGCCTCGTAGCAGGAGAACAGGCCGTGGCGTCCCGTGAGCAGGTAGCCTTCCAGCCACCCCTGGCAGGTGTGCTCGGAGAGGATCTCCATCACCCGCCCGTCCGGCGCCAAGTGCTCGTCCTCGGGGACGGTCTCCGCCATCCAGGCGCGGTCGGTGACCTCGAACAGCGCGCCGAGCCGGTTGGAGGCCGTCTCGTCCGGTCCGAACACGCGGAAGTTGCGGTGCTCGGCGTTGCGCTTCATGACGTCGCGCAGAAAATCGCCCATCACCCGGGTCGCCTCGCCCAACTCGTGCCCGGGCTTGGACACCTCCCGGGCGTAGTCGCGAAAGTCGGGCAGGCTGAGCTCGCGCATCAACAGACCGCCGTTCGCATGCGGATTGGCGCCCATGCGCCGCTCGCGAGATGGTGCCAGCTCGGTGAGCTCGGCGCGCGGCGCGCCGGCCTCGTCGAAGAGCTCCTCGGGCCGGTAGCCCTTGAGCCAGTCCTCCAACACCTTGAGGTGTTTCTTGTTGGTGTGCACGTCGGAGAACGGCACCTGGTGCGAGCGCCAGAAGCCCTCGGTCTTCTTGCCGTCCACCTCCTTGGGCCCGGTCCAGCCCTTGGGCGTGCGCAGCACGATCATGGGCCAGCGCGGGCGCGCCGCCGCCGCGCCCTCCCGCGCCTGGTGCTGGATGGTCTGGATGCGGTCGATGACCGCATCCAGCGTCGCGGCCATCTTCTGGTGCATGGNNGGTGCATGGGCTCGGGCTCGTCGCCCTCGACGAAGAACGGCTCGTAGCCGTAGCCCGCCATCAGGTCCTCGAGCTCCTCGCGGCTGATGCGCGCCAGCACGGTGGGATTGGCGATCTTGTAGCCGTTGAGGTGCAGGATCGGCAGCACCGCGCCGTCGCGCGCGGGATTGAGGAACTTGTTGGAGTGCCAGGCCGTGGCCAGGGGCCCGGTCTCGGCCTCGCCGTCGCCCACCACGCAGCAGGCGATGAGCTGGGGATTGTCGAACACCGCCCCGAAGGCATGAGACAGGGAATAACCGAGCTCACCGCCCTCGTGGATGGAGCCCGGGGTCTCCGCGGTAACGTGGCTGCCCACGCCCCCCGGGAACGAGAACTGCTTGAACAGCTTGCCCATGCCCTCGGCGTTCCGGGGCACGTCGGGATAGACCTCGCTGTAGGTGCCCTCCAGCCAGGTATTGGCCACCAAGCCGGGCCCGCCGTGGCCCGGTCCGGTAACGTAGATAACATTCAGGTCCCGCGCCTTGATCAGGCGGTTGAGGTGGACGTAGATGAAGTTCAGCCCCGGCGTCGTGCCCCAGTGGCCCAGCAGGCGCGGCTTGACGTGCTCGAGCTTGAGCGGCTCGCGCAGCAGCGGGTTGTCCATCAGGTAGATCTGCCCTACGGACAGGTAGTTGGCCGCGCACCAATAGGCGTCCATGCGGCGCAGCTCATCCGCGGACAGGGGTCCCGGTTCCGCGATTCTCTCCTCGTTCATGGCGGCGGCCTCCTCCGGGCGGCAGCGAGCGGGCGTGTGTCCTGCAGTATAGACAGCCCCGGTGCAGACCTTTGACGCGGGCGTAATGCGGGACTATGTATTTGAAAGGACTGCAGTGAATCACGAACGATCGGGGGAACCCGTGGCCCGCACGCCGTCGGTTGCCTACTTCTCCATGGAGATCGGCCTGGAGAGCGCCATTCCCACCTACGCCGGGGGCCTCGGCGTGCTCGCCGGCGACACCGTGCGCTCGGCGGCTGACCTGGGCCTTGCCATGGTGGCGGTGAGCCTGCTGCCGCGCCAGGGATATTTCCACCAGCGCCTGGACGCCACCGGGTGGCAGACCGAGGAGCCCGTGCACTGGGCGGTGGACGACTACCTGGAGGAGATCCCCCAGCGTGCCGGTGTGCGCATCGAAGGGCGCGAGGTGACCATACGGGCCTGGCGTTACGAGGTGAGGGGAACGGGCGGGCACACCGTCCCTGTCTACCTGCTCGACACCGACGTGGAGGGCAACTCGGAGGCCGACCGCTCGCTCACCCATCACTTGTATGGCGGCGACGATGTGTATCGACTGTCCCAGGAGACCATCCTGGGCATCGGGGGGCTGCGTCTGCTGCGCCGGCTCGGTCATACCCACATCCGGCGCTATCACCTCAACGAGGGCCACGCCAGCCTGCTGATCCTCGAGCTCCTGAACGAGGCGCTGTCCCGGCAGGGCACCGCCGAGGTGACCGAGGTCCAACTGGAGGCGGTCCGGGAGCAGTGCATCTTCACCACCCACACGCCGGTGCCCGCGGGGCACGACAAGTTTCCCCTGTCGCTGGCCACGCACATTATCGAGCTGGGCGGGCTGCTGGAGCGCTGCCGCGAGCCGTTCTGCTACAAGGGCGAGCTCAACATGACCTATCTGGCCCTGGCCAACAGCCGCTACGTCAACGGCGTGGCCAAGAAGCACGGCGAGATCTCGCGCCAGATGTTCTCCGGCTATCGAATCGAGTCGATCACCAACGGTATCCACGTGGGCACATGGACTTCCGAGCCGTTCGGGCGGCTGTTCGATCATTATGTGCCGGACTGGCGCAATGATAGCGCCAGCCTGCGCTATGCCATCAGCATCCCGCGCGAAGAGATCTGGGCCGCTCATGAGGAGTGCAAGCGCCAGCTCGTCCAATACGTCAACCGGCTCAGCAACGCGGGCCTGGACCGGGACATGTTCACCCTGGGCTTCGCCCGCCGCGCGACCCGCTACAAGCGCGCCGACATGCTGCTCGCCGATCCCGAGCGCCTGCGCTCCATCGCCCGGCGCATCGGCCCGATCCAGGTGGTCTACGCCGGCAAGGCCCACCCGCACGATCAGGCGGGCAAGGAGATCATTCAGCACATCCACCGCGTCGCGGCAGAGATGGGCCAGGAGGTACGCATCGCCTATCTTCGCGAGTACGACATGTCGCTGGCCCGCCTGCTGGTGACCGGCAGCGACGTATGGCTCAACACGCCGCAGCCCCCGATGGAGGCATCGGGAACGAGCGGCATGAAGGCCGCCGTCAACGGCGTACCCTCGTTGAGCATATTGGACGGGTGGTGGATCGAGGGCTGCATTGAAGATGTCACCGGCTGGGCCATTGAGAGCGCGGCCTCGGACACGGCCTCGGCGGCCGAGCAGAGCCGGATGGCCGCAGAAAATCTGTACGACAAGCTGGAGGACGTAGTGCTGCCGGCCTTCTACGAGCGGCGCGACCACTTCGTCGAAGTCATGCGCAATGCGATCGCCATCAACGGCTCGTTTTTCAACACCGAGCGCATGCTCAGCCAGTACATCAGCCGGGCCTATTTCTGATGCGGCCTCGCGCAGATGACCGGCGCAGGCCGATATCGCGCAGCCACCGTTTTACACGATTGACCGCATGACGAGCTCGACGCAGCCCTCAGACTCGATGCCTTGGCACGCTCTCACGCAGGAAGAGGTGTTCGGGCGTGTGGAGAGCGGTGCCGGGGGCCTCGGGCACCGGGAGGCCGGCGCGCGGCTGCAGCGCCACGGCCCCAACCGCATCACTCCACAGAAGCGCCGTGGTCCCTTGCTGCGCTTTCTCGCCCAGTTTCACAACGTGCTGATCTACGTGCTGCTCGCGGCCGCCGCCATGACCGCGGCGCTTGCCCACTGGGTGGACACCGGGGTGATCGTCGGCGTGGTGATCGTCAATGCACTCATCGGCTTCGTTCAGGAGGGCAAGGCCGAGCGGGCGCTGGAGGCGATCGGCGGCCTGCTCTCCCAGCAGGCCCTGGTCCGGCGCGACGGGCGGCTGATGCAGATCCCGGCCGAGGACCTGGTGCCCGGCGACGTGGTCGCGCTGCAGTCCGGCGACAAGGTGCCGGCGGACCTGCGGCTGTTTCGGGTCAAGGAGCTGCGCGTCGACGAATCGCTGCTCACCGGCGAGTCGGTGCCGGTGGGCAAAACCGTCGAGCCCGTCGGCGCCGCGGCCGGGATCGGGGACCGGCGCTGCTTGGCCTACTCCGGCACGCTGGTGACCTATGGTCAGGCCCAGGGGGTGGTGGTCGCCACGGGGGATGCCACCGAGATCGGACGCATCAGCGGCATGCTCGCTCAGGTGCAGACCCTGACCACGCCGTTACTGCGGCAGATGGCCCGCTTCGGCCGTTGGCTCACCGGTGCAATCCTGGGCATCGCCGCCCTCACCTTCTTCTTCGGAATACTGGTGCGCAGCTATACGGCCGCCGAGATGTTCCTGGCGGCCGTGGGCCTGGCCGTGGCCGCGATCCCCGAAGGGCTGCCCGCCATCATGACCATCACCCTGGCCATCGGCGTGCAGCGCATGGCGCGGCGCAACGCCATCATCCGCCGCCTGCCGGCGGTGGAGACCCTGGGCTCGGTGACCGTGATCTGCTCGGACAAGACCGGCACCCTGACCCGCAACGAGATGACGGTGCGCGCGGCGGTGACCGCCAGCGGCCTGTTCGAGGTCTCGGGCGTCGGCTACGACCCCCACGGCGAGCTCACTTTGGACGGCAAAGTCAGCGAGCTGGCGGACTACCCGGTCCTGGAAGAGGTCGCCCGCGCGGGCCTGCTGTGCAGCGACGCCACGCTCGAGCAGGAGAACGGCCAATGGCGGCTCAACGGCGATCCCACCGAGGGCGCCCTTGTGACTCTGGCCCTCAAGGCGCGGCTCGACCCCTTGCGCCAAAAGGAGGAGTGGCCGCGCACCGACGTCATCCCGTTCGAGTCCGAGCACCGCTTCATGGCCACCTTGCACCACGATCATGCCGGCAACGGATTCCTGTACGTCAAGGGCGCCCCGGAGCGCGTACTGCAGATGTGCGCCTACCAGCGCATGCGCGGCGAGGATGTCCCGCTCGACGAGCTCTACTGGCACGAGCAGATGCACGAGCTGGCCCGGCGCGGGCAGCGGCTCCTGGCCATCGCCTCGCGCCCGACCGGGACCGACCACCGGGAGCTGCGCTTCGACGACGTGGACGGCGGTCTCACCCTCCTCGGCATCGCCGGCATCATGGACCCGCCGCGCGAAGAAGCCATTCAGGCCGTGGGACAGTGCCACTCGGCCGGCATCCGGGTCAAGATGATCACCGGCGATCACGGCGCCACCGCCGTGGCCATCGGCGCGGCCATGGGCATCGGCGACGGACGCACCGTGCTCACCGGACACGACCTGGAGAGCGTGGCCCCGGACGAGCTGCGACGGCGGGCCCGGGACGTGGACGTATTCGCCCGCACCAGCCCCGAGCAGAAGCTGCAGCTGGTCACCGCTTTGCAGGCCAGCAACGAGATCGTCGCCATGACGGGCGACGGCGTCAACGACGCCCCGGCCCTCAAGCGCGCCGACGTGGGCATCGCCATGGGGCAAAAGGGTACCGAGGTCGCCAAAGAGGCGGCGGAGATGGTGCTTGCCGACGACAACTTTGCCTCCATCGCCCACGCCGTGGAGGAAGGCCGCACCGTCTATGACAACCTGAAAAAGGCCATCCTGTTCATCCTGCCCACCAACGGCGGCGAGGCCTTCACCCTCATCGCGGCCATCCTGCTGGGGCGCGCACTGCCCATCACGCCGGTGCAAATCCTGTGGGTGAACATGGTCACCGCCGTCACCCTGGCCCTGACCCTGGCGTTCGAGGCACCGGAGACGGACGTGATGCGGCGCAAGCCCCGCGACCCCCGCGAGCCGGTGCTCACCCCGTTCATGATCTGGCGCATCGCGTTCGTCTCATTGATCCTGGTCGCCGGCACCTTCGGGCTGTTTCTCTGGGAGCGAGAGCACGGCGCATCGGAGGAATTTGCGCGTACCGTGGCCGTGAACACCCTGGTCGCCTTCGAGATCTTCTATCTGTTCAGCTCGCGCTATATCCTGGCGAGCAGCGTCTCGCTGCAGGCGCTGATCGGAAATCGCTTCGTGTTGATCGCGGTGGGGATACTCGTCGTGCTGCAGCTGGCGTTCACCTACTGGCACCCGATGCAGACCGTGTTCGGCACCGAGGCGCTCACCGCGGCAGACTGGCTGCGCATCGTCGCCGTGGGCGCGTCGGTGTTCGTGCTCGTCGAGATCGAAAAGGGGATCGTTCGCGCCGTGCGCAGCGCCCGGCGGCACGCCCGCCTCAAAGCCGTATGAGAAGACCCGATAGGCGCACAAATCTGCCTCTCGAGACCAGGGAAATACGGGAGCATAGGGCGCTTGCATATGGATCGCACTGCCGGCGTAACCGAGGCGGCAGGCCAATCGGATCTGCAATGCCGGTCACAACGCTCCTCAGCGGGAAGACCGCGGCGTTTCATCCTTACGCGCCCGCTGAATTGCGCGCACCAGCATCTCGAAGGCACGAGCCTCCTTACAGATCGTAGTAACCGGATTCCCAAAAGTCGCCCGCGGTGACGCGTCGGGCGTTGATGATCTGGTTGGCGAGATCCTCCACCGAGAAGTGGTGGACCATGGTGTCGATCTCGTCCGCCGTCATCCGGCACCGTATCTGCTGCTCCTGGCGCTCTTCCTCGGCGCCGTCGTCCTGCTGCATCAGGAACGGGTTGTCGAGCGCCGCCTCGATGCCGGTCTCGTGCTTGAGGCGGTGCACGCGCCACAGCTCGTCGCGCCGCAGGTGATCGAGCAGTGACTCGATCTCCTTCCAGGGCTCCATGGGGCAGAGCTGGAGCAGCTCGATGAACCGCGCCACCTCCGGCGGCGACTGCTCGAACAGCGCCGCACGCAGGGTCTCGAGCTTCTCGATGTGTTGCTCGTAGTACTCGGGGTGGTCGTCGTGCTCACGGTCGCGCTGGATCTCGACCATCAGCACCAAGAAGCGGGCGAGGAAGTCCTTGATCTGAGCATGCCCTGCTTCGCTGAAGGCGTGCAGGGCCTGCGGGGGGATGGGGCGAGTGCGACGCCGGAGCCGCTCCTTTTCTTCCTCGGAGAGGACCTTCTCACCCTCTTTGGGCACGAGCTCTAGTTTCATGATACCCCTCCCTGACCCGGCTCGCTGGCGGCCGGTGGCCGCGCGAACGCGGCCGGGACTGGGTCATTCTTGTTATCGGCCGCGAAATCTCCACCTTTAGCGCAACGTCACCGTCAATAATCATCCAAAAAACAGTCGGTTGAGCTCCGGTTCCCGCCCCATCAGCGCCCCCTTTCCGATGCGCCGTCATAGGGCGGCCTGCGGCCGCCGTGCGGATCGCAGCCGCGAAGCGCTCCGCGGCCACAGTACGGCTTCTTTCCGATGCGCGGCCACAGGGCGGCCTGCGGCCGCCACCTTGATACCGCCCCGCCCTATGGCCTGCGGGTGGGAGCGACATTCTTGTCGCGACAATGATTGCCGACTCCGTGCGATCCCGTTGCGTCATCGGCAGTCCGTGCCGTCGTGCGGCGACATGTGCGGCGGGCACAGCCCGCCCTATGAGCGCTACTCCCTGCGTGCGATGAGCCAATAGGTGATTCCCAGGGCGATGACCAGCGCGGCGGTCGCCCATATGTACTCGGGCTGGAGGATCTTGTAGTCCAGCACGATCACCTTGCGGGCCACGGCCATGAGCGCGGTGGCGATCACGAGCTTCACGTGGATGACGTCGTCACGAAGGTACAGCGTGATGTTGATGAAGATCTCGATGGCGATGAGCACCGCGAGAAACGCGCCGAAGGTGGCCAGGATGTCGCTGATATTGAGCAGAAGATAAGGCGGCTTGCCGAGGCGCTGATACAGTACCCACAGCACATCGGCAATTCCCCAGAGGATCACCAGCACCATCAGCACCGCTAGGACACGCACCGCGTGCAGGATGATGGTGTGAAGGACCCGGATCAGGGGATCCTTTTCGTCGAGCGAGATGCCGCCTTCCTCTACACTTGACCTGGGCTCGTCTTCGGCCATCTGGCTTTCCTCCCCTGGTTACAACGATCTCTGGTCGCGGCTCAAAGCGCTGCTCCTACGGGTGCCGGGAACTGGGGTAGCCAAGAAGCGCACCCCTGCATCTGAGGCGTCCATCGTTTCTTCGCCAGGAATTTCTCTTCTTTGCGCCTTCCGCGCCTCCGCGCCTCTGCGCCTTTGCGTTGGGTTGTTGAAGTCTTCGGCGGGCACAGCCCGCCCTATGGCACCCATTCCGATGGGTCAGTGCATAGGGCCGCCTGCGGCCGCCGCGTTGATACCGGCCCGCCATGTTGTCGGCGGGCACAGCCCGCCCTATGGCCGCCGACCCGAGGCTCGTTTTTTCACAAAGCGTCTTCCTTGCGCCCTCTGCGCCTTTGCGTTGGGCTCTTGAAATGTCCACTGCGACTCAGCGCTTTGTCGGGACGTAGAGATCGGTGACGGTGCCCTCGAAGGCCTCCGCGGCCATGCCGATGCTCTCCGAAAGGGTCGGGTGCGGGTGAATGGTCAGGCCGATGTCGGCGGCGTCGCAGCCCATCTCGATGGCGAGGGTGAGCTCGGCGATGAGCTCGCCGGCCCTGGGCCCGACCAGACCGGCGCCGATGATCCGCCCACTGTCCCTTTCGAAGAGCAGCTTAGTGAGCCCCTCGTTGCGCCCCATGGACAGCGAGCGCCCGCTGGCCGCCCAGGGAAACATCCCCTTGCCGTATTCGACGCCCTGCGCCTCGGCCTGTTGCTCGGTGATCCCGGCCCAGGCCACCTCCGGATCGGTGTAGGCCACCGACGGAATGGCGCGGGCGTCGAAGGCGCGATTCATTCCCGCGGCCACCTCCGCGGCCACCTTGCCCTCGTGGCTGGCCTTGTGGGCGAGCTGGGGCCCGCCGGCCACGTCACCGATGGCGAAGATATGCGGCACGTTGGTACGCCGCTGAGCGTCCACCGGGACATTGCCGCGCTCGTCTACGTGCACGCCCGCCGCCTCGGCACCGATGCCGTCCCCGTTGGGGCGCCGTCCCACCGCCACCAGTACGTAGTCGAAACGCCGGGACTCGGGCGCGCCCTCGCCTTCGAAATGGGCGGTGAGACGTTCGCTGTCGGCCTCGACCTTGGCGACCCGGGTATTGACATGGATGTCCTCGCAGCGCGACTGGATCCGCCGCTGCAGGGGCTTGACCAGATCGCGGTCCACCCCGGGCAGCAGCCCGTCGGAGAGCTCCGCCACGGTGACCTTCGTGCCCAGGGCGTGATAGACCGCCGCCATCTCCAGGCCGATGATCCCGCCGCCGATCACCAGGAGATCTCTTCCCACGGCGGGCAGCTCCAGGGCCGAGGTGGAGTCGAGGACACGCGCATCCTCGTTTGGCACGTCCGGCAGCTCGATGGGGCGCGAGCCCACGGCGATGATGGCGTTCTCGAATGAGACGGAAGTGGTGCCCTCCTTCTCCTGCACCTGGATCTGGTGCGGACCGGTGAACGTGCCCCGCCCCTGGACTACTCGCACCTTGCGTTGCTGGGCGAGCTTACCCAAACCTGAGGTGAGCTGCTTGACCACGCGTTCCTTCCAGGCACGCAGCCTGTCCACGTCGATCTCGGGGCGGTTGAAGCGAAGCCCCGCTTCGCCCATGGCCCCGGCCTCCTCGATCACCTCCGCCGCGTGCAGCAGCGCCTTGGATGGGATGCAGCCTACGTTCAGGCAGACACCGCCGAGCTCGGGGTAGCGCTCCACCAGCACCACCTTCCTGCCCAGATCCGCGGCCCGAAACGCCGCGGTATAGCCGCCCGGACCAGCGCCCAGCACGAGGACCTCGGCGCGTATGTCCGAGGCGGGGATCTCCCCCTTGGGTGCCGGCTCCTCCGCGACTTCTGATTCGGCGGCCCCGGCAGCCGCCTCGGGCTCGGCCCTTTCGGCCGGCGGTACGACCTCGGGCTCTTCGGCCCCCTCTGCCCCATCCGCCTCGAGAGTGAGGATCACGTCGCCCTGGGAGACCTTGTCACCCACCGCGACCTTGAGCTCGCGCACTGTGCCCGCCCGGGGCGACGGCACCTCCATGGTGGCCTTGTCGCTCTCCAGGGTGATCAACGAGGACTCCTTAGCTACATGATCCCCCGGCGAGACCAGGACCTCGATCACGTCCACCGCCTCGAAGTCGCCGATGTCGGGAAGACGCACCTCTACCACGTTGGCCATGGCGAAGCCCCCTCAGAACAGCAGGCGCCGGATGTCGGAAAGCAGCTCGGCGAGATAGCGCGTGAAGCGCGCCGCGTCGGCGCCGTCGACCGCACGATGATCGAAGGACAGCGCCAGCGGCAACATCAGCCGCGGCTTGAGCTCACCGTCGCGATACACGGGCCTGGTGGCCGCCCGCGCGATGCCTAGGATCGCCACCTCGGGCGCATTGATGATGGGCGTGAAATTGGTGCCGCCGATGCCGCCGATGCTGGAGATGGTAAAGCACCCGCCCTGCATGTCGCCCGGCGCGAGCTTCTTGCCCCGGGCCTTTTCGCTCACCTCGCCGAGCTCTTGGGCAAGCTCCACTACGCCCTTGCGGTCGGCATCGCGGATCACCGGCACTACCAGCCCCTCGGGTGTGTCCACCGCGATGCCGATGTGAAAGTATTTCTTGAGGATCAGGTTCTCGCCGTCGGGGTGCAGGGAGGCGTTGAACCGGGGGAAGGCACGCAGGGCCCCAACGGCCGCCTTCATGAAAAAAGCAAGGGGGGTGAGGCGTATCCCCTCCCTTTTGGCCTTCTCCGCCTCGGCCTTGCGAAAGGCCTCCAGCTCGGTGATGTCGGCCTCGTCGAACTGGGTGACGTGGGGGATGCTGACCCAGTTGCGGTGCAGGTTCGGCCCGGAGATGCGCCGGATGCGCGACAGCGGTTGAGTCTCGACCTCCCCGAACTTGGAGAAGTCCACCTCGGGGGGTGGGGCGACCTCCAGCCCGCCGGCGGCGGGCCCGCGCTGCATGCCCCCCTTGACGAAGGCCTGCACGTCCTCCTTGAGGATGCGCCCCTTGGGCCCCGAGCCTTGCACCCGGCCGAGGTCGACACCCAGCTCCCGGGCGAAGCGGCGCACCGAGGGACTGGCATGGGGCGGGGCCTTCGCGCCTTCCGCCGGCGGCGGCACCGGCGGCCGCCGTACCTCGCCCTCCCCCCGGGGCCTGGCTTCCCGCTCCTTGGGCTCGGGTCGGGGTTTGGCCTCCGCGGCCGGCGCGGGCGCCTCTTCAGGGGCCTCGCGCGCAGGGGCCTCTTCCTCGATCTCCATGGTCGCCACCGGGTCGCCCCGCGAGACCTTGTCGCCGACCTTGACCTTGACCTCGCCGATCGTCCCGGCATAGGGCGAGGGCACCTCCATGGTGGCCTTGTCGCTTTCCAGGGTAATGAGCGAGGCCTCTTTCTCCACGCGGTCGCCGGGCGACACCAGGACCTCGATCACATCGACCGCCTCGAAGTCGCCAATGTCCGGCAGCTGGACCTCCCTGGTGGTCGCCACGGGTGCTCCTCCCCCTCTTCTGTTTGCTAGATCCTCGCCGGGTTCGGCCGATCGGGATCGATGCCGTAGCGCTCGATAGCCTCGGCGACCTTGTCCGCTGGCACCGCGCCCTCGTAGGCCAGCTCGCGCAGGGCGGCCACGGCCACGTGGCAGCGGTCCACCTCGAAGAACCGGCGCAGCTTCTCCCGCGTATCGCTTCGCCCGAACCCGTCCGTTCCCAGGACCTTGTAGCGCCGGCCGCTGACGAAGGGGCGGATCTGGTCGGCGAAACCTTTTATATAGTCGGATGCGGCAACGGCCGGGCCTTGCCGCCCCTGCAGGCACCGCTCCACGTAGCTTTGCCTCGGCTCTGCGGCCGGGTGCAGCGTGTTCCAGCGCTCTATGTCCAGGCCCTCGCGGCGCAGCTCGGTGAAGCTGGTGACGCTCCAGACGTCGGCGCCGACGCCGAAGTCGTCCCGCAGCAGCTCGGCGGCGGCCATGACCTCGCGCAGGATGGTGCCGCTGCCCATGAGCTGGACCCGGGGCCCGTCCTTGTGCACACCCTCCCGCAGCAGATACATCCCGCTGCGGATGCCCTCCTCGACGCCCTCGGGCATGGGAGGATGGGGGTAGTTCTCGTTCATCATCGTGATGTAATAAAAGATGCGCTCTCCCTCCTGGTACATGCGCCGCATGCCGTCGCGGACGATCACGGCGAGCTCGTAGGCGAAGGTCGGGTCGTAGCACAGGCAGTTGGGTACCACGGAGAACAGCACGTGGCTGTGGCCGTCGCAGTGCTGCAGCCCCTCGCCCATCAGCGTGGTGCGCCCCGCGGTCCCGCCCATGAGAAAGCCCTTGGCCTGTATGTCACCGGAGGCCCAGACGAAATCGCCCACCCGCTGATAGCCGAACATCGAATAAAACGTATAGAAAGGGATCATGTGAATCCCGTGGTTGCTGTACGCGGTGCCGGCGGCGATCCATGAGGTCAGGGAGCCGGCCTCGGTGATGCCCTCTTCCAGGATCTGCCCCGTCTTGTCCTCGCGGTAGTACATCAGCTGCTCGGCGTCGACCGGCTCGTAGAGCTGACCCACCGAGGAGTAGATGCCGATCTGGCGGAACAGTCCCTCCATGCCGAAGGTGCGTGCCTCGTCCGGCACGATGGGCACGATGTGCCTGGCGAGCTCCTTGTCCCGGGTGAGGATGGCGAGCAGTCTGACGAAGGCCATGGTGGTGGACATCTCCCGGTCTTCGCTGCCCTTGAGCAGCAGCTCGAAGGCAGACAGCTCGGGAACGGGCAGCGGCGGGGCCTCGGTGCGCCGCGCCGGCAGGTACCCGCCCAGCTCCTGGCGCCGCGCATTGAGGTATTGGATCTCCGGGCTGTCGTCGTCCGGGCGGTAGAACGGGGCGCCGGCGATCTCCTCGTCCGAGATGGGGATGTTGAACCGGTCGCGGAACCGGCGCAGGGCCTCCTCGCCCATCTTCTTCTGCTGGTGGGTGATGTTCTGGCCCTCGCCGGCCTCGCCCATGCCGTAGCCCTTGACGGTCTTGGCCAGGATCACCGTCGGCTGGCCCTCGTGTCTGACGGCCGCGGCATAGGCCGCGTACACCTTGTGGGGATCGTGACCGCCGCGGTTCAGGCGCCAGATGTCCTCGTCGGACAGGTTGGCCACCATCTCCCTGAGCTCGGGGTACTTGCCGAAAAAGTGCTCGCGCGTATAGGCCCCGCCCTTGGCCTTGTAGGCCTGATACTCGCCGTCCACGCACTCCTCCATGCGCTGGCGCAGCAGGCCCTTGGTGTCCTTGGCGAGCAGCGGGTCCCAGTACGAGCCCCAGATGACCTTGATCACGTTCCAGCCGGCGCCGCGGAACACCGCCTCCAGCTCCTGGATGATCTTGCCGTTGCCCCGCACCGGCCCGTCGAGGCGCTGCAGGTTGCAGTTGATCACGAAGATCAGGTTGTCCAGTCGCTCGCGCGAGGCCAGGGTCAGCGCCCCCATGGACTCCGGCTCGTCCATCTCGCCGTCTCCCATGAAGGCCCAGACCTTGCGATCGCCGGTGTCCAGTACGCCGCGGTCGCGCAGGTAGTGCATGAAGCGCGCCTGGTAGATTGCCATCATGGGCGCGAGCCCCATGGACACCGTGGGGAACTGCCAGAAATCGGGCATCAGCCAGGGGTGCGGGTAGGACGAAAGCCCGCCCCCGTCCACCTCCTGGCGGAAGTGATAGAGTTGCTCCTCCGTGATCCGGCCCTCCAGGAAGGCGCGTGCATAAAAGCCGGGCGCCGAATGCCCCTGCATCAGCACCAGGTCGCCGCCGTGCCCGTCGCCGGGGGCGCGGAAGAAGTGGTTGAAGCCCACGTCGTAGAGCGTGGCCGCCGAGGCGAAGCTGGCGATGTGCCCGCCCAGCCCGGAGTACTGCCGGTTGGCCTGAATGACCATTGCCAGGGCGTTCCAGCGGATGAGCGAGCGGATGCGCCGCTCCAGGCCGGGGTCGCCCGGGCAGCGCTCCTCCCGGGCGGCGGGGATGGTGTTCAGGTACGCGGTGTTGGCGCTGAACGGCAGATATGCTCCGCTGCGCCGCGCCTTGTCGGTGAGCTCCTCCAGCAGGAAGTGGGCGCGCTCGGGCCCCTCGTACTTGAGCACCGCCGTGAGCGCGTCCAACCATTCGCGGGTCTCCCCTGGATCGGCGTCCTCCGGCCTTGCTGCCATTGCCCACCTCGTGGTCTTTGCGCGTGTGCGGTACAGAGCCCGGGCCGGCGGCAATGTCCGGAACCGCCCTGCCCCAGGTCGGGTTTCGCGGGGCTTCGAGAGGAAACTCGAAGTGCCGGTGAACAGAAGCCTAGCATCGGGAATCCAGCCGCGGCACCACGATCGGACCTTCGCGCAGGGAGCCGCAGCGGTCGCGCCGCAGCGGCTCACCCAGTGCCTCGACCCGCACGCCCGGCACCCGGCCGTCGGCGGCGGCCGCCAGCACGGCGCCCAGGCAGGCGTCGTTCTGATCGTGCGGGGCGCGAAAGCCCCGGGGGAGCTCCACACCCAAGTCTTTCAGCAGGGACCCGCGCTGGCGGCGGCCGTCGGGTGACTGCTTGCGCGCAAGCCTTTCGCCCGCCAGGCACCGCCAGGCGTACGCCGGATAGAACTCATGAATGCCGCCCTGCAGCTCCGGGGGGCTGATCGCCAGCCCGGCCCGTGCCAAGGCCTCGAACAGTGCCACCGCAGAACGGATAAAACCGCCGTAAGGCCGGTCCACGGAGGGCTCCCGGTCCGGAGTGCGTGCCGGGGTGTGGCAGGCCCGTTCGCTGGCGCGCGCGCTGCACCCCAGGGCAGCGAGGGCCTGGGGGCCGTCGATCATGACGCAGCGGGCCCGGCGCAGCTCTTTCAAGAGCGGCCCTACGTCCGGCGGCTGCGGGGGCGGATGATCCCACCGCCAATGCCAGAAGTAGGCCCGCAGCCGCCCCGGGGCGAGGGGCACGAGACCGCACACGTCATTGGGCCGCGGCGCATGCCCGTAGCGGCTGGTCAGGTCGACCCCGAGATAGGGCGGCGGGTCGAAATCGCGGGTCGAATGCACCGGGCTCCTTGCCGCAGGGCGGCGCGCTGCAAAAAATCAGGCCTTTTGGGAGTGCTGCGCCGCGGAGTCGAGGTCGCCCCCCTCCGACTCCCCTCGGCCGGTCGGCTCGGGGGGCCGCGCCGGGAACGGACCGGGCACGGACTGGCATTCGTTGAAGATGCGCGCCGTGCAGCGCTCGCAGATGTCGCGGTCCAGGCGATCGAAGATCGCGGCCAGGGCGTCGGTCTTGCCCCGGAAGATGTTCTCGTCGCCGATCTCTTCCAGGTAGCCGCCCCGCCTGAAGGGCTCGCACACGCCCTCCTTCACGCGAATCATGTACAGGCCGCCGCCCCCTTCACGGCGTTTGCGTGCCTCCTCGGCGAGGAACTCGGCGCCCGCCAGATCGATGAAGTTGATGCCGGTCGCGATGATCGCCAGATGCTTCTGGTTCGGATTGTGCTCCTCGATCCGGCGCAGGGTCTCGCGCACGTGGTTGACCGCGCCGAAGAAGAGCGATCCATCGATGCGGACGATCTTGAGCTGCGGGCATTCGGGCAGCGCCGGGTCGGTGTTGAACTTGCGCCTGGGCAACCGGGGGTCGGGGACCCGCGCATAGATGCGCGGGCGCGAGGTGCGGTTCAGATAGATCACCAGGGAGAGGATTACACCCAGGAAGATGGCGAACTCGAGCTCCAGGAACAGAGCGGCGAAGAAGGTGGTGGCCATGATCGCCGCCTCGGAGCGGCTGGTCTTCAGAACCTTCTTGATATGGTGAAAATCGATTACGCCCCAGGCGACCAGGAACAAGATCCCGGCCATCGCGGCGTTGGGCAGGTAGGAGGCGAACGGCGCGATGGGGATGATGATCGCCATCAGCAGAAGGCCTGCGAATACCGCGGCCAGCGGCGTCTTGGCGCCGGCCTCGTAGTTCACGCCGCTGCGATTGAACGATCCCGTGGCCACGTAGCCGGAAAAGAAACTGCCCGCGATATTGGACAACCCCTGGCCGATGAACTCCTGGTTGCCGTCGATGTGCTGGCCCGCACGCACCGCCAGCGAGCGGGCGATGGACACCGCCTCGGTCAGCGCGAACAGGGTCACCGCCAGCGCCGCCGGCGCAAGGGCCCTGATCGTCTCCAGCGACAGGTCCGGCGCCGACAGCGGCGGCAGCGAGGCGGGCAAGGCGCCGACGGTGCCGATACCGGTCTCGGCCTGGCCGATGGTCGCATTCAGCACGATCGACGCGCCGCTGCCCACCAGCATGGCGACGATCATATACGGTACCCGGGGGAAGAGCCTCTTGGTCGCGATTCCGGTCAACAGGGTCACCGCCCCCACGGCGGTGACGAAGCCGTTGATATCGCCCAAGTGCGCGAAGAAGGCCTGAAAGATCTCGATGAAGTGGCTGCCCCGCGGGATCTCCACGCCGAAGAAGTGCTTGATCTGATTCGAGGCGATGAGTATGGCGGCCCCGGCGGTAAACCCGATCACTACCGAATGGGAGATGAAATTCACGAGGGTGCCCATGCGCACCAAGCCCATTACGAACTGGATCAGACCGACCATGAACGTCAGGGTCAGCACGAGGCGGACATAGTCGACGCTGCCCGGCTCGGCGAAGGCGCTGATGGACGAAAACAGCACGATGGAGGCGGCCGTGGTGGGTCCGGAGACCAAGTGCCACGAAGAGCCGAATAGGGCCGCCACGATGGCCGGGACCATGCCGGCGTAGAGCCCGTACTGCGGGGGCATGCCCGCGATGGTGGCGAAGGCAACGCCCTGGGGCAGGACCACGATCGCACCGGTCAGCCCTGCCAGCGCATCGTCGCGCAGCGTGGCACCGGTCACCCGCGGCCACCAGCGCAGGAAAGGCAGCAGCCGCAAGACCCACGGGGGCCGACCGGTTAGGAAGGTACTGCTTTGCATCCGGGCGGTTCGAACCTCGATGGCGCGTTCGTGTACCGCGTGCTCGTCGAAGGGCACGCCGCCTGCGGCCGACAGGCCACGAATCGTGGGATGTACTTTCGGACGATGCCCCTGCCGAGCCCTCGGTCGGGCCCGAGATCGGCTTTACCGCGGATCGTGCACGGGCGGTCGGCGAGAAGAGCCGGGCGCATTGTAGCACCGGCCGTCCCGGGGCGACTAGATGGACGCTACCGCCGCCTCTGCCATCACTGCCGTCTCTGCCATGCCAATCGTCTGACACGTCAGGATAACCCTTTCAAAATCACGCTATTGAAAGTGGTACACCGCTTGCATCTACAGGGCTAACGGGAGGTGAGTCATGACGAAAGAATCGGAGCCCAAAGGCAGCCTGACCCGGCGCGACTTCCTCAAGTTCTCCGGGCTCGCGGCGGCAGGCGCGGCCGCTGGCGGCTGCGCCGGCGCCGGCACCTCCGCGCGGGCGCGCGGTGGGGCAAGCCCCGGCAGCGCAGTCCTGACCCGCAAGGCCGAGCTGCCCGAGGCCGGAGGCCGGCGGGTGGTGGTGGTCGGCGGCGGGTGGTCGGGACTGACCATCGCCAAGTATCTACGGAAGAACCACTCCGGGCTGGACGTGGTTCTCGTCGAGAGGCGTGAGATCTTCATGTCCTGCCCGATCAGCAACCTGTGGCTGGCGGACCTGGTGGATCTGGAATTTCTCACCCACAGCTACGTGGACGCCGCGCGCAACAACGGCTACCTGTTCTTCAATGCCATGGTCGTCGACGTCGACCGAGACGCCCGCAGGGTGTTCACCAACCTCGGATACGTGGATTACGACTATGTGATCCTCGCTCCCGGCATCGACTACAACTATGCCTCCATCGGTGTGGAGGACCCCGAGTCGATCCATGCCCTCAAGACCCACTATCCGGCCGCGTTCATACCCGGATCCGAGCACCTCTCGCTGAAAAACAAGCTCGCCGACTTCGAGGGCGGGGAGTTCGTTCTGACGGTGCCGAGCGGCAACTATCGCTGCCTGCCCGGGCCCTACGAGCGCGCCTGCATGGTGGCCTCGGTGCTCAAGCGCGAGAAGATCCCCGGCAAGGTCGTGCTGCTCGACGCCAACCCGGATATCACCATCAAGGCCGACGGCTTCCATGCCGCCTTCGACGAGCTCTACAAGGGCTATCTGGACTATCGGCCCTCGACCCGGATCACGGGCGTGGACGTCGCCGGCCGGCGGGTACAGACCGAGTTCGAAGAAATCCCGTTCCGGGATGCAGCCATCTATCCCTCGATCCGCGCCTCCACCCTGGTGGAGACCTTGGGCCTGGTCAATCCCCAGAGCCTCCAGATGGAGGCCGACATCGATCCGTTCTTCTACAACATCAAGGGCGATGAACGGGTGTACGTCGCCGGCGACGCCCGCCCCATGCCCTACTCCAAGAGCGGCAACACGGCCAACTCCGAGGGCAAGTTCGTGGCCCATGTCGTGGCCTCGCGGGCCGACGGCAAGGACCCGGGCGAATGGCGGAGCCCGCAGACGATTTGTTACTCCATGGTCAATGCCGACCCGAAGGAGGCCATCATGGTCGATGCCCATTACGCCTACAACAGGGAGAAAAAGGCCTTCGGCTTCCATGACGTCAAGCTCGATCAGGAACGCAACACGGCCAAGGGGTTCGCGACCCTGGAATGGGCACGCGGGCTCTACCGCGACATGTTCTCCTGATCCTACAGGTGTCCGTCCTCCGGGCGTGGCCATCCGGCGGCAATGTCCCCCCGCCGCCGGGTGGCCCTTTTTAATTCGAGGGTTTCTGTGGGATACTGGCCTCAAGCCGGGGCACACGACGGGGGGCAGATGGACCGAAGACGCTTCATCAAGTTGTGCAGCTCGGCGCTGGCCCTGGCCGGCATTCGCCCGGACCTGGCGGGCGCGAGTGAAGGTCCGCTCCAACGCCGCAAACGAGTGCGGCTCGTGGATGCTGCCGGAAAATCTCTGGGCCCCGGGGATCTGGAGCTGGACAAGGCCTATGTCTTTTTCTATCCCTTCGCCGGCACGCCGTGCTATCTGATCCGCCTGGGCACCCTCACCCGCTCCGAGACGCTGAAGACCGAGAACGGTACCGCCTATGAGTGGAAAGGCGGTGCGGGGCCGAACCGCAACGTGGTCGCATTCTCGGCAATATGCACCCATTTGCTCACCCACCCCACCAGGAAGATCAGCTTCATCAACTACCATTCCCAGGCCGACAAGCTCTCGGGGCGCGAAAACGTCATTTCCTGCTGTGCCCACGGCAGCGTGTTCGACCCTGCCCGTGGCGCCAAAGTGCTGTCCGGACCGGCCACCCAGCCGCTCCCGGCCATCGCCCTCGAGCACAATGAACAAGACGGCGCGCTGTACGCGGTGGGTACCGTCGGGGCCGACGTCTTCGAGGATTTCTTCGACGACTTCAAGGGCGAGCTGCGCGAGGAGCATGGCCGCGGCAAAGCCCGCCAGGAGGTCAAGGGAGCCGCCCTCGTGACCGCGCTGAACGACTACACCGGCCACAAAATCCCGTGCTGATCCGCCGCGGGGGCACGAACAGCGGGAACCGAACGGGTGCTTGCACGGTTGCACCCTTCGTCCCAAGAGCGGCCTTGGCACACCCCCAACGCCTGTTTTCACACAAGTATTTTGCGCCATTCCGATGGACGAGTCGGGGCTCAGCGTATCGATATTGGACGGATACCCGCTTCATTTGACGTAACGCGTTGAATGCGATTGGCTTCTCAAGCCGCACTGTGGGGCGAATGCGGCATCCTAAAACGACACGTGCGCGTATATCAGCAACATCGCATGTTTTTCGCGCACCGGCCGCCCAGGATTGTCTCCCCAGCGGCTCCCGCTGCATAATCCGGGGTTATCCCGTTCTGTGTTGGGATATGAGCCGCGAAAGGGGGAGGCAATGTTTTTCCGCAACAAGAATCGCAGGCAAACAGGGAAGGAGGACGGCCGACAGGAGTACAAGCCGGCGCCCGGCACTGATATTCGCTTCGACCCCGACCTCATCAATCAACTCAAAGGCGACCATCAGGCCCTGCTGAAGCTATACGGAGAAATCAAGTCGGCCTTCGATGCTCAGAAGTACGACACGGTTGCGAAGAAGCTCGGGGATTTTCGCAGCGCGCTGCAGGCTCACCTTCTTACCGAGAATATCCGTCTGTACATCTACCTGTCTCATATGTTCAAGAGCGACGATATCAACTTCGAGCTGGTCCGAGGCTTCCGCAAGGAGATGGACGGAATCGCCAAGGCGGTGATGGACTTTCTGAAGAAATACGACGCCATCGGCGTCGATCCCAAGCTGGCGCCGGACTTTGCCAAGGATTTTGCCGGCATCGGCGAAGTGCTGGGCGCGCGTATTCAGAAGGAGGAGAAGACGCTCTATCCGCTCTATATGGAACAATACTGAGCCTGCGAAAAAACGACAGATAACCAACGTGGGTTGTCCGGCCGGCGCCGAGGTCCGGTACTGCCAATGACATGGTGCGCCGGCCCCGCGGCGAGACGCACGGTGGACCCGTCACCGAGGGCCGCCTGGTCCTTCCACGCCGGCGACCCGCCCAGGCGAGCCTTCGGATGGCCCGAATCGCCCGTCGCTTCCACGAACAGGCCGATGGATTGCTGGCGGCCTTGGCGCCTTGGCGTGAGCGAGTATTGCTGCTTCGCCCACAAACGCTGCCGAGGAGCCTGAAATCTGTCTTTTTTCCGGAAGGCCGCAAGCGGGTCCTCCTCATGGAAGACCTGGATTTTTTGTCCATCGATATCCAACATGTTTTCTCGAATTGTCACTCTGCGCTCATGGCGTCCGTATACACTCTCGTGTCGCGCGAGATAGACCAAATCCTCGATATTGCTGAGGTCGTTGGCGGCCACTGCGACCAGTGGGGGCTCGTCCATCGCGAGCTTCGAGACGGCGCGCCCGATGCGTCCGAGCCCGTTGATTACCGCATTCGCCATGGTTGTTACTCCGTACTATCCATAGGCGCGCCGTCCAGTCCCTGATCGACTCATGGAGGCACCCGCGTCTGACAAGCCGTTTGCAGAAACAGGCTGGTTGGTGCCGGTCGCCTGTCAACCGAGCCTCGCAAAAAGAGGGCATCTCATAAGAGCCCGTTTTTCGGGAAAACCTTGGCATCTAGCCCCAACCGGTGCGCAGTTCGTCTACATATATGAAGTGACGACCACGGAACCCGACACGGAGCATGCGATGGAAGACATAGAAGGACTTTTCAAGACCGCCATGGGCGAGATCGAACGTATGCTGAACACCAAAACGGTAGTGGGCGAGCCCATCAACATCGAAGGCAACACCCTTATCCCCCTGGTCAGCGTGGGCTTCGGCTTTGGTGCAGGAGGCGGAACGGGCAAGATGAAGGTCGGTGGCGCAGGTGAGGGTACCGGCGGAGGAACCGGAGGCGGCGGTGGCGTCAAGCCGGTTGCACTGCTCATCATCAACAAGGAAGGCGTACGCCTGGAGCCGATCAAAGGCGCCGCAACCTCGGTGCTGGAGAAAGTGGCCGAGACGATTGGCAAGACCGCTCACAGGGAGCGGAAAGAGCACTGACTGAGGAATAGTCTGGTGCTCATTGTCTGGACTCTCTTGGCCTTTCTCGTGACCCTTTTGGCATTGCTTGCCGTTCCGGTGGATTTGGCCTTCTCCGTGCGGCACCACCAGGGCCGGCAGAAAGGCGGTGGCACGCTCGAGTGGCTATTCGGTCTGGTCCGGCTGCGCCTGGGCAAGCCCGAGGTGCCAACCCGAGCTGTGCCGGAGCGCCCCGAGGCAAGGCGACACCGTGGCAAGCGCGGCGGCGCGCGCCGTATGCTGGCAATGCTTCGTACCGAAGGCTTCGGGTGGCGCTTGCTGAGGCTCGCCCAGGAGATTCTCAGGCGCATCCGCGTCCAAAGCCTCGACCTCGACGTCCGCCTGGGACTGGATGACCCAGCGGACACGGGCCGGCTCTGGGCGGTGATCGGTCCGCTCGCCGCCTTACTTTCTGTGCCTGCCGTTGCTCGCATTACCATCGAGCCCGAGTTCGGCTCTGAGGTCCTCGAGATGCACGGCGAGGGCCGCATCCGCGTCATCCCAATTGAGCTGCTGTTCGTCATGAGCGCCTTTGTGCTGTCGCCAAGTACGCTACGCGCGCTGCGTGCCATGAGAGCGGCAGCGCGATGAGCAAGCCGTGTGCCGCTACCCCGATCACAGTAGCCGGGATGCCCTTGATCCCGATCGAACGGGTGCGGATTCATCGCGGGATGCAGCCGTGCGCTCACTGGCTGGAGGCCTCGAAGGAGGCGGTCGCGGTGGTGATCTGCGAACCCGAGGGCCCCCGCGCTGTGGACGTCGGGGCACAGGAGCGGCCCATCGGCGAGCTCATCGCGGAGATTTCCGAATTGGAGTCCGTGCTCACGGAATTTTTTCCTACCCGATGCGGGTCGGAAAAGAAGGGAAAAGAAGTGACACCCATTAGCCGACAGTTGCAT